>Ga0209460_1000204_pt1 | contig 75542 bp, 92 predicted proteins | sample EBPBio132013_DNA_FD_185868 | JGI IMG/M metagenome (GOLD analysis project Ga0209460, IMG submission 185868) | Wastewater treatment Type I Accumulibacter community from EBPR Bioreactor in Madison, WI, USA - Reactor 2_5/13/2013_ DNA (SPAdes)... | ecosystem: Engineered > Bioreactor > EBPR >... | reverse complement strand
TAGCGATCAGGAGCGCGCCGACGGGCTGTGGTACGCCAAGGCACTGAAATTTGACGAGTTGCAGGCGGCCGGCCACACCGGGAAAGGTGTGAAGATTGCCGTCATTGATGACGGGATCAACACGGCCGTACCTGAACTGCAGGGTGCGAATATAACCCCAGTTTCTCTGTGCGCGGCCGACTTTGACCGAACTGAAGTGTACCCGGCTACCTCTGACGATATTATGCAGGTGCATGGCACTAACGTGACTGCGATGCTGGTTGGCAACGGCGTAGCTGGTGATGGTGGGCTGGGTACACGGGGAATCGCGCCCCAAGCCGAGGTCTTGTTTTACGGTCTGCCAGCAAATTATGATCTGGCAACAAATGCCAGGGGTGATTACAAGACTTGCTACCCTACCGATGAGGACGCCGCGGCAGTGGTCGATGGTCGGGGCACTATCTCTTACGCCATAGTCGCCGCCGTTATGGCTGGCGCAGATGTGATTTCGATTTCGACGGCAGTAGATTTTGAGTTGTTCGACGATGAGTACAATCTTGCCCTTGCGTTCGCAGCGCGTGCGGGCGTGCCAGTGGTTGCCGCGACTCCGAATCCACTTAATCCTCCAAATGCTGCGCCTGATCTACTAAACGGTGTAGTCGCAGTCGGGGGTCTATCACTCGATGGCACACCTATTTCGATTGGGTCAGCGGATAGCGGGCGTTTGGACGAGGGAACCGCTGTCGGTAGCCCGAATCTCGCGGTGGCTGCACCGGGTGACCTTTTTCTTGTTCCTGCTGCTATTGACAGCTGGAATCCGTCGATAGCGTCGGGCACATCGTTGGCGACACCGCTCGTAGCGGGTACGATTGCGTTGGGGCTTGAAGCATACCCCAACGCAACGGGCTACCAAGTGGTGCAAGCCATGATTCGTACCACGGGCACGGCGGGTCTCGCGGAGCCGGTCTGGAATGATCGCCTCTACGGCTACGGCGTGTTGAATCCGAAGGCGATGCTTGCTGTCGACCCGACGCAGTTTCCCGACGAGAACCCGCTGTTCGTGAAGGATGTGTCTGACCCTCGCTGCCAGGGCGCTGAAACCATGGAAACTTGCGCCTGGGCCACGCATCCCACCACGCAAGACTTCGAGCGGATCTGGTCGCAGTGGGATGCTGCCGACAAAGCCAAGGTCAAAGACAAGAGCAACGAATCACCCACGGACAATAAATCTGATCAAGGATTCACTATCTTCACATTGCTACCATGGGTCATCGGAGGGGTCGTGGGGCTTACCCTGGTCGGAGTAGCTATCACCATCCCCATATTGATCCTGTCTGGCAAGAGAAACGCAGCGAAACGGCTTTCTGAAACCACCGATTGACATTCCTCGCCAAGCTATGCGCTACACTTGAAAATAGATGATTCGCATATCAGCAAGTTTTGTAGTAAGATATTACTAGATCGACCAAGACAGTCGGAAAGAGGTCACTTCATTGAGCCAGCCAACAGAGCAAGTTCCAGAGGTTCTGTTTGAGGAGGAGTTCAAAGCCGCCTTCCAGCAGTACGGAGCCTTCTCCAATCTCCGAGCCATCCCCAATGTTCTGGATGGATGCAAGCCGGGACACCGTCGCATTCTGTACGGAATGTTCAAGCTGGGCGCGTTGCCATCTAAGAAGATGTTCAAAGCTGCCAAGGCGGTCGGCGCGGTCATGGGTGACTACCACCCCCACGGTGATTCGGCCATCTACGCCACCATCGTTGGCATGGCCCAACCATTCAATTACATGGCTCCGCTCATTGAAGGTCAGGGCAACTGGGGCGCACTCTCTGATCCCAAGAGCTACGGCGCATACCGCTACACTGAGTGCCGACTGACTGATCAAGCTATGGCGCTCCTCGGTCACGCACCGGGAGTCATCGACGGCGACATTGAGCTGGACGAAAATGCAGTGGTCATGATGCCCAACTATTCGGGCGAAATTGAAGAACCCACCGTCCTTCCTGCCATGTTTCCCAATTACGTGGTCAACGGGTACGAGGGCATCGGCACTGGCATCCGTGGTTGGGCACCTTCCCACAACATGGTCGAAGCGCTGAACCTAGCCATCTACATGGTGGACCAACCCAACCCTCGTTTGGAGACGGTGCTCAAGCATGTTCCTGCTCCCGACATTCCAACCAATTCGCTGATCTTTGACACCGACGATGGTGGCATCCAATCCTACATCTCCACGGGGCATGGCGGGTTCGTGAATCGGGCCAAGATGCACGTGGAGGAGTACAAGATCGCCCGCAACAAGGTGGGTCATCGCATCGTTGTTACCGGCCTGCCCTACCAGCAATCACCAACTGACACCACCGCTGGTTTGCGATACATGGTGGCAGAAGCGCTGCTGCAACAGGACATCGTGGTTGACAACGAATCCAAGGCTGACGTCAACATCATCATCGACATCAAAGAGAACGATGTTGACGATGTGATGCAGCGCATCTTGCACGCATCCAAAACCACGGGATTGCAGAAGAAGTTTTCGGTGGCCATGTACGCTGTGGTGGACGATAGCATCAAGTCGGTGGGCGTGATCGACGGCATCAACCACTGGATCACGCACCGCCGCTCAGTGGTGCGCCGCCGCAGCCGCTATCGTCTGGACAAGGCAGAGCGCCGCTTGGAGGTTGTTACCGGCTTCATCAAGGCTGTGCCCATCGCCAACCTCATCGTTGATCTGGTGCGAGCCTCAGCAGACAGGCGGGAAGCCGCCGATCAGATGATCGCAACCTGGGGATTCACCGAGATTCAGGCTCAGTCGGTTCTGGACATGACCATCTCCCGCCTCACCAAGCTTGGCGTTGACAAATTTGAAGAGGAGCGCCAGGTTCTGGAGGCGACCATTGCGGAGAACCGCGAGTTGCTGGAAGATGCCGACGCACTGAACAAGCGACTGAAGAAAGAAATGCGCGCCATTCGTGACGCCTATGGCCAGCCCCGCCAATCCACCTACGTGGAGGGGGAGAGCGCAACCGTTTCTGCACCCACCGAACCGGCAGTACCGGAGCCGGTGGTTAACGGATACGTGCTCCTCACCGGAAAGGGATGGCTGCGCTGGGCCCTGCAAGCAAGCCGAGTTAAGGGCGTGGTTGGCAATGATCACGTTGTTCAGTCCATCAAGCTCACCGACGGTAACCGAGTTGAAGCCATCAGTAGCATGGGGTACCACTACCGCTCCTTGGCTGGCGATCTGCCCGACAAAATGACCAACTCAGCCGGTCTATTTGATCTGTCACCCGGCGAGGAGCTGGTGTACGTCGGTTCATCGGTGACTCGCGGTGGAGAGGGTTCGGACATCATCGTCATCGCCCAGGACGGTGAGGGGGATGCAGTTATCAAGCGCATCGACTGGGACGACTGGGCTGGGCATAGAGCCAATCGTACCGGCAGGTCCATCATCAACCTGGAAGATGGCTGGAAGGTAACCCAGGCATTTATTATGGGACCCGGTGATCAGGAGTTTGCCATGCTCAGCAAAGATGGCCGCATTCTCAGGGTGGATAAGGACACTCTGGTTCCCAAGGGTCGAGCTGCTCGTGGCAACCCGGCAATGAACCTAACTAGCGCCGAGGACGCCATTATCTGGGCTGGTCCATTCTCCGATGACACCCTCATTTCGTACTGGACGGGCCACGGAATCGGCTGGTTTACGGGAAACAAGATCAACCAGGGCAACCGCAACACCAAGGGGCAGACATTTACTCGCAGCGGCAACTACTTGCACGGCGCAATGGTGGTTGCAGAGCACTTTGATGCCTCAGAACAAGACTCCTTTAACCTCATGATGTTCGGCACGGGCGATGATGAACCCGGCTCGCTGACCCTGTCGGTGGGCGACATGAAACCACTTCTCACCCTGAACGATGCTCAGATGATTGCCACCCCAAAACCGCTGGCCAAGTTCAATGCGGTGTGGTTCGAATAATTTTCTCGATCGGTTAAGCCCGCTTTCAGCATTAGGCGATAAACTGTAAGCGTAGAAAGAGCCGTCAAATCTGAAGGGGTACAGTTTTGAGCACAGAACTCGCTGAACATCAGATTCCCCAAATCTCCATGGAGAATCTGGTCGTTATCCACGAAATCAGCGGAGTTGGTGTCATACAATCCAGGGACAAGGGAAGGGTGAATATCAGCCTTGGCCGCCCGGTGACTTCGCCCCTACTCCGGGATGCCCGAATGGCTCCCAGTGGCAAGAAGCTGTTGATGGATCGCATCGAGGCGGAAGAGCCGGGCTTGAGCATGTCCATAACCGAAGAGCGGTTCTTCAACCATCCTGAGTGGAGCCTGGCTCCCACCAAGATGCGATTCCTTCGCGTATGCAACGAAATCAAGATAACCTACTCCCCCGTGATCGTGCCCACCCTCAATCCACCCAACCCCATGCGAGCCAAGGCGGCCATTGAAGCTCGGCTACACAAGATGTTGCTGAGGGATCACCGCCCCGTATTTGATGATCAATTCATTGCCCTGCGCAACCATTTGATTTTCCTGTTGGATAGCCAGCTTTCCTACCACCTTATTAGGGGTGATGAGTCCTACTGGGATTACCAGGAGCGGATCGAATCATTCAACAATTCCGTGGATCGGAACGTGGGATGGAGCCAGTTTCTGTCTATGCATGACGATGAACTGGGAGCCAACGAGAGAATCTTGGATTACGCCACGGTGCTGGTTCACGTAGCTGTGGCCCACGAAGGAATGAGCTACACCAGCGCAATTCAGTATGTTATTGGATTGTTTGAAGCTAGAATTAGACTATATAAGTCAACAATTCGTGGCTTTATCCGATCCAAGAACAAGAGGAGTTAATCCATGAGCTTCAGCTCTCTGAATGACAATGAAGGTCGCACCCAAGGTGGAGCGAATGGCAAGGCATTTGGCCCGGTTCGAGTCACCTTTCTGCTGATCGGACTTCTCCTGGCGGTTGTCGGCGGCGTGCTGATTACCTGGCCACCGGCCGGTATCCAGACCGTAGACACCATTGCCGTGATGAGCCCCGAGGCGTTCGGCGCATTCGTTGCAGACAAGGGCCGCTTCATCATGGTGCTGGTGGGCTTCATTTCCATGGCGCTCTCGGTGTTCGGGTTCCGCAAGAACGCCGACCGCTAATCGGATAGCCCAGTGACTGCCCCAGTTAGCGGCGGCGAGCAACATTCAGAAGCGGCTTCATCATCTCAAGATCAGGGTGGCGGAGCCGCTTCTGGCGTATCTGGCATGCCCGAGGGTTATGATCAATCCCATGCCCCAAAAGTTGAGTCTGATCCCAACGTGTCGTTCAAGGAGGATCAACAGAGCGGCGCTCACATCCCCAATGGTCCCGGCACGCCGGCAGGGAAAGAGGATGCCCTAAAGGGTGACGCACAGGTTCCCAAATCTGGAGGCAAATCCAAATCCGGCGGACTTTCCGGTGGGCTCAATCCGACCAATCCAGCGGGGAAAAAACTTCTGAATGGTCTCGGAGGATCGGGCAAAAAGGGTTCCAATGATGGTGGCCCGGGCAAGGGATTGCTGCCCGCTCTGGGCGCACTGGGCGGCAAGGGTGGCGGTGGACAAGGTGGAGCTGGATCGGGGGCCAACAAATCCCTTCCGGGTTTGGATGCCACCAATGCTGGCAAAAAACCCGGAGAAGACAGCAAATCTCTGATGTCCGGCCCCTTGGATTCTGTACGCAAATCCTTGAACACAGCCACCAGCCCTGCGCTGAAAGTCATTGCACAGGGTGCAGCTGCGGTAGCAGCGATTGCCATTTTGATCCCCGTGGTGGGATTGGTGGCCTTGACTTCAGCGGTGGGGGGAACAAGCGGAACAACCGCAGCCAGCGCAGCTTCCGTTGCGGCTGTGGTGGCCATGCGCTGCGATGTCAATGATGACAAAATGACCGGAACTGGCGCTGGCCCCGGCAACATCAAGGAGTTCGAGGGTCAAAACATTGAGGGCTATGGTGTCGAACAGCTCACCAATGCCGCCTACATTGTCCGAGCAGCCAGCGATTCCGGCATGGGTGACCGCGGAGCACTTCTGGGCATCATGACTGCCATGGGTGAGTCATCCCTCAAGGTCATTGATTACGGTGACAATGCAGGTCCAGACTCCCGAGGATTGTTCCAGCAAAGGGATAACGGCGCCTGGGGTTCCTACGAGGATAGGATGGATCCCTACATCAGCGCAATGAACTTCTTTGCAGCGATGAAGCGCAATGTTCCGAATTGGGCCACTCTTGAACCCACCATAGCCATTCACAACACTCAGATTAACGCAGATCCCAACCATTACGCCAAATTTGAGGCCACGGCAACCCTGATTTTGGACTTCGTGAAGAAAGCCGCACCCACCATTCAGCTCAGTGATGCACAGGGCAAGAAATCCTCCGAAGGTGGGGGCGGTAACACTCCGCTCCTTCCTGAAAATTTGGGCGAGGAATGCAAGGACAAGTCCAATGATACCGGAACGCTTAGTGATGGCTCATATGTTTATCCCATAGCCGGATCAGATGGCAATAACTTTACCTGGAGCACCTATGTTGGATCCGAATCTCACGAAAACGGAGCTATAGATATTCAAGCTCCCGGCGGATCAACAATTGTTGCAACAACATCAGGAGTTGTTCGAGAAGCTGGTTGGTGGGAGTGCTGTGGAAATGTCGTTTTCATCACCCACGATGATGGATTCTCCTCCGGATATTTGCACATGAGAACACCAGCAATCGTGGCTCAAGGAGACCGGGTATCCGCTGGTCAAGCAATAGGTAATGTGGGAAACACCGGCTTTCCCGGCATGGGCAATCACTTGCACTTTGAAATAAGCAGTGATCCAAGTGTCCGACGCAGGTGGATCAAGACGGTTGAGTTCATGACTTCAAGGGGAATCTACATGGGACAATTCAATTACAATGTTGATGATGGACCACCATCACTAGCTGGAGGTTAAGGATGAATAGGAAAACCATCATCATCACTGGGGCATTGGCCATCGTTGTTGGCTTGATCCTGTTCTTCTTGATAAGGGGTGCCTCGTCAAGTGACCCAGGACAGGATCAACCGGTAGATAACAACGCGCTCACTTCCGAAGACTTTGTGCCTACAGAGGAGACCAAGAAGCCGTCCAGCGGGCCCAGCATCGACTCCCCACCCACTGACATGGCCGTGGACAATCAGAAGTTTGATGAGTCCAAGGACGTAGTTGCAGAGGACAGGAAGCCCACGGCAACCCAGACTGAAATGGCCCTGGGTTTTGCCACCCAGTGGGTAACGTATGATTCAAATATTCCCGCAGTTGACAGGGCCAAGCAACTGGCTCCGTACACCTCCAGCTCAACGGAATGGGCCAGCATTGACCCCATAGCAAAATATCTGCTGGATGATCGAGATTCCTCCAATTGGCACATTCAGTCAGTGGCTACGGGTCCAGCCGCCATGGACGCCAATCGCAGCTCTGTGTATCCTGATGCAGCCTACGTTACGGTGAACATCCCCGTGACGGTAACCCGAACCAACAAAACAAACGGGGCGGTGATGAGCGGGTCGGAAGTGTTCAAGCTCGACCTGGACCTGGAGCTAAGCACTGGCAAGGTACTTAAAGTTGGTGGACCAAATGATTGGAAATTGCAATAATGTCTGACAGTGAAAATCGCATCACCCAGTTCAGGGGAGCCTGGAAAGATTACCGCAAGGAGCGGCAGGAAAAGCGGCAACAGCCGCCTAGCCAATTGAAGATGGCCCTCTCCTTCGGATTGGTTGCCGCCTGCCTGATTGTTGGCGGTCTCGTATCCCTGTTCTCCTGAGCGAATTGCTGATAGAATTGCAGTAGATAATCTAAGTCAATCGGAGCAGCAATTTGATCACAGAATGTGTCATGTGGGCTGGACGCATGGTGCCAACCTACCAGGACGAAATTGATGACTGGGTCAACCAATCGGACTCCATCAGCAAGAGTATCGTGCGACCATCAGAGCTGGGCATCGATGACATTGATTGGGATCACCCATGTTTCATTGAAGGTGGTCTATTTGGTGACGTCAACATCCTGATTCTGGACGCTCAACAATGGCCAGCGGCAATGGCTCAAAAGGTTTTGAAAACCCTAGACAACATGGTCACGCCCATGCGGGTGGGTATGGTATTCGCGGGTGGTGAGCCCAGCAAGAACACCATCACGTACGCCACCGAGGACGTGAGGGAGCGGTTTGTTCCCTATGATCCAGATGACATGGCCAAATGGATGGTGGAGTGGCTGCGACACAGGGAGGTGACCTTGTCCACCGAAGATGCCACAACCATAGCTGAGCACGTTGGCGAGGACGTGGATCGCATGGTGGTGGGGATCATCTCTTTGGCCAACACCTACGCGGGCAGCAAGGTAAAGCTGAGCGAATCCATGCATTTCTTTGGTGGAGAGAGCGGCGCGGATGCCAAGAGGCTGATCAGCTGCATCCAATCAGCTGATTCTGCCGAAGCCCTGAACATCTTGCACAGGTTGGTCAATCAAGGCGGACAGAATCTGTACGGGTTGACAGCCATGATCATAGCCAGCCTGAGACCACTGATAGCCCTCTCCTCTGACAAGAACGTGGACCTGGATGCGCTGGGCGTGGGAGGCTATCGCCAGCACTACGTGCAGCGGGAGGCTAGATCGGTGAGCAAGGGTGCTGGCCTGGCCATTCAAGAAGTATTGTCCCGGTCTGAAGGGCAATTCTTTGGAGGATCCAAGTTGTCGGAGCGGGACATAGTGACGGGCATGATCCTGTCCCTGTGCCACATATTCAAGGACATCTCATCTCGCCGTTGAGCGGGCATTTGTAGTGCTAGAGTAAAGACTAGCGCGATCAGTCATAGCAACAATCAATTGGAGCACAAGTCATGGATTTGTTCAACATGGACCTGGAAGAGGCCGTTGACGATGGACCAAGGAAGCGGTCCAAGCAGCCCTACAAGGAATCGGTGGAGCGACCACCCACCAAGGCTCAGGTCATCGCATCGACAGATTCACTCTTTGAGGATCTGATCGAAAAGCCCAATCTGCGGGAGCTGTACATCAGTCAGCAGCAGCTGGTTGGTGACGTCAAAGACAGCAACGGTTACAAGATGATCGGCCTGTTCGATGGAGCTGGTGGATCAATGACCGGATTCAGTTGGGCCGGGTTCGAAGATTTAGCTTCGGTTGAGTTCGTGAAGTCGGCACGGGAGACCCTCCAGGCCAACTACCCCAATTCCTACATCATCGAGCCGGAACAGGTTCTGAAAGATGCACTGGAAATTGCCGCTGAGCTGGACATTCCGGTGATCCAGGCCAAGGATTCCCTGTTGGATGACGAAACCAACATGCCCACCCTTTCTGGCGTGCATCTATACCGGGATCAGAAGAACCGCGGTCGGATCATGCAGGGCACCATCAACTGGGAGAGCACGATGCTCTCTTTGGGTGGAGAGCGTGGCCACCAATTCCGACATGCTCTGGGCAAGAGGGTGTTCAACAAGTTCTATGTCGCCAACCAGACCATGATCTGGGGCGATGATATTCGGGGCTTGGACCCGGAGGCCATGATGGGCTCCATGGGCCTGGAGCGGGGTGAACTGGACACCCTGGAGGGCTCACCTCCATGCAAATCATTTTCGATGTCCGGCATCCGCGAGGATGGGTGGGGCAAGGTTCTGCACTACTCGGACGAGCGCAACCAGCGCACCGATGATTTGTTCCTGGAGTTCCTCCGTGTCCTGCATGCTGTGTACCCCAAGACATTTGTTGCGGAGAACGTGGCTGGCATCGGCATGGGTGAGGCTGATACTCAGGTCATGGCCCCGCTCATGGAGGGTTTTGATTCCATGGGCTACCGGGTCATCGCCAAGGTGATGAACTCCGAGCACTACTCCGTTCCTCAGAGCCGACCTCGCATGATCTTCATCGGGGTGCGCAAGGATATGGTGGACTTGGAAACCCAGAACCCAACCCAACCCTACTGGCCCATGATGCACTCGGCTGCATATACGGTTCAGGATGCCCTTGATGCAGCAATGGAGGAGAACACTCCGGAATACCTCGATCACGCCAATTGTGAGCGGTTCGAGATTGGCAAGTCCTGGCGCAATCTTCAGCTCGGTGCGGCTCCGGCCAACAAGGCTTTTCAGCTCATGCGCTGCCACCCTGATCGCCCAGCTCCGACCATTACGGCCACTGGCGCAGGCAATCCCGGAGCGGCGGGAGCCATGCACCCCCATGAGTGCCGCAAGTTCACCATTCCCGAGTACCGCTACTTGTTCGGATTCCCGCGAGAGTACGTGTTTACCGGCACGTTGGATCAGCAGGGTGAGCGCATGGGCCGCTGCGTACCCCCATACTTCATGAAGCAGATTGCCGACACCGTTCGGGAAATCCTGGACAGCTCCACGGCCTTGGGCGTGCACACCATTCAGGAGGTGTGATCGTGAGCCACAAGCCAACTGATCGCAAGAAAAGGGAGGCCAAGGACTCCATCATCAGTGAGCTGGGTGGCGGCCTGTTTAACCTGGACCTAGAAGAGGTCCCCGAAGACCCCATCCTGTCCATGAGGAAGTATGTCATGCACTTCCGGCTCATGGTTCTGAGCGACCGATTTCCGTTGATCCACCAAGGCAGCTTGCTCACCTATGGCAAGCCGGGAACCTATCCCTATTCCCAGGGTGTGGTCCAGGCCAGCGGGATCATTGACATCCCCGCCATTCGTTCTGCGGCGCCCAGCCTCACCAGCTATGCTTCACAGGTAACACCGGACAAATGGACCAAGACTGACAGCAAGACCGGTCGTGTCTCCAAGGCCAAGCCTGACGGCTGGGAGCGGGTTTGGATCACCCTGGACGATGGATCGTCCATGAGGGTGGAGGATCTGCTATTCAGCCACTACCGCGACCTGGGCTACACGGTGGAAGAGTTGTCCAACGTTGAGCTTATCTACAATGATTTGGTTAAGGCTGGCCACGGCGAAGTGCTGGAAGACCTCAAACCGGAGGTTAAGGCATACAGAACCAAGATCAAGAAAGCTGAGTCTCTCGGCAAGAACGTCAAGTCTAGTTGATTGGCCCCTCAACGGCGATTTGAGCGACTTTCACGTTTTCTAAGTAGAGATACTCGCTCAGATCATTTAATTGCTTCAAATCGCCGTTCCGATAGCTTGCTTCTGGCTTCGCCAGATGATAGTATTGAATCAGAATTAAGTCACACAAGTCACAGACACAAGGTAGGCATCAATGACCCCAGAGCAGCGCCACAACCTCTACGAGGAGGAGAACTTCTCCGGCCAAAAGGACCTCAAGCCCATCGACCAGGTTGAAGGTACCCAGCTCCCGGAATTCACCATCGGCGAGCACAGTGCACTGGAAGAGGGTGCGCGCATGAACTTCTCCGGCACCATTGCCGAGGAGTTTGAAAAGAACGTGATCCCCAGGCAGATTCCGGGGTACGATCAGATGCGGTACCGCCTTTTGCACACCACTCTCCACTTCCTCAAGCCTCACACCAACATGCTGGACGTGGGCACGTCCAATGGCCGTATGTTGCGGGACACGGTGTTGGCGCTGGCTGGCCGACAAGATGAGCGTCTAGTCACCACCAGATTCTTCGGCATGGATTACGAGGAAGACATGGTCACCCAGGCCAACATCCTCATGGAAGAGCTGATGGCTGACGATGACGTGGTGCGGGAGGTTGAGCGCCGCAAGGTTAAGACCATCATCACCAACGGCGACCACGCCCTGCCATACATCGACGTGCGTCAGGGCGACCTCACCAAAGGGTTGTACTCGTCGGAGGCTTTCAACTATTCGGTGATCACCTCAGTGCTGGTGATCCAGTTCATTCCTATTGAGCACCGACCGCGCATCATGAAGCGCATCTTTGACGCCCTCAACCCCGGCGGTGTATTCATCTTTGTGGAAAAGATATTGTCCCCCAATGTGGTGTTGGATGACATGTTCCAGTCTCTGTACTACGATGACAAAGCGCGCAACGGTATCCCGCATGAAGACATCCTCAAGAAGCGCATGAGTCTGGAGCGGGTTCTCATGCCCTACACCGATCAGGGGAACCTGGAGCTGCTGGAAGGCGCTGGATTCAAGCAGCGCAACATCGAGACCTTCTGGCAGGACCTCAATTTCAAGGCCTACGTGGCGATCAAGGAGTAGGTCAGCAAATGCCCGATCACGAATCATCTCTGAGCGAACTGGAACAATTCCTTTGGGATTGGGAAAGGGAGAGCATTCGCCTGGTCGTTACCGGGTCCCGGAGCTGGACTGATAGGCGGACAATTGCCCAGGCCATCAAGATGGTGAATGAGTTCTACCCCATATCTCAGGCCATTCACGGAGCCGCTCGTGGAGCTGACATCATGTTTGGGGAAGAGTGCTCCAAGATTGGAGTGCGCGACATTACCTCTGTTCCCGCAAGGTGGGGTGAACACGATGAAGGGTGCCCGGAGTGGCACACAGGCATGAGCAAATGCAAGCGAGCCGGATACCGCCGAAATGTGGAAATGGCCGAGATGAAGCCAGATCTGTGTCTAGCCTTCAGAGTGGGCGACTCCCCCGGCACCGGAATGATGATCAACATATGCCGCACCCACCACATTCCAGTGGTGGTGTTCACGGTGGATAAATAGACTCTCCGCCTCCGGTACGTGCCCACCTTTGCTGCGATAGACTGACATAAGTAGATAAACAGTCAGGAGGATGGCATGGAATTGTGCCCGCAGTGCGAACACCCCTGGCCCATACACGACATGCAAGAAGGTTGCTATTCGGGTTGGGCATATAGTCTTGATGCTCTCGGTGGATACGTGTTGGCCAAATCTGGTTGTGAATGCAAACTTGCGCACGTTGAGATTTCGCCAGACAGCATTTCCCATGATCAATTGGAGCTGGTGTGATGCTGGGCAATCCCGAATCCATCTCCCAGGGCATGCAAAAGGCCAATGCCCAAAAAGCCCAATGGTTGCAGACTCTTAGCAGCAAGGAAACCACGTTTGAATATGTGGTGGAGCTGAGCAAGACGGAGGAGTACAAAGCTCTGGCGGCTCTGCGCATTCTCAATGTTCTGCTGGCAGCAGATGGGTGGAGCGAAAGGTCAGCTTTGGAGGCCATGTCCCACTACGGGATCGGCCCCAAGGACACCGTCAAGTCCATCCGCAGGAGCAGGTCGAAGATTGAATCCATAGACAAGCTCTTGGCGTCCAATCCTCGGATGTTCCGACCCAGGCCAGAGTTCCCGGAAGGGTGGCCATTCATGGGTAAGCTGTCGGCGTTGTACCAGTCCATGCCTGGTGTTGAGGTTCCGGACGAGTTGCTGGAGCTGATGGAAGAAATGGGCGAAGAATTGCCAGCGGCCTCTTCAACTGATGACACCAGCTTGGATGAGTTGACCATGCTCATGGGAGGTGGCCATGAGTGAGGAAGCAATCAACGATGATCACTTGAATGATCATTACATCTACTCCGTGTACAAGATGCTCATATACATGGGTATCAATCCCTCAGATTTGGTCCCCAATATGACCTCCGAGGACGCGGATCAAAATGGGCGAACAGCATCCATGATTCTGGGCATTCGCAACACCCAGGTGGGCATATCCATAGAGCAGGACAATCCTGGCCCATATTTGGAGGATGGGTGGTTTGTATCACCGGCTAGCCTGGTGTCTCTCAAGCAAATGCACGAGGCATTTCAGGCACTGGAATCCTTTGCCATTGAACATCGACGGCGATCCACTATGAACGCCACCAAGCAAACCTCTCGCCACGAACAGTGGCTCATTGACGCCATCATCCAGCGTCGGCTTCCAGTTCCCGAGCGCAACCACAAGCTACTCAAGGACGATGGCAAGGAGCTCACCACACCGGACATGGCCTGGCCAGACCTGAAGATTGCATTCTTTGTGGATGGCCTGTGGTGGCATCAGTCTCGGGAAGACACAGAGATTGTTAAAGGATTCCTGGAGGATGAAAGCAACCAGGAGTATCTGCTGGAACACAACAGAACCCGAGCTGAGAAGGATCTGGCCATTCGCTCAGAGATGAGCACCAGGGGTTGGCGAGTCCTGAGTTGTACGGACAGGGACTTGGAGAATCAGGTCGGCATCCAGAATCAGGTTCGCAACATCGAACGCATGATGGATTTGGTCAGAAAAGAGCAAGCAGCCCTGGCCCAGATTGTCGCAAATCGAGTGCGAGAAGAGCCCGCAGACGTAAACACGGATTCTGCGTTCAGCGTAGATGATTTCTTGAATTGAGGACGCAATGACAGAACAACCATACAGAGGCAAGACATACGGCTCTGCCGGAGGTAACTTGAGCACTGGCAATGCCAGCCAAAAGTTTGGTCGATCCAATGCCCAAGCCGGTTTGGTGGGGGAGCGATACTTGTCCCGAGCCGCAGAGAATCATCCAAGGGTTCGATCCTACACCACGTACCAGAGCATGAGGGTTCCCAATGGGCGTGGCGGCAGGGTCAACAAGGATGTGGACATTGACTTTGTGTTTGCCTCTGGCAATCGGGCAGTTCTTGTTGATTGCAAGATGTGGTCATCCAAGCACTTTTACTGGTCCCTGTTTGACACCCTCATGAAGGGTTTCCATCCCAGCGGCAAGCTGAGCCGCAACATGGAAATGGCCCGCAATCGCACCCAGGAAAGACTGCCCGGCTCTCAGGTTTTGGCCATTGTGTGCTTTGTGCCCACCAAGGGAGGCAGGACACCCAAGGGCGTGGGCCTGCTTCTGTGGCCCGGTCGAATCCGATCCTACATGACCAATGATGCGCTGAACAAGATCAGCCGCTACCTGGGTGAACCCACTCCACCCAATGCGCAGATTCAGGCACTCATGGGCAGCCTTACACGATAGAATAGCCGTAGAACTACAGTCATATCACACAAAGGCAAGGCAACATGAGCAGCAAACCTGGCAAAATTACGCTAACAGATGAAGAGGTTTCATTTCAGCGGGAAATGGGTATGCACTACCGCAAATTGATGACCCAGTCCGTCAAGGACTTCCTGTCCCACGTCAAAGACAAGAATAAGGTGGGCATCTTCCTCTCTGGCGGAGTGGATTCAACCACGGTTTTGTGGGCGCTGTTGGAGCAGGGCGTGCGACCCTATTGCTACACCTTCAATTTCCCCACCAACAGTCATCTTCCCGGGGATGCTCTGAAGGCCCGAATCCTGGCTGAGAAATATCGGCTACCGTTTCACATCATTGAAATGCCCAAGGACCCGGACGAGCTGGCCCAACTCATCTTCAAGATCAACGAGGAGTCGGATCACGGCCTGGGTCGGCGCCCAGACTTTGAGGTTCTTCCGGTGTTCTACAAGATGACCGAATATGCCCGGGACAACGATGGTGTGACTGACATATTCTCTGGCATCGGTGACTCCATGATCCACCTCCTGGGTCGAACCAATGAGATTGAGGGTCGCTCTGGCCTGATGACTCCGCTGTATACGGACTACAAGCGCATGGTTCATGCGCCCGACCCCCAGTTGATACAAATTATCAAAATGATGAGCCGCCAGGGCAGCAGGATTCTGCTACCCCTCACCACGACCGCGATGATGAACCCCTATTTTGGTGTTCCCTGGAAGCTGATGAATGTGCCCAGACTCAAGCAGATTACCATCGGGGCTTGGAGCCGGGAAGAGGAACTCAGTGAAATCAGAGCTGTGGTAAGCCCCCTCCAGAACGGCGACACCAATGGCAGGGGGTACTACGACACCCTAATTGCCCGCTCCCAGTTTGTGATGCAGTATCTGGGCAAACAAACCCGCACCGCACAGGTGTTCTACAATGCCCTGATGAGGAGCCGGGGCCTGGAGCTGCGAAATGATGGAAAATCCAACGTCAAGTATGATGAGATGTGGTTCCGCTACGCCGCTGATGGAGTGGCTCTGAGTGAAGAGTATTACATCCTGGAGCGGGAATTGATGCGCAAGGGAATCATATCAGATCCGGAGCAATCTGCTGGGGATAACCTGTTTGGTGACCTGTTTGGCGGCGAAGAAGAGGTTGATGAAACCCCGGAAGGCGACATTCCGGAGGGAGTGTATCAAGTAAGCGCGTCGCACCACTACGAGGGTGTTTATTGTCTCATGGAAAAGTGCGCAATTGACATGGTTCAGTACCTCGGCGAATGCTCCCAAGCTTCAGCTTCGGGTCCTCGGGAGGTCTTTGCGCACTGGCAGAATCTCGCGGAAAATAATTTCAAAAATTTGCGACAAATACGCACCAATTAGTGCTGTAGGTGAAATGAGCCTACTAGTATAAAAGTAGAGCGAGAGAGCTAGTGGAGATAGAGACCCACTCAAGAGCTTCTCAATCTAAACCTGGAAAGTATCGGAGGTGAATATACCATGGGTGGTGGCAAGGGCGCTAAGGGCGGAGCTGCAAAGAAGGGCGCGTAAGCGTCTGACTTTCAGTCAACCCTCACAGCAGGAGTTAGCGGACTTCTTCACACTTTCGTAGAGGCCTCGGAGTTCAATCTCCGGGGCCTCGCTCATTATTCAAGTCATATTCACCAAGACAAGAAGTCAAAGTCATGTCATCAGATCAGTCTGACAACAGGAAGCGGTACAAGCTGTATCGGCAAATATCCTGGTATCAGAAACAGGCCGGAATGGACCGTGCTGATGTTTTGATGTTCGCCCAAGAAATGTTTGAAGATTTGGGCGAAGCTGAATCAACCAGCGACATCTCAACCGAGGCGCTGGAAGACCTGCTATTTGGTCTCAAATCCTGGTTCGCCATTCAGGCCGTTCGCAACGCCACAGGAGTGCTGCTAACGGAGGCCAAAGTGGTGGTTGAACGGCAGGGAGAGACCGCTGCACAAGCTGCAGAAAGACAAACCAAAGACGGAAGCTGGGACTGACCCACTTCCGTTAGAATAGACTAGAACTAGAAGCGCATTTGCGCTGGCGCAAGTCCTGGAAGATTGCGCTCAGTCAATCAAGAACACCGCACAGACAGGCAGTCCAAGTAGATGGCAAATCAAAAGCTTAGTGATGACCTCCAGAGCATTCTGGATGCAGTCAATTCGGAGCACGGAAGTGATGCGCTCATGACCATGGAGGGAACCTCCGGTCTGTGGCCCATGGACAAGCGAATGCCCACCGGCTCCATTGAGTTGGACATGGCCATCGGCATCGGTGGTTGGTCACGGGGCAAGCTCCACATGATCGTGGGCGAGGAAAGCTCGGGCAAGACAACGCTTGCTCTCATCACTGCCGCTTTGGCCCAAGCTCGTGGTGAGCGCGTGGTATACATCGACGCGGAATCGGCTCTCAACCCGGAGTGGATGGGCAAGCTTGGGGTGGACCTGTCCAGCACGCTCATTGCCCAGCCCAACAGCTTAGAAAACGCCATCGACACGTCGGTCACCGCCATGCAGACCGGCAAGGTTGACTTGCTGATCTACGATTCCATTCCAGCCTTGAAAGCCCGACTTGTCATGGAGGGCGAGGCCGAGCAAGAAACCCGAGCACTTGAGGCTCGACGCTGGTCCTCCCAGGTACCCAAAATCGTGCTTGCCGCAAAGGAGCACAACGTCACAGTCATCTTCATCAACCAGATGCGTGACTCCATGAGCATGTACGTTGCCGAATCCTATCCCGGCGGCCGTACTTTGAAGTACGCCATGTCAACCATCGTCAAGCTCAAGAAGTACCTCGAGGGTCGGGGCAACGACGATGGCGTTGACTACCACGACGCAAACTTTGAAATCATCAAAAACAAGCAGGGCTCACCCTACAAGAAGGGCAGCTACACCATCTGGACCAAGAGCGACACGCCCTTTGATCCGGTTCTGGATTCCTTCTACTCCGCGCTCAAGTTCGGCATCATCCAGAAGGGCATTAAGTGGGACCCCGACGAGGAAGAGCTGATCACAAAGAACAACTGGTTTAGCCTCGAGGTTCACCCCGACGACACCGAGCTCATCGAGCTGATCCGAGAACACATCGATGAGGACTTCGATGCTCCGGCTATTTCGTTCTACCGCGAAGGCCCGATGCTGGAAGCCTACAAGCAGCTTCCCGGGGTGGAGAAAATCGTCACCGAGAAAATCATGAGCACTCTAGACAAGAATGCTATCATCCACGTAGATAGCGAAGGGCAGTCAGAAGCTGAACTGGACGCACTGCAAGCCACGGAGGAGTCCGAAGAGGACAGCTAACGAATCGCCCACCCATTCCAACCAGAGGATAGCCCATGAATGACGCAGCTTCACTTATTAAGAGTGCTGTTCCAATCTCGGCATACGTGAACCGATTCAGTGATTCTCTCAAGTCTCTCGGCGGTGGAAAGTACAAATCAACTTGCATAGCTCATGGTGGTGACAACACCTCCGCAATGAGCATCGATGATAGCAAGGGCGTGTGGTTCTGCCACAGCTCAGAGTGCGGCGGCGGGTCCATCATTGACCTGTGGATGCGCATGAATGACTCCCGGGACTTTGGCGAAGCCATCACCAAGTTGGGTCGGGAGCTGAACATCCAGTTGCCGGAGTATGGGGGCGGTTCGGGTATTTCCCAGCGCCGCATCCTCTCTGCTCTGAAGAAGGTTCAGCGAGAGGCTCAGGACTTCCTCCTCAATGATGAGCATCCAGACGCCCAGGCAACCCGGGCCTATCTCAAGGAACGGGGCGTCAAGAAATCCCTGATCAAGAAGTGGGGAATCGGCTCCCTTCCATCGGGCAGGGAGGCCGCCAAGATCATCCAAGAGGTTTGCGATGACGAGTTGGCCCTGGTTGAGGCGGGTATTCTCCACCGCAACGGCAGGGATGGGTCACTGTGGGCCGCCATGAACGGCCGATTGCACTTCCCCATTCGTGACGAGTCCGGCTCAGTGGTTGCCTTTGGAGCACGAATGGTTCCGGAGGTGAGCCATTCCATGGAGGGCAAGTTCATCAATACCCACGAAACCTCCGTGTACCACAAGAGCCGCATCCTGTACGGTGAGCACCTCTTGGGTCGGGACACCGAACACATCATCGTTGCCGAGGGCTACCTGGATACCATAGCTCTGAACGAGATGTACCAGGACACCTCGACGGTTGCTGTAGCGACCTGTGGCACGTCACTGGCTTCTGGGCACATCGAGTCCATCAACCGCTTCCAGTCCGTAACCTACATGTTTGACGGCGACGAGGCGGGACAGAAGGCATCCGTGGGCGCGCTCAAGTCCCTCAATACCCTCAGAGACAAAGCCTCAGTCTGTACGTTGACAGACGGCGATGACCCCTGGGACCTGTTCGTTCGGGGTGACACCAAGCTCCTGGAAGATGCGCTGGATTCATCAGCTTCATTGTGTGATCAAGTAGTGCACTCCAAGTGGAAGCTGGTAGACGGCAACGAGAACAAGCTCCTGGATTGGCTCCGGGACACGGTGGGCACGCTCAGCTACCACCACCATCGTGACCAGATTGTGAACATCGCAGCCGAAATCACCAATAAGTCAGTCTCGGCCCTCAAGCGCGACCTGGCCGTTCCCGTGGACATCAACAGTCGGCGGGTTAGGGATGGCAACATCAATTCCATGAGTGACGCGGCCCGTGGATTGTGCATGGCTCTGCTGGACATGGATGATCAGGTTCGGGATGGCATCTTCGTGGGTCTGCGCCCTTGGAATCGCAATTCCGAAGAGACCGCGCAGAAATGGCTGTCCCTCACCAGTGACATGGACCTCATGGTGTTCAAGAAGATCGTCCTAGGCGCCGAAGATTCATCCAGTGAGCCCAGCGTTGATGCAGCGGTTGCAGAGATGCTCAGCATCATCGAGCAGGGCGGCAACGTTGGAGACATCTCCTTCAACCTGCGGGGCATGGCCAAACAAGAGCTGGCTGAGCTTTCATCAATGAAACTCAACGGCAAGATTGAAGCCATGCAGGTGAAGATGATTCGTCAAGCAGTCAAGGATTGCAAGAACAGGGACACGCATGGCGTAACCTTTGCTTTCCTGATGGACACGGCCATGAACATCGATGATCGTATCCAAGAGCTGGCAAGCAAAGTAGCCTGATGGGCCTCAGCGCTCGTGAGCGCGTTTCTGACGCGATTTGAGTCAGAATTAGTAGCTTTACGTTAGCGAGGAATAAAGGTCGCTCAAATCGCATTTTTGACTACCTTCCCGTTAGCCCAAACAGATAGTAAACTCAGTAGAGCGCCGAGATAATTGCGCGCCACCAGTCATACATTACAGGAGTCACCAAATGGACCTCTTTGAATTGGGTCTGGGTGAGCGAGTCGTAGGCAAAAGAAATGTTCGCGACCAATTCATCCGCCAAGCTTGGGATCTGTGGATTGAGGTTTGTGACCGGCCCAAATCTGAGCCGGACCATCGGTTCAAGAGAGCCGTTACCAATGCACTTGAGCAGAAGCACTCCGAGGGTCGCATCCTCCAGGCCATTTCGGCCGCAGTATACCTGCGACCCCGAACCAGGGATCCCATGGACGTGGGGCGGGTTGTTTCGGCGATCAGCACAGCCAAGGTTGAGAGACAGGCCGTCTCCATCCAGGATTCAGCCCCGGATTCGCCCAAGTACCCGTGGGATAGCGGAGAGCCGTCAGCCAATGCCAGCACGGCAGCTGACGTGGCCAGGGCTTGCGGAACACCCATAGAGGACTGGACCTCCCGTGATCACGAATGCTCCGGTATGTTGATGGAGAAGCGCACACCAGAGGAGTTGCTCGCTGCATCCAAGAGGGTTCAGCTGCACCTGGGGGAGGACCAGATCTTCCCATCTGATCTGGTTCGGCACGCATCTGTTTGGCGCAATCCGCAAAAGAAGGTTCGGGTCCGATCCAACGCCAAGCGAGACACCTACAGCTCAGGCAAGGTTGAATCGGATCAGCTGGAGGGCATGGACCTTACTCTGGATCGGGAATCAGAAAAGGCACTCATCAATGGATGCCCAACGGATTTGATCCGAGAGCATTACATGCAGGCGCCTCCTGGCTACTGGAAGAAGGTCAGTGGACTGGCCGATGCCGACCCGGATGCTTCCCTTTCTGACATATATGATCAGTTGCAACCTTCCACAGACTGGCACCCCAGCGACAGGAGCAAGCTCACATGGTAGTGGAAAAGCGCACCAACAGGCAGGCCGCGATTTTCGCCGCAGCCGAACAGCGGCACCACGAATCGGTGGTCAGACGCTGGAGGGAATCCGCACCGGATCGCACCAATGGGTTCACCATTCAAGATGACCTGATCGAAGGCCGATGGAATGGGCGCATCTCTGATGGAGGTATCCGATCGGTACGCAAGTACCTGAAGCACCCCACCCAATTCCTGATCCTGAAGGGCCAGGCTGGTTTGGGCAAATCCACCTTGGCAGTGACCATGATCAGCGAGTTGTTGCAAAATCACTACCCGCTGTACACCAGTGGTCGGTATGATTCCGCCCCACTTCTGATGCAGGAGTTCTCCTTCCCTGATCGGGACAGTGAGGACCCCATTCGCCGGTCCATTCGAGTGCCCATCCTTCTGTTGGATGATGTGGGCGCAGCCAATGAATCCATGACCGCTCACCAGCGCAAGGGCCTGTGGTCTGTAATTGATGCTCGATGGGGCAATCGCAACAAACTCACCCTCATGACAACCAACATGTCTGTGACCAGCACCAACGAGGGGCAGGGCCTCATTGATTGGTTCGGTGAGTCAGCGTGGGATCGCATCAAAGATGATCTGACTCTCATTGATTTTCACGGCGAGAGCATGCGCGGAGAAGATTGAGCTCGAAAACTAAGAATCCTCGGAAAATGAGTGATACACTTATTTTAGCGACGCGAAAAGTAGCGTCGCGGGCCTCCATGGCTTTGATCTGATGCGCCGGTGACTCTTCCAGGATTCACACGAAAGGCACTTGCTGACTTCTCTAACAGCAAGTGCCTTTCGTTCACTCTCCGCTCGATACACTAGAAGTAGACAGCTATTTAGTCACGGAGAGATATTGAACGCATTTGAAACCCTGGCCCACCCAAGCAAGTTGTGGGGAGTGCATCAGGACAACGCCCGGGTGTTGAGGGACAATCCTCGCAGGTTGGCTCCGGATTTGATGCGTATATTCCTGGCAAACAAGATTCCCCTCACAACCTGGGGTCCTCCCGGAAGCCGCAAGACCCGGTACATTGAGAGCCTGTCCCAAGAAGTGGATGCAAACGGCGTTCCATTCCAAGTAGTCACCATCCAGCCTTCGACCAGCGACCCCACCGTCATTCATGGCATGTACTACACAGCCCGACCAGAGGGCGGCGGGGAAACCATCATGTTGCGGTCCGTTCCAGAAATTGCTCAGCGCATTTACGACTACCACGAAAATACCGGTGGTGTGACCAATGTGCTGCTGGACGAAATAACAACCTGTAGCTCTGCTCAACAGAACTCGATGCTGGGCATGCTCACCCACGGTCAGTTTGGCTCCATCAACATCTCCCACTGCACTGCATTCATTATGGCGGCAAACCCGGAGGGGACCGTGTCAACGGTGAATCCGTTGAGTGAAGCTGTCATGAACCGAGGAGGGCACATTGCCTGGTATGGTGATGCTCAGCTGTTCCTGGAGGAATGGGGAAACGGATTTGGCATCGAAAGCCTCCGCCCCCAGGAATTGACCAAGTGGTACATCGACACCCTCATTGGTGATTCCGTGGATGATGCATTCAGGGATGAGAACTGGTCAGTTGAGGAGCTGGTACCCTACGACAGCTTCCTGCATTCAGAGCGAACCACCACTGATTTGGCCACCATCATAACCTACATCAACACCCACTTCAAGCCCTACCCTCAGGACATACGGCACCACTACATCATCAAGGCCACAGAGGCCCTGCAAGGCCCAAAGTGGGCCAATCGCATGACCGCAGTGTGTGCGCAGGAGTCGTCTCTGGTGTCCAGCCAGGACCTCAAAGACATGGTTGCAGAGCATGGGCTGAACAGCCTGTCGGGATCGGTGGGGGCACTTCAAGGCAAAATGTTCCTCGCCGAAACTGTGGACGGCGTGCAACAACGATTACCCCAGGACACCATCAGTGAGCTTGCAACCAAGTTGTGCAATGAGTTCATTCAAAACGATGACAGGTTGGCTTACCTGACCCTGTGGGCATTCATAGCAACTGCACCCAGTTCGGGAATTGCGGCGTTAATCAACCCAGTTGGTCTGAATGCGTTGATTCAGGCAACCAACAAGGCCCGAGCAGGCAACATGGACAGACAAGATGTCATGCCGGTGTTTGTGAGCGCTGAAACCCGTGAAGCCATCAAGGTGCTGAAGAGCGCCCTCTAGGCTCCGGAGCGGTCTGAGCCCCACTGGTTGGGTTCGGCGTCGCCAATGCTGTTGGTTGCCCCGTCCCAATTGACCTGGAATGATCCGTTGGAACCCACTCGGTTGAGCGCCACTTCCACATCCATGATGTGGGCCGGCTCTGTGGCGTCGTAGTGGTTCTTGCGGTTGAGAAGAATGGCCGCATCCACGTCCTGCTCGATGGTTCCCGAACCTCTGAGGTTGCTGGGTGAAGGCATTTCGCCGTGCGCCCCTTCACGGTTGAGCTGGGACAGATAGATGACCGCCACCTCTTCCTCCATGGAGAGAAGCTTGACATCTCGGGTAAATTGGGACAGCTCAGCCAGCTCATTGGACTTGTTTTGCACGAATAGCTGGATGTAGTCCATGCCGATGATGATGTTGCGATTGGGGTGGCGTGCGATCACGCTCATCACCACTGACATGAAGCTCTGCATGCCGCCGGGAATGTCTGCGGGGAAGATGGGGTACAGATCGCTGCGCCTGAGAACCTCCATGCAGGAGTTGTACTCTTCCAAGTCTTCCGGATCGGTGAATGCTTGTTCTGGCGTCTTGTTGCCGTAGACCACATCTTTGGAAGCTGATTGATTCAGCTGTCCCATGGAGGACAGCATCTTGTACATGAAGTCCCGGTGCAGGGTCTCCAGCGACACGAAGATGATCACGGGAGGTTGCTCTTCAAACAACATGCTGCTCACGATATTCATGAGCATGGTGGTTTTGCCAATCTTTGGTCGTGCCGCAATCACGTAGTTGCGACCTCCCTCGATGCCGCCACCCAGGCATTTGTCCAGTTCTGATATGCCAGTGGGAATCTGGAACGGAGGTTTGCGGTTGACGTCTGCTAGCTCATCCATGAACTCAGCCATTGCCCTCACCTCTTTGGCGGCCAGATTGCTCATGGCTGCCTTTTGCATGCGCTTGGAAATCTCTTGCGGAGGCAGGTCATCTTCCATGATTGCTTCAACAATGTCTTCTGCATCCCGAAGCATGGAACGGGCCGACCTGTTCTGCACCAGAATAGCCACAGATTTCTGCAGGTCTTCCAGGGTGCTCACGGCTGCTAGAGTCTGCAGACCAATGATGATGCTGTCCGGATCGGCCGGTAGGCGATCACCACCAATGCGGGACAGGTGGTCGGCCACCGATGCATCTGTGATTTCATCGCCCATGTCTACGGATCGCTCGATTGCCCGCGCCACCATCTTGTTCTGGGGCACGTAGAACAGATCAACTGGGCTGGTTCCCGAAGCCAGGGTTCGGACCTTCTTCCACCAACCCAGACCCTCTGAGAGGCAGGCTCCCAAAACGGCGGATTCCACGGATGGAGAATGTGGCACTACTCTTTCAGACATGCAATTCCTGACAAGTGGTTTGAGATGACTAAATAATCTAGGTCTATTCTACTCTCTGACGGGAGGTTTCTAGTTGTTTGCGCCTATCAGTAGTAAGCTATTCAGTAGATATAGTACACACGACAGCCAGCCACATCAGGAGATTCCTTGAGTATTCAGAGTTCAGTTCGGCGCAACAGTGCGCCCATTGGCATGGCTGCACTCCCCACCTCTTCCCATTTGCTGATCATCCGAGATCCGGATCTGGGCAAGAAGCTGGAAGAGGACCCCAACCACGCATGGTGCGTGGAGGTCTCGGGTCGGGGCAGCCGCAAAAGGTGGTTTATACCTGTCACCCGTGCACACCTATTCGCAGAAACCCTGGGCAAGTACAGCTGGGAAGATGATCAAGACATCGACACGGACTGGCTCCAGATCTTGGTGGACGAGTCATCCTGGGCGCGGGAGAACCGACCCAAGCCCCGCACCGGCATTGCGTGGATGGCCGGCAATCACCTTGTCATCCAATGCGGGTTTGTCTTCACTCTGTCCCGCTATATTGAGAGCCTGCCCAGCAATTCTGTCACCTACCACCACGACATCAAGGGCTGGGTCATCGCAGACTTGGACCTCAATGAAACTGAGGCTCTCCGGGACAAGCTGCAAAAATATGACATCATGCTCAGCCCTGAGCTGGAATCCCGACTGGATGGCTCTGAGCGGTGGAGGGAAATCCTCGCCGAAGCCGTCAAGCAAGCCAAGGCTGATGGCTATCCCGTACCGTCCATGTTCATCACTGATCGGTGCTTGAAGACTCACCAAGAACAGGCGGTTTTGGCCATGGCTCACCGCCGAGCCAATCTTCTGGCCGACCAGGTGGGTCTGGGCAAGGGCAGCGAATTCATCGGTGCATGGCTCTCCATTGTGCAGAAGATGATCGAAGACGGAGAAGATGCTCCCTGGCCCATTCTCATCGTCACCACCTCGTCTCTCAAGGAAGACATTGCTGGGGAGATTCTGAAGTGGAAGCAGGACGCCAAGATCGAAGTCCTCTACGGCAGGAATTCCGACCCCATCAGCGAAGAGGCTGAGTTCATTGTCACCAACATTGACCTGTTGAGCGGTCGCAAGGAAGACATCATGGAGGCGGGCATCAGGGGCTTTGTTTGCGATGAAGCTCACATGCTCAAGAACCCTGATGCCCTGCGCACCCAAGCAGCTCAGGAGATTACCGACTGGATGCGGGAGCAGGAAGATGATCCCTACATTACCCTGGCCTCTGGCACTCCGTTCCTCAACAGACCAGAGGAGCTGTGGTCGTTGCTCTGCATTCTTGGTCGGGAAACCCTGTTCTCCGACTACGCCGAAGAGAAGCTGGGTGGCCGACTATTCAAGTTCCACACCAGAAACGGTTGGAAGCACCTGAACGTGTCGGATCGCAACCTCTTTGAACGGTACTTCTGTGATGGTCAATATGACAAGTACAAGAAGTGGTACGCTGACGGCGCCACCCACACCCTGGAGCTGAACCAGCTTCTGCTCAAGACTTGCATGATCCGTCGCAAGAAGAGTGACGTCATGCACCCCATGCCCAAGCTGGATGAGTTCCTGGTACCCATCGACATGAGCGCCCAGTACGCACAGGATTACGACAATGCATATGATGACTTCTACCAGTACATGAAGGAGTTGGCGACAGCAGAGGCGGAAGAGCTGGACATCTCCATCAATGAGGCCATCAAGATTGTGTTGAGGAAGCTGGCGGCAAACAAGCACATCATGCAGCTCACCCATTTGCGGCAGATCGTGGCCAAGGGCAAGATTGAAGGCACCAAAAAGTGGATCAGGGACTTCATGGACGGCACCCTCACCTACAGCGACAAGGAGGGAAAGTCCATCACCGTTGGCGATGACCCCACCCGCAAGAAGCTGATCGTGTTCGCCTACCATCGAGAGGTGCAACAGATGTTGATCAACGATCCGGAGCTGCAAGAGTACGGCCTGGTGCACATCCGATCCGGGGAGGATCCCGAGGAGCACAAGCGCATGTTCCAGGAGGATGATCGCTACCGCCTCATGATCTGCTACTCCGGGGCACGAGAAGGTCACACATTAACTGCGGCCAAGGACGTTTTCATCTCAGAAGTGCCATTCGTTCCATCCTGGGTGATCCAGATGGCTGGTCGTTGCTGGGCTCGCATCTCGGAGCTGTACGACCCCCATGAGGCCACTGTTTGGTTCGGTGTCACTCCTGGCACCATTGACTCCAATCTGATCAACAAGGTGCGGCTGAAGAAGCGGTCCTTCTCTGCTGTCATTGACGGTGAGGGCATGGAGAAACTGGAAGATGAAGACAACTCAGATGAAGCAGCAGATGCTCTGATGTCCATGCTGATCGGAGGCAAGAAGAGTGTCAGCATTGCAGCCTAGGGTTGTCTACGCCCGGAATTGCTCCGTGGAAATCATGGATGAATTCAGGGCAAGGGAATTTGTTCGGCAACATCACCGAAGCGGCGACATATCCGCCAAGACCACCTCGGTTGGGCTGTTCAAGGGCCAAGAATTGCTGGGCGTCATGCAGTTCTGCCTGCCACGCACACCAAGAAAGCTGAGGGAATACAGCACCGAAATGGTGCGCATGTGCTTTGCGGATGGCGTGCGAGTGGTGGGAGGAGCATCCAAGATGTTCAACCACTATCTGCGCTCCAAAGACCCCCACGATGTGTTCACCTACCAGGACACTACTGGGCAGGTTAGTGATGTGTATGAGCAGTGCGGAATGACCCTGGTCTCCCAGGACAAGAGCAAGCAGTACTTGGTGGCTCCGGGAGTTGAGCTGGTTGACGCGCAGATCGGCAGCACTATGCACACTGTTCCTTTTGTTGTGTCCCAAGGCCCAGATGCAATTCTGGGCACCGGCCTGGGGGAAAGAATAGTACACAAGAGGTGGCACCTGAACCGGAACTTGGTCGATGAAGATTGCCATCTTTGCGTAGCTACCACCCCAGTGTCGGAATTGTTGGACACGCGAGATATTATTGCCGTATAGAGCTTTACAGACAGGAATCTAATGGAAGAGCGTGAAACCATAGCATCCATGCTGCTGGATCAGCTGGAGCGGGTTCCGGAATGGATGAATCAGGGAGCCTGCGTTGACGCCTCCCTTGACCCTCTTGACCCGCACCACGCAGAGGCATTCATCCGAGAAGTGTGCGGGAAGTGTCCCGTTATCCAGCAGTGCCGATCCCATTTCGAGGACAGCTCGGAGGACCTAAACGGCGTGTTCTACGGCGAGGAGATGTAATGGCGGTTCAGGGTTTGGGGTTGACTTCCCCCTGGGAGGGGTGGCGAACCTTTACGCTGGGTGCATCCATCGCCTTCTGTGTTGTTACATTCGTGTTCATCAACATTCCATTGGGTTGGGCAGCTTTCGGGGTTATGGTAGTTCTGGCCTATGTGTGCAAACCCATCGGTGAACCCGGTAATAATGGTCGGCACTACACTCCGGACAGCAAGGGGTTCAAGCGAGCCCGCTTCCTCATGGCCTACCGCGCACGTCTTCGGGACGCAACCAAACCGCTGGTTGTGTTTGGTTTTGGCCCATCCATGCCGGACGAGGATCACGGATACCAACCCGGCTGGACCCCCTTTGGCAGGCTCTCGTCCATCTGGTCCTATCTGGCTGCCGGTGGGTTGACTTGTTTGGACTTCTGGCTCCGCAACTTGCACTTTACCCAGTTGCCGGAGTGGTTTTGGATCATCTCAACTCCGCTGAGCTTCGTAGGTTGGCTGCATCTGATCCAGAGCGTCAACTACGTGAAGCTTGTCCAAGCAGACGGGGTGGGTATCGTGGGCATGGAGCCCGCACCGGCCACCATGATCCGCTCCCTCAAGGAGCACTATGACTTTGCGGCAATTCTGCGCAAAGCCCTGTTCATTGGCTTGGGCGTAAGCGCCGTACCTGTACTGCTGGAGCTGGTATTCCGCACATCTTGGATGATAATGCTGGTGACGGTGCTCATCACTGTAGCGGTTTCCATGCTGGTTGCGGTAAGTAAATTGATGAAGACCGAATACCGTGCAAAGTGGGCACATCGAGTTGAGCGGCGTGAGTTCTGGTCCAGCACCCTGTCCTTCCTCCGGGATAACACACCAATTCTGGTGGTTGAAGCAAGTCTTCCATCCCTGGAGGAGTGGGAGGCAGCTGGCGGCGGCTCTGGAGATGAACCCTACCAACCCAGCGTACACCTTGCGGTGTTCCGATTTGCACCCAACGCAACGTTTGCTGATTACGCCAGAGCGGACATCGAGGAGAGGGTAAAGGGTGCGCTGGAAGCCGCCCATGTGACCATATCCCCAGTTGCGGCGCAGAATCCGGACACCGGTGAAGACATTCCCGGCTCCATCGGCGCAAAGGGCTTCCGCCTGTGGTGGACCGAATCCCACATAGACATCAATGGCGTGCTGGAACCCTCCACCGACAACTGGCTCCGTGAGTTCGGTGCCGGATCATCAATCGTAAGCGTGATCAACCAGGTGCGTGGCCTGGGATACAACACCCTGGTATCCTGTGCACTGATCACCCGACCAACCAGCTCTGTGCAGATTCTGGAGTTGACCATTGCGCCCACCGATCCCAACGTCAATATTTCCAACTTCCAAAGGGCTCTCAGCGACATCGAAGGCAACGTCGGAGTGAAGTGGGTGCGGGCCTACAAACCCCAGTCCATGATCCAGGCCGGTGCCCCCACAAATGTGGCCAAGCTCCTGGTGGCCAAGATTGACCCATTGGACCACGAATCGGCCGGGTTGGCTGAAGTTGAGGCTGAAATGAAAGCCTCCGGCGTTACCGGTGGCCGCAGACCTCGCAACCGCAACGCCATCACCTTTACCATGCCAGCCACTCGGTTGCGCAAGATCATTCAGAGTGCCAACTGGCAGTATTACTTCCGCTCCAACAATGTGCAGTCCACATCATCCATGGATGTGCCAGAGATGCTGGAGAACAAGGCCAAAACAGCGGTGGTCAACGAGTTGACATTCGCTCTGCCAGATGGTTTGGAGTTCTCCCGCGTCAAGGGGGCGCTTGAGGGCCTCAAGCAAATATCTGGCAACTCCTTTATGGAAATCAACCAAGGTGCCAGCTCCGTGTCCAGCGGGAGCACCCAAGAGGAGCGGGATCGGATCGTCGCCCAGGCCAAGTCATCCTTCACCGTAGTTGCCTCCAAGAAGGACCCCCTGGCCCGCATCTTCAACTTTGGGGATTATGAGGACAAGATTCTCACCACCAGGTCCTCTGGCAATGAGCGCCTCATTTGGCATCCCGGCGTATTGGCCAACGACGAGCTGGCTGTAGATGATTTCAATGCTGACGAGCCCCACCTGTTGATCGCAGGAACTTCCGGTTCAGGTAAATCAGTGATTCTGCAGAGCATGATCCTGCAAATGGCCTACAACAACACACCGGATGATATGCGTTTCTGGATGATGGAACCCAAGATCGGCATGCAGAGATTCCGCCACCTGGATTCCATTGAGCACTTTGTGGACCCCTGGAGCTTTGATGGCAAGCGAGTCAAGGACCAATTCTTTGAATCCTGCGCCGAGATGCTGGAAATGGCCGTTTCCGAAATGGAGCGGCGCAACGAGGTTCTGCAGCGCCGCTCCATGACCCCGGGCCAATCGGTGCCGGAGAAGTTGAGCCAGGGCCGCACCATAGCCAAGCGAGAGGGACCCCAAAACAACGGGCTGCCCCACGAGATGATGTTCCCGTTCATCACGCTCATCATGGAGGAGTGCGCCACCATCTACACCGGCGCATCGGACAAGGACGTGGCCAACTCCATTGCTTACAACTCCAACCGTATCGCTCGCGAGGGTCGATCTGCTGGCATCTTTATGGTGAACCTAACCCAGTATCCCACCAACGCCTCCATTCCCTCAACCATTCGCCAGCAGATGCGTCGATTGGGCTTGGCAACCAGCAATGCTCTGGCCAGCCGAGTCATCATTGATCAAGACGGTTTGGAGCAGCTCCGCATTAAGGGAACCGGGTTGATCCGCAGCGGATATGGGTACCGCCAGTTCCGCGGCTTCTACCTGAGGGATGGCGATACGGCGGTGGGCGAACCCAATGACATTATTGACATCTCCAATCGCATCCCACTGTCCGCCATGGCCCAGTCCCTGGGGGTGAATACCTCCATGGACCCCAAAGAGGTGTACCGGTTGCTCATTCCGGAGCCGGGACCCACCATCTTTGATATGTGGAAGAACAGCCAAGCAGCGCAGGACTTGATGATGGCCGTTGAGACAGGCAGGGAAACCAGAAACCTGGCCGCATTCAATGATTGATTGAATTGCGCCTAAAATGCGATCTGAAGCGCCTAACCGCTAAAGCTATGTAGAGCGTCGATCACGCGCCAAAGGTGCGTCAAATGGGCCTTCAATGCTTTCCTGTGAACCATTTGTATGAGCTTGGGCATAAGAAAAGCCCTTGGCAACGCCAAGAGCCTTTCTTTGGGTGGAAACCCTAGTCGGTGATGACCGCCGAAACGATGTCAGCACCGTTGATAAAGACGATGTTGCCCTTGTCATCACTGCCCACCAGAGTGTGGTCAAGCACGAGGACGTTCTCACGAGCATCCTCGGTGTTGGCCACCTCTACCGCGACCACGCGGCGGCTGCCACGAATGGCTGTCTCGATGCTGTCCGAGAACTTGTTAATGCGGCGGGTGTTGCTGGCCGGACTGACGTCCGGGTTCTTCTCGGTGTCCAGGTTGACGAACGTGTCAGGCTCACTGATAATCGTAACCGTGCGCCCGTCGCGCAGCGTGATGTTTGCCTTTGCCATAGGTTTTCTCCTTAATGCTGTAGTAGATAACTACTCTTGGAGAATATCTCATAGTGGAGCATATCCGCTTATTTGTGCGGAGTTTCTCCATATAAATACTGCATACACGTGATTGGGCGATAGAATTGACATAGCGTATTCAGCACTTAGTCAATTCACAGGAAGCCAGCAAATGTCACATCTGTTCACCTCCGAGTCCGTGTCCAATGGTCACCCGGATAAAATCTGCGACCAGATCAGCGATTCAATTCTTGATGAAGCACTGTCTCAGGATCCGACTTCACGACTGGGCGTGGAGACTGTAGCCTCCGGCAAGCAAATCCATGTTCTGGGCGAGATGCGCTCTAAGGCTCACATGCCGCCGGAGCGGGTAGAGGAGATTGTCAGGGAGACGCTGACTCGCATCGGCTATAACACCAGCTTCTACGGCGCCGACTTCAACGACCAGGGACAGATTCTGATCAACCCGTCCATCAGTCAACAGTCCCCAGACATTGCTCAGGGCGTGGAAGATTCTCTGGAGATTCGCACCAACGAAGGTGCTGACAAGTACGACCAGCTCGGTGCCGGTGATCAGGGCATCATGTTCGGGTATGCAACCTCTGAGCTGCGCCAGTTCAACCACCACGATTCGTCCTACATGCCCGCTGCTATTCAGCTGTCCCATGAGATTGCGCGACGCCACTATGACCTCCGTATTTCGGAATTGCCGTTCCTGGGTCCAGACGCCAAGACTCAGGTCACTGTCTGCTACGATGACTTTGGGCAGCCCAGCTTTGTGGATACCGTCCTGGTTTCCACCCAGCACATCGAAGAGGTGGACAACGAGGAAATTCGCAAGGCAGTCAGGGATCGCATCATCCTTCCGGTTCTGGAGCAGTACGGGGTGCCATTCGATGAAAACACCCGATTCATCGTCAATCCCAGCGGCAGGTTTGTTATTGGTGGCCCCATCGGCGACGCCGGGTTGACTGGTCGCAAGATCATCGTAGATACCTACGGTGGTTCGGCACCCCACGGTGGTGGCGCGTTCTCTGGCAAAGACCCCTCAAAGGTGGATCGCTCCGGCGCCTATGCAGCTCGATGGGTGGCCAAGAACCTGGTGGCCAACGGATACGCCGATCAGGTCACTGTGCAGCTCTCCTACGCCATCGGAATGGCTCACCCAGTTTCCATCAATGTGGTTTCCAATCTTGGTGACAATCTCACTAAGATTGTCCGAGACAATTTCGATTTGCGCCCGGCTGCGATCATTGAGCGACTGGGGTTGGACACCTTCACCGATTACAAGTCGGTGGCGGCATACGGCCATATGGGTCGCACCGATCTGGTTCTGCCCTGGGAAGAGGTCATCTCCCTCTAATGGGTGCAAGCACAGATTTCCCCTGGCAGCGGTTCCGCGCCGCGCAGGAGTATCTGTATGCCCTCAAGCCCTGGTGGAGGCGTTTCGGCAACAAGATCAAATGGGTTGCAATCGAAACGCCTCCACCGCCGGGATTCACCCACGCTGCAACCTCATTCGTGGGCACAAACCTGAACGTGTACGTGGATCGCAACTTCGTGATCCAATCTCCGCTACACATCATTTCGGGGCGCATTGAGCATGATTTGCAAATGGTGGTGCGCAAAGTGCACTCCAGGTTGCCAAATACCAATCCCGATCAGAGCGTGCAGCGTAACATGGCCTTTGAGTTGGAAATCAACTCGGCCATGATGGAAGAGCTGAGAGCCAACGGTTTGGACACTCCAATAAAGGGCATGCAACTGTCGAGGCTGCTCAAGAATTCCTCTCTGTTTACCCCAAAGGACATGGAGAAATGGAGCGTAACCAGCTGGCCCAAGCTTGGTGAATCTGCAATCTTGCCGGAAACCATAGGTCTTCCCCCAGAGCTGAGCGCAGAAGAATACTTCCGCATCCTAGATCAACAAGATCGGGAAGATCAGCTGGATCAGTTGTATGATTCAGGTGAAGATGTGGTGGCGGACAGTGAATCCAATGATCCAGGCACCGAATCCAAACAACAGGATGAACCAGCCCCGCAGGAGAGCGGAGAGCAGGATCAAACCCAACCGGATCAAGAGGAGAACCAACAGGGTCAAAATGCCTCCAATGAGGATGGGTCTGGCGCATCGAGCCAATCAGATTCTCCAAATGATCCTGACGGCTTCAACCAGTCCTCGGAATCTGGCAATAACCAAAACAGCGATTCTCAACAAGAACCCCAAGAGGATGATTCCCCCGATTCCGCTGATGGACAATCCGGACAATCGGGGGGAGATGGTGATCAGCTCAACGCCATGCAAATGATCAGCGCCATGATGGATGCTGATCCTCTGTTGGATTGGGATGGTCGTGACCAAAGCTACTTGAACAATGATCAAGGCGCAGATCAAGAGGTCAATGAATATGAGATGAATCAAGCCCTCAGTGAAGTGGCTGAAGACATCATGGGAGACTCGGGCTCCCTGGGATTCGGTTTGGAGCCGGGCAATTCCATTGTGAAATGGACCCAAACAAACCTGATCAAGAAATCTGAAAACTGGCAGAACAGGCTATCAGCCTGCATGACCAGGAATCTGAGCAGCGCTAAAATTGACGGGGCAACTGATTTCTCCTACTCCGTGCCCAACCCCAATCAGCACATGGATGCGCCCATTTTGATGGGAATGCATGATTACGCGCCAACCCTCTACATAGTGCTTGACGTGTCGGGTTCAATGATGAATGTGATGGGTCAGGCACTATCTACCCTCCGGGACATAGTGCGCAGCATGTCCATGCGCTACGAGGTTGACACCACCTGGATCACCATAGATTCCAAGGTTCGGGACGTGGGTCGATCCATAAACATTGATCAGAAAACGGTGCGGCGCATCGTGAATGAGCAGGGTTTTGGGGGAACAGAAATCAAATACCTGCTCATGGATGTGGTTGAGGGCAAGTTCCGCTGGAAGGGAAGGCTCCACCGCAAGCCAGACATGCTCTTGGTCATTACTGACTGCGGCTTTCTGTGGCCATGGGTGTACAAGAAGCCCAAGACCAGTACCAGAGTCATCGTTGCGTCAACGCGTCCACATGATCTGGTAACCAACACCAAGGGGAGAGTTGATTTCCCCAACTGGATTGGACCAAAGAATAGGAATTTCGTGCACATCATGGCTGATCGTGGTATCTAATCTCCAGAAAACGGTCAATTGGCATGACGGTGGAATATCTGAACTACTATAGAAATAAGTACAAAACTCAAAAAGTTGTGCCCGTGCGGCATTTTGTTGCACAAATTCATTCCCCAACAGAAAGATTACCTATGAGTTTGATCAGCTCGGGCAGTGCCCCAGGTGATAACACTCCGACGGGCAGTCGAGGTCGAGTAAAGGGCCGCATCCTTTCGATGCTGGCAACCTTTGCAGTCGCACTCACTGCGGTTGTCGGCGGAGTAACAATTGCTCCAGAACCCGCAAACGCCGCTGGCACAACTGGTGCCGGTGGATACTGGACCCCCGCCGGTGGTTGGCTTGGCAACTACATCGCCGCCAACGGCACTCGCGTCTACTGCATCGACGTTCTCGTTGACTCGATCGGTTCGGGCGGTGACGCTGGCGTTGAGTCAAGCGCAATTTCGGGTGTCAGCGGTACGCGAGCCGTTTCTGGCGCTGAGCTTCAAATGATGAACTACGCCATCTCGGTGCACGGTCAAACTTCTGACCCAATTATCGCAGCAGCTGTGAGCGCCTACGTTTACAACTTCACCAGTGCAAACTGGTACGGTAACGGCGCCCACTACATTGACGGTCCAAATGCCGGGGCAATTCAGGCGGCATACAACGCAATCGCGGCTGACACTGCGGCGAACTACGCCAACGGTGGGGGTAGTGGTAGCGTATCGATGGATTTTGTGGTTGATCCCACCAACAACTACCTTGGTACGCTTAATATTCACAACATGAGCCCATCCAACGCTACCGGAACTATTACGCTGACTAACGGTGTCTTTATCGACACCGGTCTTGCAACTCGTGATGGAGTAACCAACAACTCGTCATTCCCTGTTCGCGGTGTGCCGCCAGAGGATTCGGTCGAATACAAAATCAGTGTAGAGGGTGCGTTTACTGCAGCTGGTGGTTATGGCTCAAGCGTTCGTATTCACTCGGATGCCCCTCAGCGAACCGCTGGTCCAGGTGGTCGTAGCGTAAGCAACTTCACCGGGAACGGAATTGACCCATCAGCTCGTTCACGAGTATTCCAGCCCGTTGTTGGGACCAAGGTGGAAAGCAAGTTCGTTGAGCGTGGTGAAACCTTTAGCGATATTCTGACCTTCTCAACCGCACCGGATACAAACGGCCTTAACAATCCGTGGTTTACCCGTGGTGGCGGAACTGAATATGCCCAGATCACCGCTCGCGGCTCGCTGTACTTCACTGGCGTAACTCCTCCGGTCGAATCGGATGAAGCACCAGCAAACGCAATGTTGGTGGCAAGCGATATCATGGTGACCACCACCAAGGAAGATGGCCCAACCATCGACTACACCGTTCCTTCGGACTACGTTTCGGATGAGGCCGGTTACTACACTTGGGTTTGGGAAATCCTCCAGTCGGATCAGCAAACCAGCGCTCCGAACGTACAGGCAATACTTCCTGCTGATTACCACTACAAGGATCGCTTCGGTCGCATTGCGGAAACCTCCATCACCGCAACCACACTCACCATTACCACTGCAGTAACCGATGGTGTCGTTCCCATTCTGGGTGAGGCAACCGACGGCGTTACAGTTACTCCGGTTCAGGGTGGGTGGATTCAGGCCGATGGTCAGCGCGTTCCCGCAACCCTGACTGGTACCGCCTACTACTCGGCAACCGAGCCCGTTCTTGCGGACGAAGCTCCTGCCGATGCAGAGATTGTTGGCACGACTACGCTGGTAGTTAACAAGTCTGGCACCACGGTGAGCAACCCAGTTAAGATGCCAATCAAGGAGGGTTTCGTTACCTTCCAGTGGTGCCTCAATCAGGCTGACCAGCCAGCCGAATATCAGGGCATGATCGCAGAAACCTGTGACAAGTACGGTCAGGCAAGCGAGACCGTCAAGGTTGTAGCGCCTGACGTGACCACTCAGGCCCGTGAGCTTGCAACCATCTACGACGGTCTGTACGACACCGGTATCGTTAACGGCTTCGTGCCCGATAACGTAACCATCGTTTCTTCGCTCTACAAGAAGCCAGAGGTTGGCGACTTCAAGATGGAGAACGGTCAGCCCACCGAGGAAGTCTGGACCCAGGAAGAGATTGATGCAATCGGTGAAGATGCAGTTTGTGAAGTAAGCAACTACATCGGCACCACTGAGCCCGTCGAGGTCAAGCCCGGCCAGAACGACAACGAGAAGTACCGTATGCCCGACATCTTTGTAGATGAAGAGGGCACGTATTGGTGGATCGAAGAAACCATCCATACTGATCCCGAAACCGGTGAGCAAACTGTGATCCGCGCAGGTAAGTGTGGCCTCCCCAACGAGACCACCATCGTTGACAAGCCCAAGGTGACCACCAAGGCTATCGGCGAGGGTCACCCCAGCGATGTCGTTACTGACACCGCAATCGTTGAGGGTCCGCTTTCGGATCGCGAGGATATCACCTACGATCTGACCTGGCAGGCATACCACCGCGCTACTGGCACCACCACTCAACCAGATGAGAAGCTTTGCACCGCAGAGACCCTGGTCTGGGAGAGCAAGACTCCGGTGTCGGTGACCGCTCCTGGCGAGTACAAGTCGGAAGGCCTCAAGCTCGAAGACAAGCACGTGGGCGAAATCCTCTGGGTTGAGACTCTCAACATTACGGTTGACGGTGAGCGTGAGGTTGTTCACCGCGGCGAGTGTGGAGCGGCTACGGAAATCACCAAGGTGACTCCGCGCCCCACCATCGTTGATTCGGGCGTTTCGCCGGTAGCGGCTTCGGTTGCGGCTGGCGCATTCCTCCTGATCGCTGGCGCGGCAAGCGCCCTGATCATCCGCAATCGTCGGAACAAGGTCAACAGCTAACCTCCAATAGCTGACAGAAAAGCCCCACTGATTGATTTTGGCGGGGCTTTTCTGTGTCCAAAAACAATAAATTTGCTCAAAACCTCCCTATTTATGGCCAAAACCGCCTTACTTTCAGCAAAAGTTCGCCTTTTTCGATTGATCTAGTATAGTTGATTACGTCGAGATAGAAACACCCCCCGATTCTGTCCGAACGCAAGCAATGAAAGGAGACACAAATCGTGTCAGAGCAAGACCCTCAGGGTTCGATCGCTGAGATTGACCCGCAGCAAGCAACACCAAGAAGCAGCACAAAGAACAACAAAAAGCGCAACACCATCATCGGTGGCGTCGTTGCCGCAACTCTTGTGATCGGAGGCGGCGCAGCTTTCGGCATCCCAAAAATCATCCACGCCAACCAGGTCAGCCAGTACACCACCGTGCTCGCTGAGACCAACAAGGTCACCGCTCAGACTGCCCAGGACAAGGCCAGCCAGCAGGCAGCCACCGAACTGGTGCAGCTCGCTGATGATGCGGCCCGCACCTACGCCACCCAGCTCACGGCACTGGGCACCACCTCGGCTCCCATTCTCACCGCCGACTCCACGGCAGCGCTCAAGAAGTCGGCCGAGGCGCTGACCAAGACCCTGGGCGATGCGCCCAAGCCCAAGACGGAGAGCGCCAAGCTCCCCCTGAGCCTGGCCCACCAGGAGCGGCTCAAGGCCGACAAGGAGGCCGCCGATAAGGCAGTCGCCCAGGTGCAGGAGCAGCAGAAGAAGGATCTGGCAGCAGCCAAGGACGATGCCGCCAAGACCAAGATCAATGAAGCTGCCACAGCGGCCATTGATGAGGCCAAGGCGCAGAGCATCCCCGCCAATGCCCTGGACCTCACAGTGGCTCAGTCGGTCGAACTGCTCAAGCTGGATACTTCGGTGACGGCCATCTCTCCCGTGCCCGATGATCAGGTCAACGGCGAGGTGCTGGATCAGGCCAAGAAGGATCGGGACAACGCCCTGGCAGCGGCCAAGAAGCAGGCCAAGGCGCTGGACTCGGTGCAGAAGGAACTGGACTCGGTGCACCGGGCGGTCAGTGCGACCGTGCAGCCCTTGCTGGCAGCGGCCAACGAGGCCCCGACCCAGGTCAAGGAGGTCATCGCAGCGGCTCCCAAGGCCGGAGCGGACAAGCAGTCCGCGGCCACGGACAGTGCGAAGGCGGCACAGAATGCCATCGCAGGCAATGCCGAGAAGGAAGCCGCAGGCGACAAGAAGTCCGAAGACAAGGCCAAGCCAGACGCAGACACCAAGTCGGATAAGACCGGCGAGGAGCCTGCCACGGTGGTCGTGGAGCTGAAGACTGAACAGACTCCAGCCCAGATCCTGGCCCTGGTCACCAGCTACACCACAGCGGCCAAAGCCGTCAGCGATCACCATGCAGCAGTGCTGGCAGAGGAAGCAGCCCAGGCGGCCGCAGCAGCGGCGGCAGCGGCGGGAGCCTCGGGTTACACCGATCCCAACACCGGAGGCTGGGTAGACAACGGCAACTCGGGCTGGTCGGGTAGCGGCAATGGCGGCTCGGGCGGCTCGTCAAGCTCCGGTGGTGGGGGCACCGGAGGTAGCGGTGGAACGGGCGGCGATGGCGGCTCGGGTTCAGCCGGTGGAACGCCAGAGTCCTGGTTCATCAGTAATTGCAAGTACGGCTACTGGTGGTCTAACGGTAACGGTGGGTGTCACCCCAACCCCGACCCTGACGGCTGGGATTAATCCCTGTCGGTCTTCATAACTGAATAGCGGCTGACGCCCGGCTTCCTCGGAGATTCGGGCGTCAGTTCCGTTTGCCACCCGTAAGCTAAACTAGAATTAGAAATACTGCTTGACCAGGGATTTACGTTACGCACGGGCTTTTGTTACTGGTCAAATGTAGTATGCAATAGCAGATTGATTGGCAGGAAAGGAAGAATCATGACAACCGCTCACGACGTCGCAGCGTACATTTTGCAGAAGCAGGGCAGCATGACCGCCATGAAGCTCCAGAAGTTGGCCTATTACAGTCAAGCTTGGAACCTGGTTTGGAACGGCGGGCAGAGCTTGTTTCCCGGCAGAATTGAGGCTTGGAAGAATGGTCCGGTCATTCCAGCACTCTTCCCCTCTCACAAGGGCAAGTACTTGGTCAATCAAAGCGACTTTCCCCTGGGCAACTGCGAAGCCCTTTCTGTGGGTGACAAGGCTGTTGTTGACGATGTGCTGGATTTCTATGGTGGCATGACCTCCACTCAGCTCAGCATTCTCACCCATGCTGAAGCACCCTGGATTCAGGCCAGGGGCAGTGCTCCGGAAGGAGTCAACTCCCGGGCTGTTATTTCCCCCGCATCCATGGAAGCCTACTACCGGGCTTTGAACAGTTCGCCTGATGCTGCCCACAGTGTGGAAGACATCAACTTCCCGGCCTGGGCTGGCTAGCAACTCTTCGTGTCTCGCAGAAAGAATCACAAGCGGTCCGCCCCTGCTCTGAAGCCGTCTCCCGGAGCCTGGAAGCTGGACTGGTCCAGGGCTGATCATGAAGGTCCATTCCCGTGGCCCGGTGTAAGGGATCCGGACTTTGGCATGTTGGCTGGAATGCTTGCCCGCCTGAATACCTTGTCGCTGGATGAGGTCATGCTGCTTGAGCGGGCAGGTGGAACGTCGGCAGTGCATCAGCTGAACAGCATGAGCGAAGCAACCGACAGGCGAATGCAAGAGCTGTACGACTCGGGGCATTTGAGTGATGAAGCCTTGGAGTGGGAACTCATTACGATCACGTTTTGCTTCGAGCAGATTGATGCCCGCAGAATCATCGTCCTTCAAGATTCCATTGAGAGGGTGATCTACCCACTCTGGTGGGATCAAAATCACCTGGTTTCCGGCTCCAATGGAAGCCTGCGTGCGGCAAAATCATGTCGCAACTCCAGATGTTTTCACGGGGAGGGTGAATGATGGACGCAATAAACGTGGAGCACTACACCTACAGGGTGAGCTGGTCTGAAATGGACCAGGAATACGTGGGCACCGTCCTGGAGTTCCCAACCTTGTCCTGGATGGAAGAGGATCAAATTTCTGCACTGCGAGGCATCCGTGATCTAGTTGCAGAAGTCATCGTAGACATGCGGTCGGAGGGTGAGGTTGTGCCCCAGCCCATTTCCGCGAGCCGCTTGGTTGCGCTAAGTCAGAAGAGTGTAATGATTTCCGGGATTGCAAAGCTACCCAATTTATCCGGTGGCATTGACCCTAGTGAATCGGATCGCTCAGCGTCGATTTGAGCGCCTTTCTCTGTAAATAAGTAGTTCGATACGCGAAAACGCCCGAGGCGCGTCAAATCGCATCCTCGGGCGTTTGAGATAGACACCAGGTCAGTTGTTAATCGCTTCTTAACCGATTTATTTCAGCTTCCGCCTGCCCAACCTGCCCAGTCGCCGCCGTGCACCGTCTGGTGCAAATGGAGTGTGACCTGAGCGTGATTCACCGCGCCACCTACTGCCCAACTTTTTAACCAGATGATTCACGCGCCTTTAAGCGGGAGAATCAGCGGCTCACGATGAGATACTTCCCTTTGAGCCACTCAAGCGGGCAGCTTCACCCTTTGCGGTGCCTTGGCGATGCCCCGATCGACTGTTGCCAGTGGAGGCGCTCCAGCCCTTGAGGCGGCCAGCTTCTGCCCAGTACATCTTGCTAACCTCGCGCTTCTTGCTGACCATGACCATTTCCGTACTCTGGCCCTGATCCTTGTACTTGCGCTGTGCCCGCTTGAGTTCAACCACTCGCTCTGACCACAGGCGCTGCTTGATGCGGTTGCGGAAGCCCTCGTAAAATGAGTACCGAGCGTTCCAAATGGTGCCACCCTCTGCTCGCCATTCATCCTGCTCGATGAAATCGATGCAATCAGCGATCATCTGAGGGAATAGAAGGTCGTACATCTTCTGGGTGATCTGGATGTCTGACTCCATTCCAAAGGCCTTAACCCAGGAGCCGGAATTGGACAGGATCAAGCTCACGTCATACACTTCGGCGATGGCCAGGAACAGCGCAGCGTAGGAGCCTCCACCACGGTTACCCTTGGTGCCGATGTCTATGGTGATGGAAATGGGAGCGTTGACCTTCTTGCCTTCTTGCTGGGCTTTCTGAGCCCGGAGCATGTCCAGTTCGATGCCGGCCTTGGCTGCCATGCGGGAAACAGCTGTGAGGAAGGTGTCCCGCTCTTCTGGCGTGGCTCCGCTGTCTTCAGCCTTGGCCAACATCTGGGTGAGCAGAGTCATCTTGCTGTCACTCATGGATCACTTACCTTTCATCTTCTTGATGTTCTCTGTTTCTTCGTACATTCTAATCTGCATGTAGCGGGACAGTTCTGGACTCATCTCCTCTGCAATCAAATGCAGATAGGCTTTTCGGAAGCGGTCACCGTGCCCCGAGCCACCCAAGTAGTGGGCAAATTCGTGCAGCAGAAGCAACTGACCATACTCTCTCCACTCTCCGCCATCATCTATGTCGGAGAAGTAGAACTTGCCCATCATGTACATGCCGATCCGGTCAGCGTAGCTGGATTGACGCACCTCCAGATAAGGGTAGGGTTTGTCTGCCATGGCTCGGTATTGGGGCTTGCCATTGAGCTCATTCAGGTAGCGGGACACGTTGTCCAGGGTGAGGTATCGCTTTTCCCGTGGCATCACAAATGTTGAACCGTAGGCTTGGTGGGTGCTGATCCCAATTTCGTCCAAGGCTCTCAACAGAAGACTGGTGTGATCATCTACCTCGTACACCACACTTGCGGAGTCGTCAATCTTACGATTGGCCATCAGGCCGTCTCCCATTTGATGGCCAGGGTCTCCGCAACCTCATCTGCTGCGGCCTCGTCAATGTTGAACTTGAGATGATCGTGGACCACGTCAGCTCCGCCGTAGTGTATGATGGCTTGATTGGGGCCGCGACCCAGCTTGGTGAGCAGGGCGCTGAGCTTGCTCAAGTTGCCACCGTCTGCGTAGAACCGGAAAGACGGAGGGCCTTCCTGCTTGGCATCTTTGATCGGAGGCAGCGAAGTGGGCTCACCGTCCAGCGCCATGGGGCGGTCATAATCCTCTTCGGCTTCCGGCTCTGTTTCACGAGCTTTGCGATTGCGGAATCGGTTGGATTCGGCCGCCTGGGCCTGCACTTCTGAGATTGTGGGCGATTCTTCCCGCTTCCGGTCTCCTCGCACTACTCTCAGCGCTCTCCTGCGGCGATCTGGAGCGTTTTCATCTTCAACGTCTATCTCGATACGCTCGACAGATTTTGCGGCGATCTGGAGCCATTCTTGCTCGTCATCTTGAGCAACGTATCGGACGGCCCCGCTGACGTTGACAAAGGAGCCTGACAGGGAATCGCTGAGGTGGTACCCGAACGAGATGCCCTCCAATCGCTTGGTGGCCGAAGTCTCGATGATGAAGGTAGATCGGAGCTTGCCGTTCTTGCTCTTGTGGTGCTGCAGCTCCGTGAGAATGCCGTACACGTTTCCGTCGCCCTCTTCCAGGGACTCTGGGTCCGGCTCCACTGCATCTTGCGGTAGCTTGCCGGTGAGCTTGGCGTCTTCAATGCGGGGCTCAATCTCGGCGAACGGGTGTTTGCCAGCAAAGAATCCCAGATAGTGCAGCTCCATGCGAGCCTTTTCTGAACGCTCATAATCATCGCCGGAGGAGAGGTCATACTCGTCCATCACCGTTCCCAGAGAATCTCCGAAGTCAAACAGCAGATTTTCTGAGGAGCCGAATGATTCGCTGGCCACATTCTTGGCATCCGCCAACATGTTTTCCAAATTATCAATCATGGGCTTGCGCTTGGGGTGCAGAGAATCAAATGCGCCAACATAGATGAGACCCTCCACGTTGCGGCGATTCACTTTCCTGCAATCTCTGGTGCGAACCAGAAAGTCACCCATGTTCTTGAATGGGCCGGAGGTACGCTCATCCAAAATAGCAGCGATGACGCCGTCTCCCGATCCTCGGATGCCTTTCATGCCTAACCAGATGGCATCTCGTGACGTAGTGGCGTTCAGGTTTGATTTATTGATGTCTGGCGAGTACACCTGAACGCCCATGGCTCGGGCTGAAGCAACTTGAGCCGCCACTGCTTGGTCGCCCATCCACTCAATACATGCTGCCGCGTACTGGGCTGGGTAGTGGTGCTTGAAGTAGGCTGTCCAGTAGGAGATGAATCCGTAAGCCACCGAGTGGGATTTGTTAAAAGCATAACCGCTGAACGGCTCGATGATGTCCCACAGGTCCTGGGCCAGCTTCTTGCCGTAACCTTTTTCCTCCACGCCGTTTATGAACTTGTCATGCTCTGCAGCCATGGCTTCTGGCAACTTCTTGCCCATAGCCTTGCGGAAGTCATCCGCTTCTGCGAGGGAGTAGCCAGCAAAGTGGCGTGCCAGTGCCATTACCTGCTCTTGGTATACGACAAGTCCGTGGGTCTCTCCCAAGATGTCCATCATCTCTGGGTGCAGAACCTCGATGGGGCTGCGACCATTCTTGCGGTCACCGTATTCCATGTGCGTATTCATACTCATGGGACCGGGTCGGACCAGCGCCGAAACGGCAGAAATATCGGCAAATGACGTGGGCACCACTGATTTAAGTGTACGAATCATCGTGTCCGAAGATAGCTGGAAGATGCCATCCGCGTTGCCATCTGCAAGCATGCGATACACACCGGGGTCGTCAAAGGGAAGCTCATCCAAATTGATTCTGATGTTCAGATCGTCTTGAATGAGCTGCACTGTACGCTGAACCACTGACAAGTTCATCAATCCTAGGAGGTCGATCTTAACCCCTCCGCAATCTTCCACGTCATCTTTGTCGTATTGGGTGACTAGGAAGCCGGTCTCTTCATCCTGCCTGGTGGGGAAGTAGTCGGACACCGGTCCGGGCGTAATCAGGAGACCACCGGCGTGGATACCAACCTGAGTGCGAGCGCCTTCCACGTTCATGGCAATCTTGATGGCCGCCGTAAGTTGCCGATCGTTGAGAACCGTGTCTCGGAATGTTTCACCTTCAGACCACTGGCGGCGGCGGGCTTCCGGAACTTCAGACTTGGTGCGCTTCATCAGATCGTTGAGCGTGATGCCAACCTGAGAAATATCTGGCGGATAAATCTTGGTAAGCCTGTTTGCCTCCGTTGCGGGAATTCCCATAACCCTGCAAGCAGACTTGATGGATGCACGCGCTTTGAATGACCCGATGGTTCCGATCTTGGACACCCGATCTGCTCCGTACATGTGCATCCAGTAGCGAATTAGATCATCGCGAGCCTCATCTGTGAGGTCGATGTCCGCATCTGGCATGGAGCGGCGACCGGGGTTGAGGAATCGCTCGAAGAACAAGCCGTGCTCGTTGGGTGGTACGTTGGTGATGTTCATGGCGTAAGCCACGATGGAACCAGCTGCCGATCCACGACCGGGAGGAAGAACGTGACCTCGACGCTTGAGGTATCGCAACCCATCGCCCAGGATCAGGAAGTAGCCGGGGAACCCCATCTCCGCGATCACGCCCAGCTCGTACTCGGCTTGCTCAATAAGCTCTGATGGCACCACCCCCGTATCACCACCGTATCTCTCCACCATACCTTCCATGGTGAGCTTGGTCAGGTATTCTGCCTCACCGCCATCGAAGTCTTCGGGGATGGGGAAGTGGGGCAAGAGGTAGTAGCCAGATTTCTTGTAAGGAATGTCCAGCCCCGAGGCCATCTCTGCGATCTTCAGAGAGTTGCTCACCGCACCGGGATACTCATCCTCTGGGAATAGTTCAGCCATTTCTTCAGCTGACTTGAAGTAGTGTTGGTCACCATGGAATTTGAACCGATCCGGATCATCCAGGGTGGAACCCGACTGCATAGCAAGCATGGCTTCGTGGGTTTCGTGATCGTGCTGGTGATCGTAGTGGCTATCTTGAGCGGCCAAGAGGCCCACGCCCAATTCCTTGGCCAGCCAGACCTGATCGTCCAGAATGTCCAGCTGCTCTTTGATGCCGTGATCTTGAATCTCGATGAAGAACCGATCGGGTCCGAAAATGTCCAGCAGCTCTTGGGCCCGCTCCTTGGCCAGCTCCCGATTCCCCGCCAGCAGGGCCTGATTCACCGATGACCCCAAGCACGACGTTGTGCAGACGATACCTTCGCTGTGCTGGCGCAGTAGCTCCAGATCGACTCTGGGGTTGAAGTAGAAGCTGTCACGCATGTTGGACGCCGAAGTGATTCGCATGAGGTTGCGGTAACCCTCGTCCGTAACAGCCAGCAAGATCAGGTGGTAGTTCTGCTTACCTTCTTCGGTGCGACCCTTGCTGAACCGGTCCGTTGCCTGATAGGCCTCCAACCCGGGAATGATTCGAGGCACCCGGTGATTGGTGCCGTTCTCCTCGTTAGCCTTGGCGATCTTCTGCGCGGTAGCCAGAGCTTTGATGATGCCGCCCATGTTGCCGTGATCTGTAATGGCGACCGCTGGCATGTCCATTTGGGAAGCCAGCTTCACGACGCTCTCTGGGCTGGACAGTCCATCAAGTTTGGAGAAATCCGTATGGACGTGAAGATGGACAAACTGGGGACTACTGTTTGACATACGTGCCCGATCTGAATTGGGTTGACTGAGTTGAAATCTATCTCTAGTCTATCAGCAGATCAGCTGCGATTCACCTGTTCGCCGCCACTCCGTTCATCGACTGGCTGTTGCCAGTATGCGCCGAATGGTTGCGCGAAGGGTTGCCAGCCGCCAGCTCAATCTCATGGACAGGGGAGTGCGGTGTATGGGGTAGCGGGTTCCATCCCCGGAGTATTGGATCACCTCTCCGCCCATGAGGTGAACGTCAATTCCTAATCCCTCTGGGTAGGTGGTGATCCTGCTCACCAGATCACCGTAATCTCGTCTGGCGGCATCGACCAACTCACTGGTGGGTTTGGATGTCGTGGCCATGTCAACCCCTGTCTGACCAGCCCACCGGGAGGAACAGCTTGCCGTCCTTTTGGCGGCGCACCCCGTACCGATCAATGTTGGCCACCAACGAAAGGATGGAGGCCATGACCTGCTTGTTGGTCCGGGCCTCCAGGTTGCCGCTCTCCCTCACGAAGGAGTAGTCCCGCCGCACCTCGGTGGTTTCCGGATCCACCACTACGGGGTACCGAACCTGCACATCGTAGTGCTCCTGGGGTTGGGCATTCTTGGGAACGATGCGGAGCCGCATGTCGTAGTCACTGCTGTCAGTTGCGGTGTACAGGGTGACCTGGGTGCCGCCCATGCGCTGACCAACATTGAGCTGGGCGATGGCCTCAGCCTCATCATCGTACTCTTCGCCGATGGAAGTGTAGATGCGCTGAGCATTGGCGTAGGGTCCGCTCCGGACAGCGTCCCGAATGTCCACCACTTGCCGCAGGGTCTGCTCATCGGGCGAATAGGTTTCCCCCTCACCCGCCACCAGAACCATGGACTTGTCCTGGCCCTGCTCCCACCGCATCCCTTCCGGAGCAACAGGCAGCTGCATGCTCAGGCAATTGGTGAACTCATACCTCCCGCCGCCAAGGCGCTTCACCTGCACACTGTTGTCCATGGCCACCTGCGCAGCTTCATACACCTTGATGTAGTTGGGGTCCTGCTTCAGCAAAGCCAGGGTCGTGGACAGTCGGCGGGGCTGGGTCATCTCCCCTTCAGCGTTCCAGGTCAGCGCAGAGAATCTCCGGTGATTGTGGCACAGACCACTGGGGTCTTTGGTTCGCAATCTACACCCGGCGGGGAATCTGCATTGGTTGGCAACGGCGGCGCTCATTTGTTCCTGTCCTCACTGCACCGCCTGCGGTAGCGGTCTCTTTTATTGATTCTACAGTAGCACCTCTTCGCCCCTCCAGCGCCGTCGAGCTTTCGATGCTACTCTCCTATCAGAACTCATCTACTGGCCAAGCACCAGTGGGCGGACATCTCCCCCAACACAGCTCACCGGGGAACCCATATCAAGGGACAGCTATCAGCATACCCGCGGAATCGCCCATTTTAACTGAGGTTAGCTTCTCGTCCCTCATCAAGATTTTCGTATAGCCATACTCCCAGCAATACTAACCGCACTACAGAGAGCATGCCTCCCCTTGGGGAACTCCCATGACACTCCGTGCTCATCCCCTCCATGTCGCTGAGCTCCCTGTCAGCTATGAGCACTCCGCATGATCATGGGACCTTTGAGTTACCTCAAAGGATTGCTCCGCAATGTTCCCCATTCAGATGTGCAATGAGCACATCTTCGTGCACACTTCATGTGCACAGGGGAACGGACATGGAACATGTCCTTGAGCTGCGCTCCGCACAGCTCTGCTTGCAGCGGACCATTGAGCACAGCTCAATGATGACTATGAGGATACCTCATAGTCCAACTGGATGCAAACATCCAGTGCGCTGCAAGCACACATGATCAAGATCATGTGAGGACATGTGTCACATGTCCTGTGATTGCTGGAAGCAATCACCATCGATGATGGTGTACCGCTAGCCATACCGGGAGCACACCATCATCGATGACAGATGCGAAGCATCTGAGCTGACTGCAAGCAATACACTCCGCAAAGGAAGTGTACTCCGTGTATTGCTTGCAGTCAGCTGGAGGATGTTCCATCCTCCATCAGAGGACTGAGTCCTCTGAGTGCACTTATGATCAGCACAGCTGATCATCTGAACATCTCCGATGTTCAAGGGAGCTGAGCTGTGAGCTACGCTCATTTGAGCTCACAGCTCAGCTCCCAGTGCACATGACCAGCCATGCTGGTCATTGGAACATCTATGATGTTCCCTGAAGGATTCAGTTCGGACATCAAAGATGTCCTCCGCTCACTGCTGCGTGATGAGTGTTGACTCCCGGCACCAATAGCGGTCAACAGAATCCTTCAGCGGATGCGTTCCGCATCCGGGCTTGGAGCAATGCGATGAGTAAGAATGCAAATGTACTCATCGCATTGCTCCAAGCCCCAAGCTGACAAGTCAGCTTCCAGGATGCTGCAAGCATCCTCAGTGGGAGAGGTCTTCCTTGGCACTACCTGTGAGATGGGCTTCCGATCCATTGCGCTGCTCGTGCATCTTTCAGCTGCACTCGCAGCGCCGCCGCTCCGCGGATGGTGATTGAAGGTGGAGAGCAGTGGGTCAACACAGATTGGCGCATACGTGCAGTTGTGCTTGGAGGTGTGAGCAGGGAGAGGAGTGATACTGGAAGCCCTAATAATACTTATAACGCGCTTTCGACGCTCGCTGAGGCGGGGCTAGCCGCCCCGCACCCCGCTGGTGAGTGGCGGGTGGGCTGGCTGCTTGGGTGGCCTGGAGGGGGTGGACATGAGTGAACCCCCGCCAATTGCACTGGGTACTCTGGCGGAGGTTCACGGTAAGTTGGGCTTAGCCCTTAGTGGGTGTCTTGGTGTGGGGCCCGTGGTCAGATGGATGACTTCACCCACCACAGCTTATGCTTGCCTGACTCGCTGAGACGGTAGGTAACCAGATCGCCAACCTTGACTCCCTGACCACCAACCCGATGCGGGCGAGTGGCTCGGACAGTGAAGGTCTTCGTTGGTTCAAAGACATCCAGATAGTCGTTGTCATAGTTTTTCTTGCTGCGATCCAGCTGGAGGAAGTCGCTGGCCTGTTGCTGCAAGATGGACCGCTCCGACTGTGGTTCATTAGGCCTGGCGTCAACACCCCCAGATTGCTCCAGCATTCCGTAAGCATCCTCTCTGGTGCTGCGACTGTTCACCCAATCTGCAATCTTGCTGTAGTCTGACTCTGTGCCAACAATGACGTGGCCGGGGCGCGAGTTGTGGGGTGGGTCATCACCATCCCGATGGGTGCCGTAGATGGCCCCTACCAAATACCGCTTGCCCTCGTAGTTGGCGTAGTGCATCTGCACGGAGTGGATGTCATCATCTGGGCGGCTTGATGCATCATACCTGTGACCGATGACAAAGGTCTCGGTGTTGCCAGCCAGCGCATCCATCATGGCCTCGCCTGATTCCAGCTCATCTATTTCCTCTTCACTGAGGTCATCGCCTTCAACGTAGTACCGATGGACCAAGCTGTGGTGGCTGTGCATGAATTCACCAATCCGTTGCACGTCTTCATCGGTGCTGTCCTGGATGAAGGTGGTTGGTGGCAGCGCAGAGAGGGTTGTGGATGAAACACCCATGCCGTCTCTCTGCTTGCGGAGGGCGTAGCAAATTGTGCCTGAGTGATGATTGCGCACCCCGCACACGGAGGGGTCAGAACAGGGAATCATGCTAGACATGTTGTCTCCTTTGGGTCGGTTAAGCCCTGCTCTAAGAATAGCATTCTCGATCTGAGTGCCTAGTCAACCAGCGCTGGGTCGATTGCTAGGAGTTCTCCATATGCCAGCTCCTCGTCGCCCAGCCACTCGGTCATGAGTGCCATCGCGTCTGCGGGTGCCACCGAGACCTGAATGTGAACCATCTGGTTGAGGTGGATCGAGGTAGCCTGCACGAACTTGGTCGAAGCTGGGTAAGTGCCGTTCCGGGTGAGCTTGGAAATCTCTGAGTCGATGAAGGTGCTGGCTTCCTGCACGTTCATGTTCTCCAGAGCGCTGTTCCAGTAACTGAGCGCCAGAGTGATTGGGCTGTTGCTTGACATGGTCTTTCCCTTTTCTCTCGATCTAGTATTAGTCTACTACAATATGAGAGAAAAGGAAAGCCCAACCTCAGAAGAAATAAGCGCCCAGGGTTGGCCCGTTCTCTCATTTCTCTCGATTCAGCGTCGCCCCTCTTCATGCATGAGTGGTCAGCCCAGGGTACTCGGCCGGACTCATCGAGATTCAAAAAACTCCAGGATATTGGGCACCAGGTGAGCCTCGAAGTCAGATGCCAACTCAGTGACCTCATCGCTGGAAAGGACAGGAAGCGTTCCGCCGTCCACCATCTGCTCGATCAGGAGCTGAAGCAAATCCTTCGTCTGGTTGCTGCTGTACTGCGTGGACTCAGGGTTCGGGGTGTTGATTGTCATGATGAATACTCTTCTTGATCTGAGTTGTTTGAGGGCTAGGCGCAATCAGCTTCGGCTTGCGCCACCTTGAGTGAACTGATGTGGAACTCCACTGAGCCGTCAGGTAGAACCAGAACCCACCCGTCATGCTCCTTGGCAATGACGCAACCATTTCTCATGGAGTGCTTGGTCAGGTTATGATGGGCAAGTGCCAACTCTTGTTCGTAGGTCATGGTTTGCTCGTTTCTCTCGATCTAGTTATATTCTACTACAGATCGGGAGTAAAGTAAACCCCACCCCAGCACAAATGATCGAGAGATGTACCAGGGCGGGGAAGTTTGAAACCTAGGAAAGCTTGAGCCTGGAAACCCGATCAATGCAATCCAGTGCAATGATGATCAAGTCCTCTCTGCGGGTTGCCCTCCACTGCTCATCGCTGATGTCTGACAACTCCATGGCCAGCGGGGTGATGTGTGGCTTGCCGGGGATGGATATGGTTTCACCTTGCTGGCAGCGACTCAGGGCATGGGTGAACAGGTCCATGGTCATCTTGTTCACGAATGGAAGTGCCTCTGCGAAGTTCAGCCCGGTTGTCTCAATCACTGAGCTGGGGGTAAAGTGATTGGTGAATGCTTCCCGTACCGCTTCGACCCTGGACTGGTAGGTGTCTTCGTTGGAAACCAAAATGATTTGCTTGATTGGCACGGTATCTCTTTTCTCTCGATCTAGTTATATTCTACTACAGATCGGAAGAAAAGAAAAGCCCTCTTGGGCGAACTTGCTCCAAGAGAGCATCCCCCAGTCTACGTCATAGCCAGTGAGACCGTCAATGATCACAACTATGTTATAGGTGGAGGCACATAAACGCTTGGGTTCCCAAACTTTATTTTATGTAGTACGATATAACTAGATCATAAAGCATTTGCGCACTAGCACACAAACATCGGAGTTGATCATGAGTAAATTGAAAGTTGAAGTCACCAGTAAATGGCATCTGTTGCTGGCGGTAGTTCCCATGATTCCAATCCTGGTGTGGCTTCCCATTTTGGCGATTTACGCCGTGAAGCAAGATTTTACAGGATTGCAATCAGCGATCAACGCACTTCCACTGGTGTGCCTAGTAATTGTTGTCCTGACCGTGATCAGCGTATTGGTTGCCAAAAAGTTGCAACGCAAATAATGAGTCACCAATTGTGGAGTCTCGCATTCTTGCTGCAAAGAGTCCACAATCAAGCAACTCTCAAAAACGCTCAAATGCGGGGCCTTACCTTTCTTTCATCTTGTAGTAAACTATAACTAGATCGAGAGAAAGAGAACACTATGGATATCAAGAACATGGAAACCATCACCCTCGCTGAAGCCGTCAAAACTTCAATCTACGAACTGACTGGCGAGCCTGCTGAGGATTCGACTGTTCACGTGTACGCCTTGGCCGCTGTTGCGAAGGGTTACACTGACGATGTAGACACGTTTCGCACCAAGCCGATCAATCTTATCGATGAAGACGGCGAAGAGGTCTACGAGGTGCACCACTATCTGTCCGGTCTTGGCCTTTGAAATATATTTCAAGATAAGTTGACAAGTACCTAAACTTGTTGTAGAGTTGAATTACACCAACAAGCAACCACGAAGGAGACAATCGTGAACATCACCACCGCCCAAGAAATCGCCCGCATCGAATGGCTCCTCAGCTTCGAACAGCCTCAAGAGCGCATCGAAGCCCTCCAGCGCGACCTCGCAGCCCTCACCGCCTAAGCCCACTCCCTCCACCGAAAGGCACATCTTGGGCACCACCACCGCCCAAGAAATCGCCCGCATCGAATGGCTCCTGTTTCGTATTCTTGTGGTCCTCTAGTCCTTTCCATCTTGCTCAGTACCAATCGCAGAGCACCAAACTTCCTGAAGAGGGCCTTCTCTCCCTCCGATGGAATCACCTGCCCGCCCCAAGCCTCTCTCGATCATTGGCTTGGGGCGGGCATCTCTCACTTTACGCAACAGATTCACTCACAGCGAAGGGACCCAAAGATGGCAACCAGAGATGCACACAACGATCTTCTGGTTCTGGAGGCGTGCCATACTGCTGAGCTGCTTCATCTACGATACACCACCCTTCAAGCCACCGATGGGCTCCTACAGCGCGGTGGCTGAGGCGCTGCAGAACGCATCCGGTAGGGGCATGCAGCGCTGGCAGGTCAACTTCCACATCAATGAGCTGGGCGTGCGACTGGACAGGTTGGCCAGGTTCTAGGCTTTACACTCACGGTCATCTGTAGTAGACTTTAACTAGATCGAGAGAAGCAAACAAGGGGTCAATCCATGAGCACAGAAACAGTATCCGTACACGGAACGCAGCTCGAAGCCCGAGTCATGAAGCCAACCAAGAAGCACCGTCCAGCCCTGGTTTACGGAATGCTTGGCACCGTGTACGGAATCAACGCTCAGGGCGAGGCTCGCCACTTCAACTACGACTGGCAAGCGGCCGTAGATTTTGCTGGCATCGACCAAGACATGGATTTGCGATTTGGCTCACCAGTTCAATTAGCCAGCTACGTCACAAGCGGCGCCATTGAAGCAAATCCCCGCGCCAAGACTCGATGCTTCTGGGTAAAGCGGGGCTAGACGATTTGATCGGTCTGTAGTAATATATAACTAGATCGAGAGAAAGCAGACATCATGCGAAATGTTCAGGATGCAACCAACTTTGGTTTCAAGCACAATAACATCGGAGACTGGAAGGTTCTGGCGGCCACCGAGGTTCCCGAGGTTAACGCAGATGACTTCTTCTCTGCAGAGCCCTTCATGGTTGCTTCGGTGGCTCGCACCGAAGCCCTCCGGGTTCTCAAGTCCTTTGAGCGGTACACCGAAGCCAATGAAAACCCCAAGGAATTCGGTGAGTGGATCAATCTCTTCGTGCTCTCCCGCACCGGCACGTTGCTGGACAACTCCAACCCCATGAGCCGCAGCACTTCGCTCATGAGCAACCTGCATGATCAGATGCGAGCAGCGTTCTGGACTCCCGTCATCTCCCGAGTTGCAGAGGAAGCGATCAGCAAGTAACCCAAGCGGCCCGTCAGGAAAACCCATGCAGACGTTCATGCCCTACCCCTCATACGAGGAGTCTGCGCGGGTTCTTGACGGGCCGCGACTGGGCAAGCAGAGGGTGGAGGCCTACCAGATACTCCTTCAGCTCTGCGGTGTGCGCATGGTGGATTACCCGGAGTGGGAGCCGCGACTGGGTGGGTGGAACCATCCAGCAATGGCCATGTGGTCCGGCCATGAGATTCAGCTTCTGGAATACATACGGGCCATGTGCAACGAGTGGACAGGCAGAGGGTACCGCGACACCTGCCTGGACAAGTCCCAGCTGGTCATAGACCTGATTGCCCAGGAGCACTGGAGCACAGACAAGCCACAGTGGATCGGCGATGAAGATGTGCATCTCTCCCACCGGCACATGCTCCTATGGAAGGACTTGGGGTTCTACGGCAAGCGGTTCCCCGATGATGTTCCCGATGACCCCAGCAGGGATGACAGCTTTCTGGATTACGTCTGGCCCACAACGGCGTGGGGCATGAGTGAGCGCAAGTCCATCAACTTTGAGCTGGCCAAAAGCTTGAAAATGTAGTAAGCTACTAGTAGATTAAAAAGATCACTGGCCACCTTCACGGCCGGGGCTGAAAGTGCCCAAAGGTAGACATATCGGAGAGCCGCAAGCAGCGGCAGACACCCATCTAATCAGAGGAATTACTATGGTTGAAAATCGCACCCATAAAAATGCTGTTCGCAAGCTTGCCGACAGCCAACGCATCACCTACATGCAGGCACAAGAGCTGCAACAGGTAATTGACAACCCCATACACATCCAAACCCTGGAGGACGGCAGTCAGCTTCGCCTGGTCATCCAACCCGACTATTTCCCCTACCGCCCAGTTGACGCCCCGGTCTGTGTGGAGCTGCTTCTCAAAGACGGCACGATCATTATGGGGTACGAGTACGGGCACCCCGGAAGCTTCACGTTCTCTGACGGAACCTCTGTTGAGGAGAGCTGGCTATTCCCCGTTGCCAAGGACGAAAAGACAGCTGACAACCTGATCACTGGGGAGCAGTACCGCATGATGGTTGCTGCTGACAGCATGGTTGCGTACAGCTTCTTTTCCCTTGACATGGAAGAGCGGCAAGGGTACAGCACGGAGCAACTGAGAGATATGACGGCCAAACAGTTGCACACCATTGTCAGTGAACTTGCACCTGGCATCTGGGAGCGGAGAGGTGAGCAAACAGTGAGTTAGGGGTCATTCTCAAAGTAAGGCTCGGGCGTACAACCCGGGCTTTACTTTGCTCTCATCCTGTAGTAGACTTTAACTAGATCGAGAGAAGAGGGCATGGTGGAAAAGCATCTAGCAGTGGTGGTTCGTGGAGAGCTTAATGATCTCAAACTCAACGCCAGCAAGGTTATTGATTGTGAATATGTAGTTCAGGTTTTTCAGGACAAGCCGGCGGTATGTAGCCGATTGGCTGGACTTATGAAGTCCAGTAGATTCGGCAGACTGAATATCGTGATACAGCAAGGAACATCCGTAGAGCTGCCCTCCTTTACCATAACCTCCTCAAGCAAAAACAGGGTGAGCTACCAAGACCTAGTGTACAATAATGCTTTAGCTTGAGGCCAGTGCCCCACAAACATGCGATGGCGACATGGTCACTAGGTGTGCTGCGAATAGGGCTTCTTCTTATACCCGATCTGTAGTATACTTTAACTAGATCGAGAGAAAGAAGAGGACACCATGTCAAATGTGTTCACGGAGGCACCACTCAAAGCAGAGACCATCTCCCTGGAGATGAATGGGTTCCGCTCAGTGGTGGCCCTGCGTCATACAGTCAACTACGTGTATGCATCTATTTCCACCACACTGGATGGTCGGGACTTCTCCAGCAGGCGAGAGACAGCCTTCCAGGGCTTCTGCAATATGGAAATCGCCTATCGACTCATTGTTCATGCCATTGCAGGTCGTAGGCAGATCGAATCACCAGACATCTGGGAATACCTCGTTGAAGCATACGGCGATTGCGAGTGCGACGATGAGTAAGGACATCATAATTGAACCAACTTCAAACCTAGACATCTTGCGCGTTGTTTCAAGCCGCTACCCGAATGGCCTGAACATTCACCGAGAGGATGCTGACCCCGAGCACAGGTTCGCTGAGTACAGGCAAGCATCCAGCTGGTTTCAGAATCAACCAGCGCAACCTGAATGCTGCGACGGCAGCGGCTGGACACGCAACCCCCGCGAGAGGTGCGTGGAGCACTTCGATCCGCCACCCTTTACGGTTGCATCCACTCTGACAGAGCACTGGGATCACTAGAAGGGGAACCCACAGTTGAGCATCACTGTTCACCAAACACCCAACCCGCAGATGGTGCGGGTGGTCTCACCAGTCTATCCATCTGGCACTCACATTCACGTCAAGGATGCGGACATCAAACACTCCATGCCTGAGTACCGAGAGGCAGCTAGGTGGTTTGCCAGACAAAACAGAGGGAGCAAATGAGTGAGCGCGCAGAATTCAGCTCGCCTCTGCGTTGGTGGGGGTTTCTGCTCATCGCTGTTGTTGCGGTGCTGATTGCCCTTTTGGTGAGCAAGTTTGCTCCCCATTCGGACAACGCCATGTTTCCATCATCCGGCAATGATGAGCGAGACAAGGTTCTCATGCAGGAAAAGGTGGATGAATTCCAATCCACACAAGACTGGCAAATCTGCTCCACGGCAAGTTGGGTTTCCGCAAATGGCTGGCGGATAACCAATGAATCACAAGCTCAGGAGGCAGTGATCGCCAGTTGTGTCATTGGTGTTGGTGGATGGATAACTCATATTTGGTCAAAGGGAGCCACACATCAATACCAGCCAGCCGCCGTTAATGCTGATTCACCAGAAGAGATTTTGGCGTGGAAAATGTTGATGGAGAGGCAAAGTGATCGGTTGGATCGCTGAATGCCTAGGTCAAATAATCAGATTAGACAAACATCTTTCAATGTAGTAAGCTATAACTAGATCGAGAGAAAGAAGCAAATCATGGCAAACAGCAACGCAACCAAGCTCCGGGAAATCACCCCAGCATTCCAGGTGTTCCTGAATGGTTCAGACATGGAAGAGGGCTTTCACCTCCTGTTCACCTCTCCGGCAGCCAACGGTGACTCGGAGTACGTCGCAGAAGCGCCGCTGACTTTTGATCAGGATGGTCGCCTGGATGTGGAAGCCGCCATTCCTCAGCTGCTGGAGCAGGCTCGCCTGGACTTTGACCAGAGCATCTACACGGACTTCCAAGAGGAGCTGGCCAAGGCCCGCTATACCTGGTCGGTGTCGAAGATGAGCACCAAGGAGCTGCTGGACGCCCACTGGGTTGCAGTCAACCAGTCGGTGACCCTGGACAAGGCCCACGCCAACTACCAGGCCAGTCAAGAAATGGCCAAGGTCACCACCGCTGAGCTGGCCAAGCGCCTGGACAGCAAGTAAGAAAGATTAGTCATGTCAATCATGAAACCCGAACCAATTGAACCGGAGTATCCGGAGCACGAAAAGCTCCTGGCCATCCATGAGCAGTCGCTGACAATCGCAAACTTCCTGGAGAACTGCGAGTACCGTCTTGGAGAGCTGGTCACCTTCGAGGGGCACAGCAACCCAAGCTTTGTTCCAGTGAGCAAGTCCATTGAGAACATCCTCTCCGAATACTTCGGAATTGATCAGAACAAGCTGGAGCAGGAAAAACGGCAAATGCTGGCGCAAGCCCGCTAGTAGTGTTGATTCACACAAACCACAAGGAGACACATCGAACCCAACCCCCTCTTTTCTCTCAGAGAAATGCCCGGCCAAGTGCCGGGCATTTCTCAATTTGCTTTCGGGCGGTTTACTTTACTCCGTTAATGTAGTACGATAGAACTAGATCGAGAGAAAGAGGCATCATGGACATTAATAGCATCCCGCTCCGCCAGATGTCAACGGCAGATGGTCGGCGCATCGTCAACATCCAGGGCGGTACCCAAACGATGGGCACCCTGAAGGTCATCTCGGACGGTAGCATTTCGATGAACCTAAAGGTGCCGCTGCAGATGCGCAGCCGCGGCATGGGCATCCCGCAGGAGGGCTAATGGACCCCATTCGCATCCCCATCTTGATTGCCAAGATCATTGGCTTGACGTTTGCCGTGTTTGCCGCATTCGTGTGCACGCTCCTCTCCTTCAAGGTGGCCTCAGGTTTATCCCAGGTTTGGGGAGAAAGCAGTGACTGGATCAGAATCCCGTTGATGTTGGCTCTCCTGTCTCCCCCGTTCATTTACGTGTTGATTGCGCAGCGCCACAAATCTCTGCGAAGACTGGACCTGTTCCTGTGGATATGCGGTTTGCTTGTGGGTGCGGGGTCGTTGCTACTGTGGCTGATTAGTGACCCGGCTCTGATGCTGCATCAAGCTGTTGGCAAATATGCGGGGTCAGACCCGGTCCGTTGGGTATCTTCCAGCGAAGTGGTTGCGGGCGGGGTTTTGGCCACCGCGCTGTTCCTGGTTGGCGGCTTTGCCGCATTCCTGGTCCACCTCGCAGGAAGGACGGAAAAGCCGTGAGCGACGATGCGCGAGACCTTATTCCAGCTAATGCCTGGAGCGCAATAGCTGCATTAGCTGTGACCCTATGCGTACTCCTGTGGATTTTCCTGATCCAACCGCTGACCGTAATTCCTGACGGCACCGTCCCCAACAGCAAGTACCAATCCAGCGGCAATGATGACACCGACAAGATTCGCGTTGATCAATTGGTAAAGAAGTTTGAAGCCACCAATGATCGGAGCATTTGTTCACGATTTGGATACTCATCCTCACAAGACCAAGGCGCACCGCTCGTGGGTGTCTGTTACATCACCGTTGGTGGGTGGAACGCGTGGATAGCCAGCACCAAGACGGTTCCGGATGGAACCAGGTTGGATCAGAACGACCCAGCTTCCATTGAGCTGTGGCAATCCCTGTGGGAAGATAATGAGCAACCGGCACTTTGATACCTTCCCCACCCTGTTCACGGGAGACGTCCAATCCGATGGATTGATGCCCTTTACACAACCTCTGTTGTTGGGCCGCATCATCAACCGACCCAACAGGTTCCTGGTCAACATGGAGGTGGGCGGAGAGGTTCATCAAGCACACTGCCCCACTACGGGCTCAGTGGGTGGCTGGTTGCTGGACGGTTTACCAGCTCTGCTGTCTGGGCCATTTGACACAGAGCGCCGCCGCACCGCCTACGGTCTGGAGGCGATCCAAGTTCCGCTGATGGACGGCGCCAGCCAGTGGGTGGGCATCAACCAAAGCAATGCCAATCGCTATGTGGAAGCAGCCCTCCTCTCCGATCAGCTCGTGGATGCGATGGGCAAGATTGAATGGCTGTTCTCCGAGCGCACCCTTGGGGACAGTCGCATTGACTTCCGCGCAGAGGGTCCGGATGGGTGCAACACCTACTTGGAGGTCAAGACCCCTCTCAAGACCATTCACCTGGATGCAGACGTGGAGCTGAAACCCACCGCAGACCCCCTGTCCCAGACAGACAGGCTGGTGCGCCACATCAATGGGCTGGCGAATGCGCTGCAATCCGGGGATCGGGCAATCCTGTTGAGTTGCTTCCTCTACGATGCACCGCCCTTCCGTCCACCTGTGGGTTCCTACAGTGAAGTGAGTCAAGCTCTGGATCGGGCTTCGGCCATGGGGTTGGAGCGGTGGCAGGTCAATTTCAAGGTTGACCAGAGCGGAGTTGCGTTGAGCAAGCTCGATCGGTTCTAGCTGACGGCTATCTCACAGATCGCTGATGGGCCATTTGAGCGCATTTGCTCTTCAACTAGCGTTACGATACGAGAAAAGACAGATAGTCGCTCAGATCGCATTCTGAGCGCATTTCAAAGGGAAGTCCTTGGGCAAGGTAAGTTTCACGGTTAAGATCGCAAGCTTGGTGGCCGCAGCATCGGCCCTGGCTGTGGGGGTGAGCGGATGCTTCATGATCCCGCTCATGGATGGTCGTTCACCCTTCGACAGCGCAGGGGGAGCCAGCAATCGGCAAATCAATGAAGCCATCCCAATGTTGCAAGCTCAGCTGGACCAGTTCAACTCCGATTCCGATTGGGTGGTGGTAGCTTCAAGGGCTGCAGACAACTGCGAAGGAGATTGCGACCTGAGGCTGGCGGTGAACTTTGAGCCAAGCCAGGAGCTGTTCTTGTCTCAAATTGATCAAAATATGCTGCCGGCCGAGAACACCTTTGTTGACCTCCAGGTTCCCGCTGATCTGTGGCGGCAAGTGGCGGCGGCGTCCATTGCGTTTGCGGGCAGCAAGAGATTGAACGTGGAGTTGGACGCTGCTGGGTGGGGATTGGACAAAGTCACCTTCCGTGGCATTGAATACACGCCATACCCCTCCACTTGTGATGCCGTGGTGCAATACCTGGGCGTTTCCCTGGACACCACTACGTATGTTCCGGGTCAGTATCGCAACCGCATCTTCAACGATGAAAACCCCCGCTGCACCACAATGTTCTACTCCGCATCAAACCCGACCCTTACGTCTGAGTTGGGCTTGGAGTAGACAAGAGTCTCTTGATGTAGTAATCTATAACTAGATCGAGAGAACAGGAGTTCAGATCATGGATCAGACCCACACCACGGTGATCAAGCAGCGCCACAGCCACTCAGCTGGGCACATCGCTCAGGTGATCACCGACAACCGCAAGTTCTTGGAGGAGCGCAACCAGCTAGAGTTGAAGCTGGAGGGCGCAGGTGGATTCCTGGTCGTTGGAGCCGGTCTGCCGGAGCTGGCGCTGATCCCCTTTACCAAGGATGGCCAGTTCCTGGAACACTCCCACTTCATGGCGCATCTGGACAAGCTGGACCCCTCAGACGATTTGACCGCCATCACCCAGGCGATCCACGCAGCGTCATCTCCGCTGCTGGAGCGGGTTTAAGAGGAGGTCCACATGCTGTGCCCCAACCCTCTCGTTTGCCGCAAGCTGCGGCACTGGTCCATCTACTCATGCCTGGCGTCCGGACAAATGTGCATGGCCAGGCATCCAGCCGGAACCGACATCAAGAAGGACAGTTGAATGAACACCCTGGAAGAGCTGGTAAGCAGCGGAGCACCCCAGCTCGTTGAAGTGCTGGAATCCCACAATTCGGGTCGCCTATCCAATGTTCCCTTCCAATCCAAAAGCAACACCTGGTGGCTTTGCAAGTGTGGTGACGGAACGCCCCTATCAGAAGCTGACGGGTCCTGGCGGGAAAGGCACCAGGCGCAGGCGGTCTTGAATTGGCTGCGCGATCAGCTGGTTCCGGAAGAGCTGCGCATCAAGTACAGCCTGGAGCTGGGCGTGGATGATGAAGCGGGGCAGAGAGTGTGCGTGGCTGAGGTTGGCCCATTCCTCTCCGAATCGTTTGCGGTGAACAGAGCACATGAACTGCGGGGCAAACTAGCGGCGGAGGTACTGGCCCAGCAAGATGCGTCGGACTATGACGGTGAGCAACGCCACAACGAACTGCCCATCGTAGGGTGCACGGTCAATGCCCACAACGACAAGTACGGCACCATTTCAGAGCGGGATCTGTACTGAAATGCTCAATGGCTTTACTTTTGAATCTGGATGTAGTAATCTATAACTAGATCGAGAGAAGGAGCAGCCATGGACGTGCAAGAGATGCGGGAGTTGGCCAAGAAGCTGGCTCGCAGCCACCGCAAAGCAATCTCGGAGGGCGATCTGGATTCCTTCCAAGAGCTGGTCCAGAAGCTGGCCTCATGCCTGTGGCATCTGGACCTGGCCAACTGGGCCCATAACAGCTTTGTGAACCACGACCCGTCGGCGTACAAGTTCGATGACGTGCATTCGGGCTCCGTGATCGTGCGCACCGCTGACGATGGTGGCAATCCCGTTCCCCTGGCCATTCAGTGCTTCACTGTTGACTCGGACTCCAACCAGTTGTGGCAGCAGCTCATGGATGAGCGCATGTCTTACCAGAACTACGGTCACATGTACGGCGGCAAGAAGGTGTATTTGGACATCTTCGGTCTGCGCAACAAGGGCAAGAACATCCGCGAGGTGTGGTTCAGCTTTGATCTGGTTGGCACCCATGGCGGATTCCGGGCCCTCCGCTTCGGCACGGCCAAGGGTGAGCTGGAAAACGCCTACTTGGATCTGCTCAACAGCACCAATGCCTACACTCCAGCTGCGCTGTACAGCGAGCTGCATTCATTCTTTACGCACAGATTCGAGGCATGATGGACGGCAACGATAAGTTGATCCTGGAGGGGGTCACCCCTCAACCCATGGACACTGCCACCAAGAAAGCTGCTGCGCTCATCGTCGGCTCTGGAGTTGTTGCCGCATCACTGTTGGTGGCTGGCCTGGTGTGGTTGGCTCTCAAGATTATTCCTGCTCTGGTGTTCTTCTTCGGTGCCATGGCGGCTGCGACATGAGCGCCATCGGCCCATTCAGTGGTGAGTACCGGTTCCTGTCCAACTTTTGGCCAGCCCAGGTGCAATATGAGGGGCTGCTGTTTCCCACCTCTGAGCACGCCTATCAGGCAGCCAAGGTGACCTCCCCATACACTCGCCGCCAGATCAGGAATTTGGACAATCCGGGATTGGCCAAGAAGGTGGGTCAGACCTTGACCCTCTGTAGTGACTGGGAAGGCATCCGAGTGGGCGTGATGGCCACTATCCTGGAGCGCAAGTTCCGAGACAACGGAGAACTGGGTCAGATGTTGCTGGATACGGGCCAGCGGCAAATCATTGAACTCAATCACTGGCACGACACCTTTTGGGGAGCCTGCTCCTGTGCCAAACACGGTGGCCGGGGTCGGAACGTGCTGGGCCAGTTGCTCATGGCTGTGCGGTCCTCGATGGAAGGCGAAATGGTGGCAGATGAAAACATTTTTGACCTGGGGCTAGACAGCTGAATCTTGATGTAGTAATCTATAACTAGATCGAGAGAAAGAAGACATCATGTCATTCACTTCAGTACCCCAGCAAGTCGCAGAACTCCTCGTGATTACCATTTCCGAGGAAGACCTGACCATCACCTTCGACAACAAGGTTTTGGGCACCGGCGGAATCAGCTGGGAAGACGGCAATGCTGACTGGACAGACGGTGGAGTCGAAGTTGGATACGGCATGCGTGCCTGCGATCCAGATATCCTAACCGAAGTGGATCACCGCCTGAGCGAGATGATTGCTTACCTCAACGCCAACCACCGGGGTGAGGCCCTGGACAATCTCACGATCAAGTTCACAAACCCTTCGGGCGTTGTGGTGCTAAAAACTTCGGATCTGTAGTCGGTTTTACATTTCGACCAATCTGTAGTAGATTTATACTAGATCGAGAGAAAGCAAACACCATGACCCGCATCACCGCCGTCACCGAAAACATCAACCAGTTCGACCTGGAAGATTGGAAGAGCCTGGCAGCCATGCCGATCGCTCCCGTCACCGGCGACTTCTTCGATGCCGAAGAGTACATGGTGAGTTGCGTGGTCAAGGGTGAAGCCAAAAGCCTGCTCATGTCATACCAGCGTCACCTGAACGATGGCGAAGACCCCATGAGTCGCAGCACTTCAACCATGCAAAACCTGCGCGATGGCATGCGCAGTGCCTTCTGGCGCCCGGTTCGGTGTCAGTAGCCGCAATCCTCGCCCAGATGGTCTAGCCCACATACCACCCCGGAGCGCGTGCCTCTCGATCTAATGCCGCGCTCCGGGGTTTCTCCCTTCACCACCTGCACCAAGGAGACACCAAGTGTTCCAGATTGAAACCCAGCTTAACGACTGGTTTGAGGACAAGCAGCAGCGCATCGACGCGATGAACACGGAGATTGCTCAAGCAGTGTTGGAGCTGGTGGACAGCGATAAGTGGCAGCAGTTCTTGGAGGCCAGCACGGGTTTTCACCAGTACTCATTCCGCAATCAGTTGCTCATTGCCATACAGCGACCGAGCGCAAGTAAGGTTGCCTCCAAGTCCTTCTGGTTGCAGCACGGACGCAAGCTCAAGCCCTTCGGTGAGCGGGGCAACGGAATCTCCATTCTAGGCGGCGGCAAGCGCAGAGTGGTCCTGAGGGGCGAAGATGGCCAACCCATCCTCGATGAAGAGGGCAATCGGCAGTACCAGTCCTTCATGAGCTACCGGTCGGTGACCGTGTATGACGCGGATCAGACCATTCCCATCGACCCCGATGACGGGGTCGCCATGTCCCTGGCCAATCGCTCAGACCGCACCGATGATCCGGAGAGGGTTCAGGCCCTTCTGAACTTCTCTCGACACCTCATTGAGGGAGCCGGGTACACCATCGTGGAGCACCCCCTCAGTCACAATGGTCGGACTGACCCGGCAAACAAGATCGTGAAGGTAGACGCGGGATTGGGCGACCTGGACAAGGCCATGACCATGACCCACGAAATGGCCCACATCTACTGCGGTCACGTGGATGGTGACATTCTGGATTACCTGACCCATCGAGGGCAAATGGAAGTGGAAGCAGAGGGCGTGGCCTATGTCCTGGCCAACCACTTCGGCTTGGCGGTACACGAAGACACCACCTTTTACATGGCTGGGTGGGCGCAGCACTACGCCAAGACCAATGGCTTGGAGCTGGAAGAGGCTCTGATGGCCGCTGGCCAAAACATCTCGACAACGGTTCGCAGGGTTCTGGATGGAGGGGAGATTGACCATGACAGCTAGGGACATGAACGGTATGCCGCTGCAACCGGGAGTCAACGTTGACGCCCTGGACATTCCAGCGGGCATTCGGATGCTCAAGGAGGTGTGCGGCTACACCGGCCCCAACACCGAGATGCTCATCGAATACTGCCTCCGCCGCCACGCTCGGGGTGAAGAGGAGCAGGCACAACGCCAGGCCATCGGCAATTACCCTGACCTGTCCAATGAAGAGCGGGCGGCATCCATCAATCTCACCAGCTGGGGTATGGTTCTGGCTGCGGCAAAAGCAGGGAGGATCTGAGCATGGCCAACATGTCCTACGCCAAGTACCACAACGTTGCGATTGACCTGGAAGAGGTTGTGGACGGCTGGAACCACAAAGTGGATCAGCTGTCTGAGGGTGATTTGGCCAGCCGCAGACAGATCTTAGACCTGGCCATGACTCTGGTGCACGCAGCACAGCGTGCCGGGGTGGTGGACACCGATCTGGTGCGCAGCCCCAAGGAGGGGGCAGAGAGCGTGATTTTGGAGGAGCTGGACGGGGAGTAGACTTTTGCTCAATGATGTAGTAGAATATAACTAGATCGAGAGAAAGAGCAAATCATGAGCATCAGCGCCAACACCTTTCAGAACCTTGAGAATGAGTTCGGGCAGCTCTCCGTGGTCAACGTGGAAAACGGAATGCACACCATCGGCACCATCACCCGAGCCGACCAGGATTCGATTCCAACCTCGATTCACATGTGGAGGGAGGTTCCTCCCGGGTGGAACAAGATGGACACCCTGGTTGAGCGGGCCAATTTCGGCACTGACGAGGAGTTCCTCAACGCCGTGGCGACCCACCACGAGGCAATCTACTTTGCGGACATCAGGGACTCGGGCTTGAATGACCAGGAGGAGGGTCGCTGGAAGTTCGCCGCGACCCGGGAAGCCTAGGGAGTCGAGATGACATATCCACAGATCATCGAACAGGCCAAGCAAACCCAGGAAATCATCATGGTTCTGGTGGAGGGCGACTGGTACGCAGTGCGCTGGGTAAGTGATGCCTATGATGGCAGCCCCTACGGTACCACCGGCTTCGCCGACGAAAACAACATGCTGGTCGCAGAAGACATGATCACTTATGCTCGGTCACCCCGAGAGGGTGAGCACGCGTACATCTCGTCAGATGCGGAGCGCCACCAGGAGCGGAGGAACCACGAAATGCAACGCCGAGAGGACGCCCTTCAAGAGGAGCGGAGAGTGCGCCGGGAGGCAACTCGGTCGCGCCGCCGTGAACTGGAGGAGCGCTACCGCAACGTGACCGGCAACGATGACGGGGCTCAGCTATCCATGACGGACATGCGATCAGCCATCAATCGGGCCAACCAGCACTCTGCATCACTGATGGTGGAAACCCTCTTCAGAGGTATGGGTCGCTAGACTCCCCGATCGGAGCGCTCGACCCCTCCGATCCAACAACTGCGCCCGGTCGATAGACTGGAGCTAGTCATTATTCAAGGAGACAAACCAATGAGCAGCATTACCCTTGCGGTGAGCACAACCATGATCGGCGCCAAGCCCGATGTGGTGGATGCGGCCGTGGCCATTGTGGGACCCAATTCGGTGGCCCACAACCCGGAGCGCACCCGTGTGGTGATGACCCTGCACACGGATCACGGAGAGGAGTGGTCCGTACAAGAGGTGCTGAATCGCATGGCCGAGCACATGGCTGGAGGCAACCAGCAAGTGGCCCCAGTCCTGATGGCCCAATCGGTGCGCCAGTCCTTCCAGCACACCGCATTCGAGGACTGATATGCCCAGCATTCTTGCGCACCGCATCACCATCAGCCACCCGGACATGTCCCAGGTGCAGGCATTCGTAGACAACCTCCGCGGATTGGCCATCGCTGATCGGGACTTGAGTCTGCCTGACCTGGAGCCCGTGGGTCCACCACGGATCATTGAGGTGCCCCTGTCTCTGGTATCTCTGGCAACTGGAGAGCGCCTCTGTTGGAACAATTTGAGTCCACTGATGGATAACATGGGGGTTGGCCCAGAATTGGCAGTGAACAACATGGAGAACGCCGCTGTCAGGTACCTGGAAACACCGATAGTACGATTCCCCACCACCTCCAGCGCCGTGTTCATGGACAGCAATGCATTTGGCGACTACGGCATTCCTGTGCACATTGCAGATACCTCTGGCCAGAACTCCCTCAAAACCTACCGGCTGGCCAAGATGAGCCCCGGCGCCGAACTGGACACGGTCATTCCAGACTGGAGGTTCGAGGCGGGGCCCATCAATTCGGCTTATCTGTACTTCCGCACAGTTCGGGAGTTGATAAGCCCCAAGATGTGGCACGCCCTGCGTTTCATGGCCCAGATGCATGACATGCGTAACCCCGCAAACGTGGAAGTGGTGGCCATGACGGGGCCATCCAATGATGGTGTCATCTTCAGCACACAGCTGGATGAACCCAAGGATTGCAAACTGACAGATCACATGGACAGCCGCGAGCTGTACATCTAGGGGGCAAACATGAGCAGCACTATTGGGGTGGATCAGTTTCGGGGCAGACCGCTTGATTACGGCTCGCTCATAACCCATCAGGAAGTTATGGTCAAGCTGGGTGGGCCACCTGCCTGGAGCAAGATCCCCAATTCTATTGGCTCCACCCAGCGTGCCTTGCGTCAACTATCCAGCAATCTCAAGGGCCACCTTCCTGCCGGATTCAGGGCAACGGTGTTTTCCCGCAGGGTCATTGATCCGTTTTTGCCCCATGGTCGGGAATCCTTTGGATGGGTTGGGCTCAATCTGATTCACGAAGATTGCTCGTTGATCATTGCCAGCATTCATGCCCACAACGAGCAGGCTGACAACTTGGTGTACTACGGAACAGTGGATGAGTGTCCCCACTTGCAAGAGGGATTGGATGCCATGTTTGCCAATTATGGTTTGAACCCATGGTTAATGGCGCTCATTCCACCGATCTTGGATGGTGGGTTTACCTACGGACCAATCGGCGAGCTTTTGGATTAGACATTTGATTCTTGATGTAGTAAGCTATAACTAGATCGAAAACGACACCACACACCGGGAGCAATCACATGGCCCCGTCGAAGCTCAAAGCTGAGCAACGTAGACCAGCCCACCAGCTGCACTCTTTCTCTCAATCTCCAGTGCAGCTGGTGGGCTTCATTCCAAACCAAAACTGATGGAAGGCACACCATGGGAACTGCGATCCTGCTCCTGGGCTTTGCTTTAACCATGTTCACCGGCGTCCTGATGATCCTGTGGTCAGAGAAACAAGGTAAGATGATGGGATTCATTCTCATCGCAGCTGCGCTGGTTCTGCTGGCCGCCTTCCTTTCCCAGGTTCTGGGGCTGGACATCGCACCCTACCCCGCAGAAAGGATTGACCTGTGAGCCCGACCCTGACCGTCGTTCTGAATTCCTCCCTCCCCGCGTTTGCCCTCCGACCATTCTTCGACATCAATGCCAGGATCAGGGATCTGACCAACGGCAAGTTCACCTACCAGAGGAACTTGCACCTGGAGGTGGCCAATCCCCGCCAAGCAATCATGGTCCTCAAAGACGTGGACTCGGACCAGGAGTTGACCCCGGAGCTCATCCGGGTTCTGGAGATTGGCCTGGGAGCCGACAGTTCCCAGCTGGAATGGGAGTTGCACCGATCAGAGGCTGGGGTTCTGTACTGCGATAGCTGCAGCGTGGTTTCCCGCTGGGCTGCCATCCCTCACCCCATGGATCACTCGACCCAGTGGATGAGGGATCACCAAGGGCACGCCCTCATTAGTCACCCAGAATAGAGGGCGACAGCAAGCCCGTCAACCTCATTGTCTTCTGACCAACCCCTTTACGAAGGGCAATTTGATCAGGGCGCTGGACAACATCAAGCTCAAATGAGTTCAGCGCTTTACATACTCTAGTTGATGTAGTAAGCTTTTACTAGATCGAGAGAAGGAGTCAAAATGAAGAGCAACATCAAGGTGATCCAGGCCCCATCAGCCAAAACCTGGAAGGCCGTCGCTGCCGAAGCTGCTCAACTCCTTTCAGCTGATTTGGATTTTGTCAAAGCCGACCCTTCCAATCAGATTCACCTGGTCCTGCCCTCCGGTAACGGACTCATCTTCGACCAGCTCACCGACGGTTCCTTCGCAGCCATGCCCGGATTGGGCTGGGACCACTTCGATGAGTACGGCTTGCGCCAGGACGGCGACGGCGCCATTATCTGGGCATCCGATATGGCTGAGCCCAAGTCCATCAATCCCCGTGCAGAGCAGCGCATCGGGCTGGTGCTGAAGCGGGCACACCGTGGGTAGGGGCAAAACCCTTCGCCAGGGGAGACGGCGATTCAAGCTCATCATGACAAGTGATGACAGGGGAGAAATCACTCCGGCACCGCGTCACTTTCATCGGGCCCGAAGATTCTTTGACGGCACCCGGGATCAAACCATCCTCAAGTTCAAGATCATCACGCGCGGAATTGAGGTCCAACACCTGTACGTCCTCAGCGACAAGCAACGCAATGGGTGGGGTAGCGACATGGTTCTGGCGCTCGCAAATGCATTCCCTTCACAAAAGATTTGGGTAAGTGGGGCCAATTCCAAATCTGCTGCATTGTTCGCCAAGCTTCACAGTTACCGACCAGGTCAGATTTGCGCTACCCCAGGAGACGAGTTGAGATGAGTGACGTAACCTACACGCTTCTACCCAAGGAGCGCGCCCTTCGCTCAGTGTTTGGTGAACGCATTCTTTCCGCAATGTCGGTGGGGGCCAATGCTCAGACAGAGATGTTTTCGGTGCGCCTCAGCTTCGTGTTTCCGGTGGTTAATCCCGTGCTGGTCGTGGAGTCACCAGAACGGCCGGACATGGAAGTGTTGACCCACGCATCCTCCATGCTGGTGGACGGCGCACTGATGGATGGATTGCTCACCCTGGAGCAGCACCGGAAGTTGCGCACCACCTACCGATTGGTGGACACCTTTGGAGAAGGTGGCACCGAGCAGTGAAGTGGAGTCAGCTATCCGCCCGAGCGCCGCGGGTCCAGCTACCGATCATTCTCATCCAAGCCGCCGTGGAGCGGCAGCTCAGCCAACTAGAATTGCGCAGGGGCTTCATTGATTCTTGGGTGTCCTGCGAGTGGCCAACCCGAATCATAGATGCAGATTGCTGGTCAATGATTCTGGCCGAGATAGTTGAACCGGGATGCTTCATAGATGACCGCGCCGAGCCGGATTTGGTGACCCCGACAGAAACCCTACCCCAAGCAATGACCCTGTACCGGGGTTCTGTGCGTGGTCGGGAAAGGGGATACTCCTGGACCGCCAATCGGGATCGGGCAATCTGGTTTGCAACCCGATTCCCGTACCTTGGGCAGCAGGTACTGAGCACTGTCGAAGTTCCCCGGGAGCTGGTGGTGGCCCGCATCTTCGGCAGGGGTGAAGAGGAGTTCGTGCTCAGCCCACACGAAGGTGAGCTGGACAATCTCAAAATCCATTCCGCTGTCCTGGGCGATCAAGATTCACCAGCGACGATCTGAGCGACCTTTTCACCCTAGTAGTCGCTTTAGTCGAGTCAGATATCAAAGTCGCTCAAATGGGCCCTGGGGAGTCGCTGATGGGCCAGCGATGCGTCCTTCTCGATTCGCTCCATCCCGTTCGCCGCGCGCAACTTTTTGACATTCCTCTTTCTAGTTCAATACCGCAGTGAGGCATGGTGGTTGGGAGGTGGTCAGCTCATGGGCGGAATTCAGCGCGCATCAAGTATGCAAAAAGGAATACATCAAGGATGCGGCAGCATCTCTACGGTGGCGGATCGCTACGCTCTCCGACTTATTACATCAATACAGTAGATTCATAGTTTATTTTACACGTCATCTGCTATACTTGAAAGATAGAGAGATTGGATCACCTTGACTTCATTCAGCAGGTATAAAGATGCGCCCATTCCGCTGCACGAAGGAATGAAAACACGCAGAGCATTGGATGATCTGTTTCCTCGGGTGAGTGCATTAAGCATGTATTCCGAGATGTTCTCCGATGCGCAGCTCAAGGAAGGTGCCAGTCCGACAATCAATGATGGGTACATTGAGTTTCACTCCAACCCGATCATGATTTTCCGAACAGAAAACATGCGTCCGGGAAAGCTGGACGATCACGACAGCCCAGCCGGTGATGAGAGCTGGCGCAACCATTTGCGTCACATCATGTACAAAGACACCATGGAAGCAGAGATTGACAAATGGGCGTTGTCCAACACGTTTGCTCTGGTACCCGGCGTGTCATACTTGGGCAAGGAACTTGATCAGAACAAGGCTTACCGGCTGCATGCATTCGTGCTCGATATAGACTCGGTGGCCGAAGATGGATTGGCCATGATCATGCACTGGGTTGAAAAAAGGTGGTTACCTCGCCCAACGTATTTGGTGCACTCAGGAACCGGATTGCACGTCTACCTTGTCCTAAACGAACCGGCCCCACTGAGAAAAGGGTCTGACCGCGACAAAGCTAAAGCAATGAAGGATGCACTGTCCGAGTTGTTTTGGTCCTACGGCAACATCTCTACTCTGGCGGATGTTCAGTACCAACCCTTGTTCCAGGGTTACCGCGTACCCGGGTCGATCAACGAAAAGTATGATGAACCTACGGAAGTGGTCGCTTACCGTGTTGGGCCCAAAATCGAGTTGGATGAGCTCAACTCATTCTTTGACAATGACGATGATGACGAAGAAGTCCAGTGGCGCCCAAATCCAAATATTGACCCCATTCCCGTTAAATCCCCGGAGCAGATTCAGCTAGCCAAGAATGTAACCGAAGACTTGGCCGCAGAAGCTGAGCGAATGCGCAAACCCAGAACCGAAAAGCTGTACCAATGGTGGAAGAGCTTGATCATGAAAAGGGGAAGGTCAAGCTACGTTAAAGTGGGAAACCGATATTGGGCAATGCATTCCCTGGTCATATTTGCTTTGAAATGCAAGGTGCCATACCATCAGGTTGAGAGGGACATCCTTGATGAGGTTTACCCGTTCATCAAAGAGTGGGTCGCCGACTTCGGAAACCCACTGACAGAGAACGACGTACAGGCCGCGCTAATGGCTTATTCAAGGAACGAGTATCGCACGACTTGGGAAACAATCAAGCGCCGGATGGGGATGACCGATTACCAAAACACCACAAAGCGAAATGGTCGCACCCAAGCGGATCACTTAAGGAGAGCACGGGCGCTCAATGATTTGGAGAATCCCGATGGCGCTTGGAGGAACAGAAGTGGAGGAACCAGGCACAAGGACAGGCAGGTTGCTGAATGGAGATTGTTGAATCCGTTTTCAACCCAAACCGATTGCGTCAGGGAAACTGGCCTATCAGAAGACACTGTCCGAAAGTATTGGGGAGACAAAACTTCGGTAAATGAACTTGCGATTATGCACTGGAGATTGAACAATCCAGAAGGTAACAAGTCAGAGTGCTCCAGGGCCACCGGAATATCCAGGCCGACAGTTACGAAATATTGGAACTCATCTGATGAATGAGCGGTTATGCAAATGGCCCTGTTTGCGTAATAAGGTAAAACTAATCACCAATCAATTGGTTGACTCAATGACAGCGTAAGCTCAAAGTAGATCGCAAGAACACCGGGAGCCGCCACGTGCTACTCTCAACCCAAGACCCACCCAAGCAAAAAGAAACGGAGGGAGGAACAATGGCCACTACCAAAGAGGTGATCAATGAGCTGCTCAACATTCGGGCAATATGGGATCAGCGCCGATTCACCGGATCACGCACTCCCACCCAAGCTGGCGAGCTGATGTCCCAAGAGTTGAGCAGGGTCATCGACTCCCTCCGTGCTCAGGAGTCGCCGCAAGATGATCCCCTGGAGGAAGAGCGGATCGAGCTGGCAGCCAGAGCATTCATGGCAGCCTACCACGGCAGTGACATTTGGGATGAGCTCTCAGACATCGAAGGCTCCACGCCCAAGGCCAATGCAATGAACGGCATCCGCGCAGCCCTACAGGTTGCTCAGCGACCCGGTCACGATACGGGGAGCTTGACATGAGTGCGCTGGATGCTCTGGAACGCCACCTGGCGGAGGAGCTGACCCAGTCCGCTGAACTGGCCCACCTCAAGGATGAGCACTGGGTGGTCATCTCGTCCGATCCTCTAATGGTGGTTACTGTGGCTGGAGATGACCCCACCCATCGTACAATCCCCGTGTGCGTGCAGTACTTGTTGGACAACTATCCCTACAACGCCCTCAGCGCCATGATCGAGCTGCACATGTTGCAGGTTTCCCACCAGGTTGCGGTGGGGTTGTGAGTCATCAACCGAAAGAAACGGATAATATGCAGAATCTGGACCAGAATAAGCCTGAGGAGATGAGCAAACCTCATCCCGAACCGCTACGCAGAGCGATCACGGTGTTTACTGTATTTCCGATTGGGTTGACTGTGGCCACGATCATGATGTTTGGAATCCTGGGCACAACAAAACAGGAATGGGCAGCCATGTTTGTTTTGATTGGTGCAGCCTTGACGGCAGTATCCTTTTTCGTGTTGGTAGTTCTGTATGTCACATCTTGTGTCATTGCGGTGCGCATGGCCAAGACACGAAAATGTAGCTGTACTTTATGTAATCTTTCCGATACAATGGAAGCATGAAAATACTTACCGCCCACACAGAGGATGAGAAATTTCTCACGGAGAACCTGGCGCACAAGCTTGCCGACTCTCCAGTTAATGAGCCGCACAACTCCAGGAGGTCACTGTGAATTGGGAAGCCATATTAGCGCTCATTCGTGAGATGCGCCGTGAGCAGAATCTCTCCCAACCTGATCTGGCGGAGCTGGCCGGAGTGTCCAGACCAACCATTGCTCGGGTGGAGCGGGGCAACCCTATCAAGCCCTCATCTCTGCAACCCTTGCTGGATTACTTACCGCTGCGCATGACCATTGAGCGCATTCCCAAGTGATGTTGCCAGTGGGTCAGAAATGCGATCTGAGAGCCTTTCCTTTTCGCTGCGAACGTCGCCACTAGAGCGGCATAAAGTGCGTTCAGATCGACGCTGAGCGACACTGACGGTGCACCCTGGCTCAGGACCCCCATTAACGATTTTACTTTGCTCTCATTCTGTAGTAGACTTATACTAGATCGAGAGAACAGGACCACATCATGAGCTCACACGTTATTTACCTCTCTTGCACCACAGAGGATTGCAACACGGTGGAGACCCTCTACACCGGTGACCTCACCAGCGACCTGTTCCACGATTCGGGACCCCAGTCCTGGGAGGGTGAGTTCATCCGCATTCGATGCAAAGAGTGCTGCGAACAGGATCTGGAATAGTTGAACACAGTCCCCGATGGTGTAATGGCAGCACACCGGCCTTTGGAGCCGTGAGCCCAGGTTCGAGTCCTGGTCGGGGAGCGGGAGAGCGCCACACCGGCGCAATCCATTTGGACGGTTGGCAGAGCGGCTTAATGCACCAGCCCGGAAAGCTGGAGTGGGTTCACGCCCACCGCGGGTTCAAATCCCGCACCGTCCGCAAATGGCCACAAGAGAGGAATGTCATGGAGCACGAAGGTCTGAGGAATCAGCTCAAGGAGGCGCTGATCACCCGTGGGTTGGTGAAGCGGGAACCTCCAGCCCACTACAAGGATGACCCCGAACAGGTGGTCAACGGTAACCTTGAGTCAGTCATCACGGTGCTCCTTTCAACGGTGCTCGGCAACCCCAGCGACGAACTGCTTACGGCACTGGGGTTTGAGAAGCGGTACCGTCTGGTTGGGCATCCGGCCTGGCCTGACCCGTTGCAAATTATCCCCGCAACCGAAGAACAGGCCCGCAAGGTCTGGGAAGAGCATTCCCACCCCAATGCTTGGATCAGCTACCGCTGGGTGGCGGTGGGCCAGGCAACTGCTGGTGAGCTCCTTCCTCCCCGATCAAGCGAGGACTGAATTGCCCACTCAAACAACCTACGCTGTTGGCAGGCCAGTTCTCAACAACACCGCAGCCATCCTGATGGCGGGGATCATTCCCCTGACTGTTTTGGCCATGATCACATTTGCGATCAGTCGCGGAGCTGCCCACTTGATTGTGTGGTTGCTGACTGCACTGTGTCTGGCCCTGGTCCTGGTCACCCTCCCAAACCCCAGATTCTACGAATGGGATGCAGACCATGATCGGCTCCCCTTTGGTGAACCCATTAGGTGGTTCAACAATGCGCTTAGGATCATAACTTCCGCATTCATGATCCTGGACATATTCACCAGAAGCAGAGGTAGTGCAAACGGGCACAATCGCATTTTCATCGTGCCCATATCAATGGGCGGAATCGTGCTCACACTGATGGTCACTGGCGGCTTGGCCACTCCAGAGGGCAAGGTTCTCGTGTCCGTGTGGTTGGGCATTCTGGCTGTCGGTGCGATTCGCAGCACACTCAATGTGTTGAGGTGGCTCCCCCAAAACTGGCTCAGCGATGCCTGGACACCATCCGGGGTCAAAACCCGAACCAGATGATAGGGTTATAAGAAGTACGACCAATCCCACAACAAGGAGAACCATGAAAGTAAACAAGGCCACGTTGCTGGCTGTTACGGTGGCTTTGGGCATCGGGTTGAGTGGATGCTCGCTCATTCCAGGTCTAGGCAACTCCACGCCACCTCCTTCTGCCGAGAAGCAACAGGAGACCAAGAAGCCAGCTGACAAGCCCGCCGAAAAGGCTGACAAGGCTGCACCTGCTGGTTTGGTGCTGGAACCGGGCGGCATCGCTGAGGGTTCTGCCACCATTGACTATGTCAGCTTCGAGGGTAAGACCAGCCAGTTCTCCCACGCCATCGACTCCATCAGCAAGGCTCCCCAGGCCATGGTGGATCAGATCCTGGTGGATGTGCCTGAGCTGAAGAACTACGACCTGTACCTGATCCAGTACACCAGCCACTACGTGTCGGGAGACGTGACGCCCCACTCATCGTTTGCGGAGAACTTCAAGGCCATTGACGGCGACCACCTGGAGCTGCAAAAGGTCAACGTCATCGGCTTTGATGACTGCCAGTACAATGCCATCGGCAGCCCCGGCAACGACCCGTCGGTGGCTATCAAGAACTGTGTCGCTGGGGCCACACCTAAGGGTGCACCAGCTCCCGTCGGTCTGCAGTGGGGACAACACGACACTCCCTTTGCTTCCTACGGGGGCAAGCCCGCCATTGCCCTGTGCGGCAAGGTGTGGAACCCCACTTCGGACCCCAACAAGTATTCGGTGTGCCCAGAGTGCCAGGACATCTATGACAACGTGG
>Ga0209460_1000201_pt1 | contig 77022 bp, 71 predicted proteins | sample EBPBio132013_DNA_FD_185868 | JGI IMG/M metagenome (GOLD analysis project Ga0209460, IMG submission 185868) | Wastewater treatment Type I Accumulibacter community from EBPR Bioreactor in Madison, WI, USA - Reactor 2_5/13/2013_ DNA (SPAdes)... | ecosystem: Engineered > Bioreactor > EBPR >... | reverse complement strand
CAGCAGGGGCACCTACTGATGGATTAAAACTATAACTATGAACCCCTGTTGCAACTGTAGCATTAAAATTATAACTGTTGCCAATTAAACATTGGGTGGGTGTTGGTACCGTAAATGCTGCATTGGGCCCTACATTAACTGTAATATTAGTTGTAATAGTATTTGTACATAGGCCATTTGAAACAACGTGAGTGACGACATACGCTCCTGCAGTAGCAAAAACTATACTAGGATTTGCGATGTTAGGGCTTGTTATAGTAACACCGCCTGATGGGTTAGTTGACCAAGTATGGGTTACCCCGGCTGAACCAGTGTGAGTAAAGTTAAGGGCATTGCCTGTACAAATAGATGTGTTATTTGGAGTAAAAGCTGGATTTGGTAATGTGCCAACATTTATTGTTATTCCTTTTGTAATAGGCGTTTTACAAGTAGAACTCATTGTAACTGAATATGTTGTTGTAGTGCCTGGGCTAACAACTATACCGGTTGAAGAAGTAGAGCCACCGGGTGTCCACAAAAAGGAAGTGTTACCACAACCTCCTGTAATTCCTGTAATTGAAATTGTACTTGAATTTGGAGCACAATAATTAGGAGGGTTGGCGGTTAAGTTAAAATTAAAAGGTGTAGCTACTCCTGGGACAACAAATGATTGTGCTGCACTCCATGGACCTGTTGGCGGACTTGCAGTTGATCCCCCTAAATATTCCCTTACTGCTACAAAATAAGTTTGCCCTGGACATAAATTTGTAAATGGTATAAAAATAGAATGATATGGCTCTAAAACGCAATTATCACCATTCCAATTACCTGTTGTATAGGCGGGAATATTTAATAATGAATTATACCAAGGGTGAGAATTATAGTTAACTATTGCTGGTGTTGACCAAGTATCTAAAATAGTTTGTAAACTTGCAGGCGGTATTGCGGTTAAGCCCGCTGCTGTACAAGCAATTTCTGCTTGCATCCAATATGGACCACAACCGCAGGTAGATCCATCAGATGAACCATTAATAGTTACACCAGTAGCACCAACAGTAATATTTAAACCACTTATAGCTAAGCCATGACAAGCTTTAGTTTTAAGGGCTATGCAAATAAAAGCGATGAATAAAAGAGAAGTTAAATTTTTCATAAATTATTAAAGAAGTAAAGGTACAATTTGAAACGATTTAGAATATAATTTCACTAAATGGAGTGCTATGTTCACTCAATGAAATAAGTATTTATTAACAATAAAGGCATTAATTGTTAATTTTTTTTAAAAGGATAAAACAGTTGACCTATAAAATTCTTAGGCACATCATTCTTATCAACCCCTAAAATTGGGGTTTTATCTTTAGGAAGGTAAAAATAACCAAATAGAATGTCCCAAATGTTTAAAATAGAAGCGTAATTAACGCCATATTTGTTAGGAATATTTTTAGCGTGATGCCAAGCGTGAGTTTGAGGAGTGTTAATTATATAATTTAGCCAACCCCATTTAACATTTATATTACAATGTGTAAAAAATCCCCATACATTTTGCACAGTAATTTGAAATAAAAAATAATCTAATACACTATAGCCAATCATTGCAAATGGAATATATATAATAGGCTTAAAAACACACATTTCTAAAAAATGAAAATGTCTTGTTGATGCTGCTCCTAATTCTTCTTGCGCGTGATGTATTTTATGAAATCGCCATAAAAAATTTGATCTATGTAAAAGTATATGTGCAATAAATTCACAAAAATCCTGTATTAAAAACATAATTAATATTTGTAAAATTGGATTCCACTTTTTTATTGAAACTATTTCTAAACTATGAATATTAAAAACTGCTAATATTTTCAAAAAAACAAATTCGGTTGTTGCGCATAAGGCAAAAAAACCTAATAGGTATATAAATAAATCATTAAAAAACACATAAAATGTATCTTGCCAAAAAAATTTTCTATTTAAAACGCCATGTTTTCGTTGTTTAGGCAAAACTACCTCCAAAAAAAAACATAACAAATAAGCTGCTAACACACAGTAGTAAACATTTGTAAATGATGGTGTTTTGATACTGTGTTTTATAAACGCAACAATTGCAGTTTGTTGAGATTGAAATTCAGTAGAAATTTCTTTTAAAAAACTCATTGTTTTACAAATTAAATAAAAATAGGCTTCTTATAAAAATAAGAAATCAAATTTATCTAATAATTTTTTCATAAAATGATAAATTTGAAGTGCAAAAATTTAACAGATATACACCATTTATAAACTCTTTAACTTGTATAGAACTATTTGGTTCTAGTTGACTTGTTGTAAGTTGTTGCCCTAAATTATTATAAATACAAAAAGTTATCTTGTCATTAAAATTATTAGTTAAAAGAATTCCTTCAGTATTATATTTAATTTTTATTGAATTTTTAAAATCATCAATTTGATTTAATGTTAAAGGAATTTGATTAATTACACCAATAGCATCTAAATCAAAGCCACTGCTGGCAAATGCAGTAGGAAATGGATCGTTAATTGGATTTAAATTTTTATCTAATGTTTTATTGTTGCAATTAACACAACCAACAACATCTTTAATTTTAACATGAGTTATAGAATTAATATTTAATGTCGGAATGCTAGCCAATTCTTGTAAATCAAATGGTGTGCCATAATTTGCAATGTATTTACCCGCAAGGTTACTTAATTTATCTGCTTGTAAAACAGCGTCAAATGGACCAATTTGGGTTGTAAATTGTGTATTTGAAGTGGGTTGAAATTCGAAAAAATTTATTCCATCACTACTTACAGAAACAGTTGCTAATTCTAAAAACCCAGAGTCAAACGCGTTTTCAAAAACACAAAAATCTGGTCCTGAGCCATTTTTAATTGGAGAATTAAAAGTTAAAATAGCCTCACCTCCATCGCCTAAACTTACTACACCAGAGCCATCTGCAATACCAATAGCCATGCTAGAGTCTCCTGCGCTTGCGTATCCTAAACTTGAATTTGTTATATCTTGAAACCCTCTTTTAACAGTGCAACTTGTTGCCCAAGATATTATTATTGAACTGTCTTTGTAGATTGCATTAGTGCCTAAATTTCCTACCTGAGGATGAAATTGAGCTTTACAATTTTGACTGAAGTAGATTAATAGGATTGTAAAAAATATTTTTCTTAATTGTTTCATATTTTAATACGATACAATTAACAAACAAAAGCGTTTGAAACAAGTCCTGTATCGCGAGGATTGTTTTTTATTAATGTTATAAGTATCCCGACTTGGTATTGCTACTTTACGGTTGCGCGACAGCTCTTGATTTACACAAGATTCCTTATAATTTATCAGTCCAAAAGTACAATTTTATTAATCGTCTTCAAAATCTTCTTCATCAAAAAACTCTGTATTAAAATTTTCTTCTAATTTATTTCTAAGCTCAATCATTTTAACTGCAGTTATTGCAGCCTCATGCCCTTTGTTACCATGTTTTCCACCAGCTCTATCAAGTGCTTGTTGTAAGTTATCAGTAGTTAAAACGCCAAAAACACAAGGGATATCATAAGTTGTATTTAAAGTTGTAATGCCTTGTGTTACTGCACTACAGATGTAATCAAAATGTTTAGTTTCGCCTTGTATTACGCAGCCAATAGCAATTACAGCACTCGGTATTTCATAATCTAAAGCAAGTTTACAACCCGAAACCAATTCAAATGCACCGGGTACTGCATGAATATGAATGTTTTCGATTGCAATGCCATATTCTATTAATTTTTCTTTTGCGCCTTGCATTAAAGGGGTTGTAACTTCAGAATTCCACTCAGCATAAACAATTGAAATACGTTCATTAGGGTTAATATTTATTTTAGAGTTACCTTTAATTATTGAAAGATTATTGTTTTTTGTTGCCATTTTTTAGGTATAAAAAAAGGTTGACAAAACTGCCAACCTTAAGTTTTTTAATTTTTAAATTATAAGTTTCCTAATGCTTTTAATCGTGCGATTTCTTTATCAGCATCTTTCCCTTCGTCAGTACGATTATATTCTTTTTTTATGCGTTCAAAAACTTCAACTGCTTGTGTAAATTGCGATTTTAATTCATAAACAAATGCAGCTTTTTTAAGATATAAAGGAGCTGTAAAAGAATTTCTGCTTTTATCGGCTGCTTTTAAATAATAATTTATAGCATCATCGTTGTTTTTTAATTCTAAATAACAATCGCCAATTGCACCAACAGCAATTGGAGCAACTATTTCATCATCTAAATTAAACTGTTTTAAATGTTCAATAGCTTCGTTAAATTTACCAGTGCGTAATAAGCATATACCTGCACAATAATGCGCTAAACTACCTTGTTTTGTAGATCCATATTCTTCGGCAATTTGTAAAAACCCCATCATTTGTTTTTGCCCACTAGGCGACATTACTGATTTACCACCGTTTAATGCAATTGCAAAACTATCTTTTTCAAAATAATTTTGTGCCCAATACATTTCGTTAGAGGCAAGTTTTTCTTGCTCGGGTAAGTAATATAATTTATAATAAACTATTGCAACTACTAGTAATAAAAAGCCACCACCAATGTATTGCACTGCTTTTTTATTATTTTCATAAAACAATTGAAAGCCTTGTAAACTAGGATCAATTGCTTTTTTTGTTTTAGCACTTTCCTCTACAATAGTTTCTTCTGCTGTTGTTTCATTATTCAAGTCAGACATCTCTTTTCAAAAATTAGTCTGCGAAGATAAGATATTTTTACAAAAAACGAACAGATTTATGCAAAAAAGCACAAATTTTGACTTAATTTTACCCAAATAATGCATTTAACCAGTTTAACTTTACTTAATTTTAAAAATTACGAGCATTTTGAAGGTAACTTCTCTTTAAAGATAAATTGTTTTGTTGGTCAAAATGGGATAGGTAAAACAAATTTATTAGATGCTATTTATTATTTGGCTTTTTGCAAAAGTTATTTTAATTCAATAGATAGTCAAAATATTAAACACAATGAGTCTTTTTTTATGATTCAAGGTTTTTTTGAAAAGAATTTAGATAAAATTGAGTTGCAATGCAGTGTAAAAAAACATCAAAAAAAATTATTTAAGCGCAATCAAGTAGAGTATGATAAATTAAGTGATCATATTGGATTTATTCCTTTAATTATGATTTCTCCATCAGATAACGAATTGATTTATGGTTCTAGCGAGCTACGCAGAAAATTTATTGATGGTATAATTTCGCAATACGATAAAGTTTATTTAGATAATTTAGTTCAATATAACCATGTGTTAAAACAAAGAAATGCTTTATTGAAAAATTTTTTTGAGCAAAATTATTTTGATAATGAAACACTAGAAATTTGGACTGAACAGTTAATTATTTATGGAGAAAAAATCATTAAAATACGCAAGCTGTTTTTAGAAGAATTTATTGAACTTTTTAATAAAAACTACGAGTTTATTAGTTCACAAAAAGAACACGTTTCTTTAAACTATTTAAACAGTATAAACGATGATTTTAAAGCGGAATTAAATAATTACTTAAACAGAGATAGGTTGTCGCACAATACAACTATTGGCCCCCATAAAGATGATTTAGAATTTTGTATAAGTGGTTATTCGCTAAAAAAATTTGCAAGCCAAGGGCAACAAAAAAGTTTTTTATTAGCTTTAAAATTAGCTCAATACGAATTTATAAAACACAAAAAACAAGTTAAGCCATTGTTGTTGTTAGATGACATTTATGACAAATTAGATGAGGCTAGGTTTAATAAATTAATTGATTTAGTAGGAAATAATTATTTTGGTCAGGTTTTTATTACAGATGCGCACCCTGAAAGAATTTCTAAATTAATGAGTAGTAAAAATATAGAAAGTAAACTATTTAATATTGAAAGCTAATTGTAAAACTAAAATATAAATTATTCTATAATTAATTTTTGTTTACTTTGGGTTAAGCCATTTGAAACTTGAACTAAGTAAACACCTTTATCTAAATTAGATGTATTTAAAGTTGTTTCGTTACCAAAAATTGTTTGTGTTAAAACTAACTGCCCTATTAAGTTAAAAATTTCAATTTTATAATCGTTACACTCGCCAAAACTTAAAAACAATTTAGTGTTTGCGGGGTTTGGAAACATTGTAAGTTCAATATTATTAATTTCTGTTTTTAAACTGGTAGGTGTAGTTTTATTTATCCAAATTGGCGAAGTAACAATCCATTGCCCATCAGCCTGTTTTATTTCTGCAAAGTAATAATAATCTGTGTTAGATAACAACGTATTATCTGTAAAAGCTAGTGTGTTATTGTTTGTTACAAAGTTTATTGGCGCAGCCAAAGTGGTTGTGGTATTAATTGTACCTCTCCAAATTTTAATACTGTCTGCCATTTCTCCATCACCATCATTGTGTGTAACATTAAATGTAGGGTTATTGCTTATTGTTAATATTGCACCCATAATATTGCCACCACACGAAAAATTAACTTTAGCATTAGAGTCATCTGTTCCATAAAAATTCATTTGTTTTATGGCGTTAAATAATGTTGTTGTGTTAAGTGTGTTTTGCATAACAACAGCCAATCGGCCACCGTTACTTCTTCCATAATTAGTATAATGATTATCATGGTCGTATCCAATTCCTACGTGGTAGCCTAACGCCAATAAACGTTTAAAATAATCAAAATAATTTCCAACAGGGTAATTTGAATAATCATCAAATGTACTAAAGGCCAAACCGCTACGCAATGGTGTGCCTACAATTGCGCTATCATACATTGCATTGTATGGGCTATTTAAAATTGCTGTAGCAGGTGCCATATTTTGGCAAAAATCTGTATAATATGGATGGGCTAAAAAACAAAAAGCATTTGGGTTATTTTTAACTTTACTAAATAAACCAGCATAATCATTTTTTGCATTAAAAATATCGTAATTGTTTCCGCTAACGCCACTAACTGTTGGTTCCCAACCAATTAATTGATTAAAACCATAAACTACAACATGACCATTGTAATTTGAAGATACACCCCATTCCATTCCAAATACACTAACAAAGGTGCCACTTGCATTTGCAGCAGCAGCTTGACTTAAGCCTATGGCATAACTTTGTTTTTTAAACCCAGGATTGTTATTGCTAGAGTAATGATTATGCTCTGACACTCCTAAAAAATCAAAATTTTGAGAAAGTTTTGCGTAATTATATGCGCCACTTGGTTGGCTTACCCCGCTGGTTAAGCTGTCTTTATTACCATCGCTAAAACCAGTATGCGAATGTAAATTTCCAAAATAATAATTGTAAGTTTGAGAATATCCAAACTTAAATATAAATAGAGTTAATATTAAATATGTTTTCATTTTTAGCAATTTAGTTTTCTTCAATTGTAGTTAATAATTTCATTTCAGATACTAATTTTAAAACATATTCAATTTGTTGTTCTTTGTTTAAATCAGTGTTATCTAATGTTATTGCATCTTTAGCTTTAATTAAAGGATTTTCTTTTCTATGTGTGTCATCATAATCCCTTGTCATTAAATTTTGTTTCACTTCATCATGTGTAAAATATTGCCCTTTACTTTGTAGTTCATCTAACCTTCTTTGTGCTCTTACATCATAATCTGCCGTCATAAATAATTTTAATTCGGCATCAGGAAAAACATTAGTTCCCACATCTCGCCCATCTAAAACAACAGCTTTATTTTTACCCATTTCTCGTTGTAAAGCAACCATTTTTTCTCTTACTTCTTTAATGCTACTTATTTTACTTACAATATCGTTAACCTGCATGGTTCTAATTTCTTTATCAACGTTTACGCCATTTAACAAGGTTTCTGTAGTTTTTGTAATTGTATTAAACGAAAAAGAAACTTCAACCTTATCTAATTGTAAAATTAATTCGTTAACTAATATTTTGTTGTTTTTAAGTATTAAATTATTTTGAAGTGCATAAACAGCCACAGCTCTATACATTGCACCTGTATCAATATAATTATACCCTAGTTTTTGAGCTAAAGATTTAGCTAAAGTGCTTTTACCGCAACTACTATAACCATCTATTGCAATTGTAATTTTTTGCACCGTTTAAAATTAGTAATTTTAAGCACACAAAGCAAACCTTTTAACATGACTAAACTATTAATAATTGGCGCCGGACGATCAGCAACTACATTAATAAATTATCTATTAGAACAATCTATAACCTATAAATGGCAAATAACAGTAGCTGATGTAGATTTAAACCTTGCAAAACAAAAAATTGCTAACCATCAAAATGCTACTGCAATAGAATTTAATATAGATGATAAGGATTTAAGACAAAGTGTTATTCAAAAACATGATTTTATTATTTCAATGTTACCCGCATTTATGCATATGCCCGTTGCAATTGATTGTTTAACTTTTGGAAAAAATCTTGCAACAGCCAGTTATGTAAGTAAGGAAATGGCAGAGTTAAACTCTGAAATTAAGAAAAAAGGGTTGATGTTTTTAAATGAATGTGGTTTAGACCCAGGAATTGATCATGCAAGTGCGATGAAAATTATTGACGAAATTGAATCAAATGGCGGAGCAATTACTTCTTTTAAATCTTATTGTGGTGGTTTAGTAGCACCAGAATCTAACAACAATCCATGGGGATATAAATTTAGTTGGAATCCAAGAAACGTAGTTTTGGCAGGACAAAGCACAGCGCAATATTTATTAAACGGGGAAATTAAATTTTTACCTTATAACAGATTGTTTAAAAACATTGATGTTATAAATGTTGATGGTTATGGAAATTTTGACGCTTATGCTAACAGAGATAGTTTAAGTTACATAGATGTGTATGGCTTGAAAAATGTTAAAACAATGCTTAGAGGCACTTTGCGTCAGTTAAATTATTGCAAAGCATGGCAAGTTTTTGTTAAATTGGGTTTAACCGATGATGGCTCGAAGTTAATAGACACTAATTTAAAAACCTATTCTGATTTAATAAATGCTTTTTTACCTAGTGGGAACGGTTCTTTAAAACAAAGATTAATAGAATTTGTTGGAAACGAATGGGATAATGACATTGAATTAATGATGGAGTATTTAGAGTTATTTTCTAACAAACCTTTGCATTTATCAAATGCAAGTGCAGCACAGCATTTACAAGCTTTACTCGAAGAAAAATGGAAATTAAATACAACAGATAAAGATATGATTGTAATGCAACATTTATTTGAGTATAAAAATAAAAAAGGCGAATTAAAAAAAGTTACTTCATCGCTTGTTGTTGTTGGAGATGATAATATTAATACTGCTATGGCTAAAACAGTTGGACTACCATTGGCAATTTGTGTAAAAAATTATTTAATAGGTATCTTTAAAGAAGAAGGTGTTGTTGTACCAATTAAAAAATCTATTTACGAACCTTTATTAATTGAGCTAGAAGAAAAAGGAATTGTTTTTAAAGAAGAATATAATTAGCGAGTTAATTGCATAATTACTTGTTTATGTTGAGGATAGTTTAAAATTAAATCGCTTGCACTTGCAAGTTCAAAATCTAAAAAATCAAAACCAGGAGCTACCGTACAACCCACAAAACTAAACGTACCATTTTTGTAAACTCTACTTGCAAACCAAGTATTTGCTTTAACGTTATATTGAAATGTTTCACCTTTTTGAATTTGGTTACCTATTACTGTGTGTTTTAATTCGCCAATTTCATTTATTTCTATTACCTCTAAAGCATCGCCATAATAAAAATGCCACATTTCATCACTTTTAATTTTATGAAACGCAGAAAAATTATTTTGTTCTATTAAAAAATAAATTGCAGTACTTAAGTTTCTTTTTCCATTAAAATTTGTAAACAACTCTTTATTTTCATTTCTATAAGTTTCTTTATAAAAGCCACCCTCTGGGTGTGGGAGTAAGTTAAAACGGTTAACTAAAAATTCTACAGTCATTTCTTTAAAAAATTATAAATAGATATTGGTAATACATCTGTTTCTGCACTACTATTAGTTAGCACAATAAAGCCTATGTTTTTTTCTTTTATTAAGCCAATAAAACTACTAAATCCTCCGGTTGCACCATTGTGCCAAATAAGTTCAGGGTCGTTTTTTCTTTTTAAAAAATGCCAAGTTAAAGCAATTTTATGCCCTACATTAAACGTAATACCATGCTCCAATTCTTTATAACTGTTTTTTTGCAAATTACTTTTTACATATTTCAACATATCTTCTGTTGTAGAATATATAGAGCCCGCAGCCTCTAAACAGGTAAATTGCCAATTTAAAACTTCATTACCATTTTCATATCCAATTAAAATACTATCAGGTTTTATTTTTTGAACGCCTGTGTTTTTCATTTTTAATGGAATTGTAATTTTTTCATTAATTAATTCGGAAAATGTTTTTTGATAAACTTGTTCTAAAATATAACCTAATAAACCTACACCTAAATTAGAGTATTCGTTTTCAGAACCTGGCGTTTTATTTAAAGTAATTGTAGATAAATAATTAAGCATTTGCTCATTTGTGTAATTACTATATGGATTTTTAAGATTAAAGTTTTTTTGATGAAATAAATCTTCAGGTTGCCTTGGTAAACCACTGCTATGATTTGCAAGGTGTTTTATTAATATAGGTTGATTATTAAATTGTAAATTTTTAAAATTTCCTTTTAAATATTTTCGAATATCATCATCTAAATTTATTTTATTTTCAATAACTGCTTGAGCTAAAAGATTACCACAAAACGTTTTAGTAATAGACCCTATTTCATAAATAGAATTTTTTGTAGCAAGAATTTTACTGTTTGATTTAACTTCGCCATAATTATAATAATAAACCGAATCGTTTTTTAGTACACCAATACTTAAACTGTTATGGTTTGGGTTTTGCATATATGGTTTAACAATACTATCAATTTTAAAATCGAGGTTGTTTGCCAATTTATTATCACTTAAATAAGATACGCGTTTTGATTTAGGTTTTTGTGCAAAAGGAGTAAAACTTAACTCATCAATTTCGTTTTTATTATTTAATGTTAAAGTATATTTTAAACTATCATCTTTAAAAATATAACTATAATTATAAGTGTTTTTATCTATACTAATTAAGTTGTATTTTATGCATTCACCATAGTTTTGATAAATGTTTTTTTCTAAAAATGCAATAAAATCTATTTCAGATAATTGTTTTTTAAAATCAACACTTAATAAATTATAGGCTTGTTTAAAAGCGGTTGCGTTATAATATTTAGTAAAATTTTTAATTGCAATCTCATTATTAGTTTGACTATAAATAAAATTTGTACAAACCAAAAACAAACTTAAAAATTTAAAATAAAGTAACTTCATGTTATATATTATACGAGCTTTAAAATTAATCAAAATTCAAGTACTAAAATTTTGTAAATATTATATTAAAGTTGTTTTAATTACAATAAAAATCATAAAATTTACGTTAACTTCGTGTTGTAATGCTTAAAGGAATTCAAAATATTGCACTTAAGAATTTAATTAAAAATTATTCAAACAATGCAGCAACCAATTTTGTAAATTGGGATAAAATCACTTCCATTTTGTTATTAATTGACAGTAATGAAATTAACAAAAATGAATTGGATAAGTATTTAAAATCTTCACAAAAACACATAGAAATTATTTATTTTGAATTAAAAGCTAAAGACCCAAAATTTAAAGATTTTAAAACTATAACTAACAAAGATGTTAACTTACTAAAATTACCTAAAAACAAATTAAATGGTAATTATGATTTAATAATTAATTGTTGTTCTAATACTAACAATTGTGCAATTGCATTTTCAATTCAAACTAAAGCTAAACTTAAATGTGCTTTTTTTGATTTTGAAAAAGTTTATAATTTAGTTTTACAACCCAAAAACAATTTAATTGAAAATTTAAAAGAGGCCGAACATTATTTAAATATGATTAAAAACTAATGTGCGGAATTGCAGGTATATTTTTAAAAGGCAACATTACTTTAAACATAGTAAACACAATAAGTAATTTAACTTTAGCTATTAAACATAGAGGGCCAGATGGTGAAGGATATGTTTTAGGAAATGAAAATGAAATCATTCCATTTTATTCTAACTCTAAATCATACAAATCAAAAGAATTAAAATTTCTGCCAAAATATGCTTTACAACAAGCTAATTTAGAGTTTAACTTTGCTTTAAGTCATGTTAGATTAAGTATAATTGATTTAACTGAAACAGGACATCAACCCATGTGTACATTAGATGAACAGTATTGGATAACATTTAATGGAGAAATTTATAATTACCTCGAGCTTAAAGATGAATTAATAAAATTGGGCGTTCAATTTTTTGGAAAATCTGATACTGAAGTTGTACTTAATGCATTTAAAGTTTGGGGTCCAACTTTTATTAACAAACTTAACGGAATGTGGGCTTTTGCAATTGTTGATGTAAAAAACAAACAAGTATTTGCAAGTAGAGATAGGTTAGGTGTTAAGCCATTTTACTATGTAAATAATTTAAATTTATTTGCTTTTGCAAGCGAACAAAAAGCTTTTGTAAAAGCTCAATTAATAAAAGCAGAAACTAATTCTAAAGACATATATCAATATTTAATTAATGCTAATATTGAATATAACAACTCTAGCTTTTTTGAAAACGTAACTGAGCTTTTACCGGGAGAGAATTTAATATACAATTACACAACTCATCAATTAAAAACTGAAAAATATTATTCGCTTAAAGCTAAAAACAATTTAAATAATAATGATTTAAGTGATGAGCAGCTTATTGCAGAAATAAAACAAAAATTAATTAACGCAATACAAATTAGATTAAGGAGTGATGTTGAAGTAGGAACATGTTTAAGTGGAGGTATTGATAGTAGTGCTATTGCTGTGTTAATGCAAAGTATAAATAACAAAAAAATAAACTGTTTTACCGCTCAATTTAAAAATAGTACAACAGATGAAAGTAAATTTGCAAAATTAGTTAGTAAAAAAATTAATGCTAACCATTTTTTTGTTGAACCTAATTTATCAAATTTTGAAAATGAAGTTAAGCAATTAGTTTATTCTCAAGATTCACCAATATGGAGCACAAGCACCTATGCTCAATTTAAAGTAATGGAATTGGCAAAGCTAAATAATACCAAAGTAGTTTTAGATGGGCAAGGGGCTGATGAATTATTTGCTGGTTATCATCATCATTTTGTTGCGCAATGGTTGCAATTATTGAGCGAAGGAAAATTAGCAGAGTTAAGTAAAACATTAAGAAAATCAAATGTTTCAATAAGCTCGCCGTATATTTTCTTTTTAAAAGATTGGCTAAAAAGTAAAATAACAATTGAAACTTCTATTTATAAAAAATATTTCACTAAAGAATTTTTGCAATTCGGAAAAGTAGAAACGCAAATTCAATTTAGTAACGTTAATGAACAATTAATACACGATATTGAAGTTAAACGGTTAAAAATATTTTTAAAATGCGAAGATAGGTGTGGCATGTGGCATGGTGTTGAAAGCAGAACCCCTTTTAGCGACGATGTAAATTTAATTGAGTTGCTTTTTAGTTTTGATGGAAAACGAAAAATAAAAAACGGCGTAAGTAAATATTTTTTAAGAGAAAGTGTAAAAGAATTATTACCGATAGAAATTTATAAAAGATATGATAAAAAAGGCTTTGAAACTCCCCAGTCCAAATGGGTTTTAGAGTATAAAGATAAAATGATAAGTCAAATTAAAAATGCAAAGTTTAATTTTTTAAACCCAAATTTTGAATCTAAAATAAATTTAAGTAATAGCACCGAAGAAAAATTATTTTTTAAATTATACGCTTTAGCAGTTTGGCAAGAGGTTTTTAATTAATACCCCAGTATTTTCATCATGCTTTTGTAACTTTGTTCTTTTGCAAACAAACGTGTTGTTATTTCACCTTCATCGTTTAAATCTATAAGCACATGCTTTGGCGCTGGTATTAAACAATGTTGTGTTCCGCCATAACCACTTAAAGCTTCTTGGTATGCTCCAGTATGAAAAAAACCAATGTATTGCGGAACTTTATCTGTTTTGTTTATTACTGGTAAAAAAACTTGGTTGGTGTGCGCTTCTGTATTATAATAATCCATACTATCACAGGTTAAACCCCCTAAATTGGTAGGTTGGTAGGCTTTATCCCAATTGTTTACTGCTAATAAAATAAATCGTTGGTTAATGCCCCAAGTATCTGGCAAAGTTGTAATAAAACTACTATCAATAAAATACCAAGTTTCTCTGTCGTTTTGTTGTTTAGTATCAATTACAGAGTATAAGGTTGCGCCACTTTCGCCAACAGTGTAGCTTCCAAATTCAGTAAAAATATTAGGTTCAGGTAAATCGTTTTGTTCGCAAAACATTTTAATCTGGCTAACAATTTCTTCAATCATATATTCGTAATCGTATTCAAAACCAAGCGATGTTCTAATAGGCATACCACCACCAATATTTAAACTATCTAGGGTTGGACAAACCTCTCTTAATTCTTTATAAATCTGAAGGCATTTGTTTAATTCTGTCCAATAATAAATTGTATCCTTAATACCTGTATTAATAAAAAAATGCAATAATTTTAATTCAAATTTTTGGTTAGGTTTTATTTTACCATTAAATAAATCCATTATTTGCGAACTACGCACACCTAAGCGAGAAGTGTAAAATGAAAATGAAGGTTCTTCTTCTGTACTAATTCTTATCCCTAATTGTACTTTATCTGCTTTTGCATGTTTTTTGTAATAATCTATCTCATCTAAGTGATCTAAAACAGGTATAACATTAAAGCCATCATTTATTAATTCGCAAATGTATTGTTTGTATAAATTGCGTTTATAGCCATTACAAATAATATATGTATCTTTGCTTAAGGCATTTTTTTGATACTGTTCTTTGATTATTTGTATATCAAACGCGCTTGAAGTTTCAATATGAACATCGTTTTTTAAAACTTCATCAAGCACAAAGCTAAAGTGAGAACTTTTGGTACAATAGCAATATACATATTTACCTTTGTAATCTACCTTTGCCATGGCCACATTAAATAGTCTTTTTGCTTTTTGAATTTGAGAACTAATTTTTGGCAAATAGCTGATTCTTAGTGGAGTGCCATATTGTTTAATAATGTTCATTAATGGAATATTATTAAAATAAAGCTCATCATCTTTTACTTCAAAACCCTCTTGAGGGAAATTGAAGGTGTGATTAATTAAGTTTGAATACGAATTGTTCATTTTTTAGTAATGTAAGTTACTTACTTATGGTATTTTTTACAAATGTAAGTTATTTACTTTAATGTCTGGTTTTTAAAAAATTAAATTTATATTAAGAGTATGATTAAACCTATTAAAATAATTGAGGTAAAAAGCGAAATTGGTGCAGGAACCAGAGGAAGCAGTATGGGTGTAGATGCTATTAAAATAGCTGCTTTAGACTTTGGAAGTGCTTTTTTTAAACGTTATAAAACAGTCGAAATTCCAAATGAAAATCAGTTACTTTTAGAGCCTGTTGTGCATGATTATGCTAAAAGAATTAAAGGGATTTACAATTTAAACGAGCGAATAGCTAAAGAAATTCAAAAAACACTTAAGGCAGAAGAGGTTCCTATTGTACTAGCTGGCGATCATAGTTCGGCTTTAGGAACCATAAGTGGCATTAAAATGGCATACCCAAACAAACGACTTGGGGTAATTTGGATTGATGCACATGCCGATTTACATAGTCCTTACACTACACCAAGTGGTAATATGCACGGTATGCCGCTTAGTTGTGTTTTGGGCGAAGATAATAAAGATAGGCAGCAAAATAAACCCGATGATGAAACAATAGAATATTGGGAAAAATTAAAGAATTTAGGAGGGATTTATCCAAAAATAAATTATAACGATTTGGTTTTTATAGCTTTACGAGATTTTGAACCACAAGAAGAATATTTAATTAAAAAAAATAAAGTACGCGTTTTTAATTTACAAGAGATAAGAAAGAAAGCAGTTGAACGTGTAGCTATTGATAGTTTAAACTACCTCGATCATTGCGACATGATATACGTAAGTTTTGATGTAGATAGTATGGATAGCCGAATTAGTAGTGGAACAGGCACTCCAGTTCCCAATGGAATAACCGAAAAAGAAGCAGGAAACTTAATTTATTACATTATGCGAAGTAAAAAAATTGTTTGTTTCGAAATGGTTGAAATTAACCCTACATTAGATAGAGAAAATTTAATGGCCGAAAACGCTTTTGAAATTCTACAAAAAACTACAAACCAATTAAGTAACGATTTTTAGTATTTAAAATTGAGTAATTTAAAATCACTTAATTTTTACTTCGTAAAATACAAATGGCATTTTACAGCAGGTATTTTGTTTGTTGCCTTGTCAACTATTTTTGGTACATACCAAGGTGTAATTGTAAGAAATGGTACAAATAAAATATTAAGTTTAATAAATTCAAACCAACAAATTCCTAATTCTGATTTTATTTTTCTTTCTGTTCAGTTAATTGGTTTTGCATTAATAAGTGGTTTGTTTATGTTTTTAATGCGACAAACTATTATTGTAATGAGCAGGCATATTGAATATGATCAAAAAAATGAAATTTATAATCACTACCAACACTTAAATTCCAGTTTTTATAAAAAACACACAACCGGAGATTTAATGAATAGGGTAAGCGAAGATGTGAGTAAAGTTCGCATGTACACAGGCCCTGCAATTATGTACATTGCAAATACAATAGTAACTACACTAACAGTTTTAATATTTATGTTTAATGTAAATACTAAACTTACTTTATTAGTTTTTTTACCCTTACCAATTTTATCTTTTATTATTTATAAAGTAAGCGATAAAATAAATAAACAAAGTGGTTTGGTCCAAAAAGAACTAGGCAATTTAACTACTCAAGCCCAAGAAACCTTTAGTGCAATTAGAGTAATAAAAGCATACGGTAGAGAATCTTTTTTTGAAAATGAGATGAAAAAAAAAGGTAATGTTTATAAAACTACTGCCTTAAAACTTAATGCAATAGAGGCTATGTTTCATCCATTTATGTCGCTAATGATTGGCTTAAGTGTATTAATAACAGTATGGATTGGCGGAAAATTAGCCATTGAAAATAAAATAGAAGCAGGAAATATAACAGAGTTTATATTATATGTTTATAAATTAACATGGCCTTTTGCTTCTTTAGGCTGGGTTACATCATTAATACAAAGGGCTTCTGCGTCTCAAAAAAGAATAAACGAATTTTTAAATACTAAAAGCGATATTATAAATATAAATACAAGCGAATATAAAATTAAAGGCGATATTGAATTTAAAAATGTAAGTTTTACATATCCCGAAAATAATGTAACAGCTCTAAAAAACATTAATTTTAAATTATTAGCAGGACAAACTATTGGTATTACTGGTGATATTGGTAGCGGTAAATCAACTTTATTAAATTTAATTACTCGAAATTATGACTGTACATTTGGCGAAATATTATTTGATGATAAATCAATTAAAGAACATAACATAAATATAATTAGACAAAATTTGGCAATTGTACCTCAAGATGTTTTTTTATTTAGTGATACTATTTACAACAACATTGCTTTTGGAATAAACCAGCATTCAAATGAATTGGTTGTTGAGTACGCAAAAAAATCGGCAGTACACAATAATATTTTAAATTTTAAAGATAAATACCAAACAGTAGTTGGTGAGCGGGGCGTAACTTTAAGTGGTGGTCAAAAACAACGCATAACCATTGCGCGAGCCTTAATTACAAAACCTCAAATATTAATTTTTGACGATTGTTTAAGTGCCGTTGATGTTGAAACAGAAGAAGAAATAATAAAAAATTTAAAACAAGAGATGAAAAATAAAACTAGCGTTATTGTTAGTCATAGGTTAAGCAGTATTAAACACGCAGATTTAATTTTGTATTTAAAAAATGGCGAAATTTTAGAGCAAGGTACACATGAAGAATTATTAAAACTCAACAACACTTATGCTAACTTATACAAGTTGCAAAATAGTTAAAAGCAAACCTATTCGCCTGCAAAAAGTGGAAATTTAACCATCATGGTGTTTACTTTCTTTTTCACTTTCATTAATTCTTTTACATTATCTTTATTAATTAAAACATGGTTAATTAACTCAACAATTTTTAAACAATCTTTTTCTTTTAAACCCCTTGTTGTAATTGCTGGCGAGCCTATTCTAATTCCTGATGTAACAAAAGCTGATTTATCATCAAACGGAACCATGTTTTTATTTACTGTAATATTAACTTGTTCTAAAGCAGCTAAAGCTTCTTTACCATTTAAGTTTTTATTACGCAAATCAATTAAAAACATATGGTTATCGGTTCCTTTACTTACAATATTGTAACCCAAATCTATAAACCCTTTAGCCATAGTTTGTGCATTTTTAATTAATTGTATGCAATAATGTAAATAATCATCTGTTAAAGCTTCGCCATAAGCAACTGCTTTTGCAGCAATAACATGTTCTAATGGCCCACCTTGAGTACCAGGAAACACAGCCATATCCAATAAATGGCTCATCATTTTTAATTCACCTTTAGGTGTTTTTTCTCCAAATGGGTTTTCAAAATCTTTACCCATTAAAATCATTCCACCTCTTGGGCCACGCAAAGTTTTATGAGTTGTGGTTGTAACAATATGACAATGTGGAATTGGGTCATTTAAAATACCTTTTGCAATTAAACCACTTGGGTGCGAAATATCGGCTAATAATATTGCACCAACTTTATCTGCAATGTTTCTAAATTTTACATAATCCCAATCGCGCGAATAAGCACTCGCTCCACAAATTATTAGTTTTGGTTTTTCTGTTAATGCAATTTTTTCAATATTATCGTAATTTAATTTACCTGTTTCTTTTTCAACACCATAAAAAGTAGCTCTATACAGTTTACCCGAAAAATTAACTGGCGAGCCATGTGTTAAATGCCCACCATGACTTAAATCAAACCCTAAAATAGTATCGCCTGGTTTTATACAAGCCAGCATAACCGCAGCATTAGCTTGAGCGCCAGAGTGTGGTTGTACATTTGCCCAAACCGCACCATATAATTCTTTTGCCCTATCAATGGCTAATTGTTCAATTTTATCTACAACCTCGCAACCACCATAATAACGTTTAAATGGTAATCCCTCAGCATACTTATTAGTTAACACACTTCCCATTGCTTGCATTACTTGCTTACTTACATAGTTTTCGCTTGCAATTAATTCTATACCTTCTGTTTGACGGTGTTGTTCTTCTTTAATTAATTTAAAAATAGAAGTGTCTTTTTTAATCATAATTCGTTAGTTTTAGTTAATGTGTTATTAAGTTTATTTGCAGCAAATAAAATTATAAATACAATTGGAGATTGTGCAATTCCTAAAAGCCAACGACTTAAAGTGTATTCGCTATCCTGCAATCTATTATTTATAAAATATCCATATAGCATACTTAACGAGGCTAAAGTTAATAAAAGCAAATAACAATAGTTTAAATATTTTATGTTTTTTAAAAGGTTTATGTATTTAAAAGAATAAAAACTTAAAATGTAAAATAAACCCACAGAAATTAATGTAAAAATATACTTTGAATAGTACAACGTTTCATACGTAAAATTGTTAAATATCTGCATAATTTTAGCTACCGGAAACTCTTCATTTACACTATTGTAATACTTTTGATAAAGAATTACATTCATTTGTACAAAAAAGAATTCTCTAACATAACCTAAAACACCAAACAAAAGTAAAACTAGTATAAGTTTAAATTTCATGTTTTTTTAGAAAATTTATTTGCCCATAAAATCCAAAGGTAAAAAATGAATGCGTAAACCAAAAAAGTAAATGTATAAGTGTGATTAAATCCAAGTGTATGCGGAGCTTTAAGCGCAATAATAGCTAATGCTACAACTCTAAATATGTTTAAAAAATGAACTAAAATTATACCCAAAGGAATATACCAAAGTTTATGTTTAATTTTTCCTGGGTACGCAATTACAAACGAAACAAATAGTATAAATAATGAAATTGCATTACAATTTGAACCCACCCAAACGCCACTCGAACCATCAATTCCTACAACTTGCACATCATGGTCTTGTAAAACTGTAAATGTTTTAAACCCAAATAAATTAAGCAACGTTTCGGTTACCGTAATTATGCTTCCAATAAATTTTTGATCGTAATAAGTATATTTTTTTATTATAAAAACATGTAATAAAAAAAGTAATAAATAAGTAAATCCAGCAATTATTAAAAATCTTATAAAGTCGTTTTTAATTACTTTATTAAGCATTAATTTTAAAGATTATTTTTTTTTGCGCTTAAAAATTTTTTAGCACCATAAGCAACGCCAGCAGCAACTAATAAGCCAATACCCCCATCAATAGGAATACATGGAGGAGGCCAACAGCCTGGGCCACCACCTGGAGGTGGGGGAGGTGCGGCATTTGATAAACAAATTACACATACTATGAAAAAACAAGTAAATAGTATTTTTTTAGTCATAAATGCAAATATACACGAAAAAACGTTTGGTGCAAACAAATTGGTCTAAATCGATTTTTAAAAATATATTATAAAATTAGCTATATTTGACCTTTGTGTCTGCACCAAAAAATTCAATAGTAAGCCAAAAAGATCTAAATTTATTATTTAGAGTATTAAAAGGGAATTGGTGGATACCAGTAGTAATTTTACCTATAATTTATGGCATTGCTCAGTTTTACAGTTACAGATTAACCGATGTTTATGAAGTTAGCACTCAACTTTTAGTTAAAGTAAACGATACTTATTATAACAGTAACGTAGTAAACGAAAAAAGTTTTTACGAATACGGCAGTTATGTTGATAACCTTAACGAGCAAAGAATATTACAATCTTACGATTTAATAGAAGAGGTAGTTGATAAAAACCTTGATGCTGTTCAGGTTTCATATTATATTGTAGGAAAAGTAAAGAAAAAAGAACAGTTTTTAGGTATGCCTTTTAAAATTAAGGTTAATACTTTACGTGATGATTTATACGAACAATTTTTTGACTTTAAAATTACTGGAGCTAATGAATATGAACTAGTTTTTGGAGCAGGCGAAGGACAAGTAGTAAAAAAAGGGTATTTTAATAAACCTTTAGTTGACTTAGATTGTAGCATTTTAGTATCTAAATCTACAGACTATGAAAGCTACGATTTTTTAAATTTTAAAGATGTTTTTTACCAAGTAGTTTTCCATTCAAAAGATTATTTAATTTCAAACATTCAAGGTAATTTATCTATTGAAAACCCTGATTACACAAATATTTTATTAATAAATTTAAGAGATGTAATTCCAGAAAGAGCAAAAATAATTTTAGACACTTTAAATGAAGTTTATAAACAAGCAAGAATTAAAACAAAAATTGAATTAAATGACAGAACTATTGAATATATAGATAAACAAATTGATGAAATTAGTTTTTCACTTAATAGCATTGAAGATACAATGCAAAATTATAGAATTAGAAAAGATATTATTGATTTAAGCTGGGAACAAGGCGATTTTTTAAATAAAATTTCAGAATACGATAAGGCAAAATCTTCATTAAATTTAGAAGTTTCGGCATTAAACGATCTAGAAGAATACATTATTAAAGATAAAGACCCTCAATTTTTACCACCAAGTGTGTTTATTGTAGAAAAAAGTGGTTTTATGAATACAGCAGCTGTTGATTTATACACCAAACAAATAGAATTAAACAAACTCTATAACTCTACAAAAGAATTAAACCCAAATATTGTTGAACTTAAAAATGCTATTAAAAAAACTAAACAAGATTTATTAGTTTATATAAATAATGCCAGAAGCGCAACTGCTTTAAGAATTAAAGATGTAGAAAAACAAATTAGTAATTATTTATCAGAAGCCAGACAAATACCAGCAAAGCTAAGAAACGTAAACAACATTCAACGCAAAGCAAATGTTAATGAGGCTTTGTATAACTTTTTATTAGAAAAACGCGCAAACACAAAAATTGCAAAAGCTAGTATTATACCTGATGTAAAAATTGTTGAATCTCCTCGCGAAAATGGAATTGTAGAACCTAATAAACCCCAAATTGTAAAATCCTTTTTAAGTTTTGGCTTAGTTCTTTCATTAGGTATAATTTTATTAAGAGCATTTTTCTTATCTAAAATTAAATCTATCGAGCATCTTAAAGAAATTACAGAAATTCCAATTTTAGGAATTTTACCAAGGCTAAAATCTAACCAAGGTATTGTAGTTCACGAAAAACCTAATTCTTTGGCTGGCGAATCTTTTAGAAATCTTCAAACTAATTTACGCTATGCATCTATTGATAATAACTCTAAAAGTTATTTAGTTACTTCTTTTTTACCAGGCGAGGGTAAAACTTTTACAAGTGTAAACTTAGCTACTTTATTGGCAAAAAGTGGCAAAAAAACAGTTATTTTAGAGTTAGATTTACATAAACCAAGGGTTTACAAATCATTTGATTTAAATCCTCAAACTATTGGTATTACTACTTTTGTTGTTGGTAACAATACAATCGATGAAATAATTAAAGAAACAAAAATTGATAATTTATACGCTGTTTTTAGTGGGCCAATTCCACCAAATCCTTCCGAGTTTGTGTTATCAGAAAAACTTAAAGTGTTAATAGAAGAGTTAAAAGCAAAGTTTGATTATGTGGTTATTGATACGCCTCCGGCTGGTTTATTATCAGATTCTATTTATTTAATGCAATATATTGATACTACAATATTTGTTTTAAATGCTGCAAGTTCTACTAAAAAAGTAGTAAAATTTGTAGAAAACATAGTAGTTGATAATAAAATTAAAAATCTATTTTTTGTGTTAAATGGTGTAACAAAATCAATGAAACGTTACTATTACCAAGGTTATGGCTACGGTTATGGCTATGGTTATGGCTACGGTTATGGTTATGGTGGGAACAAATCCGGGAAAGCTAATAGTTAGCATTTAGCCTAAAAAATTTGCATATTTTTAAAAAAATGAGTAAAATTGTTACTCGTTTATGCTCGAAGCACTTATAACGTCTAAAACTCGTTTAAAACTTTTAGTCAAGTTTTTTTTAAATCACAATTCCTCATCATATTTAAGAGGATTGGAAGATGAATTAAAAGAATCTACCAACTCAATTAGAATAGAGCTTAATCGTTTTGAAAAAGCAGGTTTTTTAAATTCCTATTTTTCAGGAAATAAAAAATTGTTTCGAGCAAATACTAATCATCCATTATTTACTGATATTCAAAATATTGTAAAAAAAATGGTAGGGATTGAGTATGTATTAGATTATACGTTAAAACGTATTGGAAATCTTGAAATGGTTTACTTAGTTGGTGATTTAGCAAGCGGCATTGATAATAAAAAAATTCAACTAGTGTTAATTGGCGATATTAACAATAACTATTTAGTAGAATTAGTAGCTAAGGCCGAAAAAAAAGTTAATAAAAAAATTATATTAGAAGTGGTTAAAAACCATAACGAATTTAACGAAAACTATACTCAAAACAATAACGCTGAACCATTGTTGGTATGGCGTAAATAAAGGGTTTTGAGCTTAATATTGCAGCTTAGTTGATGTAACTGAGGTGGCGAAGCTTTAAATAAAATGACCTGGAAAGTACTTTATGTTCAATCACGAAGAGAAAAACAAATTGCAAAGCAAATTTTTGAATTAGGAATTGAAGCCTATGTGCCATTAAAAACTGAATTGAAACAATGGAGCGATCGAAAAAAAAAGGTAATAACTCCTTTAATTAATGGTTATGTTTTTATTAAACCAAATCAAAACCAAAGAGATGAGGTGTTTAACATTGAAGGAATTCTTAATTATGTGCGTTACAATGGTGCTGATGCAAAAGTTACTAATCGGGAAATCGAAATTTTAAAAGCAATAGAATCTAAAGGTTACTATGTTGAGTTTAATAATAAAATAGAAGTAAACATTGGCGATGTAGTTGAAATTAAAGCTGGTAAATTTAAAGGGTTAGCTGGAGTGATAGAAAAAGTAGGGAAAAAGGAGTTTTGTATTGTTATAATTAAAAATTTAGATTTTCAACTTAAAATAAAATTAGAAAAAGGTACTCTTGAAAAAGTAAAATAACTTAAACTAAATTTTGCAAATCAGCCAAACAAAAAATATTTTTTTCGAAGGATTAAACAGTTTAAGGTTTTTTGCTGCATTAGCAGTTATAATTACACATGTCGAATTAATTAAGAACAGTTTTAAAATTCAAAATTGTTGGTCATCGTCAAAAATTGTTTTTAATTTAGGTGGGTTAGGTGTTTATTTTTTCTTTGTTTTAAGCGGCTTTCTTATTACCTACTTATTAATAATTGAAAAACAAAAAACTGGAACCATTGCAGTTAAAAATTTTTACATTAGAAGAATTTTAAGAATTTGGCCTTTGTATTTTTTTGTTTTAGCATTAGGTTTTTTTGTACTCCCTAATTTCAATCAAATTAATATTTCATATTTAACATCACCTTTTAATCAAAATTTTAATTTAAACTTAATTTTATTTCTTTTAATGTTACCTAACCTTGCTTTTTCAATGTTTCCTGCTGTACCACACATTGGTCAACTTTGGTCAATTGGTGTTGAAGAGCAGTTTTATATTGCTTGGCCATTAATTGTAAAAAACAGTAAAAAATTACTTAACGTGTTAATTGCAATAATTGTTTTTTTAATTGCTTTAAAAATTATTATTTTATTTTTAGGTAAAAATTATTCAAATACAAATTGGTATCCGGTTATTAAAAAATTAACAGCAATGTCTAAATTTGAAAGCATGGCAATTGGAGGCATTGGAGCTTATTACTTTAGTTTAAATCATAAAATTATTGAATTCTTAAAATCTCCTTTTTTGTCATTAGCAGCTTTAGCCACCATTTTATTAATAATTTATTTAATCCCCGATAAATTACAAGATGGACAACACTTAATTATTTCGGTTTTATTTTTAGCAATAATAATTAATGTAATAAGTTCAAATATTAAGTTGTTACGAAACAATGTTTTTGATTGGTTAGGTAAAATATCATATGGAATTTATATGTATCATTTAATGATAATTCCTATTGTTATTGTTATTTTAACTAATGTAATATCACCAACAGATAATATTATTGTATTTAATTTTTTACTATACAGTTTAACTATTTTTATTACAATATTCGTTTCTTGGCTTTCATACCAATTTTTCGAAAGTAAATTTATAGATCTTAAAAGTAAATTTGCTATTATTCATTCAGGTAAAAAATAAAATTATGATTGTTATTGTTGATTATGGTTTAGGAAATTTAGCATCTGTTTTAAATATGTTTAAAAAAATAGGCACTAAAGATGTAGTTATTTCTGGCGAACATGAAATTATTGAAAAAGCAGATAAAATTCTATTACCTGGTGTTGGTGCTTTTGATGCTGGAATGGAGCATTTAGAAAAATCTAACTTAATTCCTTTACTAAATAAAAAAGCGTTAGAACAAAAAGTTCCTTTACTCGGAATTTGTTTAGGTATGCAGCTGTTAACAAAGAGAAGTGATGAAGGCGTAAAAAATGGATTAGGGTATATTGATGCTGAAACAATTAAATTTAATATAGACCCACAATTAAAATTAAAAATTCCACACATGGGTTGGGATTATGTTTCTGTGAAAAAAAATAACCCACTGGTTGAAATTGATTCTAAAAATAGATATTACTTTGTTCACTCTTATTTTGTAAAATGTTTTGATGATAAACAAAGCTTAGCAACATGTAACTACGGACAAGAATTTACGTGTATGGTAAACAACAATAATATTTTTGGTGCACAATTTCATCCCGAAAAAAGTTTACGTTTTGGAATGAAACTTTTAGAAAATTTCGCAAAAATTTAAAATATTTTTTTAAAATGGCTCTAAAAAGAATAATGCCCTGTTTATTGTACGATGGTGTTGGTTTGGTAAAAACAGTAAACTTCAAAAACCCTTCATACATTGGCGACCCAATTAACGCAATTAAAATTTACAACGAAAAAGAAGTAGATGAATTAATTGTAATTGATATTAATGCAACTAAACAAAAACGCAAACCAAATTTTGATAAAATTGCCGATATGGCAAGCGAAGCATTTATGCCTTTTGCATATGGTGGTGGTGTAAAAACGTTCGATGATTTTGCCACGCTTTATAAATTAGGTGTAGAAAAAGTTATTGTAAATTCGTTAATACAACAAAACCCTGATGTAATTAAAAAAGTTATAGAACATTACGGCGCACAAGCAGTAGTTGGTTGCGTTGATTATAAAAAGGCTATGTTTGGTGGATTAAAACCCTTTTCATATTGTGGCGAAAAAATTAAACTTTCTATTATAGATTATGCAAAATACTTAGCAAACGATTTAGGTGTTGGCGAATTGTTTTTATACAGTGTTGATAAAGATGGAACTTGGGAAGGTTACGATGAGGTTACAATAGCTGAAGTAATTAATAATATTGATATTCCAATTATTGCCTGTGGAGGTTGCGGTAATATTGATCATTTAAAAAATGTATTATATAAATTAAATGCAAATGCCGCAGCAATTGGCAGTATGGCTGTATATAGTAAAAAAGGCATGGGAGTTTTAATTAATTTTCCGCAAAGAGAAACTGTAATTCAAGAATAAAAATTGAACAACACAAATCAAAATACCGATTGGGATATTATTGTAAAACCTCAAAGTAATTTTTTTAAACTCGATTTAAAAGAATTATGGAGTTATCGCGATTTGGTTTTATTAATGATAAAACGTGATTTAACAGCATTGTACAAACAAACAATATTAGGTCCTGTTTGGATGTTTTTACAACCCTTGTTTACAACATTGCTTTACACGTTTTTATCACACCAAGCACAATTAAAAACAGATAATTTACCTCCTTTATTATTTTATTTAATAGGTCAAACGTATTGGCTTTATTTTGCCGAATGTTTTACTAAAACATCAAACACTTTTATAGCCAACGCTTCTGTATTTGGTAAAGTTTATTTTCCTCGTTTAGTAATGCCTATTTCTGTAATGTTTTCAAATTTAATCCGATTAGGAATTCAAATGTTAATGATGTTGTGTGCTTATTTATTTTATTTAATTACCACTAACGATGTAACTCCAAGTTACAGTGTATTAGCATTACAACCAGTTTTAATTTTATTATTGGGTTTATTTGCTTTAGGTTTAGGCATTTTGTTTTCTGCAGTAACAACAAAATATCGCGATTTTTCTTTTTTATTAGGATTTGGATTACAACTTTTTATGTTTGTTAGTGGAATAGTTTTTCCTGCATCTACCTTTAGTGAAAAGACAAAATTTATTTTAATGTTTAACCCAGTAATGTCATTAACAGAGGCAATAAAGTTTGGATTAACTGGTCAGGGTTATTTTTCAGTTGTGCATATAATTTCTGCTGTAGTTGTAATTGCAATTGTACTATTTTTTTCAATTATGGTTTTTAATAAAACCGAAAAAACATTTATGGACACTGTTTAATGAATTCTAAAGTAATTGAGATAAATAATTTAGGAAAACAATACCGCTTAGGTCAAGTTGGAACTTCAACATTATCAGATGATTTTAAACGTTGGTTATATAAAGTTCGTGGAAAAGAAGATCCATTTTTAAAAGTTGGCGAAACAAATGACAGAACTCAAAAAGGAAATTCTGAATATGTTTGGGCATTAAGAGACATTAATTTTTCTATTAACAAAGGCGAAGTAGTTGGAATTATTGGAAAAAATGGAGCAGGAAAATCAACTCTGTTAAAAATATTATCTCGCACAACGTCTCCTACAACTGGCGAATATAAAATTAAAGGCCGTGTTGCTTCTTTATTAGAAGTTGGTACAGGTTTTCATCCTGATTTATCTGGGCGTGAAAATGTTTTTTTAAATGGTGCCATTATGGGAATGAGCAAAACCGAAATTAAAAAACAGTTTGATGCCATTGTTGATTTTAGTGGTGTTGAAAGATATATTGATACACCTGTAAAACGTTATTCATCTGGTATGTATGTACGTTTAGCTTTTGCAGTTGCAGCACATTTAGAACCTGAAATTTTAATTGTTGATGAAGTATTAGCTGTTGGCGATCAAGAGTTTCAAGATAAATGTTTAGGTAAAATGAAAAGCGTTAGTGGCGAAGGAAGAACCGTTTTATTTGTTAGCCATAACATGGCTGCCGTAAAAAGTTTATGCAAACGTTGTGTTGTAATGCGTAACGGACAAGTTACTTTTGATGGTTCTGTTTCCGATGGAATTTCAAAATACTTAGAAGCTTTAAATCCTTCTTTAAATAATGGTACAATTGAAGCGCATCACCGTACAATAAATTCAGGAAATGTTTTTATTAAAAATATAAAAATTGAAAATCAAGAATTCTTAACCGGAAATAGCATTTATTTTAATAATTCAATTTCTATTTTAATGGAAATAGATTTTTTAAACGATTTTAACGATATAATTATTGATGCAAGAATAAACAGTAACGATGGAGTTGAATTATTTCATAGCATGACTTTGTATGATAATGATTTAATTAAAGTATCAAAAGGAGTATTACAAACTAAAGTTAACATCGAAAACAAATTACAACCTGGTAAATATTTTGTGAGTTTAGGAGTGCATTTAAGCAATGGTGCAACTTTAGATTATTTAGAAAATGTATTAGAGCTAAATGTGTTAAATGTAACTAATACAAATAGCAAAGGTTTAGTTTACGACTTTAAATTAGGTTACGGCAGATTAAATGCTACTTGGCAAATAAATTAATATTAATGAGCGCAGAATTTATACCACTTGCAAAACCAAATATACAAGAACAAGATATTAACTTGGTTGCTGAAGTGCTTAAAAGTGGAATGCTTGTACAAGGTAAATATGTAAACGAATTAGAAAATTCATTTATAAATTTTACTAAAACAAAATATGCATCTGCTGTAAGTAATGGTACGGCAACATTGCACCTAGCATTAATTGCTTTAGGAGTTAAAACTGGCGATGAAGTAATTGTTCCTGCGTTTTCGTATATGGCAACTGCTAATGTAGTTGAGTTGGTTGGAGCCAAACCAATTTTTGTTGATATAGATATTAGTACATTTAATATTGATGTAACAAAAATAGAAAGTGTTATTACAAGTAAAACTAAAGCAATTATTCCTGTACACGAATTTGGTTTAGCTTGCGATATAGATTCTATTATCGCAATTGCAAAAAAACATAATTTGTTTGTAATTGAAGATGCAGCTTGTGCATTAGGCGCATTATACAAAGGCAAACATGTTGGTTCATTTGGCAATTTCGGTTCATTTTCTTTACACCCGCGCAAAGCTATAAGTTGTGGCGAAGGTGGAGTATTAATAACAAATGAAGAAACTTTAGACTCAGAAATAAAATTATTACGCAACCATGGCACCGAAATTACAAATGGTAAAATGGATTTTACAAGGTTTGGTTTTAATTATAGAATGACTGATTTTCAAGCCGCACTAGTTTTTTCTCAATTACCTCGCTTAAATGAAACAATTAATTATAAACAAAATTTAGCTGAGGTTTATTTTAGTGAGTTAAAAACAACTAAAATAAAATTGCCTTTTGTTCCAAATTATACCAAACATACATGGCAAACATTTCATGTTTTAGTAAATGAAAATATAAATCGTGATGAACTTATAATTAAGTTACGCGATAAAAACATTGGAGCAAATTATGGTGCGCAATGTATGCCGTACATGAAATCTTTTAAAAACAAATACAATTTAAATAGCGAAGAACTTTTTCCAAACGCATTACTTGCCTATAAACAAGGTTTAGCATTGCCTCTATACGAATTATTAAATACAGAGCAAATAAAATATATTTCAAATACGTTAAATCAATTAATATCATGATAAATAATAAAACAATTTTTATTACAGGTGGTGCGGGTTTCATTGCCAACACACTTATTAAACATTATGTAAACACTAACAAAATTCTTGTTTACGATAATTTTCATAGAGACACGTTAACAAACAGTTCAATTGCAAATCATCAAAATATAAAAATTGTAAAAGGCGATGTTTTAGATTTACCAACTTTAACAAGTGCAATGAAAGGTGCTGATATTGTTATACACGCAGCAGGTATTGCAGGTATTGATACTGTAATAAAAGACCCAGTAAGAACAATGCGTGTTAATATGATAGGAACTGCTAACGCTTTGCAAGCGGCTATGGAAAATGGAATTAAAGATAGATTTATAGATTTTTCTACATCGGAGGTATTTGGTTCTATGGCTTTTAAATCTTCAGAAAGCGACCAAACAGTTGCAGGAAGTGCAGGCGAAGCACGTTGGACTTACGCAGTTAGTAAATTAGCTGGCGAACATTTAGCACATGCCTATTATAAACAATATAAATTACCTGTAGTTACTGTTCGTCCGTTTAACGTTTATGGTCCCGGACAAACAGGCGAAGGTGCCATACAAATATTTATTAAAAAAGCTTTAAAAAACGAAGATATACATATTGATGGTGATGGTTCTCAAATTCGAGCTTGGTGTTTTGTTGATGATTTTGTTGATTGTTTAATTCGTTGTGTTGAAAATCCAAAAGCAATTGGCGAAAGTTTTAATATTGGTAATGCACGCGCTGTAATTACAATTTTAGGTTTAGCACAATTGGTATGTAGAGTATTAAAATCAGAATCAAAAATAGTTTTTGACCCACCTTTATCTGCAGATATTGCAATTCGAATTCCAAGTGTTGAAAAAACAAAAGATATTTTAGATTTTAAAGCGCAGGTAGATTTAGAAGAAGGAGTTTTAAAAACTTCTGAATGGATGAAAACTTTAATTAAATAAATTAGTGGATAAAAAAAAATTATTAGAAAATAATAACGAGTTAAAAAAACATTTAACTAAAACGCAAGAATTGAATATTGCGTTAGAAGATGCTTTTTTAAATCATTATAATCGTTCGCTTCCTATGGCAGATCATGTAAATGATAGGTGGGAACGCGCACAACGTTTAGGTTTTGGAAAAGGTTCTAATATTTATGATTCTAGTTACGTTATTGGAGATGTAAAAGTTGGAGAAAATTGTTGGATAGGAATGTTTACAATACTTGATGGCTCTGGTGGTTTATCAATTGGAAATCAATGTACAATTTCTGCAGGAGTTCATATTTACTCTCATGATAATGTTAAAGCAACTTTAAGTAACAACAAATTACCAATTGAGCGTTTGCCAGTTTATATCGGAAACAATGTTTACGTTGGTCCACATTCTGTAATTTCAAAAAGTGTAACACTAGGGGATTTTGTTGTAGTTGCTGCTCAAAGTTTTGTAAACAAATCATTTCCTGACTTTGCAATTATTGCTGGCACACCGGCAAAACACATTGGAAATGTAATTATAAATAATAATGAAATTCAATTTAAGTATTTTAAATAATGCAAACTTGTAAGCGTTGTATATATCATTCTGAAATTCCTAAAATTACTTTTAACTCAGATGGAGTTTGTAATTATTGCGAACAATATGACTCAATGAATACTCAGTATCCTACAGGTGAGGAAGGAGATAAAATTATTAGAGCGTATGTTGCACAAATGAAAGAAGACGGAAAAGGAAAACCGTATGATGTTGTTATTGGTGTTAGTGGTGGTTGCGATTCTTCTTACATGTTGCATTTAGCAAAAAATGTTTATGGTTTAAGAGTGTTAGCAGCACATTTTGATAACACATACAATTCTAAAATTGCAGTTGAAAATATAAAAATTGTATTGGATAAATTAGGAATTGATTTGTTTACACATGTAGTAGATAATAAAGAATTTGAAGGCATACAAAAATCGTTATTAAAAGCATCTGTTCCTGAATTTGAAGCAGCAACAGATTTAGCTTTAGCAACAACACATTACATGGCTTGTGCAAAATACGGCATTAAGCATATTTGGGAAGGTCATTCTTTTCGAACCGAAGGAGTTTCTCCTCCAGGCTGGTTTTATATGGATGCAAAATATATTCATTCAATTCATAAACAATTTGGTGATGGTAAAATAAAATCAACACCTTTACTTTGGTTAAGTAAATGGATTAAATGGATGGTAATAAATAAAATAAAAAAATTTAGACCATTATATTATTTAGAATACAATAAAGAAGAAGTTAAAAAGTTTTTAGCAAGTGAATACGGCTGGCAATGGTACGGTGGCCATCACATGGAAAACCGAACTGCTTATTTTATTAATAACTATTATTTACCAATTAAATTTGGGATAGATTTACGCTGGTGCGAGTATTCTGCACTTGTAAGAAGTGGACAAATGAAACGCGAAGTTGCTTTAGAAAAAATTAAAGAGCCTAAACCTTTTGATAACGACTTGTTAGTTGAAATTAAAACCAGACTTAATTATACTGATAATGAATGGGAAAGTATTATGAATACTAAACCAAAACATTATACCGATTATCCAACATACAAAAAAACATTTGAACGTTTGCGTCCATTCTTTTTTATTTTATTAAAAAGTGGGTATGTAACACGAAGTTTTTATGATAAATTTTGTGTATTAAAAGAAACTTCAAAAAAATAATACTTTGTGAAAACAATTTGGATTGAAGGTCCCGAAACTGCTGGTCTAATTCATACTCTTTCTAATGGGTTTAAAGATAAAGGATATAATGTAATTACTTTTGCTGATAAGAATCCTTTTTACGATTATAAATACAACTTAAATCAAAATAGTTTTATAGCTGATTTAATTTCAAATAGGCTTATAAACTATCCAAAAGTAACTAATGCAGTTATAATTTTAATAAACAAATTTTTTCCGAATAAGCGAAAAAAATTCTTAAAGAAAATTCAATTAAAAATATTGCGAAAAGTTGATTTTTATATTCCAATATATTCTACGTTTTTTATAAATGAAAAAGATTTTGAAAGTATCGTTAAATATAAAACTAAAATAATTGGATATTTTTTAGGATCAGAAATACGAATCTATTCTGTTTTCTGTAAACAATTTAATGTTCCAACTGAAGCTTTTAAAGATTATTTGAATGAAGAGTCATTTGAAAATAAATTAAAAAAAATACGAATATTTGAGAGATTCGCACATTGTATATTCTCAGTTCCCGATCAAATGTCAATGGCAGCTCAACCTTACTTTCACTTACAGCTTCCTTTTGATGTGAGCAAGTTTATCTTTAAAATTAATTCAAGAGAAATTCCAATAATACTACATTGCCCTAGTAATTCAAATGCAAAAGGCTCTGATATTATTGTAAAAGTAGTTAATGAATTAAAAAAAGAAGGGTATAAATTTGAATTTAAATACATAAAAAACATTCAACATAACGATTTATTAAATGAACTATCTAATGCAGATATTTTATTAGATGAATTGTTTGCAAATGGACCAGGATTACTTTCCTTTGAAGCTATGGCTTCTGGCTGTGTGTCTTTAACAAGATATTTTAATGAATCGCCAGAATGCTTTCAACCTCCTGTAATTTCAGTTGACAGTAATAATTTAAAAGATAAACTTAAAGATGTTTTATTAAACAAAGAAAAAACAACTGAATTAATAATTAAAGGGAGAGAATACTTATTGTTAAATAACACTTTAAAAAAAGTAATACATGATATGTGTATAAAAATGGAAATGAACAAAAATGAACTTGCTACATTAAAATATGATTATTTGCCTGATTTTAACCTAACCTACAATAATTACTTAACTCCAGAACAAAAAACAATTGTAGATAAAATTACTTTTTAAATTACTATTGAAAAAAGTTGCAATCATATGCATAACTGATTATACTCGAGAACCTCGTGTTTTAAGAACAATTGAAGCATTAAAAAATCATTATTCTATTTCGGTATATTCAACAAACACAAAAATAGAAGGTGTAGAAAATACAATAGATGTAATTAATTTAAATAAAGATTTTTATTTTCAGCCAACAGGTAATGTAATTATTCGAAAAATAAAATCTGCTTTTAGTAAATTTATTTTAGGGTATAAATTTGGAACAGAAAAATATTTTAATCGTCAATATTGGAGTATTGAACGTTATAAAATTTTAAATTTATTACAAAAAGAAAACGCTGATGTTTACATTGGTCATGGTATATATACTTTACCGTTATTGGCAAAATTATCAAATCAAGCAAAAGTTGTTTTTAATGCGCATGAATATTATCCTTTAGAGTTTGAAGAAAATAAAAATTGGATAACATATACTAAGCCCTATTACAATTGGATTTTAAATAATTATTTCAATAAAATAAATTTAACATTTTCTGTTACAGCTTCAATTGGTAAAATGTATGAAAAAGAATTTAAAATAAATTGGATCGAAGTTACTAATGCAACTAAATATTATGAATTAAAACCAGTTTTTAATTCGCGAAAAATAAAATTACTACATCATGGAGCTGCACTCGAAGGAAGAAGAATTGAAGAAATGTGCGAGCTAATGGAATTACTTCCGGATAATTATGAATTGAATTTAATGTTAGTTAAAACTAACAACGAGTATTATAATAAGTTGTTTTCAAAATATATTTCTTACAACAATATAAATTTTATTGAGCCAGTAGAGTTTTCTAAAATACCTGAAGCTATAAATAAATTTGATATTGGTTTGTATATATTAAAGCCAAATAATTTTAATGAAGAGCATTGTTTACCAAATAAATTTTTTGAATTTATACAAGCAAGACTTTGCATTGCTGTTACACCAAATACTGATATGAAATATTATGTTCAAAATTATAATTTGGGAGTCGTTTCTAAAGGCTTTACAGCAAAAGCCATGAGTGAAGAAATTTTAAAATTATCACATAATGATATTGATAATTATAAAAAAAATGTAGATTCTGTTGCTAAAGAATTAAGTAACATTAAAAACAATAATGTCATATTAAATTCTATAAATAAACTATGTGCAGCATAGCTGGTATATATAATTTAAATGAAAGTAGTATTGATTTAGAAAACTTAAAAAAGTTTACTAATTCAATGCAACACCGAGGTCCAGATGGAGCAGGTTATGAGCTATACAATAATAATTGTTTAGGATTTGGGCATAGAAGATTATCAATTTTAGATTTATCTGAAGCTGGTAAACAGCCTTTTTCTTATTTAAACCGTTATCATATAACTTACAATGGCGAAGTTTATAATTTTATCGAAATTCGAAACGAATTAAAAACAAAAGGCTATTCGTTTAAAACAGAAACAGACACCGAAGTTATTTTAGCTGCCTATCACGAATACGGAAAAGATTGCTTATTAAAATTTAATGGCATGTGGGCATTTGCAATTTGGGACGAATTAAAACATGAGCTTTTTTTAGCCAGAGATAGGTTTGGTGTAAAGCCTTTACATTATAGTTATAAAAAAAATAATTTATTTGCTTTTGCCTCCGAAACAATTGCATTTAAATACATTAATGGTTTTAACCGAAAATTTAACCAACATAATTTAGCAATAGCGCTTCAAAACCCAAGTATAATTGAAGCAAAAGGACAAACAATTTTTGAAGAAATAAATCAATTATTACCAGGACACACATTAACACTATCAAATAATAAAGAGTTAAAAATTGAACGATGGTGGAATACCGCAGATCATTTAATTGAAGTTTCAAAAAATTACAACGAACAAGTACAACAATTTAAAAGTATATTTTTTGATGCTTGTAAATTACGTATGCGTAGTGATGTTTCTATTGCTTCTGCATTAAGTGGAGGTATTGATTCAAGTTCTGTTTATTGTACTTTACAACAGTTTAAAACAAATTCATCAGATATTTCACGTTTGCCAAATGATTGGCAAAAAGCATTTGTTGCAACATTTCCTGGCACAACAATGGACGAAAGAGATTATGCCGAACAAGTAATTAAACACACCAACGGAAAAGCAGTCTTTATTCAACCAGATTACTCAAATTTAGTTTCCGAAATTACTAAAACAACGATTTTATTAGATTCCATTATTTCAAATCCAATAATTGCTATTACTGATATTTATAAAGCAATGCGTAATCAAGGGATTACAGTTTCGTTAGATGGGCACGGGGCAGATGAGTATGCTTTTGGTTATAATTCTTACGCTTTACAAAATTATTATGAGGCTTTAAAAAATAATAATAAAGCAAAGGCAATAGAAATGATAAAAATATTATCTGGACTTTCTAAAAATTATAACACAGATAATTTAATTAAACAATTTGATAATTATAATTCATTAAAATCTAAGCTTAAAAGAACGATAAAAAATACATTTTTAAACAAACCTGAAACTGATATTAAACAAAATAACTTTTGGTTTAATGAAACATATATAAAAGAAAATTTAAGCTTTTATACAAATCCATTTAATGGAGTTTCAAAAACCCTTTTTGATGATTTTCATTACTATAGTTTACCAATTAATTTAAGAGATTTTGATAGAGCTGCAATGCAAAACAGTGTTGAAATTAGAATGCCGTTTATGGATTATAGATTAGTACAATTTATGTTTAGTTTACCCGAAGAATCAAAATTAGGAGGCGGATACACTAAACGAATTATTAGAGATGCAATGAAAAATATATTGCCAGATGAAATTAGAACAAGAACTTTGAAAATAGGTATTGGCTCTCCAATTGTTGAGTGGATTAAAGAGCCTTTAAAAGAATTTGTTAATGATCAGTTACATTCTCAAAAAATGGAGAACTTAACTTTTTTAAATTCAAAACAAATTCAAAACGACATAAATAAATTATATAAAAACAATACTTGGAATGTTAATAATGCATCAGAAACATGGAGTATTGTAAATGCACTTTTAATTAATGAATAAAAGAGAATACCAACAATGTACTAAATGTGTAATGGATACCACTGCACATGAAATTATTTTTGATAATAATGGAGTTTGCAATTTTTGTAAAGATTTTGAAACATTGGCTTTAAAAACTATTTGGCGACCATTAGATGTTAGATTAAAAGAACTTGAAGATGGAGTTGAAAAAATTAAGGAGCTAGGTAAAAATAGTAAGTACGATTGTTTAGTTGGTTTAAGTGGTGGAGTTGACAGTTCTTATATATGCTATTGGGTAAAACAAGTGGGATTAAAACCTTTAGTTGTACATTTTGATAATGGCTGGAATAGCGAATTAGCTGTACAAAACATAAATAACATAATTTCAAAAACAGGTTTTGATTTATATACTTATGTAATTAATTGGGAAGAGTTTAAAGATTTGCAATTAGCATATATAAAAGCATCTGTAATTGATATTGAAGTCCCTACTGATCAATTAATTTTTGCAACACTGTATAAAATTGCTCGAAAATATAAAATAAAAAGTGTTATTAATGGAAATAATATTTCTTCTGAAGCAATTTTGCCACACTCGTGGTATTTTCAGGATAAGTTAGATATTGTAAACCTTAAAAATATTCATAAAAAATTTGGAACTAAAAAGTTAAAAAATTTTCCATCATTAAGTTTAACTAAACAATACATTAATTCCAATTTATTTTCTATGTTCTCTATTTCACCTTTAAATTTGTTAGATTATAATAAAGAAGAAGCAAAAGAACTATTAATTAAAGAATTCGATTGGAAAGATTACGGTGGGAAACATTACGAATCTATCTTTACCAGATTTTACCAAGGCTACATACTTCCCAAAAAATTTAATGTCGATAAACGGAAAGCGCATTTAGCAACATTAGTAGCAGCAAAGATAATTAATCGTGAACACGCAATTGAAGAGCTAAAGAAAGACACATATGATCCAACTCTTCAACATTCTGATTACAATTATGCTTTAAAAAAATTCGATTTATCAAAAAATGAATTTGAATTGTTTATGAATAAGGAACCTGTACCTCACAAATATTATGGCACTCAATGGGATAAAAAAGAATTTAGAAAACATTACCTTTTTAAAAAATTATTTGGTCCTGGATTAAAAATTTTAAAACATTTTTATAAATAAGTGAAAGCTGTAGCTTTATTTATATATGGAATTAATAATTTAAAAGGAGGAGGGGGAGCAGAACGTTTTTTTGCCGATTTTTATGATGATTATAATGATTTAACTACAAAAAATTTTAATTTGTATTATATTATTGATAAACAATCAGTAAATGAGTTGAACTCTGTTGGGAAATTAAAAAACAATATAAATTGTTTAAATTTTAAAATTATATCCAATCGTTTTAAAACTCAAATAGAATTTTTAAATCTATTAAAAATTATTTTAACTTATAAAATTAAATTAATTCACTTACCACTATATAACTTCCATTATCTACCATTATTAAAAAAATTAAATAAATTACCAAAATGGATAAAACCAAAATTGGTAATTAACATATCAAGTTGTTATTTAATACCTGGAATTAAATCTAAAAATGAAACAGATATTAATACTTATTTTCCGTTATTTAAAGAAATTGAAATAGATGGCTATTTTTCATGGTATAGAAATTTTGAAGAATACGTTTTAGAAAACAAAGAAAAATTTAAAAATAATCCTATATGTTATTCAATAACATCTAGATATTCTGATACCAAAAATTTTTACCCGCAAATCAAAGAAAACATTATAGTTTTTGCTGCAAGATTAGACGAGCAAAAACACCCAAGTTGGTTTATAGAAGCTGTTGATTTAATTAAAAAATCAAATCCAAAAATAATCGAAAATTGGAAATTTATTTTATGTGGAAATGGAATTTTAAGAGAAGAATTAGAAAAAAAAATTCATAATCAAGACTTAGAATCAACTATCGAATTAAAAATTGAAGGTGAGTTGTATAAAATATTTAATAAATCTAAAATATTTGTTTCTTGTCAAGAGTTTGAAAATTTCCCATCTCTATCAATGGCCGAAGCTATGGCATCTGGTAATGCAATTATTGCTAGAAATGTTGGTCAAACAAATTATTTCGTTAAAGAGGATTTAAATGGAAAATTTATTGAACCAGATACTCCAGAAGGCTTAGCAAATGCTTTAATTTATTTAATTAATAATGAAAATATAATTGCAAAAATGGGAATGAAAAGTAATGAATTAATGCAAACTACTCATACTTTTGAAAATTTTGTTCCTCAAATTGAAAAATTTTGGAAAAAATTAATTTAAATTTAAAATGGCAAAAATTTTAATAACTGGTGGTGCAGGGTTTATAGGATCGCATCTTGTAAAAAACCTTGTTCGCAATAAACATGAAGTTATTGTTTTAGACAGCTTACTTAGGGGGAATAAAATAGATCAAAATGTATTATCCGATATAACTTTTGTTAAAGATGACGTTCGAAATTTTGAAGTAGTAAAAAAATTATCAAATCAATGTGATTATATTTATCATTTTGCTGCAGTACTTGGCGTTGATGTTGTTGCCGATAATCCAATAGAAACAATGGATACAGAAGTAATAGGGATGAAAAATGTAGTTGACGCTGCATTATTAAATAATGTAAAAAAAATTATTTATGCTTCTACAAGCGGCATTTATGGGCATTCTGCAATTGAAAAATCGGTAACTGAAAATATTCAAGTTGACCCTCGAACTAGTTATGCAATGGCAAAAAGATATAATGAAATATATTTAAAAGCTGCACATGAGCAAAAAGGATTAAATTCAATATCTGTTCGTTTTTTTAATGTTTATGGTGCAGGACAAGATAACCGTATGGTAATTCCAAGATTTTTTGAACAATGTATTTCTGGCGAACCTATAACTGTTTTTGGTAATGGACATCAAACCCGAGATTTTACTTACATTGATGATACCATTAAAGCCTGTTTATTATTAACAGAAAAGGTTAATGGTTGCGAAATATTTAATGTAGCCAATGAAAATGAATTTTCAATATTAGAATTAGCAAAACTAATTAAAGAAATTACAGGCTCTAAATCTGAAATAAAAATAATAAATTCTCCTTCTAAACGTTACGATTATGAAGTCGAAAGACGTTTTGGTTCATCTGACAAACTTTTTAAAGCAGTTAATTTTAAACCTTCAACAAATTTAAATGAAGGCCTAGTAAAGATTTTTAATTCAATAAAATAATTTATTGAAACATAATTTGGTAATATTAACAAACAATTTTCCTGATACTGAAAAAAAATCAGAAATTTGGTTATTAGACGAGCTAAATATAATTTATACTTATTTTAATAAAATTTATTTAATTCCAGATATAGATGTTAAAGGCTCTTACAAACTACCTTCAAACGTTGAAGTAATTGAAACTAACAATTCAGAAAACATTTCACTAATTGATAAATGGAATTGTTTTAAAGTATTGATGAGTGATTGTAAATATTATCCATCTAAAATACATTTTTTTAAAAATTTAAGATATAATTTTGCATTATTAAAAAGTATTCAATCTAAAGCAAACAATATAAATGTTAAGTTAAATAAAATAGAAAACAATATTATTTTATACTCTTATTGGTCAGATAATTTAGCTACAAAAGCGTCATTGATTAAACTAAAAAATAAAAATATTATTAATTTTATTAGTAGAGGGCATGGGTTTGACGTTTTTGAGAACCAAACTCATTTTGGTGTAATACCATTTAGGAAGTTTCAATATACTCAACTTAATAAAATTTATTCTGTTTCAAAAAAAGGGTTAAATCATTTAAATGCAAATCGAAGATATAATGAAACTAAAAATTCATACTCATACCTAGGAACATTAAATAACAGTTTTAAAAATATTTTTAACTATAACAACACTTTTTCAATTCTCACTTGCTCATTTATAAGAAATGTAAAACGTTTAGATTTAATGCCTGAAATATTAAAGCATATTAATTTTGAATTAATTTGGCATGTAATAGGAAATGGTGAAGATTTTGACTTGTTAAAAGAAAAATGCAAAGTTTTGCCTAAAAACATATCTGTTATATTTCATGGAGAATTATCAAACCATGAAGTATTAAATTTTTATCAAAATAATTCAATAAATTTATTTGCTAGTTTAAGTTTTTCAGAAGGTTTACCCGTATCAATGATGGAAGCACAAAGTTTTGGAATACCCATAATGAGTACTGATGTTGGCGGTTGTTCTGAAATTTGCAATAACGAAACTGGGTTTTTAATTGACAAAAATTTTGTTGCAAAAGATGTAGCAGAAAAAATTGAAAAATTTAAAAGCAGTAATAAAAATACAATAACATTTCATAATCAATGCAGAAAGCATTGGGAAGAAAATTTTGACGCAGAAAAAAATTATAAACAATTCGCAGAAAGTATATTAAATTTAAATTAAAATTAAAAGAAATAGATTAAGTATTATGGATTTAAACAATAAAAGTATTTTAATTACAGGAGGAACTGGTTCACTTGGTAAACAACTAACTAAAACAATAATAGATCGTTGGCCAAATTTTAAAAGATTAGTTATTTTTTCACGCGATGAGCAAAAGCAATTTCAAATGAATCAAGAATATCCAGATACTGTATATAAAAATATTCGCTACTTTATCGGAGATGTTCGTGATTTTGAACGCTTAAAAAAAGCATTTAAAGGAATTGATTTAGTTATACACGCAGCAGCCATGAAACATGTGCATATTGCTGAGTATAACCCTATGGAATGCGTAATGACAAATGTAATGGGTGCTGAAAATGTTATAAATGCCGCTTTAGAAAGTGGCGTTGAAAATGTTGTTGCTTTAAGCACCGATAAAGCAGCCGCCCCAATTAATTTGTACGGCGCCACAAAATTATGCTCCGATAAATTATTTGTTGCAGCTAATAACATTAAAGGTTTAAATAAAATTAAATTTTCTGTTGTGCGTTATGGAAATGTAATGGGTTCTAATGGCTCCGTAATTCCCTTTTTTATTAATAAAGCAAAGTCAGGCGTTTTACCAATTACTGATGCAACCATGACTCGCTTTAATATTTCACTTCAAGATGGTGTTGAAATGGTTTTAGATGCAGCGGATACAGCTTGGGGTGGAGAAATTTTTGTCCCAAAAATTCCTTCCTATAAAATTACTGATGTTGCAAAAGCAATTGGCCCAAATTGCAAACATGAAATTGTAGGAATTAGACCTGGTGAAAAAATTCATGAAGAAATGATAACTTCTTCTGATTCTTTTACTACCTACGATTTAGGCAAGTATTACGCAATACTACCTCAAGTCCCTAATTTTAATATAAAAGATTATATAAAACAATTTAATGCGAAAAAAGTTACTTTAGGATTTCAGTATAACAGTGGAACAAACACTGAATGGAATAGTGTTGAAGAATTAAGGGATTTAATTGTTAAACATGTAGATGAAAATTTTAAACCAGTTTAATTATGAATTACAAAAAGAAATTACAAGAAAACAGTTGGGTTTTATGTAAAAATATTTTTGACCAAGAGTACTGTGATAAATTAAGAAATGATTGTTTTAGAACTTATTCTGAGACAAATAAAAATGGAGAAATCTTATCTAATCCATACTTAAATCATTTATTTACTAATGAAAAATTTATTGATTTTATTTCCAGTTTCTTTGAAAGTAAACCGGTTTATTTTGGTGATAGTGGATTTCAAATAGCAAGTTTTGAAGGCAGAATTTCAAATGGATTTCATAAAGATTCTGTTGATAGAGAAAATTCAAACGGAATTGATTGGAAACCTGGATATAGCTTAATTAGAGTTGGAATTTATTTACAGGATCATAAAAATTTTTCAGAAGGATTAGTTGTAAGAGAAAAATCACATCATAATAATAATTTAAAGGTTGGAAAAAAAATAAACGTACCTTCACAAAAAGGTGATATTATAGTTTGGTATTTAACAACAACCCATTCTGGAAACGCAAAACGTATTAAAGGGATTGATTTCCCTGTTTTAATGGGTGATGATACAGGTGGTTGGCTATCTCATAGATTATACTATCATCTCCCAAAAGTATTTATTCAAAAATCAGAAAAAGATAGAGTGGCAATTTTTTTAACTTTTGGACAAGATGATATTCATTTAAAAAGATATATTAACTACTTAAAATATAGAAGATATATGGTAGAAAGTTGGCAAAGTCAAAATTTTAATGAAAAATTTTTAAATGAAATTAAAACTCAAAATAAATTAGAAATAATTGATTTAAAAAAAGAAGCATTAAAATTGGATTTAAACAATTTTGAGGAGTACGAGTTTTCTAATTTTCAAAAATACAATATTTAAATGTCAATACCATACGGCAAACAAGAAATTACACAGGATGATATTAATGAAGTTATTAAATGTTTAACTTCTGATTATTTAACTCAAGGCCCAAAAGTTCTTGAATTCGAAAAAGCATTTGCTAAATATATTGGTTCAAAATATGCTGTAGCAGTAAGTAATGGAACAGCTGCATTACATTTATGTGCTTTAGCGTTAAATGTAAAAAAAGGTGCAAATGTTATTACTACACCTATAACGTTTGCTGCTACAGCAAATTGCATAAAGTATTGTGAAGGTAATATTTATTTTTGCGACATTAATCCTGATACTTTTTTAATTGACACAAATAAATTAATTGAATTAATACGTTCAAAACCAAAAGGGTTTTTTAATGGAATTATACCGGTTGATTTTGCAGGCTTAGCTGTTAACTTAGAAGAAATTAAAAAAATTGCACAAGAAAATAATTTATGGATAATTGAAGATGCTTGTCATGCACCTGGAGGATTTTTTATTGACTCTAAAGGTGAAAAACAATTATGTGGAAATTCTAATTTTGCCGAACTAGCAATTTTTTCATTTCATCCTGTAAAACATATTGCAACTGGCGAAGGCGGGATGATAACGACAAATAATAAAAATTTATACGATAAATTAATTTTATTGAGAACTCATGGAATAACTAAAAATGCAGATTTATTAATTGAAAATCACGGACCATGGTATTATGAAATGCAAGAATTGGGGTATAATTATCGAATTCCAGATATGTTATGCGCATTAGGAATTTCACAATTAAAAAGGGCTGATGTAGGTTTAAATAGAAGAAGAGAAATTGCAGAAATATATCGTAATGCTTTTAAAAACTGCAAAAACATATCTATTCAATCTAATGAAAAAATAAATGGGCACGCCTACCATTTATTTATAATTAAAACTAAAAAAAGATTAGAACTTTATAATTTACTTAAAGCAAATAATGTGTTTGCTCAAGTTCATTACATTCCAGTTCATACAATGCCTTATTATAAGAATTTAGGATATAAAATTGGAGATTTTCCTGAAGCAGAAGATTATTATAAAGAATGTTTAAGTTTACCAATGTACCCAACTCTTTCAAAGGACGAACAGAATTTTATTATTCAACTCGTTTTAAAATTTGATGAACAATAATCGCCTTCATTATTTAGATTACTTAAGAGGATTTTCCGCATTAGGTATTATGTTTTATCACTATCTGGCTTGGACTTTAGGAGCATTTAATGCATCAAACCCTATAGGAAGAGTTGGAATTTATGGCGTTTCTATATTTTATATTTTAAGCGGATTAACTTTGTTTTATGTATATTTTAATTTAGAAGTAAATAAAAAAAACATAGCTAATTTTATAGTTAAAAGAATTTTCAGAATTGTACCCTTATTCGCCTTAATTACAATTTTAACCGTTTTAACACTTAATCAATCAGTACCAATAAAAAATTTAATTTTAAATATTACTTGTCTTTTTGGCTTCTTTACCCCTGCAGGTTATTATACAAATGGTGGCTGGTCTATTGGTAATGAAATGGTTTTCTATTTATTTTTTATTTTTTATTTTATTACATATCATAAAAGTAAAATTGTTTTTTATTTAATGTGTTTATTTACATTAATTATTTATTTCTACTATTCTACATCAATACTTACTATAAACAACACATTAGATAGCCAATGGGCTAGCTATGTAAATCCATTCAATCAATTATTTTTATTTTTAACTGGTATATTAATTGGAATAGTTTCAAAAATAATAAATATTAAAATTAAACAGTTTCAATTTGTTTTAATTATAATAATTGGTATTTTAATATTTGTTTTTTATCCTACAAATTTTAGCGATAGAATTATTCTTGTAACTAATTGGAGTAGATTAATTTTTACTTTATGCTGTGTTTTAATTTGTTTTGGGTTGTATAATTTAAATTATAAACTACCAAATTTCATTCATAAACCTGGTATATTTTTTGCTGAAATAAGTTATTGTTTATATTTAGTTCATGGTATCTGTTTTACCTATTCAAAATTTATCTTAGATACTTTTTTAGTTAATTACTCGCAAATGTACCGTTTTGGATTATCTATTATACTTACAATTGCAATTAGTTATATTTCATATATTTCATTTGAAAAATATTTCATTAAACAGGGTAAAAAATTAACACAAAAATTATATGAATAATTTAAAACGATGCACTAAATGTATAACACCAGAAACGCATGAAACAATTGTATATGACGATAAAGGGGTTTGTAATGTATGTACAAATATTGCAGTAAAAGATGCAATAAATTGGGCAGAAAAAAAAATAGAATTAGGAGAATTAATAGAACAATATAGAGGTAAATTCGATTATGATTGTATAGTCCCTTTTAGTGGAGGTAAAGACAGTGTTTGGACTTTATACTACTTAGTTAAACATTACAAAGTAAAACCTTTAGTGGTTAGATTCGATCATGGGTTTCTTCGTCCAAATATGGAGGAAAACACAAAAAGAGTATTAAAAAAACTAGGTGTTGACTTTCATCATTTTACCCCTAATTGGAAAGTTGTAAAAAAATTAATGCTTCAATCTTTTCTTGAAAAAGGAGATTTCTGTTGGCACTGTCATACAGGTATATTTTCATACCCAATGTGGGTTGCTTTACGTTACAATGTACCTTTAATATTTTGGGGGGAGCCTTCGGCTGAATACACCTCATACTATTCATACGATCAAGCAGAGGAAGTTGATGAAAAACGATTTAACAGATATGTTAACTTAGGAATAAATGCTGAAGATATGCTAGTTCGTTTTGGTGGAGATTTAGACCCACGTGATGTGAAACCATATTCATATCCTCCATTAAAAGATTTACGAAAGTTAAATTACCGTTCAGTTTGCTTAGGATCATATATTCCTTGGAATGTAAAAGATCAAGTGAAAATTATTCAAGAAGAATTAGAATGGAAAGGCGATGAGGTAGAGAATGTACCCGAAAGTTATACCTACGAAAAAATTGAATGTTATATGCAAGGTGTGCGTGATTATATAAAATATATTAAAAGAGGCTATACTCGTCCAACTCATTTAATGTCTATTGATATTAGACATAATAGAATGGAACGCGATAAAGCATTAGAAATTATTAAAAAATATGAAGGCAAAAAACCAAAAAGTTTAGAAATATTTTTAAATTTTATAGGTTTAACTGAAAAAGAATTTTTTGATGTTGCTATGTCTCATCAAGTTTCACCATGGGAATTTGACATGAATAGTACTGTAAATGAAAGTAAACGTATGGAGGATTTTGACGCATGGTATAAAGGCGATGGGTTAACCCGTGAAGAATCTGAAGTGGTGCTTAAACGATTTGGTTTACTTTAGATGTTAGGAATTATTGATTATGGCATGGGGAATTTACTCTCAGTTAAAAATGCAGTTGAGTATTTAGGACATGAGGTTGAAATAATAACATCAGCGAATGAGGTTGAAAATTATGATAAATTAATTTTACCTGGTGTTGGTGCATTCCCCGATTGCATGAATAATCTTAATAAAAAAGGCTTTGTTGAGATTTTACAAAATCAAGTTGTAGATAATAAAAAACCTATTTTGGGAATTTGTTTAGGTATGCAGGTTATGGCAACAATTGGAAATGAACTAATTAAAACATCTGGTTTAAATTGGATTGACGGAGAAGTAGAATTAATGCAAGTAACAGATAAACAATATAGAATTCCACACGTTGGCTGGGCTGAAACTTTTATTAAAAACCATTTTATTTTTGATGGAATAAAATCAATTCCTGAATTTTATTTTGTTCATTCTTATCATATGAAATGTTTAAATGAGTCAAATGTAATAGCTACTATTAATCATCAAAACAATTATACTGCAGCAATATGTAAAAACAACATTATAGGTTGTCAGTTTCATCCTGAAAAAAGCCAAGAGTTAGGATTATTAGTTTTAAAAAACTTTATAACTAAAAATTTTAATGCTTAAAAAACGTTTAATACCTAAGTTATTATTAAAACCAATGCAATTTGGTTCAATTTCTAAATTGGTATTAGTAACTACTGTTGGATTTGAAAAAACTATCAATGCAGGTGACCCAGTTTCACAGGCAAAAATATACGAGGCTCAAGCCGCTGATGAGTTAATTTTTCTAAATATTGAATCAGAAAATGTTTCTCATGAAAAAGTAATTCCAATATTAAATAAATTAAGCGAAGAAATTTTTATGCCTATTACAATAGGTGGAGGTATAAACTCAATTGAAATTATTAGAGAATATTTAAGAAATGGTGCTGATAAAATCTCATTAAATACATATGCGTTTAAAAACCCTAATTTCATAAAAGAATCAAGTTCTATTTATGGAGCTCAATGCATTGTTTGTAGTATTGATTATAAATTAGAAAACGGAAAAGCAATTGTATTTATAAATAATGGGAAAGAAAAAACCAATGTACATTTAATTGATTGGGCTATTGAATGTGAAAAACTTGGTGCGGGAGAATTATTAATAACAAACATTAACCATGATGGATGTAATAATGGCCTCGATTTAATTGAATTAAAAAAAGTTTGTTGTAATGTTAAAATTCCTGTAATTGCATCTGGGGGATGTGGTTTAGCTAAGCATTTCATAGAGGGATTTGAGGCAGGAGCTGATGCTGTTAGTGCAGGAACCTATTTTTGCTTTAAAGATCAAAATCCAATTCAAACGCGTTCTCATATTGCAAACGCTAACATTCCTATAAGATTACATAAATAAATGATTTTAAAAGGTAAAGATATTTTTTTAAGACCAATAACAGAAAATGATGCAACAGAAGAGTATGTTGCTTGGCTTAATGATAAGGAAGTTAATCAATTTTTAGAAAGCAGGTTTATTTTAGCAAGCGTATGCAACGTTAAAAAATTCATAGTTGAAACAAATATTAATGAATTAAACTATTTTTTTGCAATTTGTTTAAACTCGAATAACAAACATATAGGAAACATAAAATTAGGACCAATTAATCACCACCACAAACGAGGAGATATTGGTTTAATGATTGGAGACAAAAATCAATGGGGAAAAGGTTATGCCACTCAAGCAATTGAGTTAATTTCAGAATATGCACTTGATTTTTTAAAACTCAATAAAGTTACAGCGGGTTGTTATAGTAACAATAAAGGTTCAGAAAAATCTTTTTTAAAAAATAATTTTGTTATTGAAGGGATATTTAAAAAACATTTTATTGATGCAAAAGGTCTTTGGGTTGATTTAATTTCTTTATCAAAACTAAATAATGTTGATTAATAAAATTGTACTTGGAACTGTTCAGTTTGGCTTAGATTATGGCATAAATAATAAAAATGGCAAACCAAAAAATGAAGAAATAAATAAAATTCTTGAATTAGCATATTTAAATGGTATAAACACTTTAGATACATCTGTAGCGTATGGTGATTCTATAAAAATTATAGGAAATTATCATAAACAATTCGCAAATAAATATAAAATAATAAATAAATTTTTTATTGATGAAGTATCAATTATTGAAAAAGCTAATAATGAACTACTAGATTGTAATGTTGATAATTTTGAAGCGTATTTGTTCCATAATTTTTCTGATTTCAAATGTGTTAATCCTAATACAATAAAAAAATTAGAACATTTAAAAGACACAAAAAAAATAAATAAAATAGGTATTTCTGTATATACTAACGAACAATTTTCAGATGCAATAAAATCGAATTTAATTGATGTTATTCAATTCCCTTATAATTTATTAGATAACTCAAATCAAAGAGCTGAATTAATTATAGAATCAAAAGCAAACAATAAAGAATTACACATTAGGTCTGTTTTTTTACAAGGACTATTTTTTATGCCTTCAAATAAACTACCTTATAAAATAAATTCTTTTAAAAAATATTTAGATTGCTTAAATGAAATCGCAAAAAAAAACAACATTTCAATTGAATATTTGGCTTTAAATTATGTTTTAAAAAATAAAAATATTGATAAAGTTTTAATAGGTGTAGACTCCTTGCATCAATTACAAAATAATCTAACAATTTTAAATTCAATTCAAAAAGACAATTTAAATTTTTCTGATGAAATTGATAAAATTAAAGTAAAAGAAGTTGAGTTGTTAAATCCTGTAAACTGGAACTAATGAAAATTATTGCAATTACACAAGCCCGAATGGGATCAACTAGGTTGCCAGGAAAAGTTTTAAAAGAAATAAACGGAATTTCATTACTAAAAATTCATTTCGATAGAGTTTCAAAATCTAAATTAATTTCCTCACATATTTTAGCAACTAGTAATAACACTTCAGATGATATCTTAGTAGATTACGCAAAACAAAATCAAATAACTTGTTTTAGAGGCGATGAAAATAACGTACTTGAAAGATTTATTGAATGCTTAAATAATTATAAAAATATTGATTTCGTTGTTAGGCTCACTGCAGATTGTCCGTTAATAGATCCTATTGTTATAGATGAGTGTATAAAGCTAATCATTGAAACAAAAGTTGATTATGTTAGCAACTGTATTGAGCCTACTTTTCCAGATGGGATAGACGTAGAAGTATTTAACTACAAATCATTATTAATTGCTTCTGAAAATGCAAAATTGAATTCTGAAAAAGAACATGTTACGCCTTATATTTGGAAGAATAGTAATCTTAAAGGAGGTTCAATATTTTCAGCTCTTACATTAAAAAATAACATTGATTATAGTTACATTAGATTAACAGTAGATGAACCTAATGATTTAATTGTAGTAAATGAATTAATAAATAAATTTGGCTTACATCAACCTTGGTTAATATACGCAAACGAAATTATAAAAAATGGAAATGTAATTAACCAATCCATTGCAAGGAATGAAGGTTACCAAAAATCAATTAAAAAAGATTAAAATGATTTCAAATTTTAAAAACTCTAACAATTACCGTTCAAAAATCCACAATTTAATTCCTGGAGGTGCTCATACATACAGTAAAGGTGATGATCAATTCCCTCTACTTTCTCCTGCTGCAATTAAAAAAGGAAAAGGGGCTTATGTATGGGATATTGACGATAACAAATTCTTAGATTGTTCAATGGGTTTAACATCGGTTGGTTTAGGCCATGCATATGAACCAGTTTTAGATGCTGTAAGAAAAGAAATTGAATTAGGTGTTAACTTTCAACGCCCTTCTTATATTGAGTTAGAAATGGCTGAAAAATTTTTATCACTTGTCCCTCAACATCAAATGATAAAGTTTGCTAAAAACGGTTCAATTGTTACAACTGCTGCGGTAAAAATTGCTCGTGCATATACAAAACGAAATTTAGTTGCCTTTCCATACGATCATCCATTTTATAGTTACGACGATTGGTTTATAGGTAAAACTCAATGCGATGCTGGTATTCCTGATGAAGCAAAAATTTTATCTGTAACTTACAAAGCAGACGATTTAAATTCATTAAAAGAATTATTTGCTAAATATCCAAATCAAATAGCTTGTGTTATTTCTGAACCAGAAAAATGGACACCTTTACCAGACAACTATTTACAAGATGCAATTACTTTTGTTCAAGCTCAAGGAGCAATTTATATTTTAGATGAAATGATTACTGGATTTAAAACAGATTTACCAGGTTCTATTAAAAAATATAATGTTACACCAGATATTGCAACATGGGGTAAAGGTATTGCGAATGGGTTTTCATTTTCAGCTATGACAGGCAAAAAAGAAATAATGGAAATTGGAGGTATAATTAAAGAAGGATCGGAACGCGTTTTTTTAACATCAACCACTCATGGGGGCGAAACTCATGCCATTGCCGCAGGTATAGCAACCATTAACGAATATCAAAAACACAATGTTATTGAACATAACCATAAAATTGGAGATTTGTTACTTAAAGAATGTAATGAGTTAATTTTAAAAAACAATTTACAAGATTACATTTCAATTTTAGGCGATAATTGGATGCAAGTTTTTGTTTTTAAAAAGAACAATAAAGAAGTTTGTATGGGTATGCGAACATATTTTATGCAAGAAATGATTAAAAGAGGAATTTTATTTCAAGCAGCTTTTGTACCTTGCTTTTCTCATACACAACAAGATATTCAGTTTTTCACTTCACAACTTAATGAATGTTTAAAGCTTTATCAAAATGCTTTAAACGACGGATATGAAAAACATTTAATTGGCCCCCCTACAAAACCTGTTTTTAGAAAATTTAATTAATATGCTTAATAATAGACAATACAAGTGTTTGTATAAGCAAGAGTTCTCTATTAATAATTATTCATTAGTTCCAATAAGACACAATGATAATGAAGAAATTCGTAATTGGAGAAATGATCAAATGGATTTGTTAAGACAGAGCACAATTCTTACAAAAGAAGATCAAATAAACTATTTTGAAACTGTGGTTGCAAATTTATTTGTAGAAGAAAACCCAAAGCAATTACTTTTTAGTTTACTATATAACGAAAAATTGGTGGGTTATGGAGGATTGGTTCATATCGATTGGATAAATAAAAATGCTGAAATTTCATTTTTAACTTCAAAAGAAAGATCTAATAATCCTAACACTTTTGAACAAGATTGGTTAAATTATCTTGATTTAATAAAACGTGTAGCCAATCATATTAATTTCATTAAAATATATACGTATGCTTATTCAATTCGAACAAATCTTTTTCCTATTATAGAAAAATCTGGCTTTGAAAGAGAAGCAGTTTTAAAAAATCATGTTATAATAAATAAACATAAAAAACATGTATTTATTCACAGTTTTTTTTGCGACGAAATTTATTATAGAAAAGCAAGCAAAGATGATTTAAAAATATATTTTAAATGGGCAAATGATACTGAAGTAAGAAAAAATTCTTTTAATTCAGATAAAATAAGTATTGAAAATCACACCAAATGGTTTTTAAACAAAGTAGTTGATGAAAAAACTTTAATGCTTGTTTATTTTAACAGTAAAAATGAACTTATAGGACAAGCAAGAATAGAAGAAAAAGAAAATGAAACTATTATTGGTGTATCTGTTAACAACGAACATAGGGAAATGGGTTACGCAAATAGAATAATTTTTAATGCCTCTAAACATTTTAAATTATTAAAAGATAAAAGTATTACGGCTTATATAAAGAAAGATAATATTGCTTCAATAAAAGCATTTAAAAACGCAGGATACAAATTTACATCAAATGAAATTATTCAAGGCCATGAATCAATTAAACTAATTTTTACATAATGGAATTTAATATAAATAATATTATTGTAGGCAAAAATTATAAACCTTTTGTTATTGCCGAAATGAGTGGCAACCACAACCAGTCAATTAACAGAGCTTTAGAAATTGTAGATGCAGCCTCAGAAGCTGGCGCTCATGCCATAAAACTTCAAACCTATACGGCTGATACAATTACAATGAAGGGGGCATATACAATAAATGATAAAAACTCTTTATGGCACGGTAAAGAATTACATGATTTATATAAAGAAGCTTATACACCATGGGAATGGCATAAAGAGATTTTTGAGAGGGCAAAACAAAAAAACATTATTGCTTTTAGTTCACCTTTTGATGAAACGGCAGTTGATTTTTTAGAAACTTTAAATTGTCCTGCCTATAAAATTGCCTCTTTTGAAAATACTCATTTACCATTAATTAAAAAAGTAGCTAAAACAGGTAAGCCCGTAATTATTTCAACGGGAGTGTCTTCCATTGCAGATATAGATACAGCGGTTAAAACACTTAAAGAAAATGGATGTAATAATTTTGCTTTATTAAAATGTACAAGTACATACCCTGCCAGCCCAGAAAACACAAACTTACTAACCATACCACATTTACAAAAATTACATAATTGCATAGTAGGTTTATCTGACCACACCATGGGCATTGGAGTAAGCGTAGCCGCAATTGCTTTAGGAGCTTCTATAATTGAAAAACATTTTACACTTAATAGAGCAGATGGTGGTGTTGATTCAGCGTTTTCGTTAGAGCCCCATGAATTAAAAAGTTTAGTAATTGAAACTGAAAGAGCATATTTAGCATTGGGTGAAATAAAATATGGCGTTCAAAACGCCGAAAAAAACAGCTTGTTTTTTAAAAGATCTATATATGTGAGTGAAGATGTTAAAGTTGGTGACACTTTTTCGGAAAAAAATTTAAAAATTATAAGACCAGGTAATGGACTTGAACCAAAATATTGGGAAATGATTATTGGAAATATTTCAAAAAATAATATTAAAAAAGGTACACCTCTTACTTTTGATTTATTGTAATGTTACTTTATTACGTTTATTATTTGTTTTATAGTAATTTTTTATTCAAAAATGATATTAAACACAATAAAGTACTTTATAATTGTGGTAAAACTTTAAATCAAATAACATTTCGATTACCTAAAAATTATGACACAAACTGGCTTTCTAGTTTTTTTATTTTTAAACATATTTTTTCAAACTTATTTAAAAAACATAATTTTGAATTTAGAACAGATACTCATGAAGCCTTTTATGATGCATCATATGACAGTAAAGAAATTAGATTAAATTATTTAAGAAATTTTAATCCTGAAAAAAATTATAGTACTGTATATAAAAATGAATTACTTATTCCTCAAAATAAAATAGATTTAATTAAAATACTTTTCGTTTCAATTATAATTTTCCCTTTTATTTTTATGATAAGCTGCTTTAAAAAAGATAAAAAGCAGCTTTCTTTTTTATATCAACAATCTATCGAATGCTTTAATATCAATAAGTATTTAACATCCAATCACATTAAAAAATTACATTTTTTTTCTATTTTTCAAACAGATGCAAATATTTGCGCTTTTTTATTAATGAAAAATGGAATTTACATTAATAAAATACCTTCTGAAGTGCCTTTGTTTGTATATAACTCATCAATTGTATCAAATTGTTTGTCTTTTTGCTTTGGCTACCAAAAAGAAGAATTTAGTTATTTTAAAGACACGATGTTTGTTAATGAAACTCAAATGTGGAGTCCTGAGTTAATTTTTAATGCACCTTTACGATTTTTAAAAGATGTAAAAACTATTGAATATTTTAATTATGATATTGGTTTTTACTCAAGTGGCAATTGGTTACGTAAAGAGCTAGGAGATGCCGAATTGGACACAAACGACGCATATAACGAACAATTAATTTTAACCGAATTAATAAAACTATGTAATAAAAATAATTATAAATTAAGAATATATTGCCATCCAATTGAAAAAAGAAAACCAGAATTAACAACAAAATATTATCAAAAATTTAATTCGAGTAATTTTTCAATTGCACCATTTGATAAACCTTCAATTGAAGAGTTTGATCAAGTAAACATTGCAATTTCACTAATTAGTACTTTAATGTTTGAGCGTTATTACCTTGGTTTAAAAACTATTATTGCGCCAATTAATTACATAAATTTTCCTATTTCTAATTCAAATTTTAATAATGTTTGTATTAAAGAAGTTGACCAACTCGAAAAAATAATTAATAAAAACATAAAACTAACAATAAACGAATTTTTCGAATTAAATGGAATTAATAACTATCGTAAAGGTTAATTTTTGCTCTTTTAAAACAAACCATTCGTCTAATTAGACGAAAATTTATTACTGTAAACTATTTTAAGATTTTAAATTGAAATACCTTTGTACTCATGTGTGGAATTTTTGCTCATATTAAAAATACTTCTTTAACTCAACAAAATTTAATTGATGCATTAACTGCATTAAGCTCTATAAATCATAGAGGGCCAGATGGAGATGGTTTAATTTTAATTAATTCCAATACAAATTCATTTCAGTTTATAAATAGTGGTAAATGTCCCAATTCAATTAATGCTAAAAACATTAATGATGTAAACCCAGCCGAATTTAATATAATCTTAGGTCATAAACGTTTAAGTATTTTTGATTTGTCAGATAATGGTTTTCAACCAATGATTTGTAAACAAACTGGAAATATAATTGTTTTTAATGGAGAAATTTACAATTGGAAACAAATAAGAGAAGAATTAAAAAATATAAATTATCCATTTACATCTGAAACAGATACCGAAGTAATTTTAGCAGCATACAAAACTTGGGGCGAAAAATGTGTTGAACGTTTTAACGGTATGTGGGCATTTGTAATTTATGATGCAATAAAAAGAAATTGTTTTATTTCGAGAGATAGATTTGGAGTAAAACCTTTATTTTATGCGCAACAAAATTCTGAAATTATATTAGCAAGTGAAGTAAAACAATATTTACATTTTAAAAATTTAATAGGGGAGTATAATTTAAATTTAATGAAATTTTATTTGGAAGAAAGTATTATTTGCTTTAATAACGATACTTTCTTTACAAATTTATTCAGATTTCCTGTTTCAAGCAACTGTATTTTATCCCTTAAAAATCTACAATTAAATTTTACTAAATATTACACCTTAAATACAACAAAATTAAATTTATCAACTAACGATGCAATTTCTGAATTTAGGTTTTTATTAAATGATGCTATAAAACTTAGACTTGCAGCAGATGTGCCCGTTGGTGTTGCAATATCTGGAGGATTAGACTCATCTTCAATATTAGCATTAGCTTATGAACAGCTTAAAATAGTTAATAAATCTCATTTATTAAATACATTTTCGGTTGTAGCTAGAGGTGAAGAAGGTGACGAATCGAAACATATTGATGAATTACTTAAGCATTACAATTGTAAAAATAATTTTGTTTCTATATTAGATGAATTTAGTACGAATGATTTACGTGAACATCTTTTTATGCATGATTATCCAGCGGTAACATCATCTTTTTATGCTGATTATTGTTTGTCTAAATTAATTAAATCAACTAATACAACTGTTGTTTTAAATGGCCAAGGTGCTGATGAGGTGTTTGCAGGGTATCATCATCATTTTTATAAATATGCGGCTAGTTTATTGTCTAATTTAAAATATAAACTATATAAAGAAGAATTAAATTCATTTGTTACAGTAAAGGGTTTAAATAAAGAAAAGGTTTCAAAGGCAATTCAATCTGAACTTAAATATTGGTTAAAAGCTAAAGTTGGTAAAAGTTATAAAAATTTTTATGATGTTAAAAACAGATGGTTAAATTCAAAAAACTTAAGTGAGCAATTGTATATAGATTTATTTGAATACACAATACCTAATTATTTAGCAAGTAACGACAGAAATACTATGGCTTTTTCTCTAGAATCTAGGCACCCTTTTATGGATTATAGATTGATTGATTTTGGTTTTAAATTAAAAGATAGCTTAAAAATTAAAAATGGATTTCAAAAACATATAATACGTGAAGCTATGGTTGAATTACCAGATAACATTAGATGGCGAAAAGATAAAATGGGTTTTACAACACCTGAAAACAAAGTTTTGAGAACATTACAAAACGAAAATGCTGTAAATAAATCTATTTTAAAAGATTATGGCATTGATTTTAAAGAAGATTATAAATACTATAGTTTAGCTATTTGGTTTGAAAAATACAAACCTAATAAATAAAACAATCATCATTTAATTATTTTTTTGAAAAATTTACTTATTATTAATTATGCTTTTCCGCCAAATGAAGGAGTAGGAGGAAGACGATGGGCAAAATTTTCAAAATATTTAAAGAATCATAATGTAAATATTAGGGTTATAAATGCCAAAAAACAAAACAATAAACTATCAAATTGGGTTAATGATGTTAATGGTATAAATGTAATTTCTTTAAACACATCATACCCTCACATCTTACAAATTTCACCTAAAACAATTTTTCAAAAAATTTATTATCGTATTGCAATTTTATATTGTAAACTAAAGGTAAAAGGAAATTATTTTGATTATTCTTCTTTTTGGAAAAAACAGTTACTAAAAACTACTGAAGAGCTAATTTTAAAACATAACATTAACAATATTATAGTTAGTTGTGCGCCATTTAAAATGGCTTTTTTTGTGATAGATTTAAAGAGAAAATTTCCAAATACACAATTTATAGTTGACTTTAGAGACCCATGGGTAAACAATAAAACTTCTTATGGTTTATATGGCATGCAATATAGTAGGGTAGAGCAGGAAAAATTAATGGAAAAACATGTTATATTAAATTATGATAAAATATTTGTTGTAGCAAACGAAATGGCAAACTATTTTATAGAAACATATAATATCAAAAATAAAATAAAAGTTATACCTAACGGTTTTGATAGTAATGATATTAAAGCATTTAATAACTCAAACAAATTAATTAATGATAAAATAGAAATTATTTTTGCTGGTACATTTTATGGGAAAGCAAAATATATACTTCAAAATTTAGTTTATGTTTTAAAAAATAATGTAGAATTAAATTCAAATCTAGTTTTTAATTTTTATGGCGATATGCCAGAGGATTGTTTAGAGTTATTAAATTTATTGCCAAGTTGTTGTAAATATGGAGGAATATTATCTTTAGAAAAAACATATGAGCAAATATCAAAAAACAATTTTACAGCCTTATTTTTAACTGATGATCTTACCTATTCAATAAGCACAAAATTTCTTGAGTATTTAATGTTAAAAAAACCAATTTTAATATTTTCTAAACCAGGCAAAACATCTGAACTTATAATAAATGAAAATTTAGGTTTTGCTATATCAGTTGATAATTTAGAAAATGACTTATTGAGTTTTATAAAAAACGCAAAACAATTTACACTCAACACTAATATATCTCATTTATTAAATAAATATAATGTTGAACATTTAGCTCAAGAAATTGAGCAAGAATTAATTTAGTGGTACCTGAAAAATTACCTTTAGTTACAATTATTGTCCCTTCTTTTAATAAAGGAGATTATATTGCAGAAACAATAGAATCTGTTATTGAACAAACTTATATTAATTGGGAATTAATTATAATAGAAGATGGTTCAACAGATAATTCTGTTCATATAATTACAAAATTTGTAGAATTAGACAAAAGGATAACACTAATTAATTCTAAACAAAACTCTGGCGCAAATGTGTGCAGAAACATTGGAATTAATGCCGCAAAAGGGCAGTATTTAATATTTTTAGATGCTGATGATTTATTAAATAAAAATTGTTTAACAAATCGAATTAAAATAATTATCGAAAATCCAAAATTAGATTTTACTGTTCACACTTTACAAATTTTTAATAAAATAATAGGAGATAGTAATTTTAATTGGTTTCCAAATGTAAAAAAACCTTTAAAAAATTTTCTTTCGCACCAATTACCATGGCAAACTATGCAACCAATTTGGAAATTAGATTTTGTATTAAAAATAAAAGGGTTTGATGAAAATTTCCAACGCTTACAAGATGTAGAATTTCATACAAGAGCTTTAATGCAACCTAATGTAAAATTTTTATTATTAAATGAATTGCCCGATTGTTATTTAAGAATAGACAATGCAAGAAAAAATTTTGATGAATTTAATTTTTTAAAAAGATGGGTAAATTCGGTTCAATTATATTGCGATAAATTTTATGGCAATATTGAAAATAATAACCGCAAGTATTTATTAGGAACTATATATAGAGTTATAGAACAAGTTTCTTATCAAAATAGACTTAAATCAATTTCTTTAATTCAATTTAAAGAATTACAAACAACTATAAAAAAAATTCAAATCTATCAAAGTATTAATTTTTTGAAAAAATTTTATTTATATTTAGGTTGGAAATATAATAGACAAAAAGTTAGAATACCTGGTATAAACTATATATTATATAAGTTATTGTTATTTTAAACTATGATTACTTGTACAAGATGCATAATGGATTCTGTTAATGATCGAAACTTAATTGTTGACGATAAAGGCGTATGCAATCATTGTTACGCATACGATAAAGCAATTAAAAATACACCTGCTTTAAATGATGGCGATAAAAAATCGCTTGAAATGGTAAATCTAATGAAAGAAGAAGGTAAAGGAAAACCTTATGATTGTATTTTAGGAATAAGTGGTGGAGTTGATAGTACATATTTAGCTTGGTTGGCAAAACAAAAAGGTTTAAGAGTATTGTTAGTGCATTGTGATAATGGTTGGAATTCGGAATTGGCTGTTCAAAATGTACATAATATTTGTAAGTTTACTGGGTTTGATTTAGAAACTAATGTGTTAGATTGGGAAGAGTTTAAAGATATTCAATTAGCATTTTTTAAAGCACACGTTATTGATTTAGAACTTCCATATGATTATGCTTTAATGATTACAATTTACAAAGCAGCTTTAAAATATAAAATAAATTACGTTTTAACTGGGCATAATGTTGCAACTGAAGGTACATATCTTCCAAAATCATGGCGACATGACAAAACTGATATAGTTAATATTAAAGATATACATAATAAATTTGGGAAATTAAAAATGAAAACGTTTCCTCATTTTTCATTTTTTAAACAATTAATGGTACATAAAAAACTTAAAACAGTAGCTTTTTTAAATTACACATTTGTTTCTCAAAAAACCATGAAAGATACTATTATTAGAGATTTTGAATGGAGGGATTATGGCGGTAAACATTTTGAAAATATTTTTACACGTTTTTATCAAGGCTATATTTTACCTAAAAAATTTAATGTAAATAAAAGACAATTTCACTTTTCAATTTTAGTTCAATCTAAACAAATTACACGTGAACAAGCTTTAAAGTTATATGAAGAAGAATATTATTCGCAAGAATTAATTTCATCTGATAAAGATTTTGTTTTAAAAAAATTAAATTTATCTGAAGAAGAATTTGAAAAATTTATAAATACAAAAGAAGTTTTACATTCTAATTACGATAGTATAAGCAAATATTGGGATAAATATTTTAATACTATACGTAGAGGAAAAAAACTTTTACTTTTAAAGAACAAATAAACTTTATATTAAAATACTTTGTCTTTAATTCTATTTTAAATTTATGACAACAAATAAAAAACCTGCTTTAAGTCAAGGTGTACGTAAACTTACAATTAAAGATCAGGCACCAGATTGTGAAATTTCAATTAATAAACCTGTTTATCTTTTAAGTGAAATTGTAAAGGGTAAAAAAGTAATTGATATTGGTTGTGGTTATGGGAAAAACAGAAAGTTAGTTGAAGAATTAGGGGGTGAGTGGGTTGGAGTAGAACCTTTTGAAGGTGGCGCACATACTGTAGTTGCAGACGCACAAAATTTACCCTTTGAAGATAATACATTTGATGTTGCAATTATGGATGCTGTTTTAGAACATATTCCTGAAGTTGAAAAAGCAATAGCTGAAACTGCGCGCGTATTAAAACCAGGAGGGTTGTTTGTAGGATACGCAGCATTTATGGAATGTTTTCACGAAATTTCATATTCACATTTATCGTTTAAAGCGCTTGAGCATTATGCAAAAATTAATAATATGAAATTGCAAAAAATTTCAGGTGGAACAAGATTTGGTATTGATTACCATTTAAATGTATTGTTTTATCCTTTACCTTTTAAATTTATGCGTGGATTTACCGCTTCTTGTATTAGAGGCTTTATTAAATTAAAATCTAAATTAGTTTATTTAGGTTTAAGGTATAAACGCAAACAAAATAAAGGGGAAGCTAAAACAAATAGTGATTTATTTTATAAAGTTGAATGTTTACGTATGTCAAACGGATTTAGCTATGTTATACAAAAACTTTAAATTACTATTTTGTACCAGTTATCCAGTTTTCAATTTCATATTGATTTAATTCAAAATAATCTACCTTCCTTTCAACAACGCCATTATTTAAATAATAAATACGTGGTAATCTTGCAGATGCTAATTGAACAAATGTTTTCCCTAAACAAAAACTATAAGGTATGTTAGTAGCCTTTGTGTCTTCTAAAAAATTCTGTAATTTCTCATTTTTATCCCCATTCAACACAAAATAAATAGAAATATCTGGATTATTTTTTTTAATTAATCTAAATTTTTTTGCTGCAATTCTGCAGTGTGGACAGCTTAAACTCATAAATGCTACCACATGTTTTCCTTTTCTTAAATCTAGAGTTGGTTTTTCAACTTTAACCGTATCTTCAGGTTGGTAAAGTAAATTTAATTCTAATGGATAATTTACTGCTTCATCTAAATTATTAGATGTATATGAATAATCTATAGGGTTGCGAATAAAACAAATTGTTATTGCAACTAAAGAAATAAACGAAATAAATAACTTATTAAAACGAATTGACCATCCTTCGTAAAACATATAAACTATAATTGCCATTACAATCATTATTATATTTTTTATAATTGCTTGTAAAGGTGTCATAAAATGAACCTCGCCAAAACAGCCACAGTTGCCAGAATTACCTGTAGTTAAAATTATTATTGTTAAATAAATTATAAAAAAAAGTAAAACTCCAATAGTTGCTTTTAATGTAAAGGTTTTTAATTTATAATTAATTAAGAGCAAAAACCCAATTACAAATTCAAGACTAATTAAAAGCCTTGCTATTATAGGTGCTGTGTACCAATTAGCTATACCTATATCAACAAATGTAAATTCAAATGTTTCTATAACAGGCTCTAATTTTGTATAACCTGAATAAATAAAAATTAAGCCTAAGCCAATTGAAAGTAGAATTGCGATTATTTTTTTTACAAGTTTCATTTTCTTTTAAATAAATACATATTTCCTAATTGTTTAACCAATTCCCAATCTTTTGAATTTTGATATTTGAGAATTTCTTGATGCAATAAATCACCTTTTAAAGGATAATCGTGATTAGATTCTGCAATAAAAATATAATTAGCTCTCTTGGTATCTGGGAAAGCATAAATTTCTTTTCTAAATGAAAGATGGGGCGCAAACATACTTGCTGTGCTTAATTTTGCATCATCTGGTATTGCCCTACACATTTCGTTAAATACCATTTTGTCTATTCTCGAATAATAATGATGTTCGAAAAAAATATTTGAATTTTCTTCTGAATACCAAAAACTACGCCTATAACTTAACTTTGCAAATGTTGTTGAAAAACTTAAAAATGCAAATAAAAACGCAATTCCATATTTTAATTTAAGGCTTATTTTTTCAAAACTAAAATACAATGCTAATATAATAATTGGTGCAAATTCTATCGAATAATGAGAGTTTATCCCCCATTTACCAAAATCATCATTATACATTTTTTGTACTAATATTGGAACAACCATAATTAAAAACTCAGGACGAATTAATAAACCAATTCCACCCGCCATAAATAAACAAAAGTATGTTTCTTCCTTAATAAAATTTACAGTTTTATCTAAGTCAACATTATTAAATAGTGCTGTTATTAAATATCTTGATTTATAAATTAAATTATGTAAAATTTCAGACCCATCTTTTCCCAATATTGTGTAACGTAAATGTCCTATTTTTTGTGAGTTAACTAAAAAAGAAGGCATTACATAACTTACAATTATGTACATGTAAATTAAAGAACAAACGCTTATAATTAATAAAATAATTTTTTGACGTTTAACCTTTGTAAGAAAAACTAATCCTATACAAATAAAAGCTAAAATTAAAGGCATATTTTCTTTACCAATGCAAATTAAAACAGCATAAAATATTAATTTTTTAATTTTGTTGTTAAGTAAGGCTAAAATAAACCAAGGGATAAACATAGAGGCTACAACGTTATCATGATAATCGTAAGCTAATGCAGAATAAATACCATAAAAGGTATAAAAATGAAATAAACTAATTTCTGGTAAAAATGTATCTGGATATTTTAATTTTACAATTTTATAAACTCCAATTCCACCAAAAATAATTGCAGCAATTTGTAAATATAACAATGTGTAACTTCCAAATAAGTACGCTAAAGGCGAAAAAATCATTGTATATAATGCAAAATGATCTCCTAAAAAATTTGTTACATGCCAGTAAACATATGGGTGAGGATTGTTGTATAAATGACTGTATTGGTAAATGCTATTGTTGTATATACCTAAATCAAAAGCATAAGTTCTAAAATTGTAATGATTTACCAAAGAAATTAAACAATAAACAATTGTAAATAACAAAACAATATAAAATCTATATCCCTTAAGTTCTTTTTCTATGTTATCAAATAAAACTTTCATTTTCGTTTAAATTTTTTAACATGGTAAATTCCTAATAAATAATCTTCAACTAAAGTATAATTATTAGATATTTGAATTTCATCGGATTTAAATTTTTTATTATTGATAAAAGTTAATTCTGTATTTGCATTTAACAGAGCTAAACTTTTATTGTTAGAATAAAAATTAAAATCAACAATATTGTTTAAGTATAAATTTAGTTTGTACTGCGGATTTAAAAAATAAAATTGATTTGAATAAATTAAAAAATTATAACTATTTTTTATGATAATAAGCTCTGTTTTAGTTTTATGTTCTATTAACTTTGCAAGACCTTTATTCCTGTTTTCATGTCGGCTTCCTAACGAGATAGATGGGAAAATTAAAATAATAAATAAGAACATAAATACTAAATTAGTTGCTTTAGTAAATTTATTAAATGAAAAAAATGGAATTATTAAAATAGAAAACAAAATAGATACATATAAATATAAGTAACTATATTCTATTGTGTTTGTCATAAATCTTGTTTTGTAAACCACATAAAATGCACAAAGGCTTACAATAAAAACAATAGATATAAATACTGATTGATTTTTATTTTTTTGAATTAATTTATCTTTAAAATAAATATTTAAAGTAATAATTGAAAAAATTAAGAAAAACAAATTAAAATAAAATTCAGATTTGAAAATTGCTTGATATGAAGGATAAAATATATCATACATAAAGCCAGAAGTTAAAATTTTTTCAAATGCTTTATTTTCATAAATGTAATTAAACAAAAAGTAATTTGTAGTTAAAAGTGTTCCTCCTAGTATAATTAAATATTTCTTTAGCATTTGCCTATTTAATACTGCAAAAACAACAAATTCAAAAAGTAAAATAATACATGTTTGATTAGAAATGTAAAATAACAATGCATTAATTAAAATAATTAAACCTATAACTGGTTTGTTGTAATTAATTAAATCGTTAAACAGTTTTATTAAAACAACAAATAAAAATAAAACTAAAGTGCTGTTGTGTACTAATTGTGCTTCTGTATTTAAATAATTATTTGTTAGTAATAATAAAAATATCCAAATGGCTGCATTAAAATTAATTTCTTTTTTTATTAAGTTATATAAATAGACACTTGTTAATGCTGTAAAAATTGCACTTGGCAGTCTTAATACATAAGAATTAAATCCTGCAATTGAATAAAATAATTTAATTATAAGGTTATATAATGGTTCAAATACTATATAACCTGCATAATTAGTTTGAAAAGAAAATAAATTTTGATTAGCATTAAATAAATTTTTTAATTCGGCGTTTTCAAAATCTTGTAAGTCAATCCAAAACAGTCGTAATGAAAAAGTAATTAAAAATAATATAAACGAAATTAATTTAGAATTGTTTTTAAAAAATTCTATTACCTTATGTAATATGTTTTCAAATAAAGAAATAAAATTTAAATTGACATTTCTTTTATTTCACCTTCAATAATCAATTTACCAGCTGTTGCATTTTTAATTTGTTCAACGCTAATTCCTGGCGCTCTTTCTAAAAGTTTAAAGCCTCCATTAGGTACAATTTCATACACACCTAATTCAGTAACAATTTTTTTAACACATTTAACGCCAGTTAAAGGTAATTCGCATTTTGATAATAATTTACTTTGTCCTGCTTTATTTACTTGTTGCATTGCTACAATTATATTTTTTGCACTTGCAACTAAATCCATAGCACCGCCCATGCCTTTAACCATTTTACCTGGAATTTTCCAGTTGGCAATATCTCCATTTTCACTAACTTCCATTGCTCCTAAAATGGTTAAATTAACGCGTTGTGCACGAATCATACCAAAGCTTGTAGCGCTATCAAAAATACTTGCGCCTTTTAATAAAGTAATTGTTTGTTTACCTGCATTAATTAAATCAGCATCTTCATCGCCTTCAAAAGGGAAAGGCCCCATGCCAAGTATTCCATTTTCAGATTGTAATTCAACATTTATTCCTTCAGGGATATAATTAGCAACCAAGGTAGGTATCCCAATGCCAAGGTTTACATACATACCATCTTTTACTTCTTGTGCAATTCGTTTTGCAATTCCGTTTTTATCTAACATAATTAATTTAATTTATTTGAAATGATTTTAGCAATATTTATTCTTCCTTTATAATCGTAATGTTCCGTTGGCCAATTTTTTTCTAAAAAACTTTTATGATCTACTTTTTCAAGATTATCAACCACAACGGCACCTAAATTTACGTATCTTTTTACTAAAAAATCTCTATTATTTTTCATTAAAAATACTAAATTTTCCCCAACCAAAGAATCAGCCAATTGTACATTTTCAGCTAAAAGATTAAAATACACTTTTACATTATTTTTTAGCCCCCATCTTGCTATTTCATCAAAATCTTTCACTCTTGGATTTTCTTCGTCAATATTAAATGCATAATTTTTCACTAAATGGGCGGTAAGTTCTATGCGTTTGCTATCCCATGGTTGCCCCTGTGGTTCATACAAACCCATTGCAATTGCATTATCCCATTGCTTAACAGTTTTGTATTTAAATTCGTAAGGAAAATGTAATTGTTTTGTGCGCCATTGTTTTTGTATGACCGAATCGCGTGCAGCATTCGTTATTTCATCTTCAAAGTTTTTTAATGATAATAAAAATCTATTCCATAAAATTGGTTCTGACTTTAAGATTCTTACACCTCTATTTAAGTTTGTTTCTAAATTAGAGTTTATCCAATCTTCTCCAAACGACCTTAAATTCATTGTAACAATTATGCCTTTAGGTTTAGCATTGTTTAACTGTTTAATCCAATATTTATATATACCTGCATGTACTGCAGGTGTATCAATTGCAATTATTTTTTTATTTGAATAATACCCTATTAATTCTGAAATTGATAATGTAGTTGAATCATTCCTATCAGTGGTAAAGTTGGATGATTCTCCAAAATAAACATAATCTACATTTTTTGGTAATTTTAAGCATTGATAAGCACATGGTGCCATTTGCCCGATATCTCTTTTCAATAAGGTAAATTGATATATACAGTTGAGTAATGTTACAACTATAACAAGTAAAACTATCTTTATCCCAATTTTTTTTACCATTTAAAATTGAAAATAAATGAATGGAAGATTTTCTATACCCGACATTGCAAGCAAACCAAAAAGTAAGACACTATAAATCGCCCATCTTACAAAAGTTGATTTTTTTTCTAAGTAACTATCAACTCTATTTTTTTTCAAAACAACATCGGTTGCAATTAAAGTAATGGCAAACATTAATGAGTAGTTATAGTGTAGTTTGTATTCAGGGATATTTGTGTTATGTATTAGGCCTTGGAATATCATTTTAACTTTTTCAAAGGATTCGGCACGAAAAAAAACCCATATAAACGAAACAACAAGAAAGTTTTTAATACCAAGCACTAAATTTAATAAACTAAAGTTTTCATTTAGTTTAAATTTAAAAAGTTTATTGAATCCTCTTTCTGTAAGATAAACTATTCCATGTAATCCGCCCCAAATAACAAAGGTCCAATTGGCGCCGTGCCAAAGTCCGCTAACCAAAAAAATAATCATAATGTTAATTATCCAGCGAGCGTAACCAACCCGGCTCCCTCCTAAAGGAATAAACAAGTATTCTCGAAACCAACTGGTTAATGAAATGTGCCAACCTTTCCAAAATTCATTCACACTTCTTGTTAAGTAGGGTGTTTTGAAATTATCAATTAAATTAATTCCCATTAGTTTGGCTGCTCCTATTGCAATCGTGGAATAGCCATAAAAATCAGCATAAATCTGAATTGAGAATAATAAAATAGCTATGAAAATTTCAAGTGAGTTGAATGAAGAAGGGTTTTCGTAAACCTGATTAACAATTGGAGCTACATTATCTGCAATCGCCATTTTAATAAACAGTCCAAATAAGATTAATCTAAATCCAGATGAAAAATTTTCGTAAACAAGTTCAACCTTCTTTTTGAGTTCTTGACCTAAAGTGGCATATTTTTCGATTGGACCCGCTACCATTTGAGGGAAAAACAAAACATAGTTTGCAAAATATCCTAAATGTTTTTCAGCTTTTTGGTTACCTCTATACACCTCAATTGTATAGCTCATAGATTGAAATGTGTGAAACGAGAGCCCAATTGGCAAAATAATTTCAAGTAGTTGAGTTTTAAAATGTACACCTAATATATCAGCTAACCATTCTAAATTTATATTTATAAAATTAAAATATTTAAAAAAAGCTAGTAAACCAACGTTACAAATCAAACTAAGTATTAGTGTAAGTAACTTGAATTTTTTTCCCTTGATTTTTTCAATTAAAATACCTGCAGAATAATCTAAAATAATAATTGCAAATAAAATTAAAATGTATTTTGGCACAAAAGCCATATAAAAGTAACAGCTAGCAAAAAAAATTAATACCCATCTAAATTTAGTTGGCAGTGTGTAGTATAGTAAAACTACAATTGGTAGAAATAATAAAAAATGCAGACTATTAAAAAGCATTTTTATTTTTTCCTTACTGTTCTTTGTTCAATACGTTTTTCGTATTTTTCTCCTTTAAAAACTCTATTAACAAAAATACCTGGAGTGTGTATATGGTCTGGGTTTAATTCGCCAACTTCTACTAATTCTTCAACTTCGGCAATTGTAATTTTACCTGCCATTGCCATAGGTAAATTAAAGTTGCGTGCTGTTTGTCTGTATATCAAATTTCCAGCAGTATCTCCTTTCCAAGCTTTTACAATTGCAAAATCACTCTCAAATGCATTTTCTATTAAATAGTCTTTTGTTTCGCCTCTAAAAGTAATGCTTCTTACTTCTTTACCAATTGCAACCTCTGTGCCAACACCAGCTGGAGTTGGGAAAAAAGGAATACCATATCCAGCCATCATGCAACGTGTAGCTAATGTACCTTGTGGTACTAATTCAACTTCTAACTCGCCACTTAGCATTTGTCTTTCAAATTCATCATTTTCGCCAACATAAGATGCAATCATTTTTTTAATTTGTTTAGTTTGTAACAATAAACCTAAACCAAAATCATCAACCCCAGCATTATTGCTAATACAAGTTAAATTATTAACGCCCATTTTTACAAGTTGAGCAATACTATTTTCGGGAATGCCGCAAAGGCCAAAGCCTCCAACCATCAATGTCATTCCGCTTTTTACATCTTTTAATGCTTCTTCAGCATTTTTTACAACTTTGTTTATCATAATTATTCAAAATCTATTGGTTCTAATCCTTCTAGTGGTGCGTTATCGTATTTACTACAATCCATTTCTAAGTTAGGATCTAAATTTTTTGGTCGCGTAAATGGCGATTTGCTAATTTTTAGTTTAGGATCGTCGTACACTTTTCTGAAAAATTTCCCCCAAATTGGCAAAGCCATTGTAGCACCTTGTCCATCTGCAATGCTATTAAAATGAATACTTCTATCCTCTCCACCTACCCATGCTCCAGCAGCTAAATCAGGTGTTAAACCTATAAACCATCCATCGGCATTGTGTTGTGTTGTTCCTGTTTTACCTGCAATTTGATTATTTAATTTATATTTTGCACCTCTAAGGGCTGCACCTGTACCATATTGACAAACACCTTGCATTAATTCTAACATAACATAAGCTTTTTCTTCGCTAAATACTTCGTCTGTATTTGGTATAAATTCTTCTAAAACTTTTCCATTTTTATCTTCAATACGTGTAATAAAAGTTGGTTGAATAAATTGACCTTTGTTTACAAACGTAGAGTTGGCTCCAACCATTTCAAAAACACTAATGTCGGGTGTACCTAAACAAATTGCTGGAACTTCTGGAATATCAGATTCTATACCCATTCGTTTAACTAAATTAACTACTGATGCAGGCCCGTATCTTTTCATTAGTGCAGCGGTAACAAAATTAACTGATAGGGCCAAAGCTCTTTTTAAAGTTATCATTTGACCGGTACCTTTTAAACCATCGCTGTTATCGGGGCACCATTGTTTTCCATCTGGTGTTTCAATACAAGTTCTTACATTCGGAATTAATTCGCAAGGAGAAGAGCCATTATCAATTGCCATTGCATAAATAAATGGTTTAAATGTTGAACCAACTTGCCTTTTACTAACTTTTACATGATCGTATTTAAAATGTTTATGATTTATTCCTCCAACCCAAGCCTTAACATAACCCGTTTGAGGCTCCATAGCCATAAAACCAGTTTGTAAAAATGATTTGTAATACTTTATACTATCGTAAGGCGAGAGTACTGTATCAATATCTCCCCTTAAGCTGTATACTCTCATTGGTACAGGGTTGTGAAACGTTGCAACAATTTCATCGTAAGACATTTTTGTGTTTGTTTTACACAATCTATACCTTTCGCTTCTTTTAATAGATGATTCCATTATTTTTTTAATTTCATCTTTACTTACATTCCATGCAAATGGAGCATTTTTTTTAGTAGCAACTTCTTTACTAAATTTCTTTTGCAAATCTTGCATATGTTCGTAAACGGCTTCTTCGGCATATTTTTGCATTCTAGAATCTATAGTAGTAAAAATTCTTAAACCATCTTTATAGATGTTGTAAGGTTTATTTGTTTCGGGATTAATATGTTTTTCGCACCAGGCTTTCATAAAATTTTCTCGGAGATATTCTCTAAAATATGGCGCTAACCCGTCGTTATGGTCTTCTGGTTTAAAAGATAAACCAAGAGGTAATTTTTTTAAACTATCGTATTTTTGTTGAGTTAAGTAACCATATTTTACCATTTGTTTCATTACTACATTTCGTCTGTGTAATGTTGTGTCTTTTCTTCGCGGGTTAATGGGATTAAATAGTGCAGGGTTTTTTGCCATGCCAATTAGCATTGCAGCTTGTTGAATTTCTAAGCTATCTTGGCTTCGATTAAAATAAATTTGCGATGCTGATTTTACACCAACTGCTAAATTTAAAAAATCAAATTTGTTTAAATAAAGGGCTAAAATTTCATCTTTGGTGTATAATTTTTCAAGCCTCGTAGCAATTATCCACTCTTTCATTTTCCTTATGATTAATTCGGGTTTACTTAATTTTTCTCTCGGAAACATCATTTTTGCTAATTGCTGGGTAATTGTACTTCCTCCGCCTTTGCTTCCAACTCCAACAATACTTCTTGCAATTGCTTTTACATCAACCCCGCTATGGTCTTTAAACCGAGCATCTTCAGTTGCAATTAAAGCATCAACTAAATCTTTATCTAGCTCGCTGTAATTTACGTTAACTCTATTTTCGCTATAATATTTCCCTAAAATTTTTAAATCTCCACTGTAAACAACTGTGGCTAAATTGTTTTTTGGGTTAAGTAATTCATCTACTTTTGGTAGTTCTCCAAAAACATCAATGCTTATTAAAAAAACAAATAAATACAATACAATAAAAGGACAAAAAAATAAAATCCACATCCATTTTATATACTTGTTTTTAAACATAAGATTAAGAGTGTAAAAGTAGCATTTTTTATGGGTTTGAACTCTAAAATTTACTTAAATTTTTAGTTCATTTTCAGGATTCCAAAATATTTCATTAAAATTTTGAACCTTATCGTTTTCTACAATTATTCCTTCTTTTTTTAGCAAATCTTGCATTACAAAAGGAGTTTCAAAATGCATTTTGCCTGTAAGCATACCGTTACGGTTAACCACTCGGTGCGCTGGTACTTTAGGTTTAATAGTATGCGATGCGTTCATTGCATATCCTACCATTCTGCTACTTTTAGCACTTCCTAAATATTTTGCAATTGCTCCATAGCTTGTTACTCGACCTTTGGGGATTAACCTTACAACTTGAAATACTTGGTCAAAAAAATCTTTATTTAGCGCCATTTTGTTTATTAATGTTTTTTGAAATATATTTTTTTGAAGGTAATAAAGAGTCTTGTATGCGCTTTGCATACCTTATACTCGATAAAATTTCTGTTTGTTTATCTTCAATTAATGTTTTTTGTTTTTCGAGTAAAATATTTTTTTGTTTGTTTTTATTTAATAGCTTAGTTACTATGTAAAATGCTATAATTAATATTACAATTAAACATCCTCCAAGTAAAAAAATAATTTGATTTCGCTTTAACTTTAACTCGTTATTGGAGTTTGTTAAGTTTGCAATTTTTAAATCGTTTTCAATTTTTAAATTTTTATAACTTTCTTCATGCTCATTGCTAAGCCTAAGTTTTTCAGAGCTTGCTATACTATCGTAAAACCTGTAATAATTAGTAATTGCATCATAAGCTTGTTTATACATATTTAATTTATTATAGCAAATATGTAAATTTTTATACACTTTAATTTTTTCATGAAATTCATGATCAGCTATTAAATTAAGATTGTCTTCTAAATATTTAATAGCAGGTTTATAATCTTTTGTAAATATTAAATAATCAGAATTAAATGTGTTAAAGCTAATATTAGTGTTACTACTTTGGTGTTTATATAAATTGTAATATTTTACAACAGAATCTAATTGTTTTTTTGCTTCATTAAAGTTATTTAAATAGCCATAAGCATTAAGTTTATTGCCATGAATTGAAATTAGATAATCTTTTTTTTTAAATTTTTTATTTGTTTTTACTAAATCTTCTGCTTTTGTTAAGTAATATAAAGCCTTTTCATGCTCGCCAATATTAGTTAAATCTACCGCTACATTATTTGTAGAAACAAATTGTTGCCCTATATCATTTGTTTTAATGGCAATGTTGTAGGTTTTAATAAAACAAGTAACTGCTTTTTTACTATCGCCTTGGTCAGAAAAAATAATACCCAAATAATTATATATTTTCCCTTCTAACCAAATGTAATTTGTTTCTTCTGCTATGGGTAATGCTTTGTAAAGGTAATTTATTGCTTCTGAGTATTTAGATTGATCGTAATATAATTGCCCATATTGAAATAAAAAAAAGGCATTTTGCTTTTTGTTTTCGGGATTTAATGTTTGTTCTTTTAAGTAATCTAATAAAATTATTTTATCGTTAAATGTTTTTACTTTAGTATCTATAAAAAATACAGCTCTATCTAACTTTAAAGAATCATTATTATACTTCTTTAAAATCTTATCAATTGAATCTTTTTGAGCTTTAAAAGAGCTTGTAAATAAAATTAATAGTATAAAAAGGCATTTTTTCATTAAACAACTAAAATTAGCACTTTTACTCGATTTAACCAACATTTATTATCTTTGCAACTTATGGAAAAAAGAGTAAGAGTAAGATTTGCACCAAGCCCAACTGGTGGTTTACACATGGGAGGTGTACGCACTGCATTGTTTAATTATTTATTTGCTAAAAAGCACAATGGCGATTTTATTTTACGTATTGAAGACACTGACCAAACACGTTTTGTTGCTGGAGCAGAAGAGTATATTGTTAATGCATTAAAATGGTGTGGAATTCCTCCAAACGAAGGTGTTGGTTTTGGCGATGGCCCACATAAACCATACAGACAAAGTGAACGCAAAGAACTTGGCATTTATAAAAGATATGCAGAAAAATTAATAGCCTCTGGCCATGCATATTATGCGTTTGATACTAATGCAGAATTAGAAGAAATGCGTAAAAGAATGGAAGCTGCAAAAGTAGTTGCGCCACAATACAATGCTGTAACCCGTCAAAACATGCGTAACTCATTAACTTTGCCAGAAGAAGAAGTGAAAAAATTACTAGACGCAAATGCACCACATGTTGTTCGTTTAAAAGTACCTCGTAACGAAGAAATAAGGTTTGAAGATATTATTAGAGGTTGGGTAACAGTTAACTCAAGCCAAGTAGATGATAAAGTTTTATTAAAAAGTGATGGCATGCCCACTTATCATTTAGCACATATTGTTGATGATATTGAAATGCAAATTAGTCACGCTGTTCGAGGCGAAGAATGGTTGCCAAGTGCTCCCGCACATATTTTAATTTACCGTTACTTAGGTTTAGAAAATCAAATGCCCAAGTTAGCGCATTTACCTTTAATACTTAACCCTGATGGTAATGGTAAAATTAGTAAACGCGAAGCAAGATTTCCTGTTTTTCCTTTAAGCTGGAAAGATCCTCGCGAAAACGCGCCTTTTATTGGCTACAAAGAAAGTGGTTATTATTCTGATGCGTTTATAAATATCTTAGCTTTATTAGGATGGAATCCTGGCGACAATAAAGAAATTATGAGTATTGAAGAAATGGCTGCTATTTTTGATTTTGAACGTGTAAGTAAAAGTGGAGCTAAATTTGACCCTGATAAAGCAAAATGGTTTAACCAACAATATTTACGTAAACAAAGCGACTTAGATTTAGCTAAAGAATTTATGCCCGTACTTATTGAAAAAGGAATTGTAAAAGACGAAAATTTTGTTGTTGAGTTTTGTAAATTAGTTAAAGAAAAAGTTCAGTTTACACATGAATTTTGGGAACAAGGCAAATACGTTTTTATTGCTCCAAAAACATTTGATGAAAAAGTAATTTCAAAAAAATGGAATGCGACAAATAAAGATTTGTTTAATAAATTACTAACTAAATTCACTACTGTTGCAACATGGAATTCTCAAACTTTGCACGATGAGTTTGCTAATGCACAAAATGAAATTGGTAAATTAGATATGCAACTTTTACGCGTGCTAATTACTGGAGTTGCGGGTGGCCCACAATTATTCGACCTACTTGCACTTATTGGTAAAGACGAATCGTTAAACAGATTAAATCATGCAATAAATTCGATTCCATTTGCAAATTAAAATTAAAATAGACTGGAGTGATATGGATTTATTTGGCCATGTAAATAACGTGGCTTATTTTAAGTACATACAAACAGCTCGGGTAAATTTTTGTGATAAAGCACAAATTAATACAAGTGATGTAAGTAATAAAAAAAGTTTTGCTGTTGCTGAGTGCACCTGTGATTTTAAAAAACCATTGTTTTACCCCGATGAAATTAAAATTGAATCAAATGTTACTTGGATAAAAAGTAGTAGTTTTCAAATTCAACATGTTATATTAAATTCTAAAAATGAAATTTGCACCTTTGCTAAAGATGTAATTGTTTTGTTTGATTACGAATTGCACAGAAAAGTTATAATATCTGAAAAACAAAAATTATTTTTAGAAAACAATTTAATTAATACAACTAACTAATTATTATGCAATTTAATTTAACTTCTGAGTTTAAGCCAATGGGCGATCAACCAGAGGCTATAAAACAATTAGTCCAAAGTATAAATGCTAACATTAAAAGCCAGGTTTTATTAGGTGTTACAGGTTCTGGTAAAACTTTTACCGCAGCAAATGTTATTCAGCAAGTTAATAAACCAACTTTAGTATTAAGCCATAATAAAACATTAGCCGCGCAATTATATAGTGAGTTTAAACAATTTTTTCCTGATAATGCCGTTGAGTATTTTGTAAGTTATTACGATTATTATCAGCCCGAAGCTTATTTACCAACAACAGGCACTTATATTGAAAAAGATTTAGCCATAAATGATGAAATAGAAAAGTTAAGATTAAGTACAACATCATCATTATTATCAGGAAGAAGAGATGTTATTGTTGTAAGTTCTGTTTCTTGTATTTATGGTATGGGTAATCCAGCAGATTTTAAATCAAATATTATTACTGTAAATAAAGGGCAATTAATATCTCGAAATAAATTTTTACATCAATTAGTTCAAGCTTTGTATTCGCGAACAACAGGCGATTTTAACCGCGGTAATTTTAGAGTAAAAGGCGATACCGTAGATGTAAAATTATCTTATACTGATTATTGTTTAAGACTTTCGTTTTTTGGTGATGAGTTAGAAAGCATTGAAACATTTGATCCTGCTAATAATTATATTTTCGAAAAATTTGAAAGCTTTACAATATATCCAGCAAATATATTTGTAACAGCACCTGATACAATAAATAAATCTTCTTTTTTAATTGAAGAAGATATGCAAAAGCAAGTTAACTTTTTTAATTCGCAAGGAAAAACTCTTGAAGCAAAAAGGCTTGAAGAGCGTGTGAAATATGATTTGGAGATGATGCGTGAGCTTGGATACTGTAGTGGAATAGAAAATTATTCGCGTTATTTTGATGGACGATTACCTGGTACAAGACCGTTTTGTTTACTTGATTATTTTCCGAATGATTATTTAATGTTAATAGATGAAAGCCACGTTACCCTTCCGCAAATTCGCGCTATGTTTGGTGGTGATTTAAGTAGAAAACAAAACTTAGTTGAATATGGATTTAGATTACCTGCTGCAATGGATAATCGCCCCCTTAAATTTGAAGAATTTACAACTCTACAAAATCAAACCATTTATATTAGTGCAACCCCTGCTAATTACGAATTAGAGCAAGCTGAAGGAATTGTGGTTGAACAATTAATTAGACCAACTGGAATTTTAGATCCTATTATTGAAGTAAAACCAGTCAATAATCAGATTGATGATTTGTTAGAAGAAATACATAAAACTATTGAAAAAGATGAACGGGTTTTAGTTACAACTTTAACCAAACGAATGTCTGAAGAGTTAACTAAGTACCTTACTAAATTACATATTAGATGCCGTTACATTCACAGCGAAGTTGAAACATTAGAACGAATTGAAATTTTACGTCAACTTAGAGTTGGTATGTTTGATGTACTAATTGGTATTAATTTGTTACGCGAAGGATTAGATTTACCCGAAGTAAGCTTAGTTGCTATTTTAGATGCAGACAAAGAAGGCTTTTTAAGAAACACAACAAGTTTAGTACAAACGGTTGGAAGAGCCGCTAGAAATGTTAATGGAAGGGTTATTATGTACGCTGATAAAATTACAGACAGTATAAAATACACTATAGATGAAACCGAACGAAGAAGAAAAAAACAAATTGAATATAATTTTAAAAATAATGTAACGCCTGTACAAGCTGGTAAAAAAGCATTATTAAAACCAAATATTAGTGATACCGAAGTTACAATTGGAGGAGAATTAGTTAAGGTTTATCAAGATCCTATTTTAGTTAGTATTGCAGCTGAGCCTGAAATTAAATATAACAGCACCGAAGAAATTAAAAAGAAAATAACTAAAGTAAAAACAGCAATGACAAAAGCAGCAAAAGATATGGATTTCATTTTAGCGGCTAAATTGCGTGATGAAATGTATGAATTAGAAAAACAATTAATTAAATGGGGTTAGTTAAAATTAAAAAATGCAAACTAAGTTATTAATAAGTTTATTTATCTGTCATTGGTTGGCAGATTTTACGCCACTTTCAACCAAACGGATGCTTGAAGCTAAAAAAGATGGTAAAAAATTAATTCCAATTCTTGTTCATGCTTCTGTTCATGCAACATTAATGGGTTTGGTAATGTTTTATTTTATTGGAATTAGTGAGCTAAGCTTAAACTTAATTTTATTTCAGCTACTTACACATTTTATTATCGATGTTTGTAAAGGTAGATTAAACTTTATTCCTGCTTTACAAGCCCCAACTAATAAATTATACTGGTTTGTTTTTGGTTTAGATCAATTGTTGCACGCAATTGTTATTGTTCTTATGGTAAGTTTTATCGTATCTTAAATAGTCGTCCCTCAAATAATCTGAAAGCATTGATATTAGAAGGCTTATTGAAAAAATATGGTATAAAAATCTGCCGAAAAAAAAACTTATTTAAAAAGCGGCAGATTTGCTTAAACCAATTATGCCATTATAAAATTTAGT
>Ga0209460_1000200_pt1 | contig 77080 bp, 64 predicted proteins | sample EBPBio132013_DNA_FD_185868 | JGI IMG/M metagenome (GOLD analysis project Ga0209460, IMG submission 185868) | Wastewater treatment Type I Accumulibacter community from EBPR Bioreactor in Madison, WI, USA - Reactor 2_5/13/2013_ DNA (SPAdes)... | ecosystem: Engineered > Bioreactor > EBPR >... | reverse complement strand
GGGAGTAGATAGTCGGTCTTGCGGTCAGCGATAATGAAGTGGGCCATGTGACGACTCGGTAGCTCGAACAAAGTATGATTTTATCATGTACGGCTTACGGCACCGCGAAAGTCCGACAGGCTGCTAGATCTCCGCCCTGCATGTATGTTTCAGCGCACACCGCATCGCAAGATCAGCAGCGGCGCACCACTGCCGACTGAGCGCGGGTCACCGGCGGTCGCGCAGCGGGCTCACCCGGGGGGCGAGCCCGCTGCGCGCCAGAAAACGCTGCCCGCCACTTCCGGAGTCAGCGCAGGCGGTGCAAGCGGGCGACGTGACTACTCACCACTCTTGGGAAGGGTATTCAGGACGTCGGCGGGAGTGACCGGAGCCGCCGGTTTTACCGCTGCGGGTTTGCGCACCGGCGGTTTGCGGACAGCCGGCTTGGCCGCTGTCGCGGCCTGCGCGACGCTTGCCGCCGCCTGCGTCGCCGACTTGACGGTGGCTCTTGGCGCGGCCACTTTGGCGACAGGCTTCCCTTCAGTCAGCGCCTGCACGGCGGCGCTCAGATCGACGACGCGTCTGGACAAGCGATCAATATCCTGCTTGCTCGGTACGCCCAGGCTTCCCAGCGCCCGCGCCACGCGATCCTCGAAAACCTGCTCGAGACGATCCCAGGTACCGGTTGCCTTGCCCGCCACTTCGGCGATCTTCTCGTCGGTGGCCTTGCGCGTTTTCGCCTGAATGCTCTCGCCTTCCTTGACCAGCGCGTCGAACACTTTGCCGCCCTCTTCCTGTGCCTTGGCAAAAGCACCCAGACCCGCTAGCCAGATCTGCTGGGCAGAATCCTTGACCGTCGATGCCAGTTGGTTTTCCTTGACCTCACCCGCCAGTTCTTTGAGTTTCTTGCCCATCTTCATCTCCTTGAACGTACCAATCAAAAGGTGACAAGCTTTTTCGCTTGCCCTGGAAAGCCAGTCTAGTGACAATATCTAGAGGACGCACACTAAAGGCCTAGAGTGCGGCGCCTAGGCATCGACAGTCTAGCAAATACCCACCGCGCAACAAGGCCATGAATCTCGGGAGACAGCAATGAATTACTTCGTTACGGGCGCCACTGGTTTCATCGGCAAACGGCTGGTGGCAAGGCTCTTGGCTCGCCCGGACGCCGTCGTCTATTTTCTGGTACGCAGCGTCGAAGCAGAGCGCCTCGGGGAATTGCGCGAATACTGGAACAGTGATGACAAGCGGGTTATCGCCATCGTCGGCGACCTGACACAGGGAAAGCTCGGAATCTCGAAAACCGATATTCGCAAGCTGAAAGGCAAGATCGATCACTTCTTTCATCTGGCGGCCGTCTATGACCTCAAGGCCAGCGCCGAGGAGCAACAGCGGGCTAACGTCGACGGTACGCGCAACACGGTGCAACTGGCCGAGGAGATTGCCGCCAGGCACTTTCATCTGGTCAGTTCGATCGCCGCAGCCGGACTTTTCGAAGGGCTGTTTCGCGAAGACATGTTCGACGAAGCGGAAAACCTGGAAAACCCCTACTTCCGCACCAAACACGATTCCGAAGGCATTGTGCGCAAGGAATGCTCGATCCCGTGGCGCGTATTCCGTCCGGCCATCGTCGTCGGTGACTCGCGCACCGGCGAAATGGACAAGATTGACGGCCCCTACTACTTCTTCAAGCTGATCCAGAAGATCCGTAAGGCCTTTCCGGCATGGATGCCGACCATCGGCATCGAGGGTGGGCGCATCAACGTCGTACCCGTCGACTTCGTGGTCGCCGCGATGGACCACATCGCGCACCTCAAGAACGAAGACGGTCGCTGCTTCCACCTCACCGATCCAACACCGATGCGCGTTGGCGACCTGCTCAACACTTTCGCGCGCGCGGCGCACGCGCCGGAAATGGCGATGCGCATCAACGCCGCGCTGCTCGGCTTCATCCCGCGCTCGGTGCGCAAGGCGATGTTCGCCCTTACCCCGGTGCGACGCATCCGCAACGCCGTCATGAAAGACCTTGGGCTGCCCGACGATATCCTCGACTTCATCAACTACCCGACCCGCTTCGACTGCCGCGAAACGCAACGCGCGCTCAAGGGCAGCGGCATTGGCGTGCCGCCGCTCGACAGCTACGCGTGGCGCCTGTGGGACTACTGGGAACGCCACCTCGATCCGGACCTGTTCATCGATCGCACCTTGCGCGGCCAGATCGAGGGCAAAGTGGTGCTGGTCACCGGCGGTTCGTCCGGGATCGGCCGGGCGACCATCCGCAAGATGGCCGAGGCCGGGGCCATCGCCATCACCATCGCCCGCGATCAACAGGCGCTCGACGAAACCCGCCGCGAGTTCGAGGCCGCCGGTCTGCAACTGATCACGCACGCCGTCGACATCGCCGACAAGGAGCAGTGTGACGCCCTGGTAAAATCCCTCAACGAGGAACATGGAGGCGTCGACATCCTGGTCAACAACGCCGGGCGCTCGATTCGCCGCGGCATCGAAAACTCCTTTGATCGCTTCCACGATTTCGAGCGAACGATGGAAGTGAACTACTTTGGCGCCCTGCGGCTGACCATGGGTCTGCTGCCAGGAATGCTTGCCAAGCGCAAGGGACAGGTCATCAACATCTCGTCGATCGGCGTCCTCACCAACGCCCCGCGCTTCTCGGCTTACGTCGCGTCGAAGGCGGCAATGGACGCCTGGGCGCGCTGCGCCGCCTCCGAGTTTACCGACCGCGGCATCGAATTCACGACCATCAATATGCCGCTGGTGCGCACGCCAATGATTGCACCGACGAAGATCTACGAGCAGGTGCCGACGCTATCGCCCGAAGAAGCCGCCGACCTGGTTGTCGAAGCGATCATCCACAAACCGGTGCGTATCGCCACGCGACTGGGTATCTTCGGTGCCTTGCTGCACTCGCTGACGCCAAAGGCGGCGCAGATCATGATGAACACCAGCTTCCGCATGTTTACCGATTCCAGCGCCGCCACCCACCAACCGGGTGACACGGCACCGCAAACTGCGGACCAGATCGCCTTCTCGCAAGTGATGCGCGGAATCCACTTCTGACCCGGGCCCGGGCAGTCTACGCCGCTGCGCGGCGCGGATTCCCTGCGCTTTTTCCTTCCTGCCTTTTGCGCCAAACACACTATCAAGCCCACCATTCATGACTACACCCTCCGCTAGCCAGGAAACCAGCCCGGAAGCCCTCAAGCCGCAGGCGAGCCCGCCGGACAAACCGCTTCCGGCCCAGAACGCTCGCCAATTGCTGAAGGACCTGCAGGAAAGATTTCCCGTCTTCCGCGACTGCCAGCCACTGGCCATCGGCATCGACAAGCAACTCATGGCGCGACTGCCGGGTCTTGAGCGCAAGTCCTTGCGTATCGCTCTGGGGATCCACACACACTCGCTGCGCTACCTGAAAGCAAGCGAAAAAGCGCCTGGCCGGGTCGACCTCGACGGCCAGCCCGCCGGCGAAATAACGCCGGAGCAACGCCTGCATGCATCCGAACTGGTCAAGGAGCGCCTGAGAAAACAAGCCGAACAGCGCAAGATGCAGCGCCAGGCCGAAGCCCAGGAGCGCCAGCACGCGGCCAAACTCGGCCAACTGGTCGAGAAGTTCGGCCGTAGCACCTGACCCGCCCGGCGCCGTTCACCACTCGCCAGAGCAATGATGGATCACCTGCTCAGGGACAGCACCACACTCGAGTTGTACGCCTGGCTGGACAGCGATGGCGAACTGCCAGGCTGGGACATCCTCGTCGGCAACCCCTTCGCCGAGGCACTCGCGGCAGACCGCATGGCGACGGTTCAGAACTACTTTGCCGAGTACCACCTCGAGTACTTCCGTCAACGCCTGTACCAGCACTTCCCCAGCCGCCTGCACGCCGTCGTCCTCTTTGCCACCCGTGTCGACGCGGAGACCTTCCGCAGCAAGCATCCAGCCCGCGTTTTCGGCAAAGCCCTCACGCCGGCGCGTAGCAAGGGGACCTACCGCTGTTCGTTTCATGATGCCAGTTGGCTGGACTACCTGCGCCTGCCGCACAGCCTGAGCCTGGCGACACTCGACGAAATCGCCAATCATTACTGGAAAGGCGCGCTGGTCGAAGAAGTTGGATTAACTTTCCTCAATGAGCGCTGGCGCGAGCCACCGGTGATCGAAGCCGTATTTCAAGGCACGCTGGAAACCGTGATCCCGACGCCCCAAAGCGCCTGGCTACCCGGTTTCGCATGACGTCCGGCAAGCCTTTGCGGGCAACGTCGCGGCGCATCGGTTCAGGCAGCCAATGAACGACGCGCCGATCAGCGGCGTGATCCTGGCCGGCGGCCTCGGCCGGCGCATGGGAAACGTCGACAAGGGGCTGCAATTGCTTGCCGACAAGCCGCTCGTCCGGTGGGTGATCGAGCGCCTCGCGCCACAGGTCGACGAGCTGCTGATCAATGCCAATCGCAACGCCTCCCACTACGCGAGCTTCGGCTACCCGGTCATCGCCGACGAGATTGCCGGCTTTGCCGGCCCGCTCGCCGGCGTGCACGCGGCGCTGAGTCGCTCGGCCCACCCGCTGCTGCTCACCGTACCCTGCGACTCGCCGTTCCTGCCGGCCGATCTCGTCGCCCGCCTGCGTACGGCGATGCTGAGCAGCGGCGCCGACCTGGCCACGGTACGCAGCGGCGGGCGGGCACAGCCGGTGTTCTCGCTCTTCCGGCGCGAACTCCTGCCGCAACTGACCGACTTCCTGGCCACGGGCGGGCGCAAGATCGACTTGTGGCACGGGACGCTCGAACGTGTCGAGGTGCCTTTTGACGATCAGGTCGACGCTTTCCGCAACATCAACGACGCGGCAGAACTGAGCGAAGTGGGCCGCCACCACTGTCGAAATTTTTTACACAAAACGGCAAACAGCACCGAGTAATTTGCGCAAGCCATTGCTAGATATGGATGTTTTTTTACTGGCATGGTACGTGCTTTGTAAGGGCAAGTGGCTGCCGAGCGCAGTAGTCACGGTATACGAGACACCCATACCTACTCACTGGAAGGATACGATAATGAAAAAACAACTTTTGGCCGGCGCAGTTCTCGCCGCCCTGGGTAGCGGTGCGGCACACGCGGCTTTCCTCAGCGGTGGCAGCTTCAACAACGCCCTTGCGAACACGGAAATTTCCCAAAGTGGCAACCTGAACCTGTTCGACAGCGCCCTCGGCAACCTGCTCGGCGCAACGCTGACGCTCACTGGCCAGGATGCAATGACCATCGTCTTGACCAACAACGCCCAACAAGCGCAATTGGTCGAGGCCACCGGCAGGGTCCGCCTTTTGTTTGGCAGCTCGATAGTCCCGCTGAACGGCATTTTTGCCGGCGCCAATCCGCTGATCACCCTTTTGAACCCGACCGGTATCAACACTCTGGCATCGGGTGAAACCCGTAGCTTCGGCCCGCTCCTCGCTTCCGACAGTGCGACCATGAGCGCACAGCTGACCCCCATCCTGGCGAGCTTCTCGCAAAACGGCGGCGGCACGTTTAGCATCAGCTGTCAATCGATCAGCGGCCTGGCGCTGGACGGCGGCGGCGGTCAAGTGGCCTCCCAGCAGACTACGCAAGCTGCCTGCGGCGCGAGCATCAACTATGAGTATGAGGCTCGCAACCAGACACCTGAGCCTGCCTCGATGGCGCTGGTTGGCCTGGGCCTGCTCGGCCTCGGCGCAGCACGCCGTCGCAAGGCCTGATCGACGACGACAGCTCTGCGTCGCCGGAAAAGCCGCTCCCAGGAGCGGCTTTTTTCTTGCCTGCAGGCCTCGCGCCGACCACCCGCGGCGAACGGCGGGGAACACACTCCTTGCCGCCCGACCGCCCGCAAGATAGAATCCCGGGTTCGCTTCGCCGAGCGAATCCCACCCTTCATCCATCTGGCGTCGGCTCTATCAAACTGGGGCTGCGTCGTTCTTACGAAAGAGAGTTTGACATGGCGATCAATGTTGAGCAGAAAGCTCAAATCATGGCCGAGTACCAGCGTACTGCCGGCGACTCCGGTTCTTCCGAAGTCCAGGTAGCGCTGCTTACCGCGCGCATCAACGACCTTACCGGTCACTTCAGAGAGCACAAGAAGGACAACCACTCGCGCCGCGGTCTGCTGCGCATGGTCAGCCGCCGCCGCAAGTTGCTCGATTACCTGAAGCAAACCAACGTCGATTCGTACCGCACCCTGATTCAGCGTCTCGGCCTGCGCAAATAGGCCCGCTCGCCGATCCGCCCTGCGGTCGGAGGTGCAGGCCATTCCCAGAGCCGCCAGCGGCCAGCCCCACGCGGGCTGCGCCGCTGTTTCTGCTGCCGCGGCTGGCATATTGGTACGTCGTTTGAATGGTTGAGCTGTTGAATTTCCTGCCGGAGTCGTGGGCAGGCACGTACCAGACTATTGAGAGAGGCAACAATGTTTAATATCGTCAAGAAAAGCTTCGCCTATGGCGCCCATCAGGTCACCCTGGAAACCGGCGAAATCGCGCGCCAGGCCGGTGGTGCGGTCATCGTCTCGGTTGACGACACCGTCGTCCTGGTCAGCGCAGTCGGCAACAAGACGGCCAAACCCGGCCAGGATTTCTTCCCGCTGACCGTTGATTACATCGAAAAAACCTACGCCGCCGGCAAGATCCCCGGCGGCTTTTTCAAGCGCGAGGGTCGTCCCTCCGAGAAGGAAACGCTGACCTCGCGCCTGATCGACCGGCCGCTGCGCCCGCTCTTCCCCGAGGGCTTCTATCACGAAGTCCAGATCGTCGCCATGGTGATGTCGTTGAACCCGGAAATCGACCCCGACATCCCGGCGATGATCGGTGCCTCGGCCGCGCTGGCGATCTCCGGCATTCCCTTCGACGGCCCGATCGGTGCCGCCCGGGTCGGCTACCTCAACGGCGAATACGTGCTCAACCCGAGCACCAGCCAGCTCGACGCAAGCCAGCTGAACCTGGTCGTCGCCGGAACGCAGGCAGCCGTGCTGATGGTCGAATCGGAGGCCAAGGAACTGTCCGAAGAGGTGATGCTCGGTGCCGTGATGTTCGGCCACCAGCAGATGCAGGCAGTGATCACCGCGATCAACGAACTGGTCGATGAAGCCGGCAAGCCGGAATGGGAATGGTCGGCTGCCGCCAGAAACGAGGCCGTCCACGCCAAGCTCGACCAACTCGTCGAAGGCGAGCTGAAGGAAGCCTACGGGATCACCAGCAAGGGCCTGCGCAGCCAGCGTCTCAAGGAGATCACGGCCTACGCCGTCGAGGCCATGACCGCCGACGACAACGCCCCCGACGCCAGCGCCGTCCGCCGCATGGTTTCCGACGCCGAGGCACGCATCGTGCGTGGCCGCATCCTGGCCGGCGAGCCGCGCATCGACGGTCGCGACACGCGCACCGTCCGGCCGATCGCCATCCGCTCCGGTGTGCTGCCGCGCGCGCACGGCTCGTCCTTGTTCACACGTGGCGAAACGCAGGCCATCGTCGTCGCCACGCTCGGTACCGGTCGTGACGAACAGATCATCGACGCACTGGCCGGCGAGTATCGCGAGCGCTTCATGATGCACTACAACTTCCCGCCCTACGCCACCGGCGAATGCGGGCGCGTCGGAACGCCAAAGCGGCGTGAGATCGGCCACGGCCGCCTGGCCAAGCGGGCAATACTCGCCGTGCTGCCGTCGCCGGAAGACTTCTCCTACACCATCCGTGTCGTCTCGGAGATCACCGAGTCGAACGGATCGAGCTCGATGGCGTCGGTCTGCGGCGCCTCGCTGGCGCTGATGGACGCCGGCGTACCGCTCAAGGCCCACGTCGCCGGCATTGCCATGGGCCTGATCAAGGAAGGGAATCGGGTCGCCGTCCTGACCGACATCCTCGGCGACGAGGATCACCTCGGCGACATGGACTTCAAGGTTGCCGGTACCGATAGCGGCGTCACCGCGCTGCAGATGGACATCAAGATCCAGGGCATCACCCAGGAGATCATGAAGATTGCGCTGGCCCAGGCCAGCGAAGCCCGCCTGCACATTCTCAAGCAGATGCAGGATTCGATGTCGGCGCACCGCGAAGAAGTGTCGACCTACGCGCCGCGCCTGTACACGATGAAGATCAATCCGGAGAAAATCCGCGACGTGATCGGCAAGGGCGGCGCGGTCATTCGTGCCATCACCGAGGAAACCGGGACGACCATCGACATCAAGGACGACGGCACGATCACCATCGCCTCGGTAAGCGGCGACGCTGCCGACGCCGCCAAGGCACGCATCGAGTCGATCACCGCTGACGTCGAAGTCGGCAAGGTCTATGACGGCACGGTTCTCAAGCTGCTCGACTTTGGCGCCATCGTCAGCATCCTGCCCGGTCGCGACGGCCTGCTGCATATTTCGCAGATCGCCAACGAACGCGTCAATGCCGTTGCCGACTATCTGAAGGATGGCCAGAAGGTCCGCGTCAAGGTCCTCGAAGCCGACGAGAAGGGACGCGTCCGCCTGTCGATGAAGGCGCTCACCGTCGAGGAGGGCGGCGTGCCGCCAGCGGCTTGATCGGCATCGCCTGACGGCGGCCAGCGAGCCGCTGTCGACAGCAAAAAGGACGCCACGGCGTCCTTTTTTTGGCCTCGGCGGGGCAAGCATGCAGCCGCTCGCCAGACGGCGGTGTCGTTGCCTCGCGGTGACCGCCTGCGGCTACACGCGCCCGCCAGCTACTTGGCCATCTGCTTCTCGCGCACTTCTTCGAGGGTCTTGCAGTCGATGCACATCGTCGCCGTCGGACGCGCTTCAAGACGCTTGATGCCAATCTCGACTCCGCAAGCAGCGCAATAGCCATAGTCGCCACTGTTGAGCAGCTCCACGGTTTCTTCGATCTTCTTGATCAGCTTGCGCTCGCGGTCGCGGTTGCGCAGTTCGATGGCGATGTCTGTTTCCTGGCTCGCGCGATCATTGGGGTCAGCAAAAACGGTCGCCTCATCCTTCATCGTATGCACCGTACGCTCGATGTCTTCGATGAGCTGTTGCTTCAGCGCCTCGAGGATGCCGCGAAAATGAGCCAGCTGATTGCTGTTCATGTACTCCTCGCCCGCTTGCGGCACGTAAGGGGTGAAATGCTTGTACGTCAACTCATCAGCCATGTTCGAAGACCCTATTGCAAAAGAGACGACTAAATATCAGAAATGGCGCCGCCTGGCAAGCAGACGACCGCTGCCGGCCGGCGCAAGCACCGTTTTCCCGCCCCTGCAGCGCCGCCCTGGCAATGCTCCCGACAGCCATCGTTCACGTCATCACCTGACTCCCTCTCCGCCAGGCGCGTCACTGAGCGACGTCCGCCGCAGGGCCGCGACGGCTCGCCCTGTAGCGCGCGCGCTGGGCCATCGCCATTTCGAACGCGGCCTGCGTGAAGCCGAGAATCTCGGCGAATTCCTCGTCGCTAAGGGTGCGCGCGTCGTCGTTGCTGCGATAGACATTGACGAACTGATGTTCGCGCACGGACTGCAATACCAGCTTGCCGACGCCGAGTTCTTCAAGGCTCTTCCACAGCTCCGGGTTGGCCGTACGCGTCAGGCCCATGACGAAACCGATCGGATCCTGGCGACCAAGGACCGCCGCCAGGCGCAGGATGAGTTCGAACGACACCGCCAGGCGCCCGTTCTCCAGCGCTTCGACCAGCGACGGGTCCTTGAGGTCGATGGCCACGCCGAGTTCGGCAATCGTCAGCCCCGCGCGCTCGCGCATCCTGCGCACGACGGCCCCGGTCTTGGCCCAGGCGGCGGACTCGGCGGCGCTCGGCAGCACCACCCGCAAGACTTCCGACGCGGCCTCGATGGCCTGCCCGTCGAGGAGTGCTCGCGAGACCTTGCTCGCCATTTCCAGCGTTCGCCCGGCGACACCGGCCGCCGAACTGACGTCGAGCAGCCTGCCAGCCATGGCACGCACCTGGTCGACCAGACCGGGATCGCTGGCCGCGGGCGCGATCGGCTTCGCCGGCGCCGCGGCTTTCTTCCCTGTCCGTTTGCCAGGCGCTGCCGCCTGGGGCTTGGCTGCTGACGCGGTTGGCCTGTTCATCGACAATCCTCCACAGAGTAGCCGGGTCGAAAGGTGAGCACTGTGCCGGCCGCCGCTTCGCGTCGACGGTTCGCCGCCGCGACCGGCGAACAACCTTGCACAGCCTGCGGGTCAGCGGCCACTATAGCCGGGAAAGCCTTTCCCCGCCATGGCCGGCGGCTACTGCATCGGCTTCCCGGACGGGGTTGGCGCCGCGCTCTTGCCCCCCTGGCGCGAAAAGCTCGACGATGGCCCGCCCGCGCCACCGCTGATCGCCGGAAAACTCGCCCGGCACTTGATTCCCGCCGGCAGCTTGAAATCCGCATTGGCCAGTTCGAGGCGTACGCCGAAAGTCCCGCTGGCGGCGTCGAGAACCCGGTCGATCACCCGCACCGTCGCCGTATACCGCCCGCCGATCGGCGCCTCCGGAAATACCTCGACCTTCTCGCCGGCCTTGAGCTTGCCGAAAGCGTCGAGCGGCATCAGCACCTCGACGTACAGGGTGCCGATGTCGGCCAGTCTGAGAATCGGCTTGCGCAGGTCGCGATTGTCGGCCAGCTCTCCGGCGCTGAGCAGGCGATCGACGACCACGCCGTCCACCGGGCTCTCGATCGTGCGCAGGCGCAGCTGCTCGGACAGACGGCGATACTCGAGCTCCGCCAGGCGACGGTCGTCGCGGGCTTCGAGCAGCTCCGTTTCGGCGAGCCGCTTCTCGGTCAGGGCTTCGTCGCGATCGTGCAGCGACATGAACGACTCGCCCGCCAACTTCTCGCGCCGCTTGTATTTCGTCGTCGCGAACTCGACGCGGCTTTCGCCGGTGCGGATTTTTCCCTGCATCGTCGAACGATAGCGCGCGGCTTCGGACGCCGCGTGTTCGACGCCCGAATCGAGGCTTACGAGGACCTGGCCTTTCTTGACCAGATCACCACGATCCACCCAGATTTTCTCGATCAGACCTTCGCTCGCTGCGCGCACGTCGACGGTCTTGCTCGGTTCGATGATGCAATCGAACTCGGCGGCCAGCCCCCTGCCCGCCGACAACAACGCCAGCAACACGGCGCTCCCGAATCCGTTCACCCACATTCGACTTGTCCGACTCGGCATTTTCCTACTCCCCTCTTCCGGCAAACGCCAGGGACCGTTCCACTCTCTTGTCCATCTCGATGGTCTGCCGGCGCACCCGCGAATTCTGTCGCTCTGCCGCTGCCTGCGCGGACTGACGCAGCACGCGCGCCAGCGGCGCCGGTAGCAGCCCGGCCTCTGAAACGCACCCGCGCAGCCAGCCGAGCAGCGCTGAAGCGTGGGCGAGAAACAATTCGTCATCGAGCGCGACGATCGCTTCGCACGATCCGGGATCGCCCTGCCGACCGGCACGGCCGAAGAGCTGCCGATCGACGCGCGCCGAATCGTGGTATTCGGAAAGAATGACGTGCAGACCGCCCGCCTGGCGAACCTCCGGGCTGAGGAGAATATCGGTGCCGCGCCCGGCCATGTTGGTGGCCACGGTGATCCGCCCCGGCTGACCGGCGTCGGCGATGATCTCCGCCTCGCGCTGGTCCTGGCGCGCGTTGAGCACCTCATGCGCCAGTCCGGCCGCGCCCAGGTGCACGCTGGCCAGCTCGGAAGCCGCCACCGAACGCGTTCCGATCAGCACTGCCCGTCCCGCACGGCGCATTTCGGCCGCACGCTGCACCACCGCGGCCCAGCGCCTGTCGCCGTCGAGAAATACCCGCTGCCCGAGGTCGCGGCGCGCAAGCGGTCGATTCGGCGGGATGCGCAGAACGTCCATCGCGTACACCGAACGCATTTCCGGCGCCACCTCGGTCACCGTGCCGCTCATCCCGGCCAGGCACAGGTAGCGACGGAAGAAACGCTGATAGGTGATCCGCGAAATGGTGTCGCGTCGCTTGCTGGTCGCCAGCGCTTCCTTGACCTCGATCATCTGGTGCAGGCCGCGCTCCCACGAACGGTCGGCCATCACCCGACCGGTGTACTCGTCGACGATCTGCACCTTGTCGTCGGCGATGATGTAATGCCGGTCGAGCTGAAAGAGATACAGCGCCGACAGCCCCTGTTCGACGAGTTCCTCGCGCGCCCGCGGGATGCGCCACAGTCCAGGCAGCCCGCAGGCAAAATCGCCCACCGCCGCCCGGCCGGCGTCGGTCAGTTCGATGCTGCGTTCCTGCGCCCGGAGCAGGTAATGGCCCTTGCTGTTCAGGCTCGCGGCCAGCGCCAGCGCCTGCTCGTAGAGGGCGCGCCCGTTCGGGTCGTCGACGTCGCTGGAGATGATCAGCGGCGTTCGCGCCTCGTCGATCAGGACGCTGTCGGCCTCGTCGACGATCGCGAAGTACAAGCCGCGCAGCAGGACGCCGGCGCTCCCCTGGGCCGGACTTCGCCGCCCCGCCAGCCAGCCGTCGAGCAGCGCACGCTGACCGCCGCGGACACGCTTGCGGGCAACCCGATCGCGAAGATAGTCGAAGACCAGATCCTTGTTCACGCAGTAGGTGACGTCGGCGGCGTAGGCCGCGACGCGCTGCGCAGGCTCCTGGTCGGGGACGATCAGACCGACGCGGAGGCCGAAAAACTCATAGACCGGCGCGAGATACTGTGCATCGCGAGCCGCCAGGTAGGGGTTGACCGTAATCACATGCACCGGCGCACCGGCAAGGGCCACCGTCACCGCCGGTAGAACGGCGGTCAGCGTCTTGCCCTCACCGGTCTGCATTTCGGCCAGCGCGCCGCGCAGCATGGCGTAGCCGCCCATCAGCTGCACCGGGTAATGGCGCGGGCCGAGCTGGCGCGAACATACCTCGCGTACCAGCGCGAAACACTCGGCAACCAGCGCCTCGGCTGGCCCCTGGACGGCCAGGGCCGCGCGTACGGCCAGCGCCCGGCTGCGCAGTCGCTCGTCGTCGGCGGCCAGAAAGGCCTCTTCCAGCGCCTGTACGCGCGCGGCAAAACGGCGCAGCCTGTGCAGGCGCAGCGGCGAGCCCGCCTGCGCCCAGCGCCCCAGCAGACGCCCAAGGAAGCGGTCGAGACGATCGTCCTTGGGGTCGCGACGCTCGGGGTACAGTCCTGGAGCGAACTCATGCACCTGCCAGCACTCGAGCAAGGCCCTAGACATCGAAGCGCGAGAGGAAGAGCTGCCGCAGCCGCCTCGCCCACTGCTCGGCGAGGGGCTCGGCGCGGTGGTGGAAACGCACGTAGACGCGCGTGCCGATATGCAGCGGCCCGACCTCCGGCGGCAGTTCGAGGTCGAATTGAAACAGCCTGTGCAGCGACTTCAGGCCCTTCGGGTCGCGCGGATCGGTGCCCTGCTGGCCGCCCCCTGCGATCGACAGCGCCTTGCTTGGCAACTCCTCGTGCGCACCAGGCACCTCGCGTATCAGGCGCGCGCTATAGGTGTGTTCGAGTCGGTCGGCGATCTTCACCTGCACCTCGGCGCGCGCTTCGCGAACCAGGGCAATGTCATCCTGGACAACGACCACCCGCGCCAGCCGCGGCGGACCATCGACGATATAGCCGAGCAGCTCGCCTTTCTTCACGAAGCGCTGCGGCAGGTCCTGGGGCCGGGCCAGCTTGAGCGCGCCGGATACGGCGGCGACAACCAGCAGCGAATCCAGCTTTTCTTCGGCGCGCGCCAGGGCAAACCTTTCCCGGCGCAGATCCTCGCGGGTTGTCGCCGCCTGTACGCGCTCGTCGAACATCTGCGTGGTGTACTGCACCTCGAGCTGCCGTACCCGCGCCTGCGCCTGCTCGACCTCGGCGGCAAGCGTCGGTCTGGCCGTGACCAGCAACAGATCGCCGACCTCGACGTGCTCCTCTGGCTGAACCAGCAGCTGCTCGACAAAGCCGTCGGCACCGGCCCGCACTTCGGCCTTGTCGGGAACCCAGACCACGCCTTCGGCGTGCGTGCGCAGGGGCATCGGCACCGCGAGCACGAAGACCAGAACGAGCGCCAGCGAAGCGAAGCTGACGATGCGCGCACGCGTCCGCTGGCGCTGCAGCTCGGGGCTGGAAATCACATAGCTGAGGCCCTTGCCGATCGGCAGAACGAACATCGTCGTCGCGGCCCATATCGCCAGCACGACGCCGACGAAAAAGAACTCCCCGGCGATGAACAGGATGATGGCGATCATTACCAGCGTCCGGTAGACGAAAGACGCCGCCCCGTAGAAGAGAAACCAGCGGCGCTCGCCCGTAGTGGCCTGAGGTCGCTCGACGCTCTTGACGCCGAACAGGTAGCGCTTGGCAAGCCATTGCCAGTATTGATTCGAACGATTGCTGAGATTGGCAATCTCGATCAGATCGGCGAGGACGTAATAGCCGTCGTAACGCAGCAGGGGGTTGCCGTTGAAGAGCAGCGTCGACGCGCCGGCGACGAAGAGCACGTTGAAGGCGACCGAGCGCACCAGCCCGGGCTCGACCATCACCCACACGGCCATGGCGATCGCCGCCAGGAACAGTTCGACCAGCATCCCGGCGGCGCCGACCAGCGCCCGCCGCCACTTGTTGCGAAAGGCACCGGCGGCGGTTGCATCGACGTAGGGAATCGGCGCCAGGACGAGCAGCATGATGCCCATCTCGTGCACCTCGCCGTCGCCGGACTTGACCGCATAGGCGTGGCCGAGTTCGTGCAGTGCCTTGATCAGCGGATAGACCAGCCAGAGCAGGAAGAGGTTGTGCGCCGAGAGTACCTGGTCGCTGAGGTTGGCCGTCAGTTCATGCCAGTTCACCGCCGCGACGACGATCGCCGGCAGCACCGCCAGCAACCACAGCACCATTCCAAGTCGGCCGAAAATCGGCCGCAGCAGCGGCCAGCTGCGATTCAGGAAGGCGTCGGGATCCCACAGCGGGATGCGGATCGACATCGGGTTGATGAAGCTCTGCAGCAGTTTCTGGCGCTTCTGCTTGCGACCACGCTCGGCGAGTTCGTCAACGTCGGGTGGCAGTTCGGCCTGCAGCAGGTCGCCAGCGTGCAGTTGCGCCAGCAGGCGGATCACTTCGTCCTGCGTCGGGGCGTCCTCGCCGGCTTCGGCGGCGACCTCGGTCCACATCTCGTCGATCGTGCGCTGGCCGTCCATCAGCTGGATGACTCGGTACGCGGCAGGGCTGAAACGATGCAGCTTGCCCGAAGCGCCATCGTGCAGCACGTACCACGGCTCGCCACGAAAGCGCTGACGATGGATGCGCGCATGTGCGCGCAGTTCGGGGCGCAGCTCGGCGACACGATACCAGGAGGCGCTGAGGAAAGGGGCGGCCATGGCTGTCAACGCCCTACGGCAACCAGATCCAGGCCTGCATGCGCAGCCAGTCGCTCAGGCGATGCGTCCAGATCCACACATAGCTCTGTTCGCCGACACTGATCTTGCCCACCCCTTCCATGCCGGGACGCAGCTTGAGGTCGCTGCGCTCGAGCTGCGCTTCGACGCGAAAGGTATTCCTGCCGTCTTCGGCCTCGGCCATCGACACGTTGCGCACTTCGAAAACCAGGGCTTCGCCGGCCAGCCCGGCGAGCACCAGACGACCCGACTGGCCGACGCGCACATCGCGGATATCGCGGTCCTCGACTTTCAGGATCACCCGATAGGCGTCCAGCGGCGCCAGTTCGAAAAGGAGTTTGCCCTGTTCGACCGGCGAACCGAGCAGCTGGCTGAGATCGCCGGAGACGACGACGCCGTCGAAGGGGGCGACGATGTTGGCACGCGCCAGCTTCTCGTCGACCAGCGCCAGTTGCGAGTCGGCTTCCCACATCTGCGCCAGCGCGACATTGGCATTGGCGCGTTCGTGCTTGGCCAGTGCCTCGCGGTAGCGCGCCTTGTGCTGTTCGCGCTCGGATAGCCAGCGTTGGCGCTCGACGCGCAGATCGCGGTCGTCGAGCGTCGCCAGCAGCTGTCCCTGCTTGACGACAAAGCCGGCACGTACCGGCGCCTCGCGCAGGAAACCATCAAAGGGGGCCACCGCCGCGCGCTGCACCGCTCCCTCGACGACCGCCCTGGCGCTGACGCGATAATCGCCGTCAAGAACGAAAAGGCTCAGCAACACGAGCAGGGCGACAGCCATGGCGACACGAAAACCAGGCCGGCGGGGATCCTTGAGATGCCGCCCCCAACCGCGCAGCTGGTCGGCAAGGCGACCGGCGAACCAGCGATGCAGGTCAAGCCGGCTGTCGAGCAGCGGCCCGAGCAAGGCGCTGACAGCCTCGAAGGTCCTCGTTTCGTCGCTGCTGAAAGGCGTCCCCTGATGGCGCTCGAAAGTCAGTACGCCAACGCCGATGCCGCGGCTAACGACGAGCACCGAGCACACCGCTCGCGTCGCGGCGAAATCACGGTGAGCAATGGCGATCGCGCCGGAGCTTTCCGCCGTGGGCGGGAAAACGACGCTGCGCCGCTGATCGAGCGCCTCGTCCATGGCGTTTTCGAGACTGCTGACAAACTGGCTCTTCTTCTCGAAGAACGCGGAGTGCGACATGGCCAGCAAGCGCGCCCGCCCTCCCCGGTCGACGCCGAGCGAAACCCTGTCGCAGTCGAAACGGCTGGCAAGGTCGTTCACCACGGCCATGGCCATGGACTCGAGGCGGGCCTCCTCGGCCGCCACGGCAAGCACGTCGAGAGCGACGCGCGCGCGCTGCAAGGCCTGCGCGTCGTCGCCGTTCTGGCGGCGCAGGAAAAGCGTCTCGACCCAGCCGATTCCCCAGTGCAGTTGCCTGAGCACCTGCTGCAGCGCCGCTTCCGGGCGTTCGCCGACGTCGAGCACGACCGCGCCATGCACCTGTCCCTCGAGCTCTACCGGATAGGCGACGACGAGCAGCGCGCCCGCCTGGTCGGCAAGCAGAACACCGCGCCGCTCGCTCAGGCACTGCTGAGCGGCTGGCGCAAGATAGGTAACGTCGGTCTGCTCGGACGGCCATACGGCGGCCGGGACGAAGGTGCTGCTGCCCTGCTCGAGCAGCAGCAGCGCAGCGCGCACGTCGGCAACCTGCAGGCATTGCAGTGCCAGCCAGCTGCGGCAGAATTCGCCCGACGTCTGCGCTGAAGCGAAGGCCCCCCACAGCGCGTCGTCGTGCGCCCGCCTGGCGTGATCCCCAGGTCCGGGCGACGGGCCTGCGCCTGGCGCGGTCGAAGAGCAGAAACTGGAAGACAAGTGCTGACCTCGCAACCAGAGTAGCAATGACGAATGCAGCGTAAAGCGACGCCATAGATTGTAGCCAAGCCACAGGGCCTATCTGCAAGCCACTGTTTTCATTGCTGTAACAACCAAGAAAACTGCTCGCCAACCCCCTTCGCCGCTTTACAGTTGATACTCGGCGTCCGGCCGTGCACCGGCAATCGCCATGTCGACCGCTTTTCGCGTCAGCTGCGGCGCAAACAGTTCGATGAATTCGTATTCGTAGCGACGGATGTGGTTGCCGCGGCGCAGTCCGATGCGCGTGGTGTTCGAACCAAAGAGATGTTCGGCGGGCAGCGCCTGCAGACCGGCGTCACGGGCAGCATCGAAAGCCATGCTGGCGATGATGCCCAGGCCCAGGCCGAGGCTGACGTAGGTCTTGATGACGTCGGCGTCGATGGCGGTGAGCACGACGTTGGGTGTCAACTGCGCCAGCTCGAAGGCCTTGTTGATGCGCGAGCGACCGGCGAAGGCGGAGTCGTAGGTGATCAGCGGCCAGCGTGCCAGCGCCGTCAGCGACAAGGACTTCTCGCCAAGGATAGCATGCCCGTCGGGGGCGATCACGCAGTGCACCCATTGGTAGCAGGGGAGCATCAGCAACTGCGGGTACTGGTCGAGGGCTTCGGTGGCGATGGCGATGTCGGCCTCGCCCTTCAGCGCCCATTCGGCGATCTGCGTCGGATGCCCCTGGCGCAACGACAGCCGTACGCGGGGATGGCGCTCGACGAACTGCTTGACCACGCCGGGAAGCGCGTAGCGCGCCTGCGTGTGCGTCGTGGCGATGACCAGGCTGCCGGAGTCACCGCCGGCATACTCCTCGCCGACGCGACGGATGTTCTCGGCGTCGCGCAGGATGCGCTCGGCGATTTCGAGCACCGCCCTGCCCGGCTCGGTGACCGCCGTAAGGCGCTTGCCACTGCGTTCGAAAACGATCACCCCGAGTTCGTCTTCGAGCAGCTTGATCTGTTTGGAGATTCCCGGCTGCGAGGTATACAGCGCCGCCGCGGCCTCGGAAACGTTGAGGCCACGCTGCGCCACTTCGACGAGATAGCGAAGTTGTTGGAGCTTCATTGCCGCCTTTAATTGCTATTGGTTATAACAATCTAACTGAATATTCTTTTTCGATCAAACCGCCTGCTGCTACCATGCGCGCTCGTTTTCGCTATGGCTCATTGCTGATGGACTGGATGTTCACCCTGTCGGGCTTTGTCGTCGGCGCCATCGTCGGGCTCACCGGCGTCGGCGGCGGCTCTCTGATGACGCCGCTGCTGGTGCTCGTCTTCGGCGTTCACCCGGCAACGGCCGTCGGCACCGACCTGCTTTACGCGGCAATCACCAAGGCCGGCGGCACCTTCGTGCATGCCAAGAAGGGCCACGTCGACTGGCGCATCACGCGCCTGCTGGCGAGCGGCAGCATTCCCGCCGCACTGCTCACCGTCTGGGGGCTGTCGTTCCTGCCCAAGCAGAGCGCCGAGGTTTCGCACGTCATTTCGGTTTCGCTGGGGATCGCGCTGCTGCTCACCGCCGGCGCGATCATCTTCCGCCACCAGCTGCAGACGCACGCGCTGGCACACGCCGACGACGGTGCGCACACACAGCTTCGGGCGCCGATCACCGTCGCCTTCGGTGCGCTGCTCGGCGTCCTGGTCACCGTGTCATCGGTCGGTGCCGGCGCGCTCGGCGTCGCCGTGCTGTTCTACCTTTACCCCCGGCTGCCGACGATCCGCATCATTGGCAGCGATGTCGCGCACGCCGTGCCGCTGACCCTGGTCGCCGGCCTCGGTCACTGGCTGCTCGGCAGCATCGACTGGTCGTTGCTCGGCAGCCTGCTGCTCGGCTCGCTGCCCGGGATCTGGCTCGGCAGCCACGCCTCGGCAAAAATCCCGGACCGTATTCTTCGCCCCATTCTGGCGTGCATGCTGCTCCTGATCGGCGGCAAGCTGATCGCCCAGTAGATGCCCGTGCCCGGCCTGGCCCACGCAGTGGCAGGCATGGCTTCATTTATATAAGGAGCGACCCATGTATCGCTACGACAGTACTGACCAACAACTGATCAACGAGCGGGTAAGCCAGTATCGCGGCCAGATGGAACGTCATCTGGCCGGCGAGCTCTCGGAAGACGAGCTGCGTCCGCTGCGCCTGCAGAACGGGCTGTACATCCAGCGGCACGGCCCGATGCTGCGTATCGCCATCCCCTACGGCATGCTCTCGTCGGCGCAGCTGCGCAAGCTGGCCGAAATCTCGCGCCGCTACGACCGCGCGGTCGGGCACTTCACGACCCGCCAGAACATGCAGCTCAACTGGCCGCAATTCGAGGAAACGCCGGAAATCCTGGCCGAGCTGGCGAGCGTCGAAATGCACGCCGTGCAGACCTCGGGCAACTGTATCCGCAACATCACCAGCGATCACTTTGCCGGCGTCGCGCCCGACGAACTGGTCGACCCGCGCCCGTACTGCGAACTGCTGCGCCAATGGTCGACTTTCCATCCGGAATTCGCCTTCCTGCCGCGCAAGTTCAAGATCGCGGTCAATGCTGCGGCGCAGGACCGCGCCGTGATCCGGGCGCACGACATTGGCCTCGAGGTGGTCAGCGACGAGCGCGGCGAGATCGGCTTCAAGGTCCTCGTCGGCGGCGGTCTCGGGCGCACGCCGATCCTCGGCAAGGTGGTTCGCGAGTTTCTGCCGCGCCGGCACATCCTTTCCTACCTGGAAGCCATCGTGCGCCTTTACAACCGCTACGGTCGCCGCGACAACATGTACAAGGCACGCATCAAGATTCTCGTCCAGGCGCTCGGGATCGACGAGTTTGCGCGCCAGGTGGAAGCCGAGTGGGCGCATCTGCGCGACGGCGAGACGACGGTCACCGACGCCGAGTTCGACCGAATTGCCCGCCATTTCGAGCCGCCGGCCTGGGAGACGCTGGCCGCCGAAGACCCCGTGCATAGTGCCCGTCTGCATACCGACAAGGCCTTCGCCAACTGGGTCAAGCGCTGCGTGCACGCCCACAAGACCCCGGGCTACGCCGCCGTGACGCTGTCGCTGAAGGCGCCGGGAGTCGCTCCCGGCGACATCAGCGACGTCCAGATGATCGCCGTCGCCGACCTTGCCGATCGCTTCAGCTTCGGCGAACTGCGCGTCAGCCACGAACAGAACGTGATCCTCGCCGACGTCAAGCTGGGCGACCTGCATGAAGTCTGGCAGATTGCGCGCAGCCAGCGCCTGGCAACCGCCAACATCGGTCTGCTGACCGACATGATCTGCTGCCCTGGCGGCGACCTCTGCTCCCTGGCCAATGCGCGCTCGCTGCCGATCGCCGAGGCGGTGAACGACAGGTTCGACGACCTCGACTATCTCTACGACATCGGCGACATCTCGCTCAACATCTCCGGTTGCATGAACTCCTGCGGCCACCATCACGTCGCCAACATCGGCATCCTCGGCGTCGACAAGAATGACGAGGAGTGGTATCAGATCACCGTCGGCGGCCAGCAGGGCAACGGCGCGACGATCGGCAAGGTCATCGGCCCCTCGTTCTATGCGCAGGAAGTGCCGGAGGTCATCGACGCGCTGATCGCCGTCTATCTCGAACAGCGCACCGCCAGCGAGCGCTTCATCGACACCTGGCAGCGAGTCGGTGTCGAGCCCTTCAAGGCGCGCGCCTACGCCGGCCGCGACCGTCGCCGAACCGCCAAGGTCGCCGGCACGGGCAGCAACGCAAAGGAAATCGTCAATGCCTAGGATCATCAAGAACACGCAGATCGTCGACGACCACTGGCAGGTGCTGACGCTGGCCGAGGGCGAGACGCCGGAAAGCGTCACCCTGCCTGCCGAACCGACGCTGCTGCCGCTGGCCGTGTGGCTCGCGCGCAGGGACGGGATCGCCGCCGCCCGCCTACCCATTGGCGTCTGGCTCGACGCCGGCGAGGGCCCGGAAGCGCTGGCTGACGACCTCGACCGATTGGCCGTGATCGGCGTCAACTTCCCGAAGTTCACCGACGGCCGCAGCTACTCGAGCGCCCGTCTGCTGCGCGAGCGCTACGCCTACAAAGGCGAGATTCGCGCCCTCGGCGACGTCCAGCAGGATCAGCTGTTCTTCATGCGCCGCTGCGGTATCGACGCCTACGCACTGCGCGCCGACAAGGACCTCGAAAAAGCGCTGGCCGGCCTGGCGGTGTTCAGCAACACCTACCAGGCGGCGGTCGACCAGCCGCAACCGCTCTTCCGGCGGCGCCCGGAAAACGGCAAGGAGGCGGCATGAACCACCTCGGCAAGCTCGACGACCCGGCGCTGCTCGACGCGCTGGCGAGCAAGGTCGCCGACGCGCGCCGCCTGCTGCGCGAGATCGCCGACGACTTCTCGCCAGCGGCGTTCGCCAGCAGTCTCGGTGGCGAAGACATGGTGCTCACCGACCTCATCGTCCGTGATGCACTCGCCATCGAGATCTTCTCGCTCGACACCGGCCGCCTGCCGGCCGAGACCTATGCGCTGATCGCCCAGGTGAAGAGCCATTACGGCCTGGCGCTGCGCCTGTACTATCCACGCCACGACTTGGCCGAGGCGTGGACCCGTGAGCACGGCATCGACGCTTTTTACGAGTCGGTGGAGCTGCGCAAGGGTTGCTGCCATTTCCGCAAGGTCGAACCGCTGCAGCGCGCGCTGGCCGGCCGCAAGGCCTGGATCACCGGCATGCGCGCGCAGCAATCAGCGACCCGCGAAGGCTTGCCGGTGCGTAGCTTCGACCCTGGCAGCGGCGGTTTGGAGAAATTCAACCCGCTCACTGCGTGGAGCGAACGCGAAGTCTGGGCCTACCTCAAGCAGAACCAGGTGCCGTACAACGCCCTGCACGACCAGTTCTACCCGAGCATCGGCTGCGCGCCGTGCACGCGCGCCATCACGCCCGGAGAAGATGTGCGCGCCGGCCGCTGGTGGTGGGAGAATCCGGAATCGAAGGAATGCGGCTTGCACATCAAGCGCGCCTGACACCCGCCAAAACAAACAATCGATGAATCACACAGGTCAATCATGAGCAGCGCAGCACTCTCAAGTGTCACCCTATCCCATCTCGACTGGCTCGAATCCGAGGCCATCCACATCATGCGCGAGGTCGCCGGCCAGTGCAGCAACCCGGTGCTGCTTTTTTCCGGCGGCAAGGACTCGATCTGCATGCTGCGCATCGCCGAGAAAGCTTTCCGCCCGGGCCGCTTCCCGTTCCCGCTGATGCACATAGATACCGGCCACAACTACCGGGAAGTGACCGCTTTCCGCGACCAGCGCGCGGCCGAACTCGGCGAGCGGCTGATCGTTCGCTCGCTCGAGGACTCGATGGCGCGCGGCACGGTGGTGCTGAAATCGGCCGACGAACCGCGCAACAAACACCAGTCGGTGACGCTGCTCGAAGCGATCGAGGAGTTTGGCTTCGACGCCTGCATCGGCGGTGCGCGCCGCGACGAGGAAAAGGCGCGCGCCAAGGAACGGATTTTTTCCTTCCGCGACGAATTCGGCCAGTGGGACCCGAAGAACCAGCGCCCCGAGCTCTGGGATCTCTACAACGCACGCAGTTTCAAGGGTGAAAACATTCGTGTCTTCCCGATCTCGAACTGGACAGAAATCGACGTCTGGCAATACATCGAACGCGAGCAACTGGCGCTGCCGTCGATCTATTTTGCCCACCGCCGCCCCATCGTTCGCCGCAGCGGCGGCCTGCTGCCGGTGACCGCGGTGACACCCGTCAAGCCCGGCGACGTGGTCGAGGAAATGATGGTTCGCTTTCGCACCGTCGGCGACATCACCTGCACCGCGCCGGTCGAGTCGGAAGCCGACAGCGTCGCGGCGATCATCGCCGAGACGGCAATCACGACGATCACCGAGCGTGGCGCAACCCGCCTCGACGACCAGACCTCGGACGCGTCGATGGAGCAACGCAAGAAGGAAGGCTATTTCTGATGTCCGCAATCGACCCCATTGAACCCATGCAAGCATTCTCCCTGGAAGACGTCCCCGACAACGGCCTGCTGCGTTTTCTGACCTGCGGCAGCGTCGATGACGGCAAGAGCACGCTCATCGGCCGCCTGCTCTACGACAGCAAGACGATCCTCGCCGACACCCTGCACGCCATCCAGCGCACATCCGAAAAGCGCGGCCTCGACGTCGTCGACCTGTCGCTGCTCACCGACGGCCTGCAGGCCGAGCGCGAACAGGGAATCACCATCGACGTCGCCTACCGCTACTTCACCACCGGCACGCGCAAGTACATCATCGCCGACGCCCCGGGCCACGAGCAGTACACGCGCAACATGGTCACCGCCGCGTCGACGGCCGACCTGGCGATCATCCTCATCGACGCCCGCAAGGGCGTTCTCGCGCAGACCCGCCGCCACTCCTATATTGCGCACCTGCTCGGTATTCCGCACGTCGTCGTGGCGGTGAACAAGATGGACCTGGTCGACTACTCACCGGAAGTCTTCGCCCGCATCAAGGCCGACTACCTGGCCTTTGCCGGCAAGCTGGGAATCGAGGACGTACGCTTCATGCCGATGTCGGCGCTGCACGGCGACATGATCGTCGATCGCGGCGAACGCCTCGACTGGTACGCGGGGCCGAGCCTGGTCGAGGTCCTCGAAACGGTGCCGGCGGTGCATAGCGCGCACGCCGAGAAATTCCGCTTCCCGGTACAATACGTGTGCCGTCCGCAGGACTCGGCGAACCCGGAGCTGCACGACTACCGCGGCTTCATGGGCCGTGTCGAGTCCGGCGAGCTGGCCATCGGCGACGCGGTGACGGTGCTCCCGTCGGGGCTGGAAACGCGCGTCAGGGACATCCAGGTTCTCGCCGAGTCGGTGCCGCACGCGGTCGCCGAGCAGTCGGTGACCATCCTGCTCGACGACGAGATCGACATCTCGCGCGGCGACATGATCGTCAAGAGCGGCGAACTGCCGACGGTCAGCAAGCAGATCGACGCCATGCTCTGCTGGCTGGCCGAAGCGCCGCTCGACCCGCGCCGCAAGTACCTCATTCGTCATACCACGCGCGACAGCAAGGCGATGCTTGCCGGCATCGATTACCGGATCGACATCAACACCATGGAACGGCAGGCTTCCGAGCGCCTGGCGATGAACGACATCGCCCGCGTACGCTTCAAGCTGGCGCAACCGATCTTCGCCGACCCCTACGCGGAGAGCCGCGGCACCGGCGCGTTCATCGTCATCGACGAGTCGTCGAACAACACCATCGGCGCCGGCATGATCGTCTGATCGGCACGCGCCAGTCATCTGGCGCGTCCTCCCGGCGAAAATCGCAGCCGCGTTTGACCCGAACGCCGACGCCACCGATACTTCATAGGGTTCAGCGGTGTACGGGTCGCTGAAACGTTCGGTCGGCGCGCGACCGTTTCTTCGCGAGGCTGCTGCGGCCATGGATATTCACGGAAAGCCGATCGCCGAACGCATCGACTGGCTGTTCGGTCTGGCCGACCGCCATGCAGCGATGTACCGCAGCCCTGAAGCCTGGCTCGCCCGCCAGCGCTATCAGGCCGAGCATCCGACGGCAATCGCCGTCCTCAAGTGCATGGACGGGCGCATCAACATCCCGGTGGCGACCAACACGCCGGTCGGCCTGCTGATGCCCTTTCGCAACCTCGGTGGAATCTTCGACCTTGGCTGGCCGCACCTCGGCGAAGTGCTCGCCCACCATGTCCAGCGCGTGGTCAGCGCCGGTCGGCATGTGCTCTTCCTGGTCACCTACCACTATTCGCAAGGCGAGCCGAAGCGCGGTTGCGCGGGCTTCGACTACGACACGGCGGCGGCGATCGCCCACACCTACGAGATACGCCGCCAGGTCGAACACATTTTCGGCGGCGATCATGCGACCGTCTATCCGCTGGTCTGTGGCTTCGAGACCGACGAGGACGCCCTGGTGATCCACGGCACGGCGGGCGAGCAGCTGCACCTGGCGAACCTGACGGCCGCCGACCGGACGACGCTAGAACAGCGCCTTGCCGCCCTGCTGCCCGACATGCCAGCGCAGATGCGCGCCGATCTGCTGCCACTGCTGCACGGCAATCTCGAACATGTCGAGAGCGTACGCTCGCAGATCCGCAGTCGCGAGCGCCTGCTGGACATCGAGCACCGCGAGTGGACGATCTGTCTGGGTCGTGGTTTCGACTTCCTGCACACCCCCAACGTGGCCTTGATCATCGGCCCCTACAGCCCCAACCTGGACGTTCCGATCCGCAGGGCGGCCAGCATCATCGAGGCCAACATGCAGGCCGGACGCATCCCGGACGATGGTTTTCTGCTCCTGGCGTCGGTGCCGTACGAGGAGATCGGCGTCGACCGCGCCCGCGCCGAGCTCAAGTCGAGCTTCCTGTCGAGCTTCGCGGCCGACGTCATTCGCCGTGAATTTCCCCGACTGGGCGGGCAGATGACGACGCGCACGGCAGTCCTCGACTGGCGCTCGCGAACGCTGGAAGCGATCGCCAGCAAGCAGTAGCCGAGTTGGCCGGCCGCCGAGCCATGGCCAGCGAACCGACAGCGAGGCGGCAAGCTGTTAGAATCGCGGCCTTTCCCTGTCGGCCTTGCCTACCATGTCCCAGAATTCACGCCTGATCTTCGGTTTTCATTCGACGCTCGCCAAACTGCGTCACGACCCCGGTGCGATACGTGAAATCTACGTCGACGCGGCGCGCCATGACGCCCGCCTGCGCGATCTGGTTCGCCACGCTGAGTTCGCCACGGTGCGCGTGCTGCCGGTGGACAGCGCACGCCTGCAGGCAATGGCGCCTGGCGCCCGCCACCAGGGAGTGATCGCCACCGTCGACGCGGCGCAGCGACACGTGACCCTCGACGACGTTCTCGACACCCTCGACGAACCGGCCTTCCTGCTCGTTCTCGACGGCATTCAGGATCCGCACAACCTCGGTGCCTGCCTGCGAGTGGCCGACGCCGTCGGCGCGCACGCGGTGATCGCCCCCAAGGATCGCGCGGTCGGCTTGACGCAGACGGCGGTGAAGGTCGCCAGCGGCGCCGCCGAAACGGTGCCCTACGTCACGGTGACCAATCTTGCGCGCACCCTGCGCGAGTTGAAGGAACGGGAAATCTGGGTCGTCGGCACCGATGCCGACGCCGACGATGACCTCTATACCGCGCAATGGCCAACGGCCTGCGCCTGGGTGCTCGGCGCCGAGGGCGACGGCCTGCGCCGCCTGACCCGTGACACCTGCGACCAACTGGTGAACATCCCGATGCTCGGCTCGGTGGCCAGCCTCAACGTCTCGGTGGCCACCGGCGTATGCCTCTACGAGGCACGCCGCAGACGCGCGCCGGGCAGTACTCGCGGCCCGCTCAGCCCCACCAGTCCCAGCGCCTAAGTCTTGTACGAGTACCGGTAGACGTAGCCCTTGTAACCGTAGCGGTAACGCTGGCGGCTGACATTGAGGTCGTTGAAGACGAAGCCCTTGACCTCGACGCCGGCCTGATTGAGGCGCTTGACCGCCTGCTCGAGTTCGCGGATCGGGTGTTTTCCTGAGCGGGCGACCATCAGCGTCGCGCCAACATGACGACCGATGATCGCCGCATCGGAAACGGCCAGCACCGGCGGCGCATCGACGATCACGGTGTCGAAACGTTCGCCGAGTTCTCTGAGCAGCGTGGCAAAGCGCTCGTGCATCAGCAGTTCGGAAGGATTCGGGGGAATCTGGCCGGTCGACACCACGCACAGATTGGCCACCGAGGTCGTTTTCAGAACGGCGTCCAGTGCGGCCTGCCCGGCGACGTACTCGGAGACGCCCAGCGCGCGCTCCCTGCCGAACTCCTTGTGGATATGTCCGCGACGCAGGTCGGCATCGACGATCACCACGCGCTTGCCGACCTGTGCCAGCACGACGCCCAGGTTCTTGGAAATGAAGCTCTTGCCCAGACCGGGGCTCGAGCCGGTGATCAACAGCGAGTTGCGTTGTGCGTCAAGCAGCGCGAAGTGGAGCGTCGTACGCAAGCCGCGCAGGCTCTCGACGGCGTCGTCTTCCGGAAACGAGACCGCCAGCAATTCGCCGACGCCGGATTTCGACTTGCGCTGCAAATCGATTTCCATCTTGCTGTGCGGCACCGTGGCATAGACCGGCAGGCCGAGCTGCGACTCGATGATCTCCGGGTCCTCGACGACGACGCGCAAGGCGCGAAGCAGCCAGATGATGACCATGCTGAACAGCACGCCGAGGAGCAGCGCGATGCCGAGAATGGCAATCGGCTTGGCGCCGACCGGTTGGCGACCAACGGCCGCAGAATCGATGATGCGCACGTCGCCAACGGTCCCGGCCTTTGACACGCGCAACTGCTGGGCGGTATTGAGCAGCTCGGTATACAGCCGGTTCGAGACTTCGACGTCGCGTGCCAGGCGCAGAACCGTCTGCTGCGTATCGGGCAAGGCCGCCACGTCGGCGTCGAAGGCCTTGCGGCGCTCATTGAGACGCTGCAGCTTGTTGTCCACCGCCTGAATCCTGGGGTGTTCCGGAGTGAAGTTCTGGCGCAGTTCGTCACGCTCCTGCTTGAGCAGTACGGCGGCGTTCTCGACCTCGACCAGGGACTTCAGCACGCTTTGCGTCTCGAGGCTCAAATCGAGCGAGCCGCGACTCTGGCGATAGTTGTTGTATGCGGCCTCGGCGCTGTCTACCTGTGTCTTGAGCGCAGGCAGCTGGGTTTCGAGAAAGGCCAGCGTCTTCTCGGCTTCGGCCGAACGGCGTTCGACGTTCTGGCGAAGGTAGGTATTCATGATGTCGTCGAGGACGATGCCGATCTGCTCCGGGTCGCCACCCGTCAGGCTGAGCTCGAGGAGACTCGATTTCTTGCCGCGTTCCTTGACCGAGTAGTTCCTGCGCAGATCGTCCACGGCGGTCTCGGCGGAGAGTTTCATCAGCCGGAAGCGCGTCCCCGGCCGCGCCTTGAGCTGGGCGACGAAGATGGAGTAATCCTGGCCAATGGCACGTTTTCCGACCTGGCCCTTGAGGACAGACTGCCCGTCGCCATCCATCACTTCGAAGCCACCCTCGTCACCGGCGACGAGGGTCAGCTGATCGTCCAGCGCCCGTGCCGGAACCTCGAGCGAATCGACCTGGATGCGGTCGCCGCCCCAGGAAAAGCTCGACAAACCCAGCCACGGGGAATTCGGATCGTCACCGTCGTAGCGCCGGCTCAAAGCACCGCCAATCAACGGAAATGTTCGCGGAACGGCAACGATGTCCAGCTTGAGCTTCTTGACCACCCGGCCAAGGACCATCCGCGAGCTGAGAATCTCGAGTTCGGCGGATACGCTCGTCTCGTCACCGAGCAAGGGCTGCAAGGCCTTGAGAGAGCCCATTCCGGAACTTTTTTCTTCGACCTGCAAGAGGCCATCCGCCCGGTAGATCGGCTTGGCGACAAACACCCAGGCCAGGCCGAGGACGAGGGCAAACAGGGTCACCGCGGCAATCAGCCAGCGATAATCCATGAGCACGGCGATGATCTCGCCAAGCGCCAGCCCCTCGTCGTCGTCTTCCGGGGACGTCTGCTGCAGCGACTGCGTTTGCGCCTGGGCGCCTGACCTGCCCGGGACGCCGGGTGCGTTGAAAGGGGTCTGTGACTGGTCGTTATCCATGGATCGTCCGTGATTGCCGCCGCCGAAGTTGGCTGGGCGGCTCAGCGTGATAGGCAGGCTCTTGGGGGCCGGTCAGCCGGCGGCTGTGCATGCCCCCTGTCCGGCGGTGAAAGGAAAGACGGTCAGGATCAGTACGGCGGCTGTTTTCCGCCGAAGAGCGGGTACTGCGTCTGACTGGTCAAATTGAGCATTGTCGCCGTCGGCAGAATGTTGGAGATCACGCGCTGCCAGCGAACGATTGCCGCGGCATCGACATAGACCACGTCGCGCGGACGCAGCGGGAAGCGGTCGGCGAGCAACATCGCGTCGGGAAGACGGGAATCGAGATGGAAGAGCTCGGGAGTTTCGCTATCGCCGCGCATGACGTAGATCCAGCGCGGGTCGGAGGTCGCCTGGTTGATGTAGCCGGCGTCGCTGAGCGCTTCGGCGAGCGTCGAGCGTTTCTTGTTCATCACTTGCGAGCCGGGCCGGACGACTTCGCCAAGAACGAAGATCTTGTTGAAACTACGGTCGGCAACATTGATGATGTCGCCGTGCTCAAGCAGGGCATTCTGTGCCGTCGCCCCATAATCGTACATCGCCTGGATATCGACCAGGTAGGTGGTGCCGCGCCGGGTGAGCAAGACGCGGCTATAGTCGGCCTCCGGCGTGAAGCCACCGGCGCGGTTGACGGCCTCGACGACGGTCATCGGAATATCGGTCACCTGCTGGATACCCGGTTTCGCCACCTCGCCGACGACATACACCTGCTGACTGCGAAAAGCGACCATGCGCACGTCGAGCTGAATCTGCTCGATGTATTTGGCCAACTTGGCCGACAGCAGCTTGCGTACCTCGCTGGTCGTCTTGCCCTGGACGTTGAGCACGCCCGCGTACGGGAAGAAGATCGTCCCATCGTCGGCGACAACGGTGCCCGCCTGCTCGGCAGTGCGGAAGCTGCCGGCCGGAATCGTCAGCTCGGGGTGATCCCAAACAATGATCGAAATGATGTCGCCAGGCCCGAGCCTGTACTCGGGCGTCAGCCTGCCGTCGCCGCTGCCGGGACGCGGCGCGTCTTTCGTCGCCACGCCGGCGACGCTGGTGCCGTCGCCACGCGGCGGCCGCGCCGCTTTGAACATGTCGACGATCAGTTCGGCGGTAATCGGCTTGATCTTGACGTTCGACGGTACCAGTGCGTCCCCCTGCTGGACCGGTAACATCACCGCGGACTCCTCGCGGTTGCTGTAGCTCTGGTTGCCCGGAACAAGGCTACAGCCAGTCATAGCAATGGCGGCAAGACCAATCAGGAGGCGCCGGATTCGATCCGGCACCGCAAGCGACAATTTCATGGGTAGCTCCTCGTTTCTATTCGTACGTGCTCTCGCCGACGCGTCCGGGCAACAAAGCGCCGCGAAGTGTACCTCGCGAGCGAAGGCGCCGCAAACGCAGCCGCCAGCTCTGCGCCGTGTCTTCCGATCCGACAGGTCAGAACGCAGCGCAAAACACGGCGCCGATGCTCTTGGTGATGGGGGAATCTCTGAATCACGCCCGCAGGATAACGCCGTTCGGGGTGATTCCGCGTGCTCTATTTCACGTCCCTAGGCAATGGCGGACGCCACTGCTCGGCCTGTTCAGCCGAGTTTCGTGACCCAGGGCTCGACAGCGGCTTCGATCAGACGCAGCGCTTCCGCGTGCGCTTCGTCCCCACGCCGATAGGGATCGGGGATTTCGGTATTTGTCCAGTGCCCGAGCAGGAAGGTCTTCCCGCGCGCAGCGGGGTCCAGCGCCAGAACCGCGTCGCGATGATGTGGTTCCATTACCAGCACCAGTTCGGCCCAGCGCAGGAGTTCGCGGGTCAACTGGCTCGCCCGGTGCGCGCTGAGGTCAACGCCGCGCGATTGCATCATCGAGCAGGTCGTCTCCTCGGCGGGATGATTGACCAGCGCACCGATACCTGCTGACTGAGCCTCAACGGGTCGACCGACCTGCTCGATGCGTTGGCGGAGAAAAAATTCGGCCGCCGGGCTGCGGCAGATGTTGCCGGTGCAAACGGTAAGAATTCGATTGAACACCTCAGCCCCCCATCACGCCGGAGGAATGCTGACTTCGAACCCCACTCCGCTGGGGCCCAAGGTCCCACCACCGCGCTCCATCGAGTAGAGAAGGGTGCTGCGCGCAGAGCGCCGTTCGCGGCCACGTTGGCCAACCGTGGTGCCGCCTGCCGGAGGACTGCTGCGCAGGTCGTTCTCGCTCTGGCGGCAAATGAACAGGCGAACCTCGACATCGCGCTGCCCAAGCAGGTGTTTCTTGATTGCCGATGCGTCACGCTGAACTTTGCCGATCAGGCGCTCATCGCCATTCACCGGAACGTGCACCACGCAGTAAACGTTGCGGCCGTCGCTCGCGGCGCGGTCTGTCTGGTAGACGCTCAACTGGTAGTCATAGCTGGTGGCACTCAACTGCTCACCGATCAAGGCAAGCAGCTCGGGGAACTTCTCCTTGCCAACGTAGCCGACAAAAATGCCGCGGACCTGAACCGAAGGAAGGCCAAAGGCACGATTGATCCGGCGCAGTCCGGGCACCAGCCGCCATGGGCGCAGGATGACCAGGAAGTAAGCGACAAAGACACCCACGAATAGCCAGAACATCAGATACTCGGGAACCTCCAGCAGCAGGCCACCGACGCCCACCAGACCCAGGAAAAGCTGCGCGAAAGCGGCAAACGCGACGACATCGCAGACCCGGTAGCCGGCACGAACGAAGAGGTGGTGCAAGTGATGACGGTCGGGTCGGAACGGCGACTTGCGCAGCCAGATGCGGCGCAGCATGACGCCAACCGTATCCATCAGCGGCAGCGCAAACAGCCACAGAGCGGTCACCGGGGTCATCGCTGGCGAGTCGCCCTGCGACAGGGCGATGAACAGCCACGCAAACAAGAAACCGAGCACCATGCTGCCGTTATCACCGAGAAACACCCGCGCCCGACTGTTCCCCGGATAGCGCAGGTTGTAGTACAGGAAGCCGGCAAGGCCGGCGATCAGCGCGACGATGAGAACCGCATAGGCGCTTTGGCCCGCGATAAGGGCCACCATCCCGGCAAGCACCAGGCTGACCAGGCTTATCGAGCCCGACAACCCGTCGATCCCGTCGATCATATTGACGGCATTGATCAAGCCGACGGTGGCGAAAACGGTCAGTGGGATGGACAGCAAACCAAGCTCGAACTGCACGCCGGGAAGAAGCTCTCCGAAAGACAGCAGTTCGACCCCACCAAAAAACACCATTGACAGGGCGACGGCCGCCTGAACGACAAAGCGCAGCTTGAAGCTGAGGTGCACAATGTCATCGGCAAAGCCGGTCAGAAAGAGGATCAGCGCACCAATCAAAATGCCCTGCAGGGGGGAAAGGGCAAGACCGCCGAACAAGGGGTCAAGGAGAAGGAACAGGCTGAGCAGGACGGCAACGATGCCCACCCCACCGACGAATGGCGTGCTCGCCTCGTGCTGCTTGTGCCCCCCCGGGCGGTCCACGATCCCCAGGCGATCGGCCAGGTCCGCACCCAGCCGGATGGCCACACCGGAAATCAATAAACAGGCGCAAAACAACAGGGCCAGTTCCATGGCCACCTCCACGACTCACTATTTCCTGCCTGCGCCTTGGCCCTGCGTCAAAATCAGCATGCCCAGGCGGGGACGTCACAAACCGATCAGCCCCAGACAAGAAGAGCCCTTGCGGGCTCTTCGACCACAATCAAAGAACACTCTCTCACCGAGAAGCGTTCAACCGTTATCACACACGGCGACGACGGCTCAGGCACAGACCGAGCAGACCGATGCCGAGCAGAGCCAGCGACTCGGGCTCGGGAACCTGCAAGCGGTATGAACCGCTGAAGGAGTGGAACGGGTCCGGCGCAGAATAGCCCGTCGGCGTCGCCGAGAAGCCATACAGGTACTGCCACGATGCGCCATCGACTTGCACCTTGACCACCTCACTGACCTGTGCGCCATCGGCAACCGGCGCGAGATCGTCAGCCGTTCCGGGAAGCGCCGCATTGACGGCAGCGACCAGCGCGTTCAGGACCGGACTCGCATTGAGAAAGCCATCGAGGCCGACGTAGATCGTTCCGTTGGCAGAGGTATCGACGTACGAAACGTTCGGATCGCTGACGCGTCCGTAGCCCGCCGTACTACCGAGGAAGATACCCGTCAGGGCGGTGAGTTGGGTTCCGCTCAGAATCTGCCCGACCGAGGCGAAGGCGTCGGTAATGTAGCGGGTCGCCAGCGCATTGCCGTTCGCGGTCCAGTCGGTCAGAATCAGGCTGCTCATGACCACCTGATGTGCGCCGACCATACCGGTCATGGTCGTGACCGGGCCCCCAAGCTTGGACAGCTCGACGTTTCCGTTGCCATTCAACACAAGCTGTGCGTCAGCCGGGGTCTGAGGGCCGGTGTTGGTGATTACACCCGGTGAGGTCTCACTCCAGACGGTATAGACACCAGGCCCTGCAAATGGGACTGGGTCAAGCACTATTGAGACGGCTGACGCGCCGGCCGACGCCACCAAGGCCGCTACGGCCAGGGCGATCTTTGTCTTGCTGCAAAATGCTTTCATAAGAGACTCCTTTGACATCGAGTACCAGCCCTTGTCGGAAACCGGTTGATGAGGGTTGAATGGACTTAACAAGTCTTGGTTTCTGGGATGCCACACAGGCCCGCGCCTGCTTCCCTCGACAAAACCTGACTCGGTACACATAAAGCAAATTTCATGCCAAAAAACGAATGTCTATAAAATCCACCACTTAGCCTGTCCCCGATCGGAGACCAAGAGAATCGTGTAAAAAAACTCGACACTTGGCGTGTCGCGACGACCCTCTCTTCAGGTGAAGTATAGCAGGCGACAGGGAATGCCCTGGCCGGAGGCGGTCTTCCGGTCGCCCGCTCGCGGCGCGCCGGCAATCGGACACGGCATTGCGCGCTTGCCGCGACTGCCGACGCGATCAGTGGGTGGCCATGATGCCATTGCGGCTCGCCGCACGCCCTTGCGCGCTGTCCGCAGCGCACTTGCGAGCACGCCGGACAGCGCGCTATAGTTGCGGCGCGAAGGGGAGAGGGCGGCAAGGCAGCCGCCGCCGAAGGCGCAATCCACCCGGAAACGCTCAGGCAAAAAGGACCGTTCGTGCAAGGAACTCTGGAGAGCGGCGCGCGCCTGTCGGTGCAGCGCCCACCGATGGGGCGTGCGGCGGCGACCACCTTGCCACCGCAAAATCTCTCAGGTACATGGACAGGGGGGTGAACTCGATGCGAGTTCGCCCCCTTTTCGTTTCTGGAATCAACCTTAACAATCTCTCACAAGGGTTTGATACGATGCAGAAAACCGTCCTCAACGAAGACCATCTCAGAAGCGGCGCAAGAATGGTCGATTTCGGCGGCTGGGAGATGCCTCTGCACTACGGCTCGCAGATCGAGGAGCACCACGCGGTGCGTCGCGACGCCGGCATGTTCGACGTTTCGCACATGTGCGCGGTCGATATCGGCGGCGCCGACAGCGCGGCTTTCCTGCGCCGCCTGATCGCCAACAACATCGACAAGCTGCAGGTCGCCGGCAAGGCGCTGTACAGCGCGATGCTCAACGAAGCTGGTGGCGTGATCGACGACCTGATCGTCTATTACCTCGACGAGAACCGCTACCGGGTGGTGATCAACGCCGCCACGGCGGCGAAGGATCTGCGCTGGATGGCTGCCCGCCTCGCCGACTGGCAGCTTGCCGCAACGATCACGCCACGCCGCGAGGGTGCCGACGCCCTGGCCATGATCGCCGTGCAGGGACCGAACGCGCGCCAGAAGGTCTGGCAGGTCTTGCCCGACTCGCGTTCGGCGTGCGAATCGCTGAAACCGTTTTTCGCCGCGCGCAGCGGCGACTTCTTCATCGCCCGCACCGGCTACACCGGTGAAGACGGTTACGAGATCACGCTGCCCGCCGGGCAGGCGAGCGAACTGTGGACAAGGCTCGCCGCTGCCGGCGTCCAGCCCTGCGGCCTCGGCGCCCGCGACACGCTACGCCTCGAAGCGGGAATGAATCTTTACGGCCAGGACATGGACGAAAACGTTTCGCCGCTCGACGCCGGCCTGGCGTGGACCGTCGACCTCGTCAACCCACGCGACTTCGTCGGCAAGGCCGCGCTCGTCGCCCGACCACAGCAGCAGCAATTTCTCGGCCTGGTGCTCGCGGAGCGCGGCGTCCTGCGTGCGCACCAGAAGGTTATTGCCAGGCAGGGTGCTGGTGAAGTCACCAGCGGCAGCTTCTCGCCAACGATGCAGAAAGCGATCGCCCTGGCCCGCCTGCCGCTCGCCGTCGCCGTTGGCGACAGCGTTGAGGTGGCGATTCGCGACAAGCTGCTCGCGGCCCGGGTCGTCAAGCCTTGCTTTGTGCGAAACGGAAACATTCTTGTTTGATTTCCAATTGTTAGTCGTTAAATTTCATCTAATTTGTCAGGAGTGGAAATGAATACCCCCAGCGACCTCAAGTACACCAGGAATCACGAATGGGTCCGCGTCGAAGCCGACGGAACGATCACCGTCGGCATCACCGACCACGCTCAGGAGCTGCTTGGCGACCTCGTTTTCGTCGAACTTCCGGACGTCGGCGTCGAGTTTTCCGCCGACCAGGAGGTGGCGGTGGTTGAATCGGTCAAGGCCGCATCCGACGTTTACGCACCGGTGACCGGAAGCATCGTCGACATCAACCCGACCGCCGTGGAGACCCCGGAAGTGGTCAACCAGGACGCCTACGCTGCCTGGCTGTTCAAGATGCAGCCCGCCGCTGCCGGTGACCTCGATACGCTGCTCGACGCCGCCACTTACCAGCAACTCGTAGACGCCGCCTAGGCAAATCGCATCGCCACCGGAAAACGCCATGGACGCCACGCCCCCGCAGCAACCCTTTCAGCCCGCCGATTCCCCGACACTCGCCGAACTCGAACAGCGCGACGATTTCGTCGCTCGCCACATCGGTCCCTGTGCCAGCGAAACCGTTGCCATGCTGGCAAGCATCGGCGTGTCCAGCCTCGAGCAGCTCATCGATCAGACGGTCCCGGCAGCGATTCGCCTGCGCGCACCGCTGGCCCTCGCCGAACCACGGCCCGAGCGTGAAGCCCTCGCGGCGCTACGGGCGCTGGCCGGCCGGAACCGTGTCCAGCACGCGATGATCGGCCTTGGCTACGCCGACACCCTGACCCCCGCCGTCGTACTGCGCAACGTGCTGGAGAACCCTGGCTGGTATACCGCGTACACACCCTACCAGGCGGAGGTCGCGCAGGGTCGACTCGAGGCGCTGCTCAACTACCAGCAGATGGTCATCGACCTCACCGGTCTGGAACTGGCCAACGCGTCGCTGCTCGACGAAGCGACCGCCGCTGCCGAAGCGATGAGCATGGCGCGCCGGGTGAGCAAGTCCGGATCGAACCGCTTCTTCGTCGATTCGGGCTGTTTCCCGCAGACGATTGACGTCGTCAGGACCCGTGCCGAGTATTTTGGCTTCGACCTCGTCTTCGGCACGCCGGAAGTGGCCGCGCAACAGGAGGTCTTTGGCGCCCTCTTCCAGTATCCGAACGAACGTGGCGAAGTCAGCGACCTCAGCGGCCCGATCGCGGCCGTCAAGTCGCGCGGCGCCGTCGTGGCCGTCGCTGCCGATCTGATGGCGCTGGTCCTGCTGCGCTCGCCGGGCGAAATGGGTGCCGACGTTGCCCTCGGCTCCTCGCAACGCTTCGGCGTCCCACTCGGCTTCGGCGGTCCGCACGCGGCGTTTTTCGCCACCCGCGACGAATACAAGCGCTCGGTGCCCGGCCGCATCATCGGCGTCTCTATCGACCGCCGTGGCAACAAGGCGCTGCGCATGGCGCTGCAGACGCGCGAGCAGCATATCCGTCGCGAAAAGGCCAACTCCAACATCTGCACCGCGCAGGTCCTGCTGGCCAACATCGCCGGCATGTACGCCGTCTATCACGGTCCGCAAGGCTTGCGCACCATCGCCAGCCGCATTCACCGGCTGACCGCCATCCTCGTCGAAAGCCTTCGCCGTGCCGGAATCAAGGTGGCGACGCGGCATTTCTTCGACACCCTGTGCGTTGACCTCGGCGGACACGCCCTGAGCGCCTACAAGGCGGCCATCGATGCCGGCTACAACCTGCGCCAGGTCGCTCCCGGAATCCTCGGGATCGCGGTCAACGAAAAGACATCGCAAGCCGACATCGCCACGCTGATCAAGCTCCTCGCCGGGATCAACGCCGACCTCGGACCACTCGACGAGCAACTGCGCCACGACGACCCCGGCCTGCCGCCAGCCTTCCTGCGCAGCGACGCCATCCTCACGCACCCGGTGTTCAACACCCACCACACCGAACACGAGATGCTGCGCTATCTCAAGAAGCTGCAGAGCAAGGATCTGGCGCTCGACCACTCGATGATTTCGCTCGGCTCATGCACCATGAAGCTCAACGCCACCAGCGAGATGATTCCGATCACCTGGCCGCAGTTCGCCGACATCCACCCCTTCGCGCCGCTCGACCAGGCTGAAGGCTACCTGCAGATGATTGGCGAACTCGAGGAATGGCTCAAGGTGATCACCGGTTTCGACGCCATCTGCATGCAACCCAATTCAGGCGCACAGGGCGAATACGCCGGTCTGGTGGCCATCGCGCGCTATCACGCCAGCCGCGGCGAGACGCAACGCAAGGTCTGCCTGATCCCGCGCTCGGCACACGGCACCAACCCGGCCACGGCACAGATGTGCGGCATGCGCGTGGTCGTCGTCGATTGCGACGACTCGGGCAACATCGACCTCGGCGACCTCGCTGCCAAGGCGGCGCAGCACGCGACCGCCCTCGCCTGCCTGATGATCACCTATCCGTCGACGCACGGCGTCTTCGAGGAATCCGTCCAGGAGATCTGCGCCACCGTGCACGCCCATGGCGGCCAGGTCTACATGGACGGGGCCAACCTCAATGCCCAGGTCGGCCTGACTTCACCGGCCCTGATCGGCGCCGACGTCAGCCACATGAACCTGCACAAGACCTTCTGCATCCCGCACGGGGGTGGCGGTCCGGGGATGGGGCCGATCGGCCTCAAGGCGCATCTGGCACCGTTCATGGCCAACCACAGCGTGCAGCCAGTCAGCGGACCGCACCAGGGCCAGGGCGCCGTGGCTGCCGCCCCCTGGGGATCGGCGTCGATCCTGCCGATCTCGTGGATGTACATCGCCATGATGGGCGGCAGCGGACTGACGCGCGCAACGCAGGTCGCGATTCTCAACGCCAACTACGTCGCCAGTCGCCTCCGCCAGCACTACCCGGTGCTGTACACCGGCAGCCAGGGCCGCGTGGCGCACGAATGCATCCTCGACATCCGCCCGCTCAAGGCAGCCACCGGCGTTTCCGAGACCGACATCGCCAAGCGCCTGATGGACTACGGTTTTCACGCGCCGACGGTCAGCTTCCCGGTTGCCGGAACGATGATGGTCGAGCCGACCGAGTCGGAGTCGAAAGCCGAACTCGACCGCTTCATCGCCGCGATGATCGCCATCCGCGAAGAAATCCACCAGATCGAACTCGGCCACTGGCCGAGCGACGACAACCCGCTAAAGAATGCGCCACACACCCAGGCCGACATCGTCGACAGTGACTGGAAACGACCGTACAGCCGCCAGCGGGCCGTCCTGCCCCTGCCCTACGTCGCCGAGAACAAGTTCTGGCCGAGCGTCAATCGGGTCGATGACGTTCATGGCGACCGCCACCTGTTCTGTTCCTGCATTCCGATCGACGCGGTGGACGCGGAGGAAGAAGCGACGAGCTGAGGCAGGCAGCCCGAGCCAGGGTCGCCCAACTTCAAGCCGGGCACGGCGACGCCTGATGCTTGCTTCTCAACACGGCAGGCCATCGGGCCACAGGCAGACACCGACTGCCTTCGCGCCGCCGGTCAGCGGTTCGAGTCGCCGCGCCAACTCGGCCGGCGAGGTCCACCAGGTCGCGTCGATGCCCGCGAAAGGCCCGATGCCGGCAAGGGCGTTCTGTACCGCCGCACCACAGAACAGGGGCAGCGCGCTGTCGGCCTCCGGCAGACGCGCGACGACGTCTGAAAACTGCCGCTCGGATAGCGTAAAGCGATAAATCTGTATTCTCAGGCCATCGTCCATTTGATAGGCAACGTAGTCGGCAAGGCTGACCCGCTGCCAATCGGGCGATCTGGCGCGCACGTTCTTGTAGCTCCCGGCCGGATCGCTGAGGCGCTCACCGGCGAAAATCCCGGCGTGATTGCCCAGCGCGGCATTGTTGTTGATGACCACGACCACTTCGTTGGCAGCCGGCTCGGCAAGCTGGATCTCCGTACGCAGGCTGTCCCACGAGCGCTCGCCGAAGCGGTGCCCTGGCTCACCGTTTTCCGCCCTGCTGGCGCAACCGCCGAGCAACAGTGCGAGCACCACGAGCTGCGCCACAAGCACTCGGCGCCCGGCACCAGGAACAACTTTCGCGCTATTCATCGGTCGACTTCGCTTCTCAGAGTTGCCGGATGAGCCAATGGTAAGAAGGGATGGCCCAGGTCGCAACAAGCAAAGGGCGTTACAGCGCAGGGCAGGCGTACGCACGGGTGGCGATTTCTCGGTACACTTCTCTTCCTCCACCGACTTTCAGACTCCGCCACTCCGCCACTCTCCAGGAGACGATGACCATGAGCGCACCGATCTACGAGTTCTCCGCCGAGCGCCTTGAAGGGGGCGTTCAGTCGCTTGCCGACTACGCCGGCAAGGTTCTGCTGATCGTCAACACGGCCAGCAACTGTGGCTTCACGCCGCAGTACGAAGGCCTCGAGGACATCTACCAGCGCTATCACCCGCGCGGCCTCGAGGTGCTGGGCTTCCCGTGCAACCAGTTCGGTGCACAGGAACCCGGCGAAGCCGACGAAATCGCCAGCTTCTGTCAGAAGAACTACGGCGTCGCCTTCCCGATGTTTGCCAAGATCGACGTCAACGGCGAGCACGCCCACCCGCTCTACCAGTATCTCAAGAAGGCCGCTCCCGGCCTGCTCGGCAGCGAAGGCATCAAATGGAACTTCACCAAGTTCCTGGTCAACCGCCAGGGCGAGGTGATCGAGCGCTACGCGTCGGCGACCGCGCCGGAGAGCATCGCCAAGGACATCGAAGCCCTCCTGTGAAACCTGCGCAAGCGACCTCGGAGCCCGGCCAGGCCTGCGTCCGGCAAGCGCTTCCGCCCCCGGTGACGCAAGCCGCCAGTGCCGACGCCTGACTTCAGCGCCATGCTGCGCTGGCCGAACGTACCGGCCTGCTACGGCTGGCTGTCGCTCGACCCGCGCGGGCGCTGGCGGATGCGCGGCGAAGCGCTCAGCCATCGCGGCCTCACCGATTTCCTCAATCGGCAGTACGCGCACGACGAGAACGGCAACTACTTCGTCCAGAACGGCCCGCAACGCGTTTTCGTCGCTCTCGACTACACGCCATGGGTTGTGCACCTGCCGGCACCGAATCGCCTCGAAACGCAGGTCGGCGAGACGGTCAGCGAACTGCGCGGCGCCGCCATTGACGAGGAAGGCAATCTGCTGCTCGAAATACCGCCCGGGATCGCGCTGCTCTGCGACCGCGACCTGCCGGCCCTGCTCCCCTGCCTGCGCCTGGCGGACGGCGCCGTCGCCGACGACGACGCCCTGCTCGCGGCCATCGCGCAAGAGCCTGGCGAGATCAGCGCGCTGACCCTCGTTTGGCAAGGGCAACGCGTTCCCGTGCGAACGGTGCGCCGCTGTGAAGTCGCGCAACGCTACGGCTTCATTGCCTCACCGCAGGAAGCACCGCCCGGAGCTGCGCCTTGACCCTGCGGCAGCTCGCGCTCGACGCGCTGCTGTTACCGGTCGCCGACGAAAAGTGCCAGGCGGTCGACAGTATCTTGCTGACGCCACCCTCTGCGCTGGGCGACGACGGCCAGATCGTCGCCGTGCCCGACACGCGCCGACTGGCGGTGGAGACGCTTCCCGGCCGCACGGCCCGGCCAGCGCTGGTGCCACCCGCACAACTCGCCAGGCGGCCGGTGAACAGCGTCGAAGGACGTGCCGCGCTGATCCATTCGCTGGCTCACATCGAACTCAATGCCGTCAATCTGGCGCTCGACATCGTCTGGCGCTTCGACGCCATGCCGGCCGACTTCTATCGCCAGTGGATCGGCGTCGCTGGCGAAGAGGCCCGCCACTTCTCTCTGCTCAGCGAACATCTGCAAGCGATGGGCTACGCCTACGGCGACTTTCCCGCCCACGACGGCCTTTGGGAAATGGCCGAGCGGACCAGCAACGATGTCCTGGCCCGGCTGGCGCTGGTGCCGCGAACGCTCGAAGCGCGCGGCCTCGACGCGGCACCGCCGATTCGCGACAAGCTGAAAAACGTCGGCGACCAGCGCGGCGCGGCGATCCTGGCCATCATCCTCGCCGACGAGATCGGCCACGTCGCCATCGGCAACCGCTGGTACCGCTGGCTGTGCACAGAACGCGGGCTGGACCCGGTGACCTGCTACGCCGAGCTCGCGCAGCGTTATCGTGCGCCTCGCCTGCGCGGACCTTTCAACCTTGAAGCGCGCCGCGCAGCGGGCTTCGACGAACGGGAGCTGGCAGCCTTGCAGGCGCCATGACGCGCCAACCGGGCGAGGCAGAATGACTGCCCCGGCGCCCTCTTTCGGCCTCGCGCTGCTGCTCACGACCCTGGTCGCCCTCGGCCCCCTGTCCACCGACCTCTACCTGCCCGCGCTGCCGACGCTCGCGCGCGTCTTCGGCAGCGACGCGGCCGGCGTGCAGCTGACGCTGTCGGTCTTCCTGGCCGGTTTTGCCGTCGGCCAGTTGTTCTACGGACCGCTCTCCGATCGCTTCGGTCGCCGGCCGCTGATGCTCGGCGGGCTGGCCATCTACGGCCTGGCCACCATCGCCTGCATCCTGGCACCGAGCATCGAGATGCTCATCGCCGCGCGCTTCGTACAGGCGATAGGCGCCTGCGCCGGACCGGTCCTCGGCCGTGCCGTCGTCCGCGACGTCTGGGGGGCTGCCGAGTCGGCGCGCATCATCGCCTACATGGGCGGGGCGATGGCCATCGCGCCGCTGCTCGGGCCGACGCTGGGCGGCTTTCTGACGGTACTCTTCGGCTGGCAGTCGAATTTCGTCATCCTGCTGCTGGTTTGTGCCGTCCAGGTCATTGCCGTCGCCCACCTGCTCCGCGAAAGCAACGTCCAGCGCAACCCGGGAGCGACGCATCCCCGTCAGCTGCTCGCCAACTTCCGCCTGCTGCTCGCCAACCGCAGCTACCTTGGCTACGTCCTCACCTTTTCCTTTTCGTACAGCGCGCTGTTCGCCTTCATCTCGGCGTCGTCGTTCGTGCTCAGCGAGAGGTACGGCCTGACGCCGGAGGTCTACGGGATGTGTTTCGGACTGGTCGTCGCCGGCTATGTCGTCGGATCTCTCGCTTCCGGCCGACTGGTCCGGCGCTTCGGAGGCGATACCTTGCTCGCTTTCGGCGCCTGCCTCGGCGCCGTCGCCGGCGCGAGCATGGCGGCCCTGGAGTTCTCGGGAGCAACGAGCATTGCCGCCATCCTCGCGCCGATGTTCTTCTGTACCGTGGCCACCGGACTGGTCATGCCGAACGCGATTGCCAAGGCACTGGCCCCGTATCCGGCCATGGCCGGGTCGGCGTCGGCGCTGATGGGTTGCGTGCAGATGACCCTCGCCGCCGTGGTCGGCATCGCCGTCGGACACGCGCTTCCGGGCGGTGGCGGGGCGCTGGCGGCGGGGGTGGCCATGTGCACGGCACTCGCGCCGCTGTCCTACCTGATGCTCATCCGGCCCCAGCGCAGCGCGTGAGTTGAGCCGCTTCGCCAGCCGGACGCCAGGACCGGTTTCGGCATAAGATAAGCGCCTGCCGCAACCCTTCGTCGACTTTGGGACCACCCGCTTGCTAGCCAGAGAAACCACCCCCAGCGCAATCGTCAAGTATCTCGATCAGTACGTCATCGGCCAGGAAGACGCCAAGAAGGTCCTCGCCGTGGCCGTCTACTCGCACTATCGGAAGATCGCCACTTTCGCGCACGACAAGGGCGCGATCGCCAAGAGCAATGTCCTTCTCGTCGGTCCTTCGGGAACCGGCAAGACCTTGCTCTGCGACACCCTGTCAAGGTTGCTGAAGGTTCCCTTCGTCACCGCCGACGCGACTTCGCTGGCCCAGACCAAATACGTCAATGAAGAAATCGAGGCCATCCTGCAGCGGCTGCTGGACAGAGCCGACGGCAACATCGAGAATGCCCAGCGCGGCATCGTCTTCATCGACGAAATCGACAAGCTGAAAGCGACCAACGCCCAGTCCGGGGCGATCTCCGGCGAGAGCGTGCAGCACGCGCTGCTGAAGATCATGGAAGGCTCGCCGGTCAAGCTCAAGGACAATCAGTACCTCGACACCAGCAATGTGCTGTTCATCTGCGGCGGCGCCTTTGTCGGCATCGAGAGCATCATGGCCAAGACCCATGGCTTCGGATTCATCGCCACCTCGGCCGACGACAACCAGAACATCCTCGATCGCCTGAACAAGCGGGTGAAACCAACCGACCTCTTCGAGTTCGGCCTGATTCCCGAGTTCACCGGGCGCCTGCCGGTGATCGCCAACCTGCATCAGCTGAGCAAGGCGATGCTGGTGCGCATCATGAGCGTGCCGAAGAACTCCATCTATCGCCAGTACATCGAGATCTTTCGTGGCGAAGGCGTCGACCTGCGCATCGGCCCCAAGGTCTTCGAGCAGATCGCCGAAATCGCCATCGAGTACAAGACCGGCGCGCGCAGCCTGCGCGGCATCTTCGAGGAGCTGATCACACCGATTCTCTACGTCGTTCCCGACCACCCGGAGATTGCCCGGGTTGAGATCGCCTCGCTCTTCGAAGACCCCCGCCTTGTCGGCAGGAAGTAGGCCTGCGCTGGCCGCTTCGTCGCTGCCGCCCGCCGGATCGCCTGGCGACACGCGTACGCAGGGCGGTGCCGCCTTGCCGCTGGTGCGTATCGTGCGTACTGCGCGCATGGTGCTTCTCGTCTATCTGATTGTTTTGGCAGGAATCAGCATGTTCCAGGACCAGCTCCTCTACTTCCCCGAGCGCGCCAGCGTTGCCGACATGGAGCGCGCGTCCGGCGGCCTGTCGCCGTGGCCGACGGCGTCCGACTTCCGCGGCCTGCTCGCCGAGCCCGACGGCGCGGTGCGCGCCACGGCGATCATTTTCCACGGCAACGCCGGCCATGCCGGCCGCCGTCAGTTCTACGTCGGCGCACTGAAGCGGCTCGGTCTGCGCGTCATTCTCGCCGAGTATCCGGCTTACGGCCCGCGCAGCGGCGACCTGGGCGAGAAGAGCCTGGTCGCCGACGCAGAACGGACGATTGCTCTCGCCCAGCGCAGCTACGGTGGACCGTTGCTGGTCATTGGCGAATCGCTGGGTGCCGGCGTGGCAGCGGCCGCCAGCGCCGCCCAGCGGGAGAGGGTCGATGGCCTCTTGCTGATCACGCCGTGGGACCGGCTCGAAGAGGTTGCCGCCCACCACTACCCGCTGCTGCCCGTGCGCTGGCTGCTGCGCGACCGTTACGACAGCGTCGCCCACCTGGCATCGTTCGGGCGCCCGGTCCTGGTCGCCGTCGCTGCCGGCGACACCATCGTCCCGCCCCAGTTCGGGCGCGCGCTCTACGCCGCACTCGCCGAACCGAAACGACTGGCGGTCATCGCCGGTGCCGAGCATAACGACTGGTTTTCTCGCCTCGACGACGCCTGGTGGCGACAGGCGGTCGACTTCCTGCTGGCGGACAAGGCGCCCTGACCAGGGCGCCATCAACGATCTGCGGTGGCCCTCGGTTTCAAGGCGGCGAGCAGGTCGAGCGGCAAAGGCAAGACCACCGTCGTTGCCCGGTCGCCGGCGACCTGGGTCATGGTCTGCAAATAGCGCAGTTGCATCGCCTCCGGCCGCTGTGCGAGCATCGTCGCGGCTTCCAGCAGTGCCGCTGCCGCTTCCTTTTCGCCTTCGGCGTGGATCACCTTCGCCCGCCGCTCGCGCTCGGCCTCGGCCTGACGGGCGATGGCCCGGATCATCGACTCGTTGAGGTCGATATGCTTGATCTCGACGTTGGTCACCTTGATTCCCCACGAGTCGGTCTGCGCGTCGAGGATCTTCTGCACATCGAGATTGAGCCGTTCGCGTTCAGCCAGCATCTCGTCGAGTTCGTGCTTGCCGAGAACGACGCGCAGGGTCGTTTGCGCGAGCTGCGAGGTGGCCATGAGGAACTGCTCGACCTGGATGATCGCCTTTTGCGGGTCAACGACGCGGAAGAAGACGACGGCGTTGACCTTCACCGAGACGTTGTCGCGCGAGATCACGTCCTGCGGCTCGACGTCCATGGTCACCACCCGCAGGTCGACGCGCACCATCTGCTGAATGCCGGGGATGACGATCACCAGTCCCGGCCCCTTGACCTTCCAGAAACGGCCGAGCTGGAAGACCACACCGCGCTCGTACTCGCGCAGAATGCGCAGCGAGGCGATGAGCAGAATCAGCAAGATCGGCACCAGGACGCCGCCCAGTCCGAGGTTGAGTTCGAAGATCATGGTGTTTCTCCTTTTGCTGAGGAAGAGTCGTCGTTTGCCTGCACTTCGAGAGTCAGACCATCGATGGCGCTGATGCGCACGTGCTGGCCCGCGCGCAGCGGGCCGCTGGCGCGCACGCGCCAGCGCTCGCCGTGCACCTGCACCCAGACCTCGTCGCCGTCTACCGAGGCGATCTCGCCGCTGGCGCCGATCATCTCCTCGCGGCCGCTGACCACCGGCGCGCGGCGTGCACGCAGGGCCATGCTGCCGCCGAGCAGGATCAACGCCGCGGAACTGGCGGCCAGGCCGAAGAGCAGCGGCAGCGGCACACCCAACCCCGGCACATCACGATCGAAAAGGAGCAGGCCACCGGCGATGAACGCGGCAACGCCACCGACCCCGAGGACGCCAAAGGTCGGCGTCAGTAACTCGGCGGCCATCAAGCCGATACCCAGTACGATCAGCGCCAGGCCGGCGTAGTTGACCGGCAGCATCTGCAGCGCAAACATGGCCAGCAAGAGACAGATCGCGCCGACCGTGCCGGGAACACCGAAACCCGGCGATGAGAACTCGAAGATCAGGCCGTAGATGCCGATCATCATCAGGATCAGCGCAAAGCTCGGGTTGGCGATCACCGACAGCAGCCGGTGCCGCGCATCGGGTAGCACCTCCCGCGTCTCCAGACCGCGCGTGGCCAGCGTCAGCCTGCCGCTCTGCATCTGCACGCTGCGACCGTCGATCTGGCTCAGCAGATCGGGAAGATCGGCGGCAACGGCGTCGATGACCTTCTCGCGCAAGGCTTCGGAAGCGGTCAGGGTGACCGCTTCGCGCACCGCACGCTCGGCCCACTCGGCATTGCGACCGTGCTGCTGCGCGAGGCCGCGGATGAAAGCCGCAGCGTCGTTGACCTGCTTGGTTTTCATCGCGTCGCCGGCGAGCGGTGCTGCCGCCGGAGGGGGTTCGGAGGCCGGAACGGGCCTGGAAGGAGGCTCGGAAGCAGGCTTAGAAGCGGGCGCGGCTGCCGGCGCCGGCAACGAGGGCGGCGGCTCCGGGCGATTCGGCGTGCCTCCCGGCAGTCCGATGGAGACCGGCGTCGCGGCACCCAGGGTCGTCGCTGGCGACATCGCCGCGAGGTGACTGGCGTAGAGGATGTAGGTGCCGGCGCTCGCCGCCCGCGCGCCCTGCGGGCTGACGTAGGACACCACCGGCACCGGCGAGGCGAGAATGGCCTGGACAATCTGGCGCATCGCGCTATCCAGCCCACCCGGCGTATCGATCCGCAGGACGACCAACGGCGCACCCTGGTCGCGCGCGTGCTGCAGACTGCGCACGACGTAATCGGCGCTGGCCGGACCGATCGCGTCCTGGACGGTGAGCACGATCACCGGCGCAGCCGGCGCAACGTCCGGGCCGCTGCCGGCCATACCCGGCAGCCCCGACATCGCCAGCAGCACCAGCAAGCACAGCAGCCGTGGCCAGGTGCCGCGACCGCCAACGATGGACCATCGTCCTGCGGGACGACTGAACAGCGCCTTCATCCGTTTCCCCTTTCAGGATTGGAATGCCGCAATTGCCCTCACCTCAAAGTAGCCCAAACACCTGCCGCACGCTTTCTTTTCTGCATCACGCGAGCGTCGCCAAGCTGCGCTACCATGGCACACAAGCACCCGCCGGGCGCGGTCCGGCCTTGCGCAGGGGTGAGGCTTTCCTTGGCCAGACAGGAGGATGACGAAATGATTCTCGAACAAATCGCCACTGGCGGCTGCCAGTCCTACCTCGTCGGCTGCAGCGACAGCAGCTCGGCGGCCCTGATCGATCCGGAAATCAGCCAGATCGACCACTATCTGGCGCTCGCCGCCCGCGACGGCCTGCGTATCCGTTACCTGATCGACACCCACACCCATGCCGACCATTTCTCGGCAACCCGGCAACTGGCCCGACAGTTGGCGGTACCGGTACTGATGTACCGAACGAGTGCCGCGCCCTTCGTCGATATGCGCATTGGCGACGGCGAAATGGTGATGCTCGGGCGGCTGCGCCTGCAGGTGATGCACACGCCCGGTCACACCAGCGACTCGATGTGTCTGCAGATCGAGGACAGCGTCTTCACCGGCGACACCTTGCTGATCGGAGGAACGGGACGCACCGACCTGCCCAGCGGCGATCCGGAAGCCCTCTACGACAGCCTCTTCCAGCGCCTGCTGAAACTCGAGCCCAAGGTCAGGGTGTTCCCGGCGCACGACTACAAGGGCCGGCAAAGCTCGACCATCGGCGAGGAAATCGCCAGCAACCCGCGCTTGCAGAAGCGTGACCGTGCCGCCTTCGTCGACATGATGCGCGAGCTCAACCTGTCGATGCCCAGGCATGTCACCGAGGCGCTGCGCACCAACATGAGCGGTGGCAAGTCGGTCGCCCAGCTGCTCGCCGAGGCTGCTGCCCGAGTGCCGTTCATGTCCCTGCCCGAGCTCAAGGCGCGCGTCGAAGCCGCCGACGAGGACTTGATCGTCCTCGACGTACGCGAGCGCGAAGCCTACGAGAGCGGCCATGTCCCCGGCGCCCGCCTGCTGCCGCGCGGTCAGCTCGAGTTGCGGGTCAACCAGGAGCTGCCCGACCCGACGCGGCGCATCCTCACCTGCTGCGAACTGGGTCAGGTGTCGACTCTCGCGGCAGCGACCCTGCGCGAGATGGGGTTCCCGCACGTGGTGGCCCTCGACGGCGGCATGAAAGCCTGGCGCGTGGCCGCCTATCCGTTGAACTCGGGAGCGGAGCCGTAGGTCAATCGAGGGTGGCAAGTCGACCACGGGCAAAGGCAGTGGCGCACAGGCGGCCATCGCTGGCGCTTCCCTCCTTGGCTCTTTATTCGCACTGTTACCTCCGCCTTTTTTCCCACGCACAGCAAGAAGGAGCAAACCATGGGCCTACACATAGGCGACGAAGCGCCGGACTTCACTGCCCCGACCACCGAAGGCACGATTCATTTCCACGAATGGATCGGTGACAGCTGGGCCATCCTCTTTTCCCACCCCAAGGATTTCACCCCCGTGTGCACCACCGAGCTCGGCTATCTCGCCCGGCTCAAGCCGGATTTCGACAGCCGCAACACCAAGGTCATCGGCCTGTCGATCGACAGCGTCGAAGATCACCTGCGCTGGGCCGACGACATCGCCGAAACCCAGGGCACGGCGCTGAACTACCCGCTGATCGGCGATACCGAGCTGGTCGTCGCCAAGCTCTACGACATGATTCACCCCAACGCCAGCGGCAACGCGGCGGGGCGCACGGCGGTCGATAACGCCACCGTTCGGTCGGTATTCCTGATCGGCCCGGACAAGAAGATAAAAATGACCATGACCTATCCGATGAGCGCCGGACGCAACTTTTCCGAAGTCCTGCGAGCGCTCGATGCGATCCAGCTAAACGCCAAGCACACGGTGGCCACGCCGGTGAACTGGCGTCCGGGCGAAGACGTGATCATCCCGACGTCGGTGTCGGACGAAGCCGCCAGGGCCAAGTATCCAAGCGGCTGGAAAACGCTCAAGCCTTACCTGCGCGTCGTCACCCAGCCCAAATAGGCCGGGCGTAGGCGACTTGGCGGCCGGGAACGCCGAAGACGCGACCGCGCTGCCGGCAAGCACCGGCAAAGCCGTCAGGCGCCCGGCGCAGCCAGCCAGCGACGCAGCCAGGCACTGCCGGCGTCAACGGCAACCGAAAGGACGAGCATGGCGGCAATCACCGTGCTCGCCTGCGCGTAGTGAAAGAGCGACAGCTCGACGTAGAGCAGTTGCCCCAGGCCACCGGCGCCGACGAAACCGAGAATGGCGGCCATTCGGATATTCATTTCCCAGCGGTAGAGGGAGTAGGCGATGAGCTGCGCCGATACCTCCGGCAGAGTGCCGTAGAGGAAGGCGGCAGCGGACGGCGCGCCGGCTTCGAGCAGGGCGTCGCGAGGCCGTGGCGGCGCGTTCTGCAAGGCCTCAGCGAACAGGCGCCCGAGCACGCCACTGGTATGCAGCGCCAAGGCCAGAATGCCGGCAAACGGACCCAGCCCGGCCGCCAGCGCCATCAGCGTCGCCCACACCAGTTCCGGCACCGAGCGCAGGGCGTTGAGCAGAAAACGCGTCAGCTGCTCCAGGCCCTGCCCGTAGCGCCCCGACGCCGGCAAGGCCAGGAGCAGGCCGGCTAGCGCCGCGAGCAGCGTCCCCAGGGCGGAAATGGCGACCGTTTCCAGGGACCCCCAGGCGACTTTCGCCAACCAGCCGGACGAGAGATCGAGCGGGAAGAAGGCACGAAAGTAGTCGGCCATCGACGCCAGCGCCGCGCGGCTGAGCAAGGCGGCAAGGCCCAGGTCAAGCCAGACATAGCTGGCCAGCAACGCACTGCCGAGCAGCAGCAACCACGCCAGCGCCCGTGGGCCGACGGCCAGAGCGCCGGCGCGGGCAGCGCCGTCGCCCAGTTGCCGGCGCAAGAGGCCGGAGAGCGCGTCTGCGGCGAGCACCAGGAGCAGGAAGGTGAGCAGGATGCTTGCCGCCTCGCCGCCGTTGAGCATGCGCATCGACTGATCCATGAGCTGGCCGAGCCCGCCGGCGCCGACAAAGCCCATGACCACCGAAGCACGCACCGCGCACTCCCAGCGATAGACGGTGTAGGAAGTCAGTTCCTGCGCAGCACCAGGGAGCAGGCCGTAGCACAGCGCCTGCAGGCGGCTGCCGCCGGCTTCGAGCAGCGCCCGCGCCGGCCGGCTGTCGCCGGACTCGAGAATTTCGGCATAGACCTTGGCCAGCATGCCGCCGTAGGTCAGCCCCAGCGCGAGAACGCCGGCGGCCGGCCCAAGGCCGAAGACGCGTACGAAAAGCAGCGCCCAGACCAGCTCGGGGAGGCCACGCAGGACGACCAGCAACATGCGCAGGGCCGCCCGCAGCCACTCGCCACGGCGCCGCCCCGCTCCCGGACCGAGGCGTGAAATCGACAGGGCCTGCGTCGTGGCCATGGCCAGCGGCACGGCGAGGACGAAGGCCAGCGCCATGCCCGCGCTGGCGATGGCCAGCGTTTCGAGCGTCGCGCGGCCGAGATAGGCAAGAAACTCGCTTCCGCTTGCAGGCGGCAAAAAAGCGGCGAGAAAGCCGCCCATGACGCGCAGGTTCTGCGCTTCGAAGAGGATCCACGGCCGAAATTCGCCGACCACCGCCAGCGGCCAGAGGATGACCAACGCCAGCAACGCAGCGGCGACCCGCCCGGGCGCTGCCGGGTCGCGCGGGTGCTTCACCGCCAGCAGGTGCCGCGCCGTGGCCCACCCGCGGCAAGCGGCAACGCAGGCGTTGCCGGCTCGCCAGCGAGCAGCGGCAAGCCGCCGCCTTCGGTGGCGTAGAGCGCGCTCAGCAGCGTTTCGTCGACCTCGGCGACCGGGCGGTCGAAAGCGATCCGCCCGTCGCGCATGCCGACGATGCGCGGAAAACACGACAGCGCCAGGTCGACGGCGTGCAGACTGGCGACCAGCGTCGCCCCGCGCGCCGCGGCGTCACTGCTCAACACCTGCACGGTGTGCAGCGCCAGCGCCGGGTCGAGGGCAGAGACCGGCTCGTCGGCAAGGACCAGCTGCGCTTGCTGATAAAGCACGCGGGCAATGCCGACGCGCTGCAGTTGACCGCCCGAGAGGCGGTCACAGCGATCGAAAATCCGTTCGCCGAGGTCGAGTCGCGCCAGCGCCGCGCGTGCGCCGACGATATCGACGGGATAAGCCAGCGAGGCGATTCCCTTCCACCACGGCCACTGCCCGAGGCGGCCGGCGAGAACCGCGGTCACCACGCGCTGCCGCAGGGGCAGCGGGGGTGCCTGATGCGCCACGCCGATGCGCGCGCGCAAGCGACGCAGCTCGGCCGCCGACAGCGTCCACGGATCGTCGCCGTGCAGATCGATGGACCCCCTGCTCGGACGCAGGGCGGCACCGATCAGGCGCAGCAGGGTGGTCTTGCCCGCCCCCGAAGGACCGACGATGGCGAGCTGTTCGCCGGCCTGAACCGCCATGGCGACCTCGCGCAGGGCGACGAAGCCGTTGCCGTGCGTCAGGCCGACGTCATGCAGGCGAAACAAGCGGACTACTTCAGCAGGCCAGCCGCTTTCGCTGCCTGCTCGATGCCGGCGTAGTTCTCCTTTTTCGTCGGGATGAACTTCGTCGCCCTCTGCAGGGCGAGAATCTCGGCGTGCTCCGGGTTACTGGCGTCAAGCTTCAGGAAAGCCGCCTCGATCTTCCTGATCAGCGCCGGATCGAGATCGCCGCGCACGGTCCAGTTGTAGTCGAAGTACGGCGGCGTCGTGGCGATCACGCGCACCTTCGCATCGACCTTCTGCTGCTCGACCAGCTTCGCCCAGACCGATGCATTGAGCACCCCGGCGTCGGCCTTTCCCGAAGCGACGAACGCCACCGTCGCGTCATGCGCGCCCGAGAAGGCGACGTTCTTGAAGTCGCTGTCGGCATTGATGCCGTCCTGCATCAGGAAGTAGCGCGGCATCAGGTGGCCGGAAGTCGACGACGGCGAGCCAAAGGCGAAGACCTTGCCCCGGGTGTCGGCCAGTGTCTTGATGTTCGGGTCGGCGGTAATGAACTTGGAGGTGAACCTGGCGTCTTCCTCGCGCTGCACGATCGGGAGGGCCGTTCCCTTGGTGCGGATGTTGGCCTGCACGAAGGTAAAACCGCCAAGCCACGCCAGATCGAGCTTGTCGCTGGCCAGCGCTTCGACGACGGCCGCGTAGTCGGACACCGGAACGAAGGAGACCTTCATCCCCAGCTCCTTCTCGAGATACTTGCCGAGCGGCGCGAACTTGCGCTGCAGTTCGGTCGGCGCCTCGTCGGGAATCGCCGAGACGCGCAGCACGGCGTCAGCAGCCGCAGCGGTGTTGAAAAATAAGCTGACGAGGGCGCAGACAAGCGCGCTCTTGAGCGCCAGGCGGCGCGAGAAGTGGACCATTGGAACTCCCTGTAAAGACCCGCCACGGCACGGAGTGGGCCGCAGCTTGAACGCGGCCGGCGTCGAAGCGCGGCCGCTAGCAAGAATCAAAGCGGTACCTGGACCGCCGGCGGACTATAGCCGGGCGCACACGATCAGGCAAGCGAGGACGTCCGTCCCCTCACCGACGAACTTCCACGGTCGACGCGCCGGCGAGCGCGACGCAGCGGGCGGCCAGGATTTCCGTGGGGTCGAGAAGTACGATCGATCGCCGTACGGCGACATCGATGGCAATCAGCGGTAGTTCGGTACAGCCGAGAATGATCACTTCGGCACCCTTGCTGGCCAGGTGGTCGATCGCCGTCGCCAGATGGTCGCTGCACACGCCGGAGGTGAATCCCGCCTTGACCCCCCGCTCGCCGTAGATCGCCGCCATGACCAGATCCTGGACCGCGTCGTCGGGAACCAGCAGGCGCAGCCCTGCCGCCTCGGCAACGTCGCGATACACGCCGCTGCTCACCGTTCCCGAAGTCGCCAGCAACCCCACTCGGCCGACGGCAGGCATCTGCGAGCGGATATGCTGAACCACTTCGGACAGCATGTTCACGATCGGAATTTCGAGGTAGGGCTGGATGCGGTCGACGAAGGCGTGCGCCGTGTTGCAGGGGATGGCCACGGCGTTTGCGCCACCCGCTTCGAGCTGCTTGCAGGTGGCCAGCAGCGAGATCGTCGGGTCAGCGCCGCTGCCGATCAAGTTGGCGGTCCGATCGGGAATCTGCGGATTCTGCTCGACCATCATCTTGATGTGGTCCTGGTCGCGCGCAGCGCCGGTCAGGCGCACGACCTTGTGCATGAAATCGACCGTCGCTGCCGGCCCGACGCCACCCACCACCCCGAGTTTGAACTCGCGCACCGGCGGCGCCGCTTCGCAGCCCAGCGCATACTCGGCATAGACGAGATTGGAATCGACGACCGGAACGGCAAGCAGCGGGCGCAGCGAGTCGATCAGGACCGACACTTCGGTCAGACCGGGGACGATGATCTGCGCACCGCTGGCAACCAGGCAATGACAGGCCTCGGCGAGGAGTTCGACGCACTCGCCGCCGTGGTGTCCCGCCCTGACCCCGCTGGGGCCGTAGATGGCACGCATCAGCTTGTCGGACTGCACTGCCGGATGCGGGTAGACGATCTGGTATCGGGAGCCCAACTGGCGCTCGAAGATTGCCGATTTCTGCACGTAGGTCGAAGTCAATACGCCAATCGTCTGCAGCGCCGGATGCTCGCGCGCCAGCCACTCACGCAGGGCGTCAAAGAGGCTGATCACGCGCATGTCGAGCTCGGGCGTGATCTCGCTCAGGAAGGTGTGCGACACAAAGCACGGCACCAGGGCGGTGTCGATGCCGCGCGCCTCCATGTCCTTGAGCGTGTTGTAGACGTAGAACTTGCGCCGGCCTGGATTGTAGTTCTCGTCAGCAATGCTTGGCCCGCTATCGAAGTGCCGCTGCTCGAAAGCGATGTCGACGTCACGCATGTCCGGCCTGCGCTGAGTCGCGCCAATCATCTTCAGCAGCAGGTCGGCGCCAGCGACGACCCCCAGGCCGCCGACCACGCCATAGCGGTGTTTACCCAGGGTCTTGCTGTCATTGGTCGCCGCGAATCGCCGCTTGCTCATCTCGTACCTGAAAAAGGAAGGCTGGAGCGCGCAGAGGGAGCGGAGACTACCGGTGCCCCCTCCGGCCGCTCAATTGGTGGATTGTGAGGACGGCGCCGCGACCGCTTCCCTGCCCGCTTCCGGGGCGCCGACGACATCGGCGTCGGCGCGCAGAACATGTGCTCGGTTGAAGACCGTCTCATCGAGTTGGCCCTCGCTGCGGGCAACCACGCAAGCGACTGCGCAGTCGCCGGTCACGTTCAGCGCCGTACGGGCCATGTCGAGGATGCGGTCGATACCGGCAATGATCGCCACCCCCTCCAGCGGCAAGCCGACCGAGGTCAGCACCAGAGAAAGCATGATCAGGCCGGCGCCGGGGACCCCGGCCGTCCCGATCGACGCCAGGGTGGCCGTAAGGATGATCGTCAGGTACTGGCTGGAATTCAGGTCCAGGCCGTAGGCTTGCGCGATGAACACGGCGCAAACTCCCTGATACAGGGCCGTACCGTCCATGTTGATGGTCGCGCCGAGGGGCAACACGAAGCTTGAAACGCTACGCGAGACCCCGAGGTTGCGCTCGCAGGACATCATCGTCACCGGCAGCGTTCCCGAACTCGAAGTGCTCGTGAAGGCGACCATCATCGGTTCGACGGCGCCCTGGAAATAGCGTACCGGATTGAGGCCGGCGACGAACCTGATCAGTCCGGCATAGACGACCACGGCGTGGATGACACAGCCGACGTAGACCATGGCAATCACTTTTGCCAGCGGGGCAAGAACGTCCATCCCGTAGGTACCGGCAACCCAGGTCATCAGTGCGAAGACGCCGTAGGGGGCGAAGGAAATGACGATCGACGTCAGCTTGTAGATCACCTCGGCGGCCGATTCGAAGAAGTTGCGCACATGCTTGGCAGCGTCTCCGGCGAGCGTGATCGATATACCGACAAAGATGGCGAAAACGATGATCTGCAGGACGTTGCCTTCGGCAAAGGCCGCCATCGGATTCGTCGGTATGAGGCCGAGAATCGTATCCACTGCCGTGGGCGCCTCCTTGGCCACGACGGCCTTGCCAGCGCCGAGGTCGATTCCCACACCCGGCTCGAAGACCGTCGCCAGAACGAGGCCGATGGTGATTGCCACCGCCGTCGTGCCGAGATAGAGAGCGATGGTCTTCAGGCTCAGGCGGCCCATGGTCGACAAATCGCGCAGCGACGCCACGCCGGTGACCAGGGAAACGAAGATCAGCGGCACGATCAGCATCTTGATGCCACGGATGAACAGGTCGCCAACCGGCTTGATGCTTTTGGCAAGGTCCGCGTTGCCCGTCTGATTGAGCACCACGCCAAAGACCAGGCCCAGTGTCAAGGCGATGAAAATCTGTTTCCAGAGCTGCATGCCCGTCCAGAATGCGAACATCCCGCTGCGGGCGCGTGTCGGTGAATTCCCCATCGTTTCCTCCTGATCTGGGCTCGGGACGTCCGAGCCATGGTTAAGTTGCCGTATCAGCTGACCCAAAACGCTGCCGGACCCGCAGGGCCCAGGCGGGCAGCAGCTCAGTCACGGGACTCTGGCCCCGCTCATCGACCTCGACCGCACGTTATACGGAGCGCTCGACGCCTCGTCCAGTTCCATTCTTGAACAGCCCATGCAAACTTTGCATGGGACCGGCGCTTCCCGGTTAACATGGAGAAAACTGATCTCGGATGTGACGCCAAGAGCGGCGGAGAATAAACGGAGAATTGCATGGAAATAAACTGGCTGGAAGATTTCCTGACCCTGTCGATTACCCGCAATTTCTCGCGCGCGGCCGAGTTGCGCAACGTCACTCAGCCAGCGTTCAGTCGGCGAATCCGCAATCTCGAATACTGGGTCGGCGCCGTGCTCATCGATCGAAGCCTCTTTCCGATCAGCCTTACTCCGGCCGGAGACGCCTTCCGCAAGACGGCCCAGGAGACTCTGGACAACCTGCGCAACGGGCGCGAGGAGGCGCAAGGGCTGATGCCAAAGTCCGGGGAAATCGTCTCCATCGCTGCCTCACACACCATCGCCGTCAGCTTCTTCGCTGACTGGCACGCCGGGTTGCAGGCCAGCACAGGGGCAATCAAGGCGCGGGTCATTGCCGATAACGTCGCCGGCTGCATCGAAGCCTTGCTCACCGGACACTGCGACCTGATGCTGGCGTACAGCAGTGCTGCACTGCCGACGCTGGCCCAGATGAACCGCTACCCCTCCGCGCCGCTGGCCAGCGAGCGGCTGGTACCCGTCAGTGCGCCGGAAAGTAATGGCTCTGCGCGTTATGCCCTGACCGGCAAGGCGACACTCCCGTATCTCTGCTATCCGAGCAGCAGCTACCTCGGCCGCCTTACGGCGTCGGTGATCGATCGCGAGGATCTCGCAGCAAGGCTGGATTTTCGCTACGAGTGCTCGATGTCCGACGTGCTCAAGAGCGGCGTCCTGGCCGGCGCAGGAATCGCCTGGATCCCCGAACTCGCCGTGCGTAACGAACTTGCCGCCGGCTCCCTTGTGCACGCGGGCGACGACCGCCACACGGCGCAACTGGGGATCTCGCTCTATCGCCAGGCCGAGCTCAGCCGTCCCGAGGTCGAACGCATCTGGAACGTCTGCGTCGGCGCGGCGGCGCGCTGATGGCCGAACCGGCCGGACATTTCCCTGTCGAACGCCCCATGCAGATGCAGCATCGACAATTCGCAAACAGCATCACCCCGAGGCGCTCTGCAGACGACAATAACCCGTTCTCTCAACCGGAACCCTACCATGCCCTCTTCCATGACTCGCACCGAACACGATCTGCTCGGTGACCGTGAAGTCCCCGCCGACGTCTATTGGGGTATCCATACGCTGCGCGCCATTGAAAACTTCCCGATCAGCGGCCGGACGATCAGCAGCTATCCCGAACTCATACGCGCCATAGCGCTCGTCAAGCGCGCGGCCGCGCGCGCCAACCAGAAACTCGGCCACCTCGACGACCGGCGCGCCGACGTCATCATGGCCGCGTGCAAGGATATCGAGGCCGGAAAGCACCACGATCAGTTCGTTGTCGATGTCATTCAGGGCGGCGCGGGCACCTCGACCAACATGAACGCCAACGAGGTCATCGCCAACCTCGCCCTTGAGAAACTGGGCCGCGCCAAGGGCGACTACGAAGAGCTGCACCCGCTCAACCACGTCAACATGGCGCAGAGCACCAACGACGTGTACCCGACCACCCTCAAGCTGGCCATCGTCTTTGCCATCAAGGACCTGCTGGACGCCATGAGCGCGCTGCGCGACGCTTTCGAGGCCAAGGCCAACGAGTTCGCCGACGTGCTGAAAATGGGACGCACCCAGCTGCAGGACGCCGTGCCGATGACCCTCGGCCAGGAATTCATGACCTATGCGGTGATGATCGCGGAAGACAGTACGCGCCTGCACGAGGCCATCGCGCTGGTGCAGGAGGTCAACCTCGGGGCAACGGCGATCGGTACGGGGATCAACACCGACATCCGCTATGCCAAGCTGGCGACCAAACTGCTCTCCGAATTCGCCGGCGTACGCCTGGTTCCCGCGCACAACCTCATCGAGGCGACCCAGGACACCGGCTCCTTCGTGCAGCTCTCAGGCGTTCTGAAACGCGTCGCCTGCAAGCTCTCGAAAGTGTGCAACGACCTGCGCCTGCTCTCCAGCGGACCGCAAGCCGGGCTGAACGAAATCAACCTTCCCGAGCGGGCCGCCGGCTCGTCGATCATGCCGGGCAAGGTCAACCCGATCATCCCCGAGGTGGTCAACCAGATTGCCTTCGAAGTCATCGGTAACGATGTCACCATCACCATGGCTTCCGAAGGCGGGCAACTGCAGCTCAACGCCTTCGAACCGATCATCGGCCACTCGCTGTTCAAGAGCATCGAGCACCTCGCCGCCGGCTGCCGGACGCTCACCGAGAACTGCATCAAGGGGATTACCGCCAACCGCGAACTGCTCGCCGAGCGGGTACGCAGTTCGGCCGGACTGGCCACCGCGCTGAATCCCCACATTGGCTACCAGAACGCCACCTGGGTGGCGCGCGAGGCCCTGCGCAGCGGTCGCAGCGTCACCGAGCTGGTGCTGGAGAAAGGCCTGATGACGCGCGAGGAACTCGAAAGGGCCTTGCGCCCCGACGTCCTTACCGCACCCCGCGTCAGCGGCGACTGAAAGCGGCGCACCCGGTGCGCCCGCGCCTCTGATCATCGCCCGCGATCGCGGCGGCACCCGGAGATTCCGGCAGCGGGGCGATGCTCGCCTCGTTCCGGCGCCGGCCCTGTGCTCGCCGCCACCCTGCCGACCGCTCCGCAGCCGCCGCTTTCGCGCCGCTCTGGCCGAGTAGCGGCGCCTGCTCGTTCCCGCCCTGGCCGCCCTGGCCGCACGCCGCCACCTTCGCGCGCAAAAAAACAGGAAATCTTTCACGCCCCGCCCGAAAAATGCCGTGCCGTGCACGCGACCTGAGTCGATTATTTTCCCTGATTTGTCGGAAAATTTTACAGCCCGCGGTACACGACCACGGGCGGATTCCCACACGCACCTTTCAAGACCTTGTTTTTCAATGAATAGTGAATCTCGACATAAACTGGCACGACTTATGCTTTGTATTCTCATGCAGAAACTGCGTTTATGCCCCGCCCGCGGAGCATCCACCTCAGAAAATCACCACCGCTGAAGACCCGTTTCGGCGTTGCCCATGATCCAGCCAAGGAGGCACCATGAAAACCCCAAGCATCAAGAAACTCGCCATTGCAGCCCTGCTGATGGCGGCCGGAACGCAAGGCGCACTCGCCGTGCCGCTGTTGAACGGCTTCGGCGGCGATCGCAATTACGGCGATCTCGCCATGCTGGCCAACGATGACGGCTCGTCGAACTTGATCAACCTGCCCTTCGACGTCAATTTCTTCGGCAATAATTACAACCAGTTCTATATCAACAACAACGGCAACATCACCTTCAATTCTCAGGTAGGCTCATTCACCCCCCAGGCCTTCCCGATCTCGAACCAGCCGATGATCGCGCCGTTTTGGGCAGACGTTGACACCCGCGGCCAGACCGGCGGCCCTCCTTTCAGCAACAACGTTTATGTCGCTTCGCCCAATGCGAATACCGTGGTCGTCACCTGGGACCAGGTGGGCTACTACAACCGGAACGTCGACAAGATCAATGACTTCCAGCTCGTCCTGCGCAACCGGGCCGAGACGGGCGCCGGCAATTTCGATGCCGACTTCCGCTACAACATCCTGCAATGGACCACCGGCAGCGCGAGCGGCGGCGTCGCCGGACTCGGCGGTACCCCGGCACAGGCGGGCTTTGACGCCGGCGACGGCACCAACTTCTTCGCCTTGCCGGGTTCGTTCACCAACGACGTTCTGCAACTGGTCAACACCAGCAACGTTGCTCTCGCCTCGCCGGGATTGTGGACCTTCGCTTTTCGCGATGGCGGCACGCCGCCCAACGGATCAAGCGCCAGCAACCCGCTCTTGCCGGTGGCCACTGCGAACGGCTGGGACTTCAACTTCAACATCGTCTTGAATCAGCGCATCTTCATTGACCCGATCGTCGCCACCGGCTACGACTACCTGGTCAGCTCCGGCCCGCTGTTCGCGTCGGTCTTGCTGCCAAATATCGGCGATGGCCTCTTTGACCTCTATCTGTGGGACGGCAGCAACTGGTTGCTCGACGGGGTCCTCGCCGCCGGAATCGAGCATTTCTTCGGCGGTCTCGGTGTCGATCGCTTCCGTATTCTCGGGATCGAAACCAGCGCCATGCTCGACCCCCTGGATCCCCTGGCTTTCGTCACCGGCCTGACCTTCGCCAGTACCGGCAACGTTCAGATGAGCCAGAACGCCGTGACGACCAACATCCCGGGTACCCAGATTCCGGAGCCGGCTTCACTCGCCTTGCTGGGCCTTGCCCTGGCGGGTCTGGGTGCCTCGCGCCGCCGCAAGACTGCCTGATCGCTTCATCGCAACACGGAAAAGCCGACGCCCAGCGTCGGCTTTTTTTCGCCTGACGGAAAGCAAGCGAACGAAGCGCAAGCGAAACGGGCGAAGGGCGCTGATGTAGTGTTGCACGCTGGGTGGAACATGGACATCCCAGCCACCACAGGGGTTGCGCGCTGCTGTCTGGCTTGCTGAGAGTCTCGTCGGGAAAGGCGGCAACACGTCAGCCCGCTCGTCATTGCGAGGAGGCGCAGCCGACGCGGCAATCCAGTTCCATCCTCTTGCTATCTTCCACCGCATCGACCACGCGAACAGCAAAACCTCTGGATTACCGCGTCGGCTTCGCCTCCTCGCAATGGCGGTGTGTGGGGCATGAGCGCCGGGGGTGGCGACGAGGGCCGCCCCGGCGGAGCATGCGAATTTCAGCCACCACGGGGTTTTCGCCCTGCTTTCAGCAGTCGCAAAAGTCGCATCAAGAATGAAACACTACACCAGCGCCTTCGCTCAAACCGCCGTCAGCGGCCAGAAAATGGGGATCAGCACGCTCGCCGTAAGCCAGACCAGCAGATTGAGCGGGATGCCGAGGCGGGCGAAATCGGTGAAGCGGTAATTGCCGGCGGTGTAGACCAGGGTATTGGTTTGGTAACCGATCGGCGTTGCGAAGCTGGCGCTGGCGGCAAACATCACGGCGACGACGAAGGGGCGCGGATCGACGCCCAGATGCTCGGCGATGCCGATCACGATCGGCGTGAACAACACCGCCACGGCATTATTGCTGATGAACTCGGTGGCTATCGAGGTGATCAGAAACACCAGCGAGAGCATCATCCACGGCGACAAACCACCGCCGACGTCGACCAGCGCGCTGGCCAGCAATCGGTCGAGCCCGGAACCGTGCATGGCGATGCTCAATGCCAACATGCCGAAAATGAGCACCAGAATCGGCCACTCGATCGACTTGTAGGCCTCGTCGGCGCGCAGGCAACCGGTCGCCACGACGACCACCGCGCCGATGATCGCCAGCCCTTCGATCGGCATCACGTTGAACGCCGCCAGCGTCATCACGCCAACGATGGTGGCCAGCGCAATCGGTGCCTGGCGATGATTGTTCGCCGGTGCGTGCCCCTCGGTGATGGCAAACAGATCGCCGTTCTCGCAGAAGCGCTTGACCTGAGCCAGCGTTCCTTCGACGAGCAGGACATCGCCGAACTGCAGTTGAAAGTCGTCGCCGATGTCGGCAATCGAGGCGTTCTTGCGATGCACGGCGACCAGGTGGATGCCGTAGCGGGCGGCGAGGTCGAGGTCGCGGATCGGGCGCAGGACATAGCGTGAGGTCTGGCCGACGATCGCCTCGACCATCAACACGCCACGCCGGCGCAGCGTTTCCAGGTCATGCCGATCGGTCACCTGCGCCTGTACCCCCATCAGATCGGTACTGCTGCGCAGATCCATCATCGCACTGCTGCGGCTGTGAACCACCAGGCGGTCGCCGACCATCAGTGCGGTCTCTGGCGATGGCGCGGAGCACTCGTCGTCGCCGCGAAACAGCTTCAGCACCTTGATCGTGCCGTTGGCCAGGCGCGCCTCGTGCAGGGTTTGTCCGGCCAGGTGCGAGCCCTCGGGCACGAACAGCTCGCTCATGAACAGGCGGTCGCCGCTGCCGGTGAACTGCTGCGTCAGCGTTTCGCGCGCGGGCAGGAAGCGCGGCGCCAGCCAGAGAATCAAGGCACAGGCGATCAAGGCAATGACGATGGCCGGAGCACTGACCTCGAACATCCGGAACGGCGCGAGCCCCTGCTGACGCGCAACGCCATCGACGAGGATGTTGGTCGAGGTCCCGACCATGGTGATCATGCCGCCGAGAATGGTCGCGTACGAGAGCGGAATGAGCAGCCGCGATGGCGCGACGCCGTATCGCCCGGCGATCGAGATCACCGCCGGAATCATCACCATCACCACCGGCGTATTGTTGATGAACGGCGACACCAGCAAACCCACGGCGAGCATGGCCAACAGCAGCCGACGCTCGCTGCGGCCGGCCATCGCCCCCAGCCAGTCACCGAGACGATCGACGCAACCGGTCTTGCTCAGCGCCCCGCTGATGATGAACAGGCAGGCAATGGTAATCGGCGCGCTGTTGCTGAAGACGCTGAGCACCTGCTTCGGAGACAGCAGGCCGAGGGCCATGAGCAGGGCCACTGCGCTCATCACCGCGATATCCGGCTTCAGCCATTCGCGTACGAAACACGCAAACAGGGCGATCAGGGTCAGGCCGACGATCACGGCGTGGAGGGACTCGGGAAGCGGCATCGACGGGTCTTTGCAATAGATGGAGACGAACCGGGCGCGCCAAGGTAGCGCAAACTCCAAAGACTGCAAAAGAATAAAAAGTTCGCCGGTTATGCGTTCTCAGTCTATTCGCCGCGACCGGAGATCACCGGAGCGGCACCGCCACCGCGCTGTGCGGGCCGCCTGCGCGTGCGCCGGTACATCGGCCGGCGCCGAGCGACCGCGTCACCGTTTTCTTCTCGCCGCCATCAGCTCGTGCAGCGTTCGCGCTGCCGGCTTCATCGGCGTGCGGCTGACTGTCCAGCCGCCCTGCATCGGCGGGGTCAGCGCACGGAAACGCGTCGCCAGCCAGCCGAAGGCCCGATACAGCGCCGGGCGCGTGTACAGGGCTGCCCACCCCGACCACACGGCATCGACCAGGCGGCTCTTGGCGGCGCCCTGACCGCGCAGCGGTGCGTGTCCGGGACGCGCATCGTGCTGCGCCTCCTCGCGCAGGCGGACCAGCAGCTCGGGAATCGGGATGCGCACCGGGCAGACCTCGCCGCAGGCACCGCAGAGACTGGACGCGGTCGGCAGGACGTGGGTGGCATTCAGTCCGAGCATGTGCGGCGAGATGATTTCGCCGATCGGACCGGGATAGGTCGTGCCGTAGGCGTGGCCGCCAATGCGCGTATACACCGGGCAATGGTTCATGCACGCGCCGCAGCGGATGCACTGCAGCGTCGAGCGCAGCTGTTCGTCGCTGTAGGCCTGCGTGCGCCCATTGTCGACCAGCACCAGGTGCATCTCGCCGGGGCCGTCCTTCTCGCCCGGCTTGCGCGGACCACTGATCATGTTGAAGTAGGTGGTGATCGCCTGCCCGGTCGCCGAGCGGGTCAGCAGGCCGAACAGCGGCGGTACGTGGTCGAGCTTGTCGACCACTTTCTCGATGCCGGTGATCGCAATATGCACCTCGGGAACGGTGGTGCACATGCGCCCGTTGCCCTCGTTTTCGACCAGGCACAGGGTACCGGTTTCGGCGACGGCGAAATTGACGCCGGACAGGCCGACCTCGGCGCTCATGAACTTCTCGCGCAGCACGGCGCGGCCGATGCCGATCAGCTCGTCGACCGATTCGGTGTAGCCGGCGCCGGGCACCTTGTCGGCGAACAGGCGGGCGATCTGCTGCTTGGTCTTGTGGATTGCCGGCATGATGATGTGCGAGGGCTTCTCGCCGTCGAGCTGGACGATGTACTCGCCCATGTCGCTCTCCAGCGCGTCGATACCGGCGTCGGCCATGGCGTGGTTGAGCTCGACCTCCTCGCTGACCATCGACTTGCCCTTGACCATCAGCTTCGTCGAGTGACGCTGGGCGATGCCGACGATGATCGCGCAGGCTTCTTCGCCAGTCTCGGCCCAGTGCACCTGCACACCGTTGTCGGTCAGCTTGCGCTCGAGCTGTTCGAGCAGTTCGGGCAGCCGCGCCAGGCTGTACTTGCGGATGTGCTCGGCGAGCGAGCGCTGGCTTTCGAGCGCCGCGGCATCGGGAAACTGGGCGGCACGCTTGCCGATCAGGAAGTCCATCGCGCCGCGGAAGCTCTTGCGCAGGTGGTCGTCGGCGACGGCGTCGGCAGCACGCTGCTTGAACTCGCTGGCCGGGACGAAATCGAGCGGCTGGCTGTTCATTGCATTTCCTCCCCATTGACCAGCAAGAGCACCACCAGCTCCTTCGGACCGTGCGCGCCGTAGGCCAGGGTGACCTGGATGTCGGCGGTCTTCGACGGACCGGAAACGAGCAGCGCATTGGTCGGCATGCCGTCGCTCCAGCGCTGCGCGTGCATGGCGTCGAAGAGCGTGTCGTGAAGCTGGTCGGCGTCGAGCAGCGCGAAATGGATCGGCGGTACCAGCGACATCAACCGCGGCTCGCTGGCGTCCGGCCAAACGATCAGCGTGCCGGTTTCGGCGATACCGCCGCGGGTCGAGGTGAAGCCGGCGTCGGTGTCTTCGAAGAGCTCCTTCTTCCACTCGCCGAGCGGGCGATCGTAAGGCTTGAGCCCGGCGATGCCGGCTGCCTTCAGCGCTTCGGCGTGCACGCTCGCTTCGCCGTGGAGGAGCGAGCGCACGCCCTTTTCTACACAGATCTGGCGCAGCTCTTGCGGCCAGTTGGCGCGTCTCACGCGGACGACCTCGCCGCGCCAGAAAGCCATTTTCTCGCAGAACAGCTCGATTCTCGACGCCCGCGTGCTGGGCGGCGCCGAGGCGTTGACCGCCGCGTAGAAAGCAGACACGTCGGGCGCCAGCGGCGCCTCGCCTTGCGGCGCGGCGCGCAGCCGGCGCAGGATGTTGTCACGCGCGCTCATCGCTGCCCCCCTTCGCCGCCCGTCCTCTGCCACAGGAAAGTCGCCAGGTGCTGGCCTTGAAAACCGTCCCGCCGTTTCTGCAAGGTGTGGTTCAGGCTGAGCATGCAGCCGCAATCGGCGGACAGGAAAGTCTCGGCACCGGTCTCCTTGAGCGCGTCGACCTTGTCGCCAGCCATCGCCGAAGAGATCGCCGGGTGTTTCAGCGAGAAGGTGCCGCCGAAACCGCAACACTCCGATTCGTGTTCGTGGATCACCACTTCCACCGCCGCCAGCTGCGCCAGCAGTTCGCGCCCGTGCTCGTGCGTACCCATCTCGCGCCGCGCCGCGCATGAGGTGTGCAATGCAACACGTGCCGGCCCACCCCGATCAGTCAGACTGACCCTGGCGACCTGCACCAGGAACTCGCTGAGCTCGAAAACCCGCTCGGCGAGCGCGCTGGCCTGCGCGTGCAGGCGCGCATCGTCGGCAAACATCTCCGGATAGTGGTGGCGCATGGTGCCCGCGCAGGAACCGGAGGGAACGATCACTGGCCAGGGTTCCGGAAAGAGCTGCAACTGCGCCAGGGCGACGGCGCGCGCCTGTTCGGGAAAGCCGCTACTGTGCGCCGGCTGCCCGCAGCAGGTCTGGTCGGCCGGAAAAAGCACCTCGATTCCCTCGCGCTCGAGCAGGTGGACGGCATTCATGCCCGCTTCCGGACAAAACATGTCGATCAGACAGGTGCCAAAAAGGTAGACCTTGGCCGGCTTATCCGGATAGTGGCGGCTGCCTGTTGTGTTCATGCTCGTCTCCTCTGCCATTGCCCAACAAAGTGGTAAGACCAATTTCACACCACTCTAATTGCGCCCCGCGCTTTTGTCAATCTACCGCCATTTTCGTGCCGTTGCACACCCCTGCTCCAGCCTTTGACGTTACACTTGCCTGATCTGATTGGCAAAGCGAAGAGGCCAGCAAAATATTCTCAGACTTCGCCAGGGAGAGAATTGGTAAGACCACTGCTCACCTGAAACAATTCTGGCGCGCGCGCCAAGGACCCCGACAAACTAACATGAATTATGCCAAGCTCACACTCCCGCGCATCCCGGATGCCGTCGCCCATCAGATCGAGACGCGCATTCTCGAGGGCTCCCTGAAACCCGGCGACCGCCTGCCCGCCGAACGCGAACTGGCCATCGAACTGGGTGTCTCGCGCCCGTCACTGCGCGAAGCCATCAAGAAGCTCGTCTCGCGCGACCTGCTCGTCAGCCGCCACGGCGGCGGCACCTATGTCACCGACAGGCTCGAAGCCAGCTTCGCGGATCCCTGGCAGCAACTGATCGATCAACACCCCTGCCTGCAGGAAGATGTCCTTGAATTCCGCTACCTGATCGAGGCGTCGGCCGCCGAACTGGCCGCGCGACGGGCAACCGAGAGCGACCTGGAACGTCTCGAACAGGCGTACGCGAAACTTGACGCCGCCTACGGCAGTGACGACCGCCATGCGCAGGTCGCTGCCGATGTCGCTTTTCACCTGACCATTGCCGAGTCGGCGCACAACGTGCTTTTCGGTCATCTGGTGGGGAGTGTCCTGCGACTGCTGCACGAGCATGTACGACGCAATCTTCGCGAGATCGCGGTCAGCGCGGAGACCGGGCGGCAACTGATGGCGCAGCATCTGGCCATCCGCGACGCGATTCGCGCCCGCCAACCGGAAACCGCCCGCCTGGCGGCGCAGACACACATCGCCTTCGTCCGCCAGCGACTCGAGGAAGCTGCCGATTCGGAGCAGCGACAGCAGCGCTCCCTGCGCCACTTCAGTTAAGGTGGCAACACGCTCGTCATCGCGAGGAGGCGCGCCCGACGCGGCAATCCAGTTCCATCCTCTTACTATTTTCCGCCGCATCGACGACGCGAAGAGCAAGACCTCTGGATTGCCGCGTCGGCTTCGCCTCCTCGCAATGACGGGGTGTGGGGCACGAGCGCCAGGGGTGACTACGAGGGCCGCCCCGGCATGGACCCTGCGAATTCCAGCCACCACAGGGTTTTCGCACTGCTTTCAGCAGTTGCCAAGAGCCGCATCAGGAAGGCGGCACGAGACTAGACCTTGGCGCGCATCAGGCGCGCCTTTTCACGCACCCAATCGCGGTCCTTGTCGGCTTCCCGCTTGTCGTATTGCTTCTTGCCCTTGGCGAGACCAATCTCGACCTTGATACGCCCGCGCTGAAAATGCAGGTCGAGCGGCAACAGCGTATATCCCGCCCGCTCGACCTGGCCGATCATCCTGCTGACCTGTTTGGCGTGCAGGAGCAGCTTGCGGGTGCGCACCGCGTCCGGCTTGACGTGGGTCGACGCCTCCATCAGCGGCGTAATGTGCATTCCGAAGAGGAAAACCTCGCCATTGCGGACGACGACATAGGCCTCCTTGATACTCGCCCGGCCAGCGCGAATCGCCTTCACTTCCCAGCCTTCCAGAACCAAGCCCGCCTCGACCTTCTCTTCTATGAAGTAGTCATGAAAAGCCTTCTTGTTGGCGACGATGCTCATGGTGCCTTTTCTCGGGAAATTGAAGGTGTGGAATGCTAGAATGTTTGATTCTACAGGATTGACGGAGTACGGCAGGGGATGGCCATGGTCAAGAAATCGGTGTTGATCGAACGTTCATCGCAGCAGATGTTCGACCTCGTCGACCGCGTCGAGGACTATCCGATGTTTTTGCCGTGGTGTAGCCAGACGCGCTGCGAGTTTCGCGACGAGCAGAAAACGGTCGCCACCCTGCACATCAGCTACCGCAATGTCAGCTCGCACTTCACCACCGAGAACGACAAGGAGTCGCCACAGTGGATGAGAATCCGCCTCGTCGATGGCCCGTTCCGTCGCCTTGACGGTCTGTGGCGCTTCAAGCCGCTGGCCGACTACGCGTGCAAGATCGAGTTCCAGCTGTCGTACGAGTTTTCCAGCAAGATGTTCGAAAAAGTCATTGGTCCGGTGTTCAGCCAGATCGCCAACACCTTCGTCGATGCCTTCGTGAAACGCGCCAACGAAGTTCACGGCTTGCCCCATGCCTGAACTGCTCGCCATCGACGTGATCTACGCCTTGCCGGACAAGCAGCAGCTGGTCAAGCTGCAGCTACCGGCAGGCAGCACCGTGCGGGAGGCGATTGACGCTTCGGGCTTGCTACAAAAGCATCCGGAAATCGACCTCGCCAGGAACAAGATCGGCATTTTCGGCAAACTCAGCAAAGCCGACGCCGTGCTGCGCGATCAGGACCGCGTCGAGATCTACCGGCCGCTGATCGCCGATCCGAAAGAAGTGCGCAAGCAACGCGCCGCCGAAGGCAAGGTCATGAAAAAAGGCGCTGGCGAGGGCGAGTAGCCGTCCTCACTTGCCGTGGTTTTCTGCCGTTTTGTGCGTCTCTTGTGCGTGTTTCGCGCGTCTTTCGCTCAGCGGCAGTTGGCCTGCACGTCCTGGCGCAGCTTGACGATCTCCTGCGCGCGCTGGGCGTCATCCAGGAAGTAGCGTTCGCCCCTGCTGTCACGCATCGCCACGCGCTCGCCCGACTCCAGCATCTGCAGCGAGCGACGCGCCTCGTCGCAGTGTTCCTTCTTCTGCGCAGCGACGAGCCGCTCCTTTTCGGCCTCTTCGGCGCCTTCCCGGGCTTCCTTCTGCCGCTTGCGAAAGTCCATCTCGCGGTCCGCCAGCGTCTTGCCGTTTGCGCCGGCTGCCGCCGGTGCCTCGGCTTCGATTTGCCGCTCGCCCTTGACCTTCCCAAGCGGCGGTCGGTCGGAAATCACCGTCTTGTTGTTTTCATCCTGCCATTGATAGATCTGTGCCTGCGCGGCGAAGGCGGCAAGCAGCGTGGCGGCAGCAAGAGCAATGCGCTTCATGGGCGGTCAGCGGTAAGGGAGCACGCTGTATAATACGTTTTTGTGACCTCGGATCAAAGGCTATGCGTTTAATCCAACGGGCGCTGACGTTCGACGATGTACTCCTCGTTCCCGCCCATTCTTCCGTAATGCCCCGCGACGTGACGCTCAAAACGCGTCTGACGCGCAACATCAGCCTCGATCTGCCGCTCGTCTCGGCGGCCATGGACACGGTCACCGAGGCGCGCCTGGCCATCGCCCTGGCGCAGGAAGGCGGCATCGGAATCGTACACAAGAACCTCACGCCCAAGGCGCAAGCGGCCGAAGTCGCCAAGGTCAAGCGTTTCGAATCGGGAATCCTCAAGGACCCGATTACCGTTTCCCCGAAAATGTCGGTGCGTGACGTGCTCGCGCTCACCAGCCTGCACAAGATCTCTGGCGTGCCGGTGCTCGACGGCCGGGTCGTCGTCGGCATCGTGACCAACCGCGACCTGCGTTTCGAAACCAATCTCGACCAACCGGTGAGCAACATCATGACGCCGCAGAGTCGGCTGGTGACCGTTCCCGAAGGGGCCACCGTCGAGGAAGGCAAGGCGGTGATCCACAAGCATCGTCTCGAACGCGTGGTGGTCGTCAACGACGCTTTCGAACTGCGCGGCCTGATCACCGTCAAGGACATCATCAAGACCACCGAACACCCGAACGCCAGCAAGGACGCCTCCGGGCGTCTGCGTGCCGGCGCCGCCGTCGGGGTCGGCCCGGGCACCGAAGAACGCGTCGAACTGCTCGCCGAAGCGGGCGTCGATGTCCTCGTCGTCGATACCGCGCACGGCCATTCGCAGGGCGTGCTCGACCGCGTCAAGTGGATCAAGAAGAACTTCCCCGACGTCGAGGTCATCGGCGGCAACATCGCCACCGCGGAAGCCGCGCTGGCGATGGTCGACCACGGTGCCGACGGCGTCAAGGTGGGAATCGGCCCGGGCTCGATCTGCACCACGCGCATCGTCGCCGGCGTCGGCGTCCCGCAGATCACCGCCATCCAGAACGTCCACGACGCCCTCAAGGACTGCGGCGTGCCGATGATCGCCGACGGCGGCATACGCTATTCGGGCGACATCTCGAAGGCGATTGCCGCCGGCGGCAACGCCGTCATGCTCGGTGGCCTCTTCGCCGGCACCGAGGAAGCGCCCGGCGAGGTCGAGCTTTTCCAGGGACGATCGTACAAGTCCTACCGCGGCATGGGCTCGATCGGAGCCATGGCCGCCGGCGCTGCCGACCGCTATTTCCAGGAAGAAACCGCCAACGTCGACAAGCTGGTCCCCGAAGGCATCGAGGGCCGCGTTCCCTACAAGGGTTCGGTGCTGGCAGTCATTCATCAGCTGATGGGCGGCCTGCGCTCGTCGATGGGCTACCTCGGCTGCCGGACGATCGCCGAAATGCACGAGCGGGCGACCTTCGTCCAGATCACTTCCGCCGGCGTCCGCGAGTCGCACGTCCATGACGTACAGATCACCAAGGAAGCCCCCAACTACCACGTCGATTGAGCATCGATCGACGATTCACGGGCGGCCACGGGCCGCCCGCTTCATTTGAGGCGCCGCCATGTCCCACCAGAGAATCCTGATCCTCGACTTCGGCTCGCAGGTCGCGCAGCTGATCGCCCGCCGCGTCCGCGAACAGCAGGTCTACTGCGAGCTGCATCCCTACGACGTCTCCGAGGCGTTCATCCGCGACTTTGCGCCGCAGGGAATCATCCTCTCCGGCGGCCCCAATTCGGTCTATGACGTCGACGATTTCAAGGCCCCGCAAGTGGTCTTCGAACTCGGCGTCCCGGTTCTCGGCATCTGCTACGGCATGCACCTGATGGCTGCGCAACTGGGAGGCAGCGTCGAAAGCTCGAGCAAGCGCGAATTCGGCTACGCCGAAATGCGTGCCCGCGGCCACTCGGCGTTGTTCAGGGGAATCGAGGATAGACGCAACGGCGAAGGGCACGGCCTGCTCGATGTCTGGATGAGCCATGGCGACAAGGTCACCACCCTGCCGCCGGGGTTCAAGCTGATCGGCAGCAACGAATCGACGCCGATCGCCGCGATGGCCGACGAGGAGCGCAGGCTCTACGCAGTGCAGTTTCATCCCGAGGTCACGCACACGCTCAAGGGCAAGGACATCCTCGGCCGCTTCGTGCGCGACATCTGCGGCTGTGGCCATGACTGGAACATGCCCGACTACGTCGGCGAGGCGGTGGACAGGATTCGCGCTCAGGTCGGCCACGAGGAGGTCATCCTCGGCCTCTCGGGCGGCGTCGATTCGTCGGTCGCCGCAGCGCTGATCCAGCGCGCGATCGGCGACCAGCTGACCTGCGTTTTCGTCGATAACGGCCTGCTGCGCCTCAACGAGGCCGAGCAGGTCATGCACACCTTTGCCCGCAATCTTGGCGTCAAGGTGGTGCATGTCGACGCCAGCGCGCAGTTCATGGGCCACCTGCAGAGAGTCTCTGATCCCGAGCAGAAGCGCAAGATCATCGGCCGCGAGTTCGTCGCGGTCTTCCAGGCCGAGGCAGCGAAGCTCGCCAACGCCAAATGGCTCGCGCAGGGAACGATCTACCCCGATGTAATCGAGTCCGCCGGCGCCAAGACCAAGAAAGCGCATACCATCAAGAGCCATCACAACGTCGGCGGCCTGCCCGAAGAACTCAATCTCAAGCTGCTCGAACCGCTGCGCGAGCTGTTCAAGGACGAAGTCCGCGAACTCGGTGTCGCCCTCGGCCTGGCCCACGACATGGTCTATCGCCACCCCTTCCCCGGCCCCGGCCTCGGCGTGCGCATCCTCGGCGAAGTGAAGGCCGAGTTTGCCGACCTGCTGCGCCGTGCCGACGCCATCTTCATCGACGAGCTGCGGGCCGCCGGCTGGTACGAGAAAACCAGCCAGGCCTTTGCCGTCTTCCTGCCGGTCAAGTCGGTCGGGGTCATGGGCGACGGTCGCACCTACGAATACGTCGTCGCCCTGCGCGCCGTCGAAACGCAGGACTTCATGACCGCGCAATGGGCCGAACTGCCGCACAGCCTGCTCGGCAAGGTGTCGAGCCGGATCATCAACGAAGTGCGCGGCATCAACCGGGTGGTGTACGACATCTCGGGCAAGCCGCCAGCGACGATCGAGTGGGAATGATCACCCGTCTGGCAACGGCAGGAGACGGCTGGCGATTCGTGATATTAAGTTATTGTTTATAAGTTAGTTTCTATTTTTTTGTCTGGCAGCAACTGGCAGCATCCGGCACCATCAAGCGAGACTTATTGATGGTCCGAGAAATGGTATGAACTTTCGATGGTTCATTGTAAACTGGTTCATACCATCATCTGTACAGCACGTAGATGATGGTATCAATTCTATATAACATACTGATTGTTAATAGAATTTGTACGCAAAAAACTGGTATTGCAATGATGGTATCGGAGGCCGGTAAAAGAATGCTGACAGACACGAAATTGAGGAATCTGAAGCCAGCGGAGAAGCCGTACAAGCTCACCGACCGGGATGGCCTTTACGTAACTGTACTTAGCACAGGAACCATCTCCTTCCGCTACAACTACCGCATCAACAACCGTCAAGAGACACTCGTAATCGGTCGCTACGGCCCGGCCGGGCTGACCCTAGCCGAAGCCAGGGAGCGCCTTACGGAGGCCAAGAAGGCTCTAGCGTCCGGCCGGTCTCCGTCTCGCCAGAAGGCGCGCGAAAAGCTAAAGGCCAACGAGGCAGATTCTTTTGGCGGATGGGCCGAACTCTGGCTGAAGAACCACCCGATGGCGGAATCGACGCGCGATATGCGGCGATCAGTCTACGAGCGCGATCTCAAGGCGCCTTTCGGGCGGCTGAAGATGGCGGAGGTTTCGCACGAGGACTTGCGGAGTCTGTGCGACAAGATAGTCGCACGAGGCGCTCCGGCCACCGCGATCCATGCCCGCGAAATCGTGCAACTGGTGTTTCGGTATGCGCTAGAGCGCGGCCACAGCTACGACAACCCCGCAGAGTTGGTGCGACCAACCTCGATTGCCCGCTTTCAGCCCAAAGATCGGGCGCTATCGTCGGAAGAGATTGGGCTACTTTACGAGTACCTTGAGCGTGTTTCGACAGCTCCCACCTTCCGCTTAGCTGTAAAGCTCCTGCTATTGACCATGCTGCGAAAGTCGGAGCTCACGGATGCAGTGTGGACCGAAGTGAACTTCATGGACGCAATATGGATAATTCCGGGCGAGCGCATGAAACGAAGGAGTCCCCATGTTGTTCATCTTTCTCGGCAGGCACTAGATATTTTCGTGGCGCTCAAGACTTGTGCCGGCGGATCGCGATATGTCCTGCCGTCTCGGTATGATCAGGATAGCCCCATGAGTAAGGCAACATTGAACCGAGTCACTACACTCGCTTACCGGGCAGCTCAGAAAGACGGCAAGCTGTTGGAGGATTTCTGTATTCACGATCTACGCCGGACAGCCTCGACGATCTTGCATGAGGCTGGCTACAACACCGACTGGATTGAAAAGTGCTTAGCTCATGAGCAAAAAGGTGTTCGCGCCGTCTACAACAAGGCAGAGTACGCAGAGCAGCGACGCGCTATGCTGCAGGACTGGGCCGACATGATCGACCGCTGGACTCTCCGGCCGGAACGCCAGGGGCGACTGGCTGGATTGCCGCCGCCTTCCGAGCATCAATCCACTGCTCCACTTCCTGCAAGTCCCATGCAACCAAACGCGTAGTAATGGCAAAGCGCCGGGGAAATTCTCGACGTTTTTCCATATCGAGGATCGTTCTTTCCGATAGCGGAATCATCTGGAGCAACTGCTTACGGTTGATCAGAGTCTTCCCCGGTGTTGTCATTTCAGCATGGCTCAGCTCACGGGTGTTCATTCTTGCGTTCCTTGTGCTCCATTTCGCGCTTTCAACCGCGCACGTGGCGACAATAGCCGCGCCCTTAGTTAATCCGGAGATTGTTGCGTTGGCGGGCCCTCTAACGGTGCTGACTTAGCTACTCCCGTTCGTTCCTTGAGAGGCACCCGGTAGCGTTGGGATCCGCGGTCGGTTTGTTGTAGCCCCAACGACTCACCCGAAAGCACGCGCGACGCCGCATCAAGGTCAATTCCTTCACTCGGTGGCTGCCCATCACGGCACAGATTGAGTTCGTAGCGAACGGCCAGTGGAATCCGCTTGCCATCCTTCGTCGGCACGTCGTCCTGGATCAGCGTCGCCTCCAGGCGAGCACAACCGGCCTCGGCAAACTTCCTCAATGTTGTGACCTGAACCCGCACCGGCGCAGGCGACCGCGTCTGCCCCTTGAAGAACTCCGCCATCCGCCCACTCAGCTCCCCGTCGGATCGACCATCGGGTGCATCGATCGCTGCAATCAAATGTTGCTTCAAGTCCGCAGCAACAACGTCGCTGGTGCCCAGCAGACCCAGCACGGACAGCGCCATCGCAAGAGTTTTCGGAGGTGTTTTCATCGAATCTCCCTGAGGGAATCCACGCCACCCACCTGTCCGAAGGCCTCGCGTCTTTGCCCGGAGAAAGAGGCCTGCTCAGTCATTGCCGGTTGTAGTAGCTATTGACGCGTTGCTCGACGGTGTCGCGGACGTTCTGCCCGATCGACGACGCAGTGGGTACGCGAACGCTGGCAGTGACTTCCGCGATGAACTCACCCAGGTCGATCTGCGAGAAATCGAGCCGTTCGAACTCCGCCGGAGTGAATCCGGAACAATCCGGATGCCTGCCGCTGCCCCAGCTCTTGCCGATCTGTCCCCTGCCCTGTTCATTGATCAACCGGGCCAGGCGAGAGTTGAAACAGCAATACGACTGGGTCTGTTCGATGCACGTCCTGATGATCGGCACCCGGGCCGAACAGAAGGAGCCCACCGCGACGCATAGATTGGCATCCCGGTGCATGGCCAGCAGTTGCTCGGCCTGCTCACACGAGAGCAGGTCCGAGAGCAGCTCGAGAGCCACCGCCACGGCCAAGGAGTAAGGATCGAAGTAGAAATTGAAGCTGCCCAGCGACCCAATGGAAAAAATCGGCCCACCGAGCAGGCCACTGGTCATCGTCCCCGTGGACAAGGTGAGCCCATAGAAACTGAACGAGGGCTGGAAATTCGTCGGCGTAAACAGCACCTCGGACGAAATCATCGCCTTCGCGCCCGCTTCGAGATAGCCGGCGTACTGCGGATACATGAAATCGAAGACGTACTTGCTGCCGGCGTTCACCGCCAGCTGCCCTCCCGCATACGCCCCCTGGATCGCCGCCGACATCAGCGCATTGTTGCTCTTCGCCGCACCACCGCCACCCTTCTTGCAGCAGTTCACCAGACCGAAGAGCCGCTTGCGACACTGCTCCGTGACGCCGGTGAACAGCCGCTGATCGCCGCCATAGACCCCGGCTTCGCGTGCCGCCTCCAGCGTGGCGAGGACTTTGCCGAAATCCTGATCGGCCGGATGGCTGGTATCAAAGCAGTTGCCGCCCTGACAGAACGCCACCTGATCGCAGACCGTGCGCTGCGTCTGCACCGCCGACGAGGTCTGGCACGAGTAGGTGCGTTCGTTCAGGTCGCAAGCGCCCGAGGGCAGGCGGTCGACGCAGTCGCTGCCCACCTGGGTGCATCCCCGGTCGATCAGCTCCTGGCAGTCATCGCTCAGCGCCGTCGCGGCGCAGGTGTAGTCCTCGGACCACGCCCAGCAGGAATCGCCCGCACTTTGGGCCACTTCCGGAAGGGGCGAGACGCTGTCCAGGCAGACCTGCAGGCCGTTGATCGTCTTGCAAGGCGTGTTGTCCGTGCAGGTGTGCGCGGCATGGACGCAATTGCTGCTTTCCGCCAGCGAGGTACAGCCGCTGGTGTCGAGTGTGTTCGAGACGATGGTGTACGAAGTGTCGAGTGGCACGACCGTCGGCGGGTTGGTCGATGCCGTCACGTTGGTGCACTGATACTGGCGCGTGTATTGATTGCACGACCCGTCGAAGGCCGTGCTGTCGCAGGTCGAAGTGAGCAGCGTACAGCCCTCGGTCGCCTTGATCGCCGCGCAGTAATCGAGGGGGTCGTCGGCAATGCACGAATAGTCGTCCTGATAGCGCCAACAGCTCGCCGTCGAGTTCAGCCCGCCTTCCGGCGGCGTCACGCCGGCCAGGCAAACCGTCGCCCCGCTGGCGTCAAGCTTGCATGGCGTCGAATCGACGCAGGTATGCGCCGCCAGCCGGCAGCGCGCGTTCTGCGCGTAGCTGCTGCAGGCGCGGACGTCGATGGCATCGGTGAGCAGCGTGTAGCTGTTGCTCAAGCGCAGCGTGTTGCTCGGCTCGCCCTGGTCGGTGCCACACTGAAACGTCTTCGTATAGGTGTTGCAGCTCCCGTTGAACGCCGTATCGCTGCAGGTCGAACCGATCTGACCGCAGCCGGCCGTGGTCAGCGCGGCACAGTAGTCGATGGCCTCGGGCTTGATGCAGGTATAGGTGTCCTGGTATTCCCAGCAACCGCCGGCCTGTGCCAGCGTCACCACGATGCCGGAGATCGTCTTGCTCGCGGTGCTATCGACACAGGTCGAACTCGCCAGCCGACAATCGCCGGCGGTCGCTTGTCCCGCGAGGGTGATGACGAACAGCATCGCAAGAAGCCTCTTCATCATTGCGCTCGCTGCTGCAAGCTGGCGCACTCGCTCGACCGCCAGCTGCTGACCGTCGTGGACATCGGCAGTTGCAACGCCGCCCCGGTGCCGCTGCCACCGGCCGAGTTGCAACCGGCACTGACGTTGCGCACCGATGGCGTACAAGTGGTGGCGCTGCAGCTGACGCTGAAATAGACGTAGAGATGGCAGCCGAAACCGAGATCGCTGACGTAGTGATCGCTGACCGATTGACCGGGCGCGACCGCCACCGGGAAACGGCCGTAGCTGCCATCCCAGGAATAGCCCAGTGGCCGATAGTCGAAGCGATTGGCACCATCGCTGGAACGGTAGGGTTCCACTTCGTACGATCGACCGTCGCTACCGCAAAAGATGTTCATCGCCATGTACGGATCGACGCAGCGGCCGCAATCGACAAACGCCGCGCGTCCGAGCCAGGCACCGGGGGAGCACTGGCCAAACCCGACGGTGACGGAAACCCCTCGCCGACAGCTCAACGACTCGTAGCCCTGCACCGTCTGATTGCACTGGTAGCGGTAACGCGTATCGACGGCGATCTGTTGTCCGATAAAGCACGATGCATTGCTCACCGACTGCATCTGTTCGACGCACTGGTAGCGGTGATGCTGATCGACGCTGATCTGCCGCGCGGTCGAACAGAAAGCGCTGCTCACCGGCCGGTAGTCATTGCACGTTTCCCGGCTGAACGACGCGGGCTGGGTCTCGGTCACCACCCGGCACTGCTCGGCAGGATTCCCGGCGGCGATGCCGGTGCCACTCATCGTCGGATTGCGGGCCAGCGCTCGGGCACGACTGATCAGCGGATCGTTGGCGCGATCGATCGAGAACGCCGGTCGCACCGCCGGGTTGCGCGCCACGAAATTGACGGCGTCACACTCCTGCCGCAGGTAGGAATCCACTTCAGGGGCCTGGCTGGCGCAGTCGATGATCTTGGCCGTACCCGGCCCCGACAACTGACCCTGCCCCG
>Ga0209460_1000198_pt1 | contig 77681 bp, 89 predicted proteins | sample EBPBio132013_DNA_FD_185868 | JGI IMG/M metagenome (GOLD analysis project Ga0209460, IMG submission 185868) | Wastewater treatment Type I Accumulibacter community from EBPR Bioreactor in Madison, WI, USA - Reactor 2_5/13/2013_ DNA (SPAdes)... | ecosystem: Engineered > Bioreactor > EBPR >... | reverse complement strand
AAACCATCTCCCAAGTCTCCCTTGCGAAATCCGGGCAGCAAATCGCTTCCCTTCGAGTGCCAAAAGTCAGGAGGTCTACACTAAATTACGACGTCCAAACTGTCTCACTCATTATTGGCACACAGGGGGGAATGCTCCTTCCTCAAAAGTAACCAGGTTGAAGCCTCGAATTTTTCCGGTTTCAAGAAGAAAAAAACATAAGTAAGCTGAAATGCAAGCATGAGGAACAATCCCAATCCTAAGGCAACAATTATGCCGAACAACCGCAGTGGAGAGAGTCTAAACATTTTTCTGGATAAATCCTCACTTAGGGGTGTGAAGTCTACCTGGACCATACAACGAAAGGAACGGAACGTGTTAACAGCTTTGAGGCAGCTCTTTTAGTTTAGGGTAATGCCTTTCAGCTTTTGCCGATTTATACCTTTAAGGGTATCCCAAAAGGCGATACTAACATAATCGGTATGATCAGGCCCTGGCTAGCCAAAGTCTGAATAATCATGCCATGATCAACGGTGGCGGAACTAAAGGCAAAAAAGTAAATCTGTCTGTATTTGCGGCTGACTGGTCTAGCATTCTGATTTCAATAGTTGCAAGCTTGTGTTACGCTATGCAAGTGGCATTGCGCTAGTTATTTGATCCGACAAGATTTGATTTAGAAAATTGGCTACAACATGCGTCTTATAAACGATATACGGCTGAGTGGGCTAGAAGAATTTAGCAAAGAGGCAGTGAGGTCCCCTAAGCCATTTCTTTTTCGCAAATACAATATGATTGGGCGGCGCTATGCGGCAAAGCTTCATTCTCTTGCTTTCGATGTCGGACTTGGCGGTGAAATTTTCGTTCTCCAGATGAAAGCTTCTCAGAGCCACGGAGATCTTAAGCCCGATTTCGATGGTCCCTGTAGAAGTTACACATGCGGTCTAGATCCTCTACAGATGGATGAATTGCAGGATCTCGAACTGCAAGACTTTTTTGCTGGTTGCATTACTAGAATGATGCTCCAAGCTTCCTCTCGAGAAAACTTAGCAACCGAAAAAGTTCACCTTGTGAACGATTTAATTCTAAGAGAGAGAGAGAATATGGGAATTACTCTCGCTTCCTCGGCGAATGAGAAATGGTCCGCTCGAGTTGAATATCGAATTTGCGATAATTCTGCCCTTTCTGTCATTGTAGAAGATCTTGATTCTTCAAAAGCATTCAAAGCCGTGGAATTACCACTGGACGAGTTTCAAGACGCGCAAAAAATGGCAAGGACAATTAAAATCAAGAAGTCTTCTGTATCGGTTATATCCAGACACGGGATAGAAGCAGAACACACTCTGCGACGCTATTCAGAAAGACTTGGCATGCTAGGAATAGAATGCTGCAAGAACCACTTTGTTATCCAGCTTCCCCAGTCTTAGAAATTGAGCATAGGTAGGACCTCACGGCCCGCTCCAGCATGTTTCTCCAACTTCTTGCCTCCAGCCCGGCTCCGGTTTCTCTTTCCCTCCAGCATTTTCTTCCAACTTCTTGCCTCCTTCTACCGGCGCCCCCAGCACTTCAAGCTGATGTTTCAAGCTATCGCTTCAAGCCATTAATTCGGGCTTTATCGATGCAATAACCCACTTGGGGGAGTTCAACTTTTGCGTCATAATGCTATAACGGTTGTATGGCTGAGTCACAGGTCTGAACTAGTCGTCTGAAGCAATACTCTGCGGTAATAGTCTGCAGTAATAGTCTGTAAGGAATCCGTTTAATGAAAACTGAGTCAATCGATGTTCTCGAAAAGCATTTGAAGCTTCAGGCTAGTATTCATGGACCAAATAGCGTGCAGGTGGCGCGAGTTTTGGTTCGCATCGGCAGTGCCTTGCTTGAGCAGCGCCGCCTCAGCGATGCCGAGGAAGCGCTGCGCCGTGCCCTATCGATAGAAGAGGCGGCTTCGCCGGTCGACCCCTCAAGTATTGCTGAAGTAAGGCATCTGCTGGACAGAATCTTGCAAGAGAAAAGCCAGCCCGCCTCTTTTGACGATCTCGATATTTTGAAAGTGAGCAGCGACAAGATACCGGCTTTCACCCCAACAGTCGAGCCTTTATACAACATCAAAAAGGCAGACCCGATTGATACCGCCATTGCCGACGCCCAGCTGGAAATTCACAGGCTGAAGCAAGCCGGCGGTGGCGACAGCATCGCCGTGGCCGATGCTCTCAATCGGCTAGCCGAGCTTTATAGCCGAAAAGAAATGCTTGATGAGATGGAACCGCTTTTGAAAGAAGCGCTGCGCATGAGAGAGTCAATTTGCGGCGAGAGCCATTTAAGCGTTTCCACCGATTTAAAGAACCTTGGACGGCTTTATCTGTTTAAGGGTAATTACCAACTGGCTGAGACGTTTTTAGCCAGGGCCATGGCTATCAGAGAGCGTTCTCTTGGACCTTTTCATAGCTATGTCGCTGATGTGGCAGAACTCTACGCCCGATTGTTGCGCAAGGTGGACCGCTTGCCTGAAGCTGAAAGGTTGGAGGCGCTTGTCTCGGAAAGCCGCACAAAATATGGCTCTGATTGGGAAAAGCTCAAATCTTCGGGGCAGAAAGCCCTAGAAGAGGGCAATTTCCTGGAGGCTCAGGCTTTTTGGTTGGCTGCCTTGGAAGAAACATCCGATTTTCGTTTTGACGACCCGCGCCTGACCATGACTCTAGAAAATCTCGCCGAAGTTTATTGGCGCCGCAACAAGTTTGACAAGGCTGAGCCGCTCTGCAAGCAGGTTTTGCAGATTGCTGAAAGTATGCTCGGCCCCGAGCACACCGATGTCGCTTTGGCCGCCAACAATCTTGCCCTGGTTTGCGAGAAACAAGGCAAATACGCCGAGGCTGCCATTCTTTTTCAGCAGGCTCTAGCCATAGGCGAGAAGTTTTTGGGAAGTTCTCACCCGGATGTGGTGCAGATAAGAGATAGCCACTCGCGCGCTAGAGATATGGCGCACCGCCAGTTAGAAGAGAAATTGAAGAAAGAGCCCGGGCGCTGGAACAAGTCTGGTTGGTGGAAAGCTTATCAAAAGGACCAAGAGTAAGCCGGGCTAAGCAGTTTTGAAAAAGGGGTCGCTTTGGCGGCCCCTTTTATGCAGGCGGGCAAACTCTGGACGGCTATTTGTTTTTTGTCTTGCTTTGCGGCTAAAATAAGGCGCTTTTACTAAACCAAACCCAATTTAAGTCAAATTTGGCTGCAAGAGGTGCAAAAACAGTGTCTGTCTCGAAAAAACAGCGAAAGCTCAATTCTACTTTGTCTTTGGCATCTCTTTCGTTGATGCTCGGTCTTGGCGGGCTTGTCTGTCAACCGGCGCAGGCTGAAAGCCCTAAGGGCAACGGCAAGCCTGCCGGCGCCGCCCCTGCCAAGGAAACTAAGGCAGAAGCTAAAAAAGAAGCAAAAACCGAGACCAGTGCTGCCAAGCTAAAGCTTTTGAAAGAGCTTTGTGTCATTCTCAACCCCGGCAAAAATGCCGATGCCACAATGAAAGCCACCTTGGCTGAACAAGAGAAGCAAGCCCCCCAGATAATTGATGCCATGATTTCGCAGCGCGCCCCTAAAGACATCAGCCCCGAAAAACTGGCACAGCTGAGAAAAGCCATGATCGATACCCGACTTTTGGCAATGCGTCGTACCAACGAGTTATTGCTCGAATCAATTGATATGAACTCTCTTTGCGAGCGCATTTATACCGAGATTTACGATAAGTATTTCAGCGAAGCACAGTTGAAAGACTTGATTGCCTTTTATAAGTCGAGCACCGGCAAGCGTTATACCGAAGTGCAGTCACAAATCGCCACCGAAGCCATTCAGCTGACCAATAAAGAGCTGGAGACAAAACTTGTCGACGTCTCTAAGAAGGTCATGCAGGAGCTGGAGCAAAAGGCGCGCGAGGGCGCTGCCGCTGCCGGCAAATAAGAAAAAGGCAAAGCCGTCTAGGTTGTCGGAACTTTCCAGTAATTTTCACGCTGTCTTCTATATAAAAGACGGTGTTCTAAGTTTGAAACATTTCCAAGTTTTACTAAAAACGTATATAAGCAGACGGCAACTCCCCATTTTTTCTTGATACCGGAGCCAGAGCATGAAAATTACTAGTTTGGTCTTAGCTATAGTTATTGGTGGTTTCTGTCAGAGTGCCCAAGCCAGTGGCGCTGACTCGATGGTTTCCAACTATTATGTGGCCGGCAGTACACAAGTAAGCGGCTGGGAGCAGGGTCTTGTTGCTCGTGATCGCAACCTGGCTCAGTATCATTGGCATGCCATAACCGCATCAGTGCATGCCCGCCGGGTGGCAGGACGTACAGTGGCGGCAGCGCCTTATCGCAACAGCAAGCCTCTGGTCATGGCTCTGCCTACAAATACCTCTATTAAGACCAAGACAGCAAAGAGCGATACTCAAGTAAGCGCTCGTCTCAGCGCCTCTATGGCTGCGCCCAAGGTTAGTGCTGCTTTGTCTTATGCCGGCAGCAACTATTCCACCGGTTGCGGTCTCAGCCTTAGCGAAAACAAGGTTTGCGGACGAGTTCTCAGTTACTAGATTTGGATAGCTTTTTATCGCCGCCGCCTAAGGGCGTGGTTAGCGGTCCGTAAGGCAAGTCGCTCCAGAGCGGAATATTTTGGTCAATTAGTAGTCTGAAAGAGTCTTCCAGAGTTCGTGGTCTCAGAACATAGCCGTTGGTAATTTTGTAGCAAGCCCAGCGTCCTTCTCTGGCTACTTCTTCAAAATTGAGCTTGGGCTTGACTGCAAAGTCGGCAGCGTCTTTGTCGTTTGCCATAATCAGTTGTACTTGGTTTGGCTTCTCTTTCTTGGACGGGTCGCTTCCTTCAATAAAGGCAAGAGGGCTCGATAGGGTGTCTACCGGTCGGTCTAAATAAGTAATCAGCGAAGGTTTGTAGGCGCCGTAGCAGAAGATCTGAGCATCGCTGCCGCTGAGCTTTTTGGCTAGGTTGACCATGTCTTGATTTTTATAGGCTAGATAGCCCATTACCGATGGAAAGCTAAGAGACAGGGTACAGGCAACGCTGAGTACCGACAAGGTTAGAGCTTTGGTCCATTCTTTCTTTTTCAGTAAGAGTAATTGGCGCAATGCTGCGGCAATAAGGCTGATGCTGAGCGCGGCCATCTGTGGCTCTAGCACATAGGGACCGCGACCAGCATAAGAAAAATAGAGGGCTGCCGGGGCAAGAAGTAGATTTAGAGCCGAGAGAAGATAAAGGAAAATTCTGAACCATAGACGATCGAATTTGAGTGGATCGTCTGCTTCTTTGGGCTCTTCTGCAAGGGTGCACATGGTTGAGGCCAGAAGAATTGAAAATGGCGCCATGGCTGGCAAAATATAGGTGTCTAGCTGGGTGCGCGAGAGGCTAAAGAAAACTACCATCGAGATTGCCCAAGCTGAAAGTAGCAGGGTGAAGCTGGCTTTTGCTTCTTCCTCAGAAAGGAAGGTCGAGGTCTCTTTCATATCTTTTGCATAAGGGCGATACGAGCTTTTGAAGCCTTTGATCAGTCTTCCCGAAAACCAAACTTCAGAGATTGGTGCAAAAAAGTTGATCTTTAGTGTCTGCGGCAGAAGCAGAAACCACGGCGCGACGCCATAGGCCAGTACCGGCAGAAAGTAGAGCCAAGAACCTTTGTGAATATTGGTTTTGCCCATAAAGCGCGCCAGGTTTTCGTAGACAAAGAAAATCTGGGTAAAAAGACCGCCTGTGGCTTGTCCGACCAAAACGAACCAAGGCACTGCAATCAAGAGATAAAGCAGAATGCCCGGCAATAAATTGAGCCTCTTGAGAAATTCCAATAGGCGACTTTTGGACGGCCGACAAATGAGCATGAAAACGCCCATGCCCAACCCATAGAGCAAGACTGCCGCCGGACCTTTAGTCAGTGTCGCTAGGGCCAGGCAGATATATAAAAGCGGCCAAGTCTTGCTTTTCTCTTTAAACAGAGTAAGGGCGGTTGCAAAAACAGCAATATTGATAAAGCAACTAAAGGCTATATCGATACATGATGTTTTGCCGGCCAATATTGAAAGCGGGGCTGATGCCAGGCAAACGGCTGAAACTAAGGCTGCTTTTGGCTGGAAACGCCTAACTGTGTAATAACCGGCCAGGGTGAGCAGGGTGGCTAGTGCAGCAAAAGGCAGCCGCGCAGCCAATTCGCTCACGCCGAAAAACTTATAACTCAAGGCGATTAGCCAAAAAGTAAGAATGGGCTTTGAAAAGTAAATCTGATAGTTGAGATGAGGCACGATCCAGTCGCCCAGCTCAACCATTTCGCGAGCGGCCTCAGTATAGTAAGTCTCGCCGGGGTCAAGAAACGCCCAGCTGTCCAGCTGATTGAAATAGATGCCGAGGCAGACCAGTAAAACAATGGGCACGGCGTATTTGCTGCGTTCTGAAATAATAAACTCCCGACCGCTGCCAGGGATGCAAGATATGAGAAGAGCCTATTTTAGCATTAAAAGTAAAGGCTGCTTTTGAAACTGCCCATGGTGGCATGACTAAGTTTTGGCAGATTCTGTGCAATAAGAGTCATTTTGCCGCTCAAAATAGATGAAATTTGCTGAGCCATATATCTTTCACGAGAATTATGAAAATCAAGAAAAGCAGAGCTCGGTCGCATTTCGACTTGCTGGAATCTACATCTTTGCCAAGGTGCTGGTAGGGGCGGCCTAAGCTTTTCTTGTTGCGAAGAATGAGAAAAATTTTGGTTATTGAATCGATGAGAGCGAGAGTCTTAAGGTACCACTCCGGCTTGTCGGCAGAATCGTCTTCGGGACTTTTGGGTGGTTCTTTCGGTTTGCGGGGGCTGAATTGATTTGAAATATGGGACATGATGCATCTCCGCTAATTGGCGCTGGAGCAGGAAATGCTTTGATTTTATGTTTTTTCTGATAGAGCTTTGGCCACTTCTGTTCTAATGCAGGCTAGAGCAAGCCGGGCAGAGGCTTTGCTGTTCCTGCCGGTAAAAAAAACTTGGCTTTTGACCGTTTAGTTGGGCGTGATATTGGCTACTATTTGCTGTCTTGTGCGGTAAGAGACGCCTCTGAACATAGCTATTTTTTCATTGTGCTGGTTAGAGACAACCACATCATAAACGCCGGTTTTGCCGTTCAAGACTTGTTCTTGGGCTACTGCCGTCAAGATGTCGCCAATGCGGGCAGGGGCGCTATAAGTTATGGCGCAATTGAGAGCCAAGGTGCGGTGATTGCGTGAATTGCAGGCAAAAGCAAAGGCAGTATCGGCAAGGCTAAAGGTAACGCCGCCATGGCAGATTCCCAGTCCGTTCACCATATCTTCTCTGACCACCAGTGAGAGCTCGGCATAGCCGGGGCTAATCTGCTTGACTTGCATGCCCAGATATTGAGAATGCTTGTCGAGGCGGTGCATTTCGGTAGCAACTGCCTGAGCGAGATTGAGATTTTTGCTGGTGGCTTCGTTTTTCACGGTTGTTTCCTGCCTTATATCGTTTGGTGCACATTTTACTCAATTGCCTTAAGCACGTAAACTATGGATATGAAAAGTGACCTATTCTCTTTTGCCCTCGCGCTTACCATGACAGCATTGCTTGGTGTCGGCGCAATGCCCAGCTGCCTGGCCCAGACTGCACTCTCTAAGGCAATTAGTAAAGAAGCTAGTACGGATGCTAGTAATGCAACTAGCAAAGCCGCTGGCGATTTAGAATCTCAATCTCAATCGCAAGCACAATCACAGGCACAATTTAGTGGGCAGTTTTTTGCCGGGGTTTCAGAAGCTGAGCTGGCTCAAGTGTTCTCTAAGTTTCAGTCTTGTTTTGTCATGCTTGATCTCAAGCGCAGCAAGTTTCACAAAATCAACGCAGACCTCTGCTCAACAAGGTTTTCGCCTTGTTCGACTTTCAAAATTTTCAATTCGCTTGTTGGACTTGATACTGGTGTTGCCAAAAGCGAAAGACAGGTGTTTGCCAAGAAGTCGGAGTCGGGGCTGGAGGAAGCCCAGACTATGCAGGCTGCCATGACCAATTCTTTGGTTTGGTATTACCAAGCCATGGCTGAAAAAATCGGCATGGCAAGAATGAAGCACTATTTGAAGAAAGTGCCCTATGGCAATGCCGACGCGACAAGCGGCGGCGGTATAACCAGATTTTGGCTTGGTGATAGTCTCAAGATTTCGCCTGATGAACAGGTGCGCTTTGTTGCCGACCTGGTGGAAGACCGTCTGCCTTTCAAGACCCGCTCTATGGCTATAGTGCGAGGGATGATGCGTCTTTCTGAAAACGATAAGGGCATACTTTACGGCAAGACAGGCTCGATGATGAAAGATGGCAAGAACGAGCTTGGCTGGTTTGTTGGATATCTAGTAAAGCCTCATGGTACTTATGTTTTTTGCACTTTGATTAAGGCAAAAGATACCAGTCTGGATGCGGGCACGCCCGAAGATTTGCAAAAGCAGGAAGACGAGTCTAATAAGGCCTGGGGCAAGCAAGCGCGCAAGTTGACTGAAGAAGCGCTTAGTAAGCTTGGTCTTTGGTGATTTCTGTGCCCTTGATGCTTTCAGGGCTTATGGGTGCTTAGTTCTGGGTGCTTGAGTGAGGGTGTTTTGAAACCCTATAGAATTTTGGGGCACTATAGCGTTTTTGTGGCGCTGCGGAATTTTGAAACGCTTTAGAGTTTCTGAAGTACTATAGACTGTAGTAAGAAAAGGGAAAAGAGAAAAGCGGCTGGTCGGCCGCTTTTCATGAGATTGACCGGGCGCCGTCCAGAGAGGCAGTCGGTGTGTTGCACCGGCTTATCCTCTCTGTTCGGTCGCTTCGGCTTGGCTTCAGTTGTTGGTTGCAGTCGAGCACGTGATCTTGCCCTCCTTGATCGCATCCAACAGGATGCGCTTGGAGTGCTTGTAGCCGTCCTCGTACATCTGCTGGCAGCGCTTCTTGCTCAGTCCGAACGACAGCCCGCAGACATCGTCTGCTTGCTGTTCGATGAGGACATGGCGCTTTGTGTCGACGGCGGTTTCTTGCCGCACGAAGGGGAAGTAGACCTCCCGGTAGTGGAAGTAGGCGGAGATGGGGTCCAGCAGCTCTTCGGGCATGCGCGTGGCGAAGCCGAGCTGCGAGACGATGGCCTGTCCCTTGCAGAACTGGTCGGGGTTGCGGTGAAAGACCGCGCCGTCGACCAGCACCTTGCCCTGGTAACGCACCGGACGGAAGACCGCCGGGAACGAGCCAGAGGCAGAGAGCGCGGTGCCCAGGTCATAGTCGGTGCCCTCGAAGAGGAAGGCCGACTTGTCTGCGCTGTCGCAAGCGACGATGCGCAGATTGGCTTGCGGCGAAATGCCCATCTCCTTCACCTGCTCTTTCCACGAGGACTCGAGCGAGAACATCGGTTGCCCGAGCATCACGCTTACGAGGTCGGCCTGCGCGAACGCGCTGGCCAGGAAGAGCGGGTTCTTGGAACGGTCGTGCGAGTCCAGGAAGTGCTTGAGGATCTTGCTCGACGTCCAGCCGTTCGCCGCCAGAGTGGCGACGATGGAACCGACGCTGACGCCGGTGTAGTGCGTGACCTTGAGCCCCAGCTCTTCGACTGCGCGCAGCAGACCGATATGCAGGTAGCCCTTGACGCCGCCGGCGCCCAGGACAAGCTCCAGGCCATCTTCCTTGTCAGAGGTTTGCATGGCAAATCCTTTCAGATAGGTTGAGGTGGTTGGGGTGTTACTTGCTCACGAAGTATCGTGCTTCACTTTGTCTCCGTTTCTTGTGGAGTAGGCTTAGAGAGGTTCGACGGTGGCGATGAGGACGTAGCGGCCCTTGCCCTCGTCGAAGTAGGCTTCGCTGAAGGCGGAAGCTTGACGCATGCAGAAATCGGCCTGCTGTCTCGCTTCCTCTTCGGTGAAGAGTCTCGCCTCGCGGCGATCGCTTTCTTGCTCACGCACCGAGAGCGAACGGTAGTACTCGACGATGCCGCGGCCGTTCTCCATCTTGACGATGAAGCGCTTTTCGCGGTTCGTTTCACTCGTTTGCATGGTAGTCCTTTAGAAGGGTGTAGAAAGATGCGGGCGAGTTGCTTGCGGCATCTCGCCCGCCTTGGCGCTTAGCCTTCCACCAGAGCGCGACTGCTCCAGTAGTTGATGGCGCGCATGAAGTCTTCGGCGCTGTACTCGCGAGGCGTGCCGCCCACACCTTCAGGCAGACCCAGGGCGCAAGCCATGTTGCGGGCCATGGCCTTGGGGGTGGGCGGTTCCTCTTCTTCCGTGGCGCGGGCGTTGATGCTCACCAGCTGCCAGTCGGCGCTGACTTCGCTGGTGGAGCCGTCGGGAGCCTTGAGGGTGCGTTCCTTGACGGTGAGCGCTTCGCGATGATAGAAGATGAGGTCGACGTGGCGGGCGGGCAACTTCTTGCCACCAACCACGGTGACTTGCACGAAGGGCTCTTCGTCCTGCACCGCACCAGGGCGGGTGGCGAAGATTGCCTTGAGCTTGTCTCCGTCAGCCAGTTTGGCCACCGAGCTGTAGAAGCCTTGGCAGTCGTCGCCGGCGATGCTGTACTTGATGATCTGCCCGTCTGCGCGCAGCACCGTTCTCTTCGCGCCGTTCTCGACGAGCGAGATGAGGTGTGCGAGGAGTGCCTGCCAGTAGATGTCGTCCGTACCGACATGCGCGGACGGCTGCCAGTGCGAGAAGCGCGACTTGGGCTTCTGCCGGTAGACCATCGGGTTGAGGGCGATGGATTCTCCCATAGACACTCCTTTCTTACTGTTGATGAGACGGTCAGGGCCGCTGGTAGAGGCTCTTCTCGCCGAGGTAGACCACGTGCCAGGTGGGAGCTTGCTGGAAGATGCCGCGAGGCTTCTTCTCGGGCTCGCCGTTCCACCAGCTGAAGGGCAGCACCTGCAATTGCTTGAAGAGCGCCTGCCCGTTGTGGTTGGGGATGGTGTAGTTGTCGACGATCGAGTCCCAGTGGGCATAGGAGCTCGAGTCATGCCCGAACCAGATGCCCATGAGGTCGAACCAGGTGCCCACGCGATTGGACTGCAGGAACAGCCTGGGGAAGAGCGTCTGCTTCAGCAGCGGGTGCTGCGTGGCTTGCCCGAACTCCTTGGTCTGGGGGCTCATGTAGAGCGGTCGCTCACGGCTGCCCTTGAAGCTGTTGGAGGCGAGGCAGAGCACGGTGCTGCGCCCCAGGACAGTGCGCATCGCCACCAGCTGGCTGAGGGCGAGCGCTCCGTTCCAGAGCCAGTGATCGACTTCGTCGATGATGAGCAGGTCGCAGTTGAGGGCGTCGTCACGCACTTGCATGACACCGCTCGTGGAGAAGGAGTGACCGGGGGTCCAGCTCTCCAGGGTGCAGTCGCCGAACCCGCAGTTGACGCCGGGGTCGTAGAGCTGCACCACGGTCTTGCCGGCTTCCGTGGCCGCCTTGTTCAAGGCGCCGGCAAGCGAGGTCTTCCCCGAAGCGATGCCGCCGAGGAGCACCACGTTCTCGCCACGTTCCAGGAAGTCCAGCCTGAGCAGGTTGCTCATCTGGCGCTTGAGGGCGGCGGCATCGAGCTTGCTGTCGATGCTGGCGAAGGGCGTGGCGCCGATGAAGGCGGCGGCGGCAGGGGAAAGTTTCTTGCGTTGGTTCATCAATTCTTCCTTGTGGTTAGCGTACTCGCCGCTTCAGCTTGGCAGCGGCAAGAGTGGCTTGACGCCTCGCTTGCATGCCGTACGAGGCAGTGCAGATGGCGAGGGCGGAGATGAGCATCGACAGGGTGGAACCCGTGGGCACACCGCTGACGATGCCGAGGATGAGCACCGCTCCGGCGGCTGCCAGAGCGGTGCTGATGTGACGATTGCGGCTGGCCCCGTACCAGGCCAGTGCGATGGTGACGAGCAGGCAGAGCAAGATGAAGACGGTCATGTCTATCTCCTTGGTCTATCAGTGGTAGGTGGGGCCGGCGTCGTCGCGCTTGGCCTTCGAGTTCGCCGGCGGCAGGCTGGGGCAGTCGAGCTTGATCAGCTCGACGCCGTGCTGCAGACCGTCGGCGTGGCGCAGGAAGATGCGGGTGGCGGCGTTGAGCGCCGTCTGCTGGCTGCGGTAGCGGCGGTAGCCCAGCATCTGCTGGTCGCGGTTGGTCTCGGGGAAGCGAGACTTGAGCCAGTCGAAGCCGTCGAAGTTCTCGACCGCCTGGACCAGACCGACGCGACACATGCCGTCGTTGAATTGAAACACTGCGATTGTCGTATCTGCACTCATGGTTTTATCTCCTTACATCAGTTGAAAAGGTTTTGGTGATACAAAGAAACTCCGGCTGCGGAAAAGATTGCTCTGCGCGCTCTTTATCCGCAGCCGGTTTGGTGACCTTCAGCAGCAGTGTTTGCTGCCTGCGGTCGGCCCTGCGGCGACCGGCTCCGGTGAGGAAGCAAGCCGCTCCGCGTTCTCTTTCAGCCACTTGCTGGCTCCGGCGGCGTCGGTGAAGACACCGTCATGCTGAGCTTCGAAAGCGGCATCTTTGATGATGCGGAAGACGGGGCCGGGCTTGAACCCCATCTCTTTGATCTGCTTGCCGGTGACCAGCGCTTCGGCACCAAGCCTCTGCGAAGGCGACTGACAGGCAGCCAGTTTCTCGCGCAAGGCGAGGTAGTAAGCCCGGTGCGAGCTTGCCTGCCTTTCGGCGAGGCTGCGGCCGGTGCCCATCACGTCGCAGTGCTGCATCCTGATCAGGTCGAGGATGTCGCTCCGCTCCATGAGTTTCACCAGCTTGCTGCGCCGGATGCTCGGGTCGGCCATGTCGTGCATCTGCATGTGCAGGCGCACGATTTCGCTCACCCGGTTGGTGGTGTCTGCCGACAGTTTGAGCCGCCGGCAGATGTCTTTGGCCATGACCGCGCCCACTTCGGCATGACCGAAGTTGGAGACGCGCACCACTTCCTGCTTGCCTGCCGCCCCGTCCACGACCTCGACGCGCGTGGTCATGGTGCGGGGTTTGGCGACGTCATGCAAGAAGACGCCCAGCATGAATTCGAAGGAGCGAGCGTTGTCTCCTTCTTCCATCGCCACTTCCTTGGCGGCTTCAGCCAGCACCATCATGGTGTGGGTCCAAGCGCTGCCTTCCGGGTGCCAGATCGGATCTTGCCTGGCGCTCGGTCCGACCATCTCGGCCATCTCCGGCAGGAACTGCTGGAGCAGCCCGCTTTCGCGAAGCAACTCCAGCCCGACCACCGGCGAACGGCTGAGCAAGATGCCTTCCAGTTCGCGGGCGATTCTTTCCCAGGAGACGACCAAGCCCGGCTTCAGTTTGTCGGCGTTCTTCTTGAGCGCCTTCATCAGAGCCGGCTCGACGGTGAAGTCGAGTTTGGCAGCGAAGCGAGCCACTCGGAGCATGCGCAGACGGTCTTCGGCGAAGCGCGCCTCGGCATCGCCCACCGCACGCAGAGTGCGGCTGTCGATGTCGTTGCGTCCACCGAAGAAGTCGTAGAGCACGCCCGAGACCGGGTCGAGGAACATGGCGTTGACCGTGAGGTCGCGCCTGGCTGCGTCCTCTTTCAGGGCCTCGATGGGATCCACTCCGGTGAGGAGTTTCACCTCGTCGGGGCGCCGTCCGTCGCCGTACTGACCGTCACCGCGGAAGGTGGCAATCTCGATGTTCTCGCCGTCGCGAACGACGACGACCACACCGAAGGCTTCGCCGACGCAGAGGACGGTGTCGCCTTGGAAGACCGACTTGATTTGCTCCGGCGTGGCGTTGGTGGCGATGTCGAAATCCTTCGGTTCCAGTCCGAGGAAACTGTCGCGCACCGAGCCGCCGGCGAAGACGGCCATGTAGCCCGCTTGCTGAAGCTGGGCGGCGATGGCCGTGGCGATATTGCGAGCCGTGTTCATGTCATACCTCCGGTTCGTTTACACAGATTCGTTTGCGTTTCATAGAGATAGGCGGGTCGACCTGGCTCTTCAGCCGACCCGCTTGATGCGGCTCAGCAGAAGAAGGGTCTTGCCGCCGTGACGACTGCGCTCCACTGCTTGGGCAAGGTGGCGCCCAAGTCTTGGAGCTGGGTTTCCACCGCCGCGACGAAAGTGGCGAAGGCTTCCGGCAGGGTGGCCGTCTGGGTGGTGGCGCCGGCGGTGTGCTCTTCCTTCAGTTCGGCCAACCGGCTTTCCACCGTGCTGAGAGCCTGGTGGTAGCCGGCGCGGCAGCCCTTGAAGTTGGCGTCATCGAGCAAGCCCTGCTCTTCCGCCTGCTTGCCGATGCTGTCTCGCAGCGTCTGCAGCGTGGTCAGCATCTGCTGCAGGCTTTCCTTGAGAGAGGCAGCGACGCCGGCGATGCTGGTCGGGTGCGCTTCCACCGTGATGCCAGCCAGCGACTTCTCCAGCTCGAGCTTGGGAGCGGCCACCATCTTGATGGCTGCCATGCCGCTCTCGCCTTCTTCGGGGTCGCCGTCGATCACCGCTTGTTCCATCGCCGCCTCGGCTTCGCCGATGAGCGCCACCGAAGCCTTGAAGACCGTCAGCTCGCAGACCTTGCCGATGGTGGTGCGACCCTCGGCCAGGCGCAGCTGCACGAGGCGCATGGCGTCGTGATACTGCCCGTATCCCTCGGGGCGCCAGCCGGCTGCTGCGGCATCATCTTTTGCCTTCGGTGCCGCCGACTGGCACAGGTCTTCCACGGCGCCGATGAGGCTGGCAGTGGCAGACATGAGAGAGAGAGTTCTGTTGTACATGCTGGACCTCCAGTTAGGTAGGTTGATGTAGGCGTTTCTAGGTTGCCACCGCCGCCGATACCGCCGCTAGGCTCATGCCGGTTTCCTGCATGAGTTCGATGGCGGCGAACAGGTTGCGCAGCCCGAGCAGCTGTCCGGCGGCCAGGTCTTGCTCGTCGGTGATGCCGAGAGCGAGCATGCTGGACATGCACAGACGGTTCTGCCCGATCAGCATGGGGGCAGCCATGCTGATGATCAGCGGTGAACCGCCTTGCCCGTTGGGCAGGCGGGCCAGGTCGGCGAGGATGCCCTGCATGACCTCGTCTTGGCGCTCGCAGGCTTGCAGGTAGTAGTAAACCGCTTGGTTGAGCGGCTGCATCTCTTCCAGGCTGCCTTCGAAGACGCTGGTGTCGACGCAGCTGAAGACGCGCGTGACGATGGTGATGCGCGTCCCGGTCGCTTCGGTGATGTTGCCGCCGAAGGCCAGTTCGGCCTCGACCATGGTGCGCAGAGCTTGGAGCGGCTGCTCCTCGCGGCTGCCTTGGTCGAAGTGTTCGCCGTCGCGGTCACGGCACATGGTGATGCGAATCATGACAATTCTCCTTGCGGAAAGAAAAGACAGAAATGCGAGCGACCGCGGCACCGCGCACCGCCACTACTAGTGGTGCTGCTTTCGGTGCCGGGGACGCCCGCAGAGGCGCTCTTACTTCAGGAACTCGGGGTCGAAGAAGAGCGGGTTGTCGACCAGTTCGTCGAACTCGAAGGGCTTGGTGTTGACGAGCACCAGCCCTTCCACCGCCCGCGAGGCGATCTTGCTCTCGCGGCTGGCCTTGCCGTCGGCCGACGGGGTGATGGTGGCCAGGGTCTCGCGCAGGTTGTACTTGTGGCAGTACTGGTTGCGGATGGTGTGCACGGCGCTGACGATCTGGTCGCGTCCGATCAGCTTGTCGCCGTCGGCATGCAGCACCGCCTGCTCGATGGTCCACCACAGCCAGAAGCCGTTGGGCATGCGGCGGAGGATGGTCGTCGCCTCTTCGTCGAAGAAGGTGGGCAGGATCTCGGCGTCGAGCATGCTGCCGATGCTGCGCACCTGGCAGGCCATATTGTAGATCGCCTGGCCGAGGTGGCTGGCGTCGAAGGGGCGCAGCTGCGAGCGCATGTAGACGAGCTCCTGACGGCGCGCCTGAGCCAGTTGGTAGAGGGCGATGATGTTGACTTGGTTCATGGAAATTCCTTGAAGAAATGGATGAATGAAATGACTGATTCGCACTCTGCGATTCAGCCGAAGAAGTTCAGGGAACCGTTGAGGTTGCGATTCCCTTCCCGCCCCACGAGCATGCCGCAGAGCAGGCAGTCGACTGCCGCCAGCGCTGCGATGACCGTGAAGTACTGCGGGGCCGGCAGGGTGTAGATGCCGACCATGGTGGCCACGGCCATCAACAGGGTGCTGACGAGCAAGACCTTGTCGATGCGGCCGGGCGAGAGGCTGCGGTTGGGCAAGGCGACGCCCAGCGCCATGCCGATGCAGAAGACCAGCGCCACTGCCGCGAGCAAGCCGAGCAGGGTGAAGACGATCATGGTTGCGTTCTCCTTATCAGTCAGAGTTGCTTGTTTCAGAAACCGCGCCCGTAGAGCTTGTTCACCACGCGCCTCATCAGTTGCACGCCCGAGGCGTTGTCCGAGACGATGATGATCTGCCCAGGAAGGTGCTGCGGATGCTCTTCCAGCCAGTCGAGAACGTGGATGCCCTTGCGCTCTCGCCCTTCCTCGCCGCTGAAGTCGGCGAGGTCATGGTCGAGGTAGAGCACATCCCAGTTCTGCTCGGCCAGCTTGGTCAAGCCTTCCTGGAAGGTGCGGGCGACAACGGCGTGAACCGGGATGTTCTTGCCGTTTTTCTCGTCGCCCGGCACTCTCAGGTCGTCGATGAGCAGTACGCGGGGCTGGTTGTCTTGATGCATGGTTGTTCTCCTTCAGTTTAGCCCCGGCTCTGCCTTCAGCCGTTCAGCCTTGCCGCAACCGGGCAACGCTGTCGGCACTGTAGGCGCGCTGAGGCGAGATGAGCTGTCGGCTGATCTGGCAGACCTCTTCGACGACGTGGTTGACGATGTCGCGGAAGGGGTCGCCCGAACCGGCGAAAGCACGGTACATCAGACGCACGCGCTGTTCGAAGTAGGCGACGGCGTCTTCGATCTTGCCGTCGGCGTTGACCGCCGGCGGACCGCCCGTGGTGGAGATGCTGCGCAGCACGTTCACCGGGATGACGTGCTTGCCCTTGTCGAAGACGGCGTTGATGTCGTGCCGGAATGCCTGTTCGCGCCCGTTGGCTGCCACGAGGACATCCAGCGAGTCGATGAAGGCATTGGCGTAGTCCACCTGGGTCTTGCCCACGTAGACCGGCACGTCGTCGTCTTCCACGTAGAACATGAAGCGCGGGCACGAGTGACCAAGCTGACCCTTGTTCAGCTTGGTCGCCACCGAGATGATGACGCCGTCCACCCCCAGATTGGACGCACCGTGAGCCAGTCGCACCACCACACCGGGGTAGGTGGCTTCCAGTTCGGTGATGATCCGGGAGAGGATGCCGGCGCAGGCTGCTTCGTAGCCGCCCGGCATGACGCCCCATTCGCGGCACTTCTGCTCGGTGAGCGAGCTGTAGCCGTTCATGCCGAGCACCACCACATCGGGTCCTTTGAGAACCTCTTGCACGGCGCGCTCGTACTCGTGGGGCATGAAGATGGGCTTGCGCTTGAACACCTTGGTGTAGATGCGCTCGCCTTCTTCAGCCTGCGGGTTGATGCAGTCGACACCGGGCAGTGCCGCCACATAGCTGGCCCCTTTCACCATGACCGTGTGGCTGCCGTCGCTCTCGCGCCGGATCAGACCTTCGTTGGTGACCTTGCGCGGTCTCGCTGAGCCCGCGACCTTTTTCTTATCCTGTTGCATAGAGTCTCTTTCTACTTGGTAGGAAAAGGCGGGAGGTGAACTTCACCTCCCGTACTGGTGGCAGTTCTTTGCCGGCTTTACTAAGCTCAGCTCAGTTCAGCTCAGTTGAGCTCGCCGTCGCTGAAGACGACGAAGAGCTTGCGCTTGCTGGTGAGCGCCTCGGCGAAAGCAGCGAGATGCCGCTGCGCTTCGCCCTCGTCGATGTCGGTGCTGCCACCATCGGCGATGCTCATCAGGTCGAGCTGGATGCTCTTGGCGCGCTCGTTGTCGTGGCTGTCGACCTCGTCGGCGATGCGGCGCGCCTGCTCGACATACGACTGGGCTTGGGCGTAGACGGTGTCTTGCCCCAGCTCGGTGCGCATGCTGCCCGAGACCTCGTAGTGCATCGGCGAGTAGATGCCGCGGTTGCCCAGCGAGGTGTTCTCGAGCACCGGGTAGTGCTTGACGTGGTCGCTGACCAGCTGCACTGCCATCGAGGTGAAGAGCCGGGCTTGTTCCAGCGCTTCCAGGTCATCGGGACGGCGCACGCCCAGGGTGGCCATGCTGAAGCAGCGCATGCTCAGGAGCACGGCTTCCTGCACCAACCGGTCGAACCGGTCGAAGGGGCGGTTCATGCAGAGGCGGGCGAAGAAAGCGCCGACGCGCGGTTCGGCGGTGACAGCTTGGGTATGGATGTGGGTGTTGATCATGATGTGACTCCAAATTCAGACAAACAGTTAGACATAGAGAGAACCAGCGCCGCTAATTCGGCGCCGGTTCATCACGAGTGAGTTGCGCTCAGGCTTAGCGCGGCCGCGTCTCGTCGAGCTTCTTGCGGTAGAAGTCGATCATCGACTGCGAGAGCCCTTCGAAGAGCGTCTCGATGTTGGCGTCGATGATTTCCTTCTGCCGGTCCTCGTCGAGCCGATGCAGCATGCTCGGCAGTTTCTTCTCGCCCAGCGCGTCCATGGCGAAGATGTCCTCCAGCCGCGAGTAGCGACCGGCGTTGATGTCTTCGGCCTTGTCCGGGTAGAGCGCCGCCATCTTGCTGCGGGCAGCCTTGTAGAGCCGGTCGAGCGGCTGCTCCACCGACTCGGCCTTGGGGGCGTTGGGGCAGATGCCGCCGCACTTGCAGTTTCCGTTGCACATGTCAGAACTCCTCAGTTGTGGGCGTTGAAGATATCGGGCGGAGCGACGGGCCCTTCCAGGCTGTCGCGCAGGTAGTTGAAGAGCAGCGAGCCGACGCGTCCGTTGCCGTCGGCGCCTGCGTGGATCTCCTCGAACTCGCGGTAGAACTCGATGGGGGTGAGTTCGCGCTGGGCGGAGAGCAGGCTGTCCATCTGACGCGGGATGTTCTCCCAGCCGATGGCCTTGCCGCCCACCACCACATTGGTCTGGCGGAAGCCGTTCTTGTTCTTGACCGGCTCGACCAGGCTGTACAGCTCCTGCACCAGCTCGGCGGTGATGAGCGGACGGTCGCAGCCATCGCCGCGGTGGTCCGCCAGTCGCCGGTAGGCATTGAGCATCCAGGCCACCGAAGCTTCGCCGCTCTGCTGGCGGACGCACTCCTCGGCGCAGTAGATGACGATGCCCATCTGGGTCAGGCTGAAGTTGTTTTTACGCATATACACCTCTTTTGTTTTTGGTTTAGAAAGAAAGGGAGACCCGACGGGTCTCCCGAGAAAGCCACTCTGCTCAGCTCATGCAGAAGGCCATGATGCGACCGCCCTCGCCGAGGTGCAGCGTGCCCACCGGCGCCCGGCGGTGACCGTAGTAGAAGTCGTCGCCGTCGTCGCCGTCGAGCGCGAAGGTGATGCGACCGTCCTCGATGGTCAGTTCGGGGTCGTTGCCGGTGACCATGGTGTGCGGCATACGGACGAGGTCGGTCCGCACCGCCGCAGCCGCGCTGACCATCAGCTCGATGTCGTCGACCTCGGACAGCGCCGCGGCGGTGGACAGCTCCTCGATGCGCGCCCGGCGGAACCGGCGGCCTGCCTTGCCCATGTGGTGGTCCTTCTGCGCGAAGCGGCTGGTGTCGCCACCGAAGCGGTTGCGGATGGGCTTGATGCGACCGTTGTTCAGAGAGATCATCTTGGCCATGTTTCTAGTTCCTATATATAGGTAGATGAAGAAGAGGAAGAGATTTACTCTTCCTCCCAGGAGATTGCCGATGAGTGAAACTGCTCAGCTCAGACGCGAGACCAATCGATCTCGTACCAGAAGCCAGCTTCTTTCAGAACACCGACGATGTCCGCATAGCTGCGGATCTTGTCGCTTTCGTTGTTGGCGACGGCGAGCGCACCGGTGATGTCTCCCCGGCGCAGTTCGTCGACGATGGTGCGCACGCAGCTGACGCCGCGCCCGCTGTTCATGCCGGCCTGCATGTCGTGCAGAGTCTGCGCCAGCTGCGCCACCCCCGAGCCGGTGAGTTCGAGGCAGCGGCCGATGGCACCGCCACGCAGCCGGTTCGGCGTGTAGAGCACCCGCGCGCCGTCGCTGACGCGCAGTTCGCCTTCCGACATCATGACCAGGCTGGCATTGCCCAGTGCGGTGACCGAAGCCTTCTCGAGGACGAAGCCGGAGCATTCACCCATGACCAAGCCGTTGGCGAGACCGCGCAGGGTGAAGCTGCCGCCGTAGGCTTCGAGGTGCGAACCTCCGCCCACGTCGGCTTCCGCCTCTTCGCTGATGTGCACGTTGTTGTCACCGCGGGCGGTGACGTGCGTCTTGCCGGAGGCGACGCAGACCGCCTTGTCGAAGAGGATGACGGTGGCGGTGCCGGAGGCAACCACTTCCGCCGTTCCGCAGGCGACGAGGAGACCTTCGCTGACGACATGGTCGCCGCTGTACACAGTGCGAGTTTTCATAGTGAGTCCTTTCAGAATGAGAGAAAGCTGGTTCAGCGTCTGCCGCTGTTGATGAGGAAGATGACGAACCAGAAGAGAGCCCAACCGGGCGAGTTCCAGACGAGCAGGCAGACGAGGGCGAGGATGAGTGCCATCACCTTCGCCCGCATGAGCCCGACCAGGACCAGCACGGTCAGAATCAGTGCCGTTGCAAGCATTTTTATGCTCCTTTCAAACAGATGTGGAGAGACCGCCCCAAGCAAGCTTGAGGCGGTCTCTGTTCAGTAAGTCAGAGCGACCGGTCAGTAGTTGCGGTAGCAGCCGCAGCGGCGGTCGTAGTAGTAGCGCGGCGCCTGACGCTGGGGCACCGGACGGTAGACCGGGCGGTCGTCGTAGTAGTAGTCACGGTCGTCGTAGTAGCGGTGGTCGCGACGCGGACGCACCGGCTGGATCGGCGCCTCGCCGTTGGCCAGGTCGGCGGCGGCTCCGACGCCGGCACCGATGGCGGCGGCGCGACCACCGTCACCGGTGATGGCGCTCACCGCTCCACCGACGACGAGGCCAGTGGCGGTGCCGGGACCGAGGTTGGCACAGCCGCCCAGGAGGGCAGCGGCGCCGAGGACGAGCAGGATGCCTGCAGTACGTGCTTTCATTTGAGTTTCCTTGGTTGCGTTGATGGAATGCCGACCGAAACGTTGTCGGCGAGGGAGGTCTAGCCTGGCGTGAAGCCTATTGCACTGCCTCGGTGATGGTTCCGCAGACTTCTTTTGAAGCTTCTCCGGAGAGCTTCTCCTCAAAGCCTCTTTTGAAATCTTTCCAAGGTCGTCCATCACTTGCTTTTATCGACCGGCTTCAATCGTAGATGAAGCCCGGGTAGCTTTCCGGTCCGCCCTCCAGCTTCTCCATCAGCCAGCACATGGCTGCCGACAGAGCGAAGAAGAGAAGCAGTCCGTTCGCCAGGTCCTGCGGATGGAAGTCCACCCAGACCGGAATGGCGAACATGGTGAGCAGCACCACCGCCAAGGTGGTGTAACCAAGAATGCGGTGCTTGGTCATACTGTCTCCTTTTGTCTAAGCGTCGTTAGACGGCGTTAGACGCTGCCGGGTTTGGACCGGCAGCGTCTCGATTGAAGCAGCGCTTAGTGCTTGCGACCGCGCTTGAAGATGCGATCTTCGAAGCGGCATTCCGCCGCCATCTCGACCGCATCACCGTAGCGCCAGCCGGTGAGCACCTCGAACTCGTCCGACTCCGGCGCCGTCGCGTCCTGCTTGGCCGCCTCGTCAGCCTTGATGAAGGCTTCCAGGGGCAGCTCGGACAGGTCGATCTGGTGACCGGCTTCGATGGCCGCTTCGATGGCGTTGCTCCAGCTCCAGCCCTTGCTGACGCGGCTCTTCAGGAAGCGCATGAGCGGCGTGGCGGCGATGTCGACGACATCACCCCGCTCGATGGTGGCTTCCATGGCGTCGCGCCAGGTCCAGCCGGTCTCGCCCACTTCGGTGGCGAGGAACTGGCTGACGATGCCGTCGAACTGCTTGGGCAGTCCGAAAGCGGCGACCAGGGCGGTGTTCTCGATGGTGTTGTTCAGGTTCGTGTTCATAGTAGGTACCTTTCAGGTTGATGATAGGCAGCTTCTTTCCAAATGCAACTTCGCTGCCGTTGAAGTTGCACTAATGCCTTCGACTTGCGTCGGAAGAGCATCTCGGTGCAGAGTTGCAACTAGGGCTAACTCTGCACTGAGATGCTCTCCTTGCGGAGAGCAAGAACCGGGGCGGACCGGCTGGTCCGCCCCGGAACGAGAGCCCTTGCGGGCTTAGTGCAGACGGCGCCGGCGACCGAAGTGGATGGACTCGCGGCGGCACTCATCGCGCATGGCGATGGCGTCACCCCAGGTCCAGCCGGTATCGGCGACCATCTCGTTGGCGTCGCTTTCGGCCGCCTCTTCGTCGGCCACCGATTGGTCGCTCGCGAAAGCCGCCAGGGGCAGCTCCGCCAGGTCGACCTGGTGTCCGGCGTCGATGGAGGCTTCGATGGCCGCCTGCCAGGTCCAGCCCTTGCTGACGCGGCTCTGCAGGAAGCGCATGAGCGGCGTGGCGGCGATGTCGACGACATCGCCCCGCTCGATGGTGGCTTCCATGGCGTCGCGCCAGGTCCAGCCGCTCTCGCCCACTTCGCTGGCGAGGAACTGGTTGACGATGCCGTCGAACTTGGCGTCGAGACCGAAGCTGGCGGCGTTCACATTGATGATGCGTGCGTTCATAGTAAATACCTCTTTCAGACTGGTTTTGGTAGCGGTTGATTGAGGTCGGCTGCTGCTACCGAGGCAGCTTTCCCCTCACGCAGTCACCGGTCAGCCGGAGTGCTTCTTGAGGCAACTCCGGCTGGCGACGGTGCTTTGTAACTTAGTGCAGGCGACGACGGCTGCCGCAGAAGAGCGCCTCGCGGCGGATCTCCTTGCGCATCTTGAGCGCGTCGTTCAGGGTCCAGCCGGTGCTGACCTCGAATTCATCGAAGTCTTCCTCCGCGACCTCGGGCAGTTCGATGTCGCTGACGAAGTCTGCCAGGGGCAGCTCCGCCAGGTTCACCTGGTGACCGGCGTCGATGGAGGCTTCGATGGCATCGTGCCAGGTCCAGCCCTTGCTCACTTCGCTGGCCAGGAAGAGACCGAGGGCGGTCTTCTCCGGCTGGATGGTGCCGCCGTCTTCGAGCACCACTTCGATGGCGTCGCGCCAGCTCCAGCCGCTCTTGCCGAGCTCGGTGGCGATGAACTGGTTGACGATGCCGTCGAACTTGGCGTTGAGACCGAAGGTGGCGGCGTTGATGATGATGTTGGACATGTCTTTTCTCCTTTGAGGTTTTGGCAGCGAAACGAGACCACAACACGGCTGCCTTCGTGTTGCGGTAATGCCTTCAGTGGAAGAGCATTTCAGTGACGTCGAGTCTTGCGAAACGGCGCCACTGAAATGCCCTCCGAAAGATTCGGAGGACAATTCAGTTGCTTGTGGTCAGTGCATGGTCGCGGAACCACGCGTTTCGCCGCTGCCGAGCAGAAGCAGTACTTCCTCGGGGATGAGGAACTCCTTCTTTTCGAAAACGGCGCTGTGGTTGACGAGCCGGCAGGCATTCTCGCTCAGGGCGACCAGTTCAGCGCCGAAGCAGTCGACTGCTGCGGCAGGCTTGATGTCGCCCGATTGAACGAGTCTGTCGTAGAGCCCATCATCGAGCTTGACCTCGATGACGTCCATGCCCTTGGCGCCCGGCAGGTCATATGCCAGGTCCTGAGCCAGTCGCCAGGCTGCCTCGAAGTCGGCATGCAAATGGTCACCCTTGCCGGGCAAGTCGTTGAGCACCGGACGGTAACCCGACTTGCTGTCGGTGTGGTCGTCGGCCCAGCGGCTTTGCGGCAGGGTGGAAAGATAATACAGAGTGGCCATAGTCGGCTCCTTTCTCAGCACAGAATCAGGACTCGCGGCTGGCTTTGTCGCGATGGTTGACGACCACTTCCACCTTCCCCCATTCGGGATGGAGGGCGATGATGTGGCGCGCCGCCTGAGCCACCTCGATGGCGAAGTAGCGAGAGCGGTGCTTGCCGCCGGTGCACTTGAACACCAGCAAGACGTCTTTGTTGCGGTGGTAGGAAGAGCGCGTCAGGATGCCGGGCAGCCAGGCGTTGAGCAGGGCGGCCAGAGCCTGACGCATCTCGCCGGTGTTCTCGGCGGCTTCCATGAACTGGCGCACCGCCTTGGCTGCGCCCGTTTTGGGGCGCAGCTTCGGGTCATAGTGCGGGTTCTCGAAGCCCCGGCAGTCCACCAGGAGGTCGGCATCCTCCGGCGGCGCACCGTATTTGGCGCCGCAGGAGAGCACGCGGATGGTGCGTGTGTTCATAGTCATACTCCTTGCGTTTATGATGCCCCCACCGTCAGGCGCGGTGGAAGTGCTGGTTGGGGCTCATGACTTTGATGAACTGCCGGAAGAGCAGTTGGGCGCATTCCTTGCGGAAGCTCCAAGTGCCGTCTTCCTTGATCACGAACCAATCGCGTTCATACTTCACCGCTGCGCCGTCTTTCGAGGCGAAGGAGAAGTCGACCGGAATGACCCTCTGGGTCTTGATTTCGATGAGGAGCAGGTCGAAGCCCTGGCGGTCGTAGTGGCCGCCGACATCGGTTTCTTCTGCTCGCCATCCGTTGTTGAGCTCTTTTAGAAACTGGATGACGAAGGCGGCAGCAGCGTGCTGTGCCTTGATGCCATCCTGTTCCTCGAGCTCTTCTTTGCTAAGACGGCGCTTCTCGCCGCTGTGTTGTGGGTTTGGCTTGCGGTCGCAGGTCTTGTAGACCGGCGTCACTGGGTTGATACGTGTCATGGTAAGTCCTCGCTTTCGTTTTCAATGGTTCTCGCTTTTGGATTCGCCGATTTCTTACCGTCGGCTAAAGAGGCTTCTCGTCCTCACGCGGCCGCAGACCAGCACCATGCTGCTGCGTTTGCAAAGGAAAGACCGAACCAGCACCAGTCGGTGCTGATTCGGTCCACTCTTGTGGGCTGGCTTCAGCTGACTCGCTTCAGCCTTTTTCTGTCAGCCCCCTACCAGTGCAGGCCCATGGCGCGGCGAGCCTCGTCGGCGCGGCTGTCGGCTCCGTAGCCTTCGCTGCGCAGACGCGGTGCCGCCCCATTGTTGCTGCGCCAGTGCTCGAGCTGGTCGAGGCTGACCTTCATCTCGCCGCCGCGGCAGAACTGCCGAGTCGGGTCGATGACGCGCAGTTCCTCGGTGAAGCCGCTCTCCTGGCGGAGGATGTCGGCGGCGCGGGTCTGGAGCGTCAGGGGCATGTCCCTGCCGCGCTCGACCCGGCGCATGCCGTCCACCTCGATGAGAACAGCACCGTCGTGGTTGACGTAGAGTTCCAGGCGCTTGTGCATGGTTTTCTCCTTCAGTTAGAGACTGCGACTTCGCCTCTTACTTCTGCGTCTCGGCGTAGAGCTGCAGCAGGTAGAGGAAGAAGTTGATGAAGTCGAGGTAGAGCGACATGGTGAGCCGCACTGCCTCGGGCCAGGTGTCTTCGCCCTTGGTGAGGCGGAAGAAGTCGAAGAGGAAGTAGCCCGAGAAGATGACCAGCCCGAAGATGGCATGCAGGATGTTGACCGTGCGCGACATGCGCACGAAGATGCCCACCACACCGAAGATGATCAGCCCGAACAGACCGAACATCAGGTAGGTGCCCAGGCCCGAGAAGTCGATGCCCGAGAACATGCCGATCGCTCCGAAGAGAGCCATCGCACCGGTGGTGCCGGCGAAGCAGAGGAAGACCGCCTGCCAGCCGATGGTGCGACCGTACATCTCGATGGTCGGACCGAGGAACAGTCCGCTCACGAAGGTCCAGCCGAGGAGCAGGCTGATGCCCACCGCAGGCGAGACGCCGGCGGCGAAGTAGACCACGAAGGTGCCGATGAAGAAGGTGATGCCGAGCACGATCATGGCGAAGAGCGACTGCAGATGCCGTCCCAGGTAGACGCCGATCGAGGTGACGCCGAGGGAGCACATGAGCAGGAACATCACTTTGGTAAACAGAGTCGGAAACATAGCGCTTGTCCTTGGTTGAAGTGAAAGAGAAAACCCGCCCGACCTCTTGCGGTCGGACGGGTCTGGTTTGCCTTGCGCCTTCTCAGGCGGCGACTGCCTGCATGACCTTGCGGCCGCGCAGGAGGCGGGAGTAGTCGCTGGGCTTCGCCTCAGTCAGCGCCGACGCCAGGCGGGACGCCATGTGAGCCGCCACTTGCCGGTGCGAATCGAGTTCGCTCACCCGGTAGCAGTAGCTCCTGGTCTGCCTGTCGTAGATGCTCTTGGGGCTGGCCACCGACACCACGAAGTGCGTCTCGTAGTCGGCGGTCGCGCCGTGATACCACTGCACGACCGTGACCTTGATGCGCGTATTCACCGACCGGTCGAGGCTGGGCTTGAGACCGCGCAGCTTGCCGAACCAATCGTTGGTGCCGATGGAGTAGAAGCAGCGCCAGACCTTGGTCATGCCTGTGCCGCCAACGAAGCCCGCCGGCATCGATTCGCTGCCGGGGATGGGCTGCAGTTCTTGGAACTGCAGATTGAGCTTGCGCTCGCTGCCGGTGCCGCCGACGCGTTCCACCAGCTCGAAGCGGTCGGTCAGGTCCTTGAGCAGGGCGACGATGTCGACCTGCCCATGACCAACCACCGCCATCGAGAACTGCCTGTTGCCTTCGGTGAAGCTGCCCTGCACTCGCGATTGCAGTGCCCCCTGCTGAGCCGTTTCGAAGTTGCTCGCCGGCTCGCAGTGCGAGAAGATGACGCCCTCGTGGGTGCCGTCATGGGTTGAGTGACCGAGGTCACCGCAACTGGCATGACAGTTGAAACCGACCCCGCCGAAGTCGAGACCGACTCCGTCGAAGCCACCGTCGAAGTCACCCGAAGCTCCGACGCCGATAGATGCACCATGTGCCATGGTTTTTCTCCTTGATACACAGATTAGACATCAAGCGGCTTCCAGCTGGTTGCCGCTCACTTGGGTTTCGACGGTCTCGCCGTCGTTCGCCACGCTGGCGCGAGCGCCTTCGGCGGCAAGCCTTTCGGCCTGACGCGCTTCCAGCCACTCGCGGTTCTTCGGGCAGCTCATGCGGAACTGGCAGCCACGGCAGTGACCACCGTCGCGCAAGGCGAACCGACCCGATTCCCAGGTTTCGTCCATCTTCTTGATGGTCGCCTGGATGCCGTGCAACTCCTGCTCGTGACGCTCGTTCAGCGCACGCCCGCTCACGAAGCGAGAATCCTCCATCGGCTCCTCCAGGATATTGCCCTGGAAGTCGCGGAGGTAGCGGATCACCGTCTTGATCGTGCCGGTGAACCCGAGAGCTTTCGACTCACGGGCCACGATGGCGAAGAAGAAGGCGGCGGAGCTGTGGTTGCGACGGCGACCCTTGGTGGTCTTCTCGTCCACGATGAGGAGGTAGCGGCCCTTGCTGTCCCCGCTCAGGGACATGACGTCGGGCTTGGCGTACCACCAGGTCTTCGTGTACGAGTCGAACCAGACCATGGGCTCGGGCTCCTTCTGCGTGTTCTCGGAACGAGCCTCGTCCCGGTCCTGCGCAGCGGCAGCCTTGGCGATGAGCGTCTTGACCTGTTCGGCCACCTGCGCCCGTTCCGTTTCCGGAACCGACTTGAGCAGCTTGGTCACGTCAGTGAGACGCTCGTTCTCCGGCTTGGCGATTTCGTTGTGGACAGCTTGACCGATGGCATCGCCGACGGTCCGCTCGCCCGGCTTGTCGCCTTCGGCCCACATCAGGTAAGCACCGGGGCATTCCATGAACCGGTGGATGTCCGAGATGGACACCGTGCGGGTCCAGGCGCTCAGGGCGCTGATGGTGCCGTCCGAGTTCATTTCACGCACGCGACGCGTCCGCTTCTTGAACTGCTTGGCCGGCTTGTTTTCGCCGTTGACGATTTCGGTGACAGTGGCTTCGGCAACTGTCGGCGAGCAGGGCTCGACGCTGTTGTCCAGAAGAGTGTTGGTTTGGTTGGTCATATCGAACATGGTTTTTCTCCGTTTTTGGAGCCGCGGCTCCGGTTAATGAACGCTGCTCCACGCCGCCATGACGTGGACGCACGAGAATTCATCAGCTTTTGCTGATGAGGTTTCTCCAGTCGTGCCCCTTACCTGGCACGACCAGCACTAGACCGTCTGCATAGAAGTCAGTCCCAAAGACCTTCTAATGCAGTTCGACCTGCCCCACCGCAGGATGGTGCGGATAGGAGATTTGCTATTACGCCTTCGAAACCGGCACGAGAACGAGGTTCAAGTCTTCCGGCGTTTCAGGCGCGATTTCGAAAACATCGTTTTCCTGGGCGACAATGGTGACACCATCACGCAGGAGGCACTGACGCAGAGCTGAGGAGTTTCCTTGCAGCAGTTCAATCTTGCGTCGGGTATTTTGTTTGCCGAGCTTGACTGAACGCACTACGAAGTCTGCTTCACCCAACTGTGAGAAGTGCAACTGTGCTGCTTGCATGGGCGAGCAGTCTTTGATGGAGAAAGCCGACACCAGGTTTTCGCCAGAGGCGAAAATCTTAGCGGTGAGGGAGCCTCCACAATCGGACAGAACAACAGCCTGAACCTTCTTGTTTTTGTTATCGTTCATGGCAGTTTCCTTTCTTGGCACAATCTGTGCCGGGCTGAAGAAGTGTGATGAGGAAATACTGGGACTGACTGTTGGTTAGACTCTTTGGTTGAATGTGTGTTTTAAACGAATAAGTTGATACTAATCAGATAGAAAGATGTCAAGCAACTAATGATTTTGGTTTAATAAAAACACTCCCAAAATGGCTTGAGTGCCGCCAGTATTTGTCTTTGATGCCCTATTAGTGGGCTTTTGGGGGTGGGTTTTCTTTGTTTTTGGGGTGCCCCAAAATTACTTTTGACTGTTTTGTTGATGGACTTTGTCTGCGGTTTTCACGAGTGTTTTGCGTGCAGAGTGGTTATCGCAGTTAGTGATAGATCGGCAAATCTAAATCGATGCGCGGGCGCCATTATTCGCGCTAGCTTGCTGATTTATAATGAGCCCTGGTTAATCTGGCTGCGCTAGGTCTTAAGCTGGCTTTCCAAAGCGATTCAAATAAGAGTCGCTGAAACAAGGCTACTCAGAGTCGAATTGAAAAATGCAGGCACAAGTCAACGCCAAAGTTTTGATTGATCTACCGCTATCGCTCTAGATGACTCTCGAATTGTGGCACTATATGCGGTGGCGTGTTCCGCGTCTGCGCGCGGCTGCCTTTTCTACCATGGGCTTCCTATTAGTATTTCTCGATAATGTTTTCCTTGGAGGATTTCTTTGACGGTAGAGCCGCCAGTGTTTGCTTGCCGATGCTTTAGATAATGCTCCAAAAGGGAGGATTGGCGAGCTTTCGCGAGGTTGCTTAAGTTGCGCTAATGTTGTCCGAGAGGAATTAAGATTTCAGGCGCAATTATGCAAACTCTGCTAGCAATCCCGATTTGCAGAGAGGGCGAGGATAGTCCCACGAAATGATGCTTTCGGACTATAGACCACGATGTATTTTTGGTCTTGCTTCTCTGTCGTCTATTGTTTAACGATTGCTTATCTATATCTCTCATAAATTGAAAAAAGAAACCCAAGAGTCAAGTGAACTAAGCACCACATCCAATTCTTTAAGTAGCAATCGCTACTGGTAAGGAGCCGATATGAAAAGACTCGGAACGAAAGAACGTGAAAAGAAGAAGCTTAGAAGGAACCAGACCGGCTCTAGTCAACAACACTTTGGTGAGCGTTGACATGCAGCCCAGTTACATACACGACTGTCGAAAACGAAGTCTTCTTGCCGCAGTTCTTGCCGAGAATCGAGATGCTTGTGCTCGCAGCCGGGCAAACTCGATGAGCAGGATGCCTCGAAGGCTTTTCGCAATCATCTCCGCCTCAAGCTAGCCCGACGCCTGGTTTCCGTAAGGGACCGGCGCGTCAGCACTTGGCGCTGGTCTCTTTATTGGAGGAAACCATCATGGGTACTCGTCATCTTGTAATTGGCGCCGGTGGCTCGCGCGCCTTCCTCACTGGTATCGGTGCCATTGTCGCCCTGAAGCTGGGAGGTCTGAAAGAATGGAGCTCGATTGGCGGCGTCAGCGGTGGTTCCATTCCTGCGCTGTTCATGGCGCACGGTCTGGGGCTGCAAGAACTGGTTGAGGGGCTCATCTCTCTCGACTTCCGCAACCTGATGCGCTCCTGCCCGAGTGGCAAGGATGCGATGCAAGATCATGCTCTCGACTCTGAGGGCAATGCTCCTGCTCCCAACTTTGTCGCTCGGCTTCTGGCTCGCGGCGCCCTGCACACCGACATGCTCGGTCAGGCTGTCGAGTCTGTTGTTCCCGAGTGGCCGGATAACTTCTGGACCATGGCCATGAGCCAGCGTTCGCATGTTGTCTTCACCAAGGTTGGTGTTTTCGAATATGGTTTTGACGGTTCTGTGCGTCAGCTCAGTGAAGAGCCCGCACCGGTCGGCTTAGCCATTCGTGCCACTTGCGCCATCCCGGGTTTGTTGGAGTCGGTGCAGTACAAGGGCTTGTCTCTCTTCGACGGGTCTTTGAGCGCCTACGGCGGCTGTCCTGTCGGCTTCGTGCGCAAGCATTTCGATGCCGACGAGGACCTGGTGGTGAGATGCCGTTCGATCGGTAAGGGAGCGGGTCGCGACCGCTTCCTCGTCAAGCTTGGTCAGAGACTTCTCTGCCAAGGAAGCAGGCAGGTGGCAGTCGAGAATGAAGAGGCCGAAATCAACATCGAGCCCAGCATGCCCGACTTGCACACTTTCCGCTTCAAACTCACTGTCGAGCAGAAGCGCCAGGGACTTCTTGCCGGCTTCAATGCGGCTGTTGGTGCTTTGCTGGCCAATAAGTCGTATTTCGAAGGGCGGCTGAGCAGCTCTATTTCCCTGGACCGAGATCGGCTTTCGCGGTGCGCCGATTTCGATGAATTCCTCAACCGCATCAACTGTTAGAAGGAGTTTTGCCATGTCTTTCTTCAAGTCCAAAGACAAGGGCCGCGGGCGCAAGAGCCTCGGTCGGCGTCTGGGTGACAAGCTGGGCGAAGTCCTGGGTGGTATCGGCGATGCCATTGCCGATGCCCTCCGTCCTCGCCCGGCGCCGGTCCCGATTCCCATTCCCGTCCGGGGTGGGCGTCGTCAGCGCTGATTCGACTGCCTCGGTCGGCTCAGCATCAAAGGTCAGCAACTGTAATCAACTGTAATCAAGCCTAACTCTGGAGTCTTACTATGAAAGCCATCAATCTGGTTCTCTCTCAAAGCGGTGTCGACAGCAAGTTCGCGCCGGTCCTCGCGCAGTTCTTCAGCCTGCCTGTGTCTGGCACCGGTTGGAGCTGGGGCGACAGCGTCGAAGCCGCTCTGGAAAGCGGTCACCGTGTCGACATGGCGGCGCTCCCTCTGGGCGACTTCCTGTCCAGCGCGGTGCCCGGCGTGGTCGGCTTCACCTGGCGGCAGGCCGTGGAAGAAGCGCTCAGCTACGGTCAGGCAGTCGACCTGACCGAACCGCTGACCGCCTTCCTGGCTGCGCGCGAGTCGGCACAGACGGCGCTTTCGGTTGCCGGTCTCGAGACCGACGACTTCGAGCGCAGCACCGGCTGGAGTCGCGGTGACGCGGTCATGCTCGCCAGCGAGCTGAACCGCGAGCGCCGCATCTTCGGCTATCGCCACTGAAGTGAGCTGTCTGACCGGCAGCTCAAAGTAGGCATCGCCTCAACGGCAAAGAAAGGGCGTAAATGACGCATCTGCTGCAAGTCCTCATCGGGCTGGCTATCGCCTACGTGCTCGTTTCCTTCTCCGAATATGTCGTGCATCGCTTCATCCTTCACCGGATGAAGTATGCCCGACTGTTGGGCAGTCGCTATCTGGAGAGTCTCTGTCGCACCCATTCCGGTGTTCATCACCGGCGCGACTATCTTCACGACCGACATGAAGGCGACGACCGTGTGCGAGACCTCAGTCTCACCGGCTTGCCCATTCCGCTTCTGGGCGTGATTCTACTCTGGCCTCTCTCGTCGACCATCTCTCTGACCGTGTTCTTCTTTGCCATGGTCTATGGCTTCACCTGGTGGGTGGTGCATGACGAGATGCACGAAAAGCGTGGTCGAGCTTTCACTCGTACGGCGGTCTACCGCTACATCGAGTGGAAGCACTACCTTCACCATCGTTATCCAAGCTCTAACTTCAATCTGATTCTGCCGCTCTGGGACACGCTGCTTGGCACTGCCACGTCGCGCGAACAGCAAGCGCTGATTCGGAAAGAGGCGAGCTTCACCTGAGGAAATACCGTGAACACTACTCAAGCAAAAGATGCTGACGGCGAGGTCGTCAGCATCAGTTCTGTCTCTACCATCGGCGATATCCTGGTTGCTTTCGGCTACTGCAGCCGTGAGGCGGTCGAGGAGACTTTCGCCCTGCAGCAACGTGAACGCGAGGCGGGACGCAGCCTTCTCATCGGCGAACTGCTGGTGGGGCGCGGTGTCTGCACCTCCGAGCAGCGTGACTTCGCGCGGCAGGTGCAGATGGCACTGCGGCGCGAGAAGCTCTAGCTCGGACGATCGCAATCGCACAGCGCTCGCTTTCACTGCCTTACCGTCGCCCCAGGCATCAGATTTCCTAGATGAAATCTGATGGGGCGGCGGTCTCTTTCTGTCTTTCCAATCCCAATCAATCAAGTTAAGTGAGGAGATGATTATGAATATGCTCAATGCAACGGGTCTGACCAAGGGGGCCACCTGCTTCCTCAAGGCGGTCGAAGCCCTGGACAAGGTCTCGACCGTGAAGATCGTCGGACAGCCGCAGTATGGCCGTCCGGTCGCCGGTGATGCCCAGTTCAAGCAGGCGGTTCAGTCGCTGGAAGCGGCGGCGCGAGCCTACCAGGCGGCCGGCGTCGCCTATTCCGAAGGCAACTTCGAAGAGGCGGACCGCTGCGAACGCCGCGCCCGTCGTCGCTTCGGCTCGGGCGAGAGCTATTACCGCAAGGGCTACAAGCTCGCCTGCGGCGGCTGATTCAAGAAAGGGCAATCGGTGCTTGGCACCGATCGCCCTTTTCTTTTGGCTTTTTATACTAAGGTTTATAGTGTGCTGGGCCCATCGCTAGCTGCGCAATCTGCTTGGCTCAAACAATTTCTCTAACCTGAACTGAAAGTCTTTGCTGATTGGAGAATGACAATCTTTTGGGCAGCAAACGACATCTCTTTTGTACAAATTTAGTTGGTGGAGGCAATAGAGAGTGCTTACATAAAGTTCTCTATCTCCCTCTCCTTTGTACGTGGCAACAAACAAGAATAACAAGCAAACGTACCTCGCTGCCAGCTTCTATCACCAAAACTCTGCGTCATGCGGGGTCTGAAGCTGGTCTTTCCTTCATCCTTTTCGAACTGGTATCAATCATGAACCTTCGCGATTTCAAAATTCGCCTCGTCGGCACCCCCGTCCTCTTCCTGGTCGCTTCCCTGCTCGGTGCGATCACCACATCCTGGTGGGCTTCCGCTCTTGCCGGCCTCGGCTTTGCCTTTGCCTTTACCTTCCTGTCCGAGCGCATGGGGCGTCACGTCAGCTCCGCTCTGTCCGCTGTGGTGCGCGGCGCGGCGCTGTCCTTCCACTTCTTCCAGGTGTTGTTCGACACGGCCGCCATGGCTGTGCTCTTCTCTTTCTTCTCCTTCCTTGGTCTGACCAGCGTGGCGGGTCTGGGCTTCACGGTCATGGCTGTGATCACCTGGCTCTTCCTCACTCGTGAGTCGCTGGTCAGCTTCGTCCAGCTCTGCCTGCTCTGGTTGGCCACCCGCCGCTGAACGCTGAAGCACACTAGCCACTCAGTTCAGGTTGTCTGACTGATTTTGCAAGCAACGCCCGTAGACCCACGGGCGTTGCTCTTTCAAGAAGGCAAGGCGACAAATGGCTTTAGTTGGGCTTTTCTCCTTTTTTTTGTCGGCAATACTATGCTGTATAAGAGAACTGTAAAATCGCATTGATATTTTTCTGAAACAGGTTTGCAACTTTTGCCTGTCACTATGTTGTTAGCTTTTGAGCGGCACTACCAGTAGTGTCGCCTTTTGTGCTGGCGATTTGTCTGGGGGTGTCCTGAAATCGGCTTGGTGGGCGGGTTTGGTCGCGCAATTCGCGTGATGTGAATCTGAATTAATTGTGCGCTTGTCCTTTGTCTTTTTTGATCTTGCCCGGCTATATTGGCGTTACAACGTCTTTGCTTCTCAATAGAGCGCACAAACTAAGAACAACAAGAGTTCAGACTTTCTAGACCGTCAGGCTTTCTATCGAGAAGCTCAGTCGTTGCCGGATTGCAGTGTGTGGCTGCAATCTGTACAGATTTTTCAAGACTTTCTTTCACCATGATTGGGGAAGAACATGCAGAGTAAGACCCTTTCCAATTGGGATGTGTCCGGGTCGACCCATTGCGGGGGACGGGCGTCTAATGAAGATGCCTTTTCTGTTTTGATGAACAAGCGTTTGCTTGTGGTGGCCGACGGCATGGGCGGACACAGCGGTGGCGCTTTGGCCAGTGCTGCCGCCTGCCTGTCCGTGCAAAAGGAAGCGGATTGCTATGACGCAGGCGAAAAGCCAGATATTCAGGCTTTTCTGCGACATTGCACGGCTCGGGCTCATGAGGCAATCACCGCCTTGAACGGCGACCGTCGAGGGCGAGAGCGCATGGGATCGACCTTGACTATGGTCTATCTGGACGATGCTGAAATGCATATGGTCTGGGTCGGCGATAGTCGTGTTTATCTGCTTCGAGCCGGTGAGTTGATTCAGCTCACCGTCGATCACAGTCTGCCCTACCAACCAAATGTGATTACCCGCAGCTTGGGGCATAATTCGGCACAGCCCGACTACCGCAAGGAGGTGCTTAAGGAGGGCGATATTGTTTTGCTCTGCAGCGATGGGCTGAACAATACCCTTTCTGAGGCTGTCTTGCTGGAAAAACTTTCTGCTGCGGCCAGCGCTGCTGCAATCGACGAGTCTCTCATGCAAGAGGCTCTGGCAGGCAGCCCCAAGGACAATGTCACAGTGTTGGTCGCGAAGCATATCGTGCCGCCTGCAGCATCACCATACGGTAGTCTGGCTGCCCTGGCAAATATGATTTCGCGATTTCTATCTTGTTTCGGTTCACCTTTCAAGCGAGGAGTTTGATCATGGCTTCTTTCAGCAATCGGTTTGATGTCTGCAGTCAGGGTGTTCAGACACTCAAGGGCGCCATCGCCCAACTGCGCGAAGAGGGGGTGGGCACTGACCTGGCGGTGCTGCGTAAACCTCATCTCGACTACGCTCTCGAGCGGGCTCAGGCGGCTACCATTCCCTCTTACGAGCATCTCTTGCAAGAGGGACAGGGGCAAGCCGATGCCGACGCCGGCAGCCAGATGATTGAGCGTTTGCTCAGGCGGGCGGAGTTGGCGCTGCAACACGGCTGGTCGGCTTTCAATCAGGCTCGGGATATCCAGCTTGAGGCGCTGAACGGCTAGAATTTGGCGCCCTCGCTGCCGTCGAGAGATAGGCTCTGATGCCCCAAGTCAATTGCGCTCCAGTTGGATAATCCACTGGAGCGCAATTTTTCTTATTTCTCTTTTGTGAATCTAATACTAAGCGAAATAGTAAGAAGAAGCAAAAAAGTAAGTCCAGAAGCGCCTTTGGGCGATTTTAGACTTACCAAAAGAGAGCCTGTCTAGCCGAGCTTAGTTGCTGTGTTTTCTTGCTCGACTAAGCCGGGGATCTTCGCTTAGCGCTTCTTCCAGGTGATCGAGCCGCCGGTGCGGGCGCTGTGGAAGGAGAGCACCCAGCCGCTGGCCAGGAAGTCGTTGTAGAGCTGGGTCTGGGCCTCGGGCTCGGGCATGCGGGTGCGCACCGAGAGGAAGGTGTCGCCCTTGCGCATGGCGGCCACGATGTCGTTCGTGAAGTTGGTCACGTCGGTGGGGATGCGGGCGCGGCGGGCGGCTTCGTCATTCTGCGACTTGTCGGCGGCCAGGTCTTGCGGGGTGGGGATCTTGCTCATGATTTTCCTTGGTAAGGGTACGCTTTTGGGCGCGGTTTGGGGTTGAAGAGTTACTCTTCGCTTTCATCCGATTTGCTTTACTTTTGTGGCAAACCAGCAGCACAAAGTACTGCTTGGTTAGGTTCTGGAAAACTGCCCAGAGAACTATTTAGATAACTAAACTGATTGCTTAAGAAGAACTGCCGATGAAGTAAAGATGGATGCAGTGAGAAGTTAAACCGCCGACGTTTATGGCTGCAAGTCTCTTAGCTGTGATGTTTTTCAGCTTATTTCCGCCATCAGCCTTGGGCGCATTTATTTGGATAGGTTGTCGGGATTTTGACAGCGCCGCCATAGTAATGAGAAAATTTTCGTCTCGTTCAAGCAGGTTGCCGCAATTTGCGAGAAGTTCTAACGACCATCTACCAGAACAGGCGCTTATCTGTTTTTATAGGCGCTTTTGCTCTTCTACTTTCTCTTTTCTTTCAAGTTGAGCCGTGTCTCGCCAAGGCTTCGCCAGAAAAGATGCTTGTTCTGGGCGGTCGAGGCGTGCGCAGCGGTGCCGTGCGCATTTATTTGTCCAACCAAGGTATTTTGGTGATTGATTCTTTGGGCAGTGCGCTTTGGCAAGGTCCGCAGTTCAATAGCTGCTTGCTGATGAACCATGAGAACCATACCAAGATAGTTTCTGATGATAAGTTTGGTGCTAAAAATTTTGGTCATCCCCGGTTCAACTTAGAAAACAGCGAGAAGGTTCAGTCTGATCTGAATTTTTCGCCCTTACCCTCTTATAAGTTGCTTGTCTATAAGGGGCGAAGACCGCGTAAAAAGGCTAAGAAGCTCAAAAAGGCAGAGATTATCTATCTTGAGAAAGTGCCTCTTTCAAGAGATGTTATCGCCAAGTGGTCCCAGCTTTTAGTTGGCGAAGTAAGCTCTGACTCTGCCTTGCCTGTGTCTATTTATCAGTACAGCGGGCGCTTCCATGATACCGATGGACCAGATTTAGAAAAACGCTATGAATGGATGCATCTTCTCAAAATAGATAAAATCGAGATCAAACCTGTCAAGGCAGAGTTGTTCAAAGCGCCGGCCTATAGATTGGTACAAGATAAAGCTGACTTTATGTTTTCATCAGGCAAAAGACTAGACGAGAAAGAATTGGATGATCTCTATTCGGGGACACTAAAATGAAAATCTCCCTCTTTTTAGCCAGGCGCCTGCTTCTCTCGACTGGTTTTTTGTTTTTCACTTTTCTGCCTCCTGCCTTGGCCTTAGAAAAGATGCTCGTCTTGAAAGGGGCGGGTGAGCTTTTCGATGTTTTTTCGATGAGATTATCAGAACAAGGCATTCGCATTCGTACAAAGATTGGCGAAGGTCTTTGGCTGGCAGCCAAGCCGCAGTCTTACATAATGATCAATCCTGAGAACAAGACCTTTCTAGAGGTCTCGTTTAAATGGTATGTGGAAGATCTGCGTGAGGACTATCCCAAGATCAAGTGGGACAGAAAAGTTGAGAAGTTGGTAGGCGAGAAGTTTGGGCAGAAAGTGACTCGCACTGCTTATATACGCAAAGATTCTCTGTCCAAAAATTCCCTGGCCAAAAATTCTGGTCCCAAAGACGTAAACACAGAGCTGAATGCCGCTGAGCTAGACTCAATCAAGGTACAAGGGCTGCCTCCGGCGGTCTTGAAAGTCTTGACCGATCTTCTTTCTGTGGAGAGCCGCGGCGAGATTTTGCCAATTTATTGTAAGCAGCTTATGAGGCGGCATTGGTTCGGTGAGATGATCACAGGTCCCGAGAGAAGACTAAAGACAAGAACAAATAAGGGAAGAGAAGACACTACAAAAGTGATGTTCGAAGTGAAGGAATTTGGCTGGCAACCTTACGATGCTAGTTTCTTTCGATTGAGTAAGGACCTGAAAAGAGCCCGTGACCGTGCTTCGCTCTTTCTTTCTACAGACGGCGATATCAAAGAGAAAGATATCGAAGATTTCTTTATGCGCGAGTTGAAATAGCCTTGAGAGACTGAAAGGCAGCCAGGGCTCTTTCTCTTGCTTTCCCGTGATCTACGATCGGGTGGGGATAGGTTTCTCCCAGGGTGATGCCGCAAGAAGCTAGCACCATAGGCGGTGCTTCCCAGGGGGCGTGTATATACTTGGTTGGTAGATTTCTTAGCTCAGGAACGTATTGCTTGACATAAAGCCCGTCGGGATCAAACTTTCCCCCCTGTAGCATGGGATTGAAAATACGAAAGTAAGGTGCCGCATCGGCGCCGCAACCGGCAGACCATTGCCAGCCTAGAGTGTTCTGAGCAAGATCGGCGTCAACTAATGTATCCCAAAACCACTTTGCCCCTTCTTGCCAAGGTTGCAATAGGTGCTTGACCAGAAAAGAGGCTGTAATCATGCGCACGCGGTTGTGCATAATGCCGGTTTGCCAGAGTTCCCGCATGCCCGCATCAACAATCGGATAACCTGTTTGTCCTTTCTGCCAGGCTTTCAAAAAAACATCATCGCTTTGCCAGGGAAAGTGCAGAAAGTCTTTGCGCAAGGGAGCATCGGTAGTAGTCGGAAAGTGAAAGAGAAGATGGTGTGAGAATTCCCTCCAGCCCAGTTCTCTAAGGAAATGTGCTGCTTCTTCAGCCACTTTTTTGTTTTGCTCGCAGAATTCTTTAGTCTGATACCAAATTGTTCTGGCGCTAATTTCACCAAAATGCAGATAGGGCGAGAGTCTAGATACACCGACCAGGTGCGGCAGATCTCGATCATGGTGATAGCTTGCCACTTTCTTTTTGAGGAATTCTAGAAGTAGCGCCTGCGCTTTCTTCTCGCCTGGGGTGTAGGCTTCGACAATAGATTTATCCCAGGCTATTGTGGGCAATAAATTGAGATCATCAAGGCTGCATTCACCATCGAGAACCCCATAATTTTCTAGCTTCAGGTCGGGAATGGCTAGCGGTGGGTCTAAGTCCATTTGACTGAGGCAAGCTTTCCAGAAGGGCGTAAAGACTTGGAAGGGTTTGCCTTCCTTTGTCTTTATCTGCCAAGGTTCGTTGAGAAGGGCACCATTGCTTGTTTCTACCTCAAAACCCTGCTCTTTCAGGGCTGCTTTGATATTGGTATCCCTGGCAATTACGGCCGGTTCATAACGCCTATTCCAAAAGACCGAGCCGATTTCAAGTTTGCAGCAAAGAAATTCGAGCACTTCTCTGCTGCTCTGGAATCTCTCTTTAGTTCCAGTCTTGAAAATATGTAGCTTGGCTCCTCTTGCGGCGAGGTCGCTCTGCAGAGCCTTGAGACTGTGATGCAGCCAGACGAGGCTGGCTCCGCTCGGCTGCCAGGGCGCTTCTTCTTGGGGGGCAAATATATAGACCAGCAGTGTTTTGCCCGGCGCCGCTTGAACAGCATCAAAAAGTGCAGGGTTGTCGCACAGTCTGAGATCTTGTCTGAACCAAAATAGACTTTTATTGCCCATTTCACCCGCCGATTGTTTTGCCTGAAACACCATCTAGATTATTTACAAAGCCGGAACCATATGTGAACGCCGCTTTGAGACAGTCAGAAACCTTGAAGAAAGAAATATTACTTTATCTTGAGTTTAGGAATGCACCGCCTTGCGAATTAAGTTTATAGGAGTGCACGAGGGACCCTTGATGGCGGAGAAAACTATTCGTGTCGGCGACTTATTGACTCGCGCCGGGGTCTTGCGCAAGCAAGATTTGAATGAGGCCTGTCTGATTGCCGAAGACACAGGTCAAATGATTGGCAAAGTCTTGATTATGTCAGGCTTTATCACTAAGGAGGATTTGCAGGCGGCGGTCGAAGCGCAGGCTTTGGTGCGTGACGGGCATTTGGAGTTAGAGCTGGCCTTTATGGCTCTTTCTGCTGCCTCGCGCAGCAAGATAACTCTCGATCAGGCTTTGGACCAGCTCGGCTGGCAGCCTCAGGCAACAATGCCTTCGGCTCGACTGGGCGAGTTATTGCTGTCCAGCGGCATCATTTCTATAGAAGAGCTGACTCTAGCCCTCAAAGAAGTGCACGATAGCATCACCCCTTTAGGCGGTGTCCTCATCAGTATGGGACTCATAGACAACAACATTTTGCGCGAAGCCTTGCAGGTGCAGACAGACGTGCGCACCGGCAAGCGTACCAAACCCGATGGCATCAATGCTCTTTCAAAGTACGCCAGACAGAAACAACGCTAACAGTTTTTTCTGAACATTTGGTTCGGTCTCAACCTTGGTTGAATAGTAATCTGTGACTAAGATACTGTAGTAAATAGTAATAGAAAAAAGAGAAAAATAGACCGGTTTGTTCTTGGCGAAGAAAAAGAGAAGGGAAGGGGCCGCCGCCCTTTCCCTTCTCAAAAGCTCGCTAGAGCTCGGCGTCCAGCACCCAGGCCAAGGCGAGCTCGCCCGGGGTGTACTGGTGCGGACCGGTGAGCCGCGGGGTGGGCTCGCAGAAGTCGGCCACGGTCATGTCCGCCTCCCGGATCAGCACCACGTCCTTGCGGGCGAGGAACTGGTCGAGGGTCTGGTAGTCGAACATGGGCTCGGGGTTGGGCTTGCGCCGCCCCTCGCGGTAGTAGACCTCGCCCGAGCGGCTCAGCCCGTAGGGGCAGTTGCGCGCCGAGGCGGTGGCCTGGGCCAGGGTGCCGGTCAGCTCGGTGAGCATGTAGTCCGAACCGCAGCCGCAGTCGCAGCTCACCTTGAGGGGGTGGCGGCCGCCGTTGCGGGCGGCGTAGATGCGGATGGCCAGGTCCTCGTCCGCCTCGATCACGAAGATCGTCTTGCGGAACTTGCCCGACATGGGCTCGAGGATCGTCCAGGTGGAGACCGGCTCCTCCTTGACGGGCTCTTCGGCGGCGAGGCGCACCTGCTCGTCGAAGTCGTGCTGCAGCACGGTCTCCAGGCTCTCGCGGCGGCAGAGCATGGAGTAGCGGCAGTGCTCGGCGTCGTTGCCGCCGAAGCGGTTCTTGACGCGCACGAGCTTGCCGCCGGGACGGGTGTGGAACTTGCCCTTCATAGTGCTCCTTTTCTTGGTTTGCACAGAGAAATAAAAATGACCGGAGCTTGCGCTTCGGTCACCGTTGCTTCGAGGCGGCATCCTTTAACCATTGAAGGTGGGGTTGCCGTTTCTGTTCGTTTCTTGTGGATTGAGCTTTCTGGGTCTTTGTTTCTATTAGGTGTGGGTGAAAGTAGATAAATCGATAATAATTAAATGTTCGGCAACTTGCCTCACCTTCAGCACGTAACTACCCCACTGAAAGCGGCAAATTAACCTGTTTAGCAGTCGCTACATTAGCGCTAGCTCTTTAAGTTCAATGTCTTTTGAAGAAATCCCAGATTGCTTCGCTGGCGCTGATGTCTCTGCAGGTGGCGCCCACTGTTTTGGGCGAATAGCGGTTTATGCCGCCCGGCCAAGTATGACCGCCACCCTCTATGCCGTAGACCATAACTTCTGAGCCCTTCAAGCCCGAGCCAAATACTGCTGCTTTGACTCTGCAACCGTCGCTGGGGTCTGTATCGGGTAAGTCTTGTGAGTTTGGTGTGCTTTGCCCTCTGTTGCCCTTTACCCAAAACTGCACGGCTTCTGGGGCCGGAACCACCATGCCGCGGTCGCGATAAGATTCGAAATGAATAGGGCCGCCGCGAAAGGGGACGAGGGGATCGTTCATGCCCAGGATGTAGACGACGCTTACTGGCTTTATTGATTGTCTGCTGTGATAGATATTTTCGGGCAGGGTTGCCGCTACCGATGCAATGGCAGAAAAATGACCAGGCAGCATGAGGGCGAGGTACTGGCTGAAAAAGCCACCATTGCCGATACCACATGCATAGACATGTTCCCTGTCGATATGATAACGACGTTGCATGTATTCGATTATGTGTTTGACAAAAGAGACATCGTCAAACTTCGCATAACCATCGATATTGCGACCATCGTTCCAGTGCCCGTTTATGCCCATCGGATAAACCACGGCAAAGTTTTCGCGGTCGGCGATGGCATTAAAACCGGTCACCTCATCCATGTTTTGGGCAAGCTTGAAACCGTCGTGGAAGACTAGAACCAATGGCACGCTTTGGGGTTGAATGCCGGCTTGCGCTTGCTGCTTGAGATTGGGTGGCAGGTGCACGGCAAAGTCTCTCATCATGCCGTCTGCGGCAATCGAGACCGGCATCAGATCGAGGCTATAAGGATCAACCTTGGCGGTGTCCTTGCTTTTCTGCGCTTTGGCGGCAGCGGCGGGCAAAGCACTGTGGTCTTTCAGGCAGATAGAAATGCCGCAGGCAAGTGACAGAGCCATGCCTAGGCAAGTTAGGGGCGAAACGATGGCTTTACCTAAGGCTCTATCTAAGACTCTATCTAAGACTCTATCTAAGACTCTATCTAAGACTCTATCTAAGACTCTGCCTAAGACCCTGCCAGAGGCTCTACCTGAGACCCTGCCAGAGGCTCTTCCTAAGAGACCGTGTTTGACTTGTTTTACGCTTTTAAAAGAATGCAACTTATCCATACTCGGACTTATATCACTTATTGTTTTTTCTTGCGTTCTTTTTCTGCTTGAGCTCTTGGGCCTTCTGCTTGCCCCAGTTTTCCATAGAGCTTTGAAAACCAGAGAACAAGGCATTATTTTCAACGTCAAAACCAAAGCTCTTGCATATTTTGACTGTGCCATCCCACATAGCGCTGGAATTAGTCATCATCAGATAGCACAGACCGAGACCTAGACCCATCTGCAGAACAAACTTAATGAGGCGCCAGTTGGATTGGTTGTAGCGACGGGAGGCAGAGTTTGCCGCCGTCGTCTGCCTTTGCTCTGGGCCGCTGCGTCCCTTCATCAGGGCTTCAATTTCGCTGTCGCTCTTCGGTGATGTCATTGCTGCTATCTGTCCTGCTAGATCGATTTGTCCGGTTTTCGAGCGGGGATAGGCAGCTTGATTGCCATCCGAGTCTGGTTTGTCTATGAGGCTATCAGGGCTTTGTGGTAAGTGAGGAAGTGCTGCCTGCACTCGGTCCGCCGAGAGCCAAAGAGCTTGATTCAGTTCGGTGGTCGGCTTTCTTGCCGGGTCGAGAATGGCGTAGTTGCCGACCTCGATAGCAAGTAATTTCCTCACTGCTTCATAACCGCTCTCACCAGTCATACCCAGTTTTGCGCCCAGAATAAAGCCGCCCTGGCTGAAGAGTATTCGGCCTGATAAATCAGAGTTCTGGTCATTGATTCGCAGGACGGGCGTGGCGCAGTTCTTCAGCTCGACCATGGTTGAGACTAGGTCGGACATTTTTTCATCTTGGTTGCCTGTACCTATTTGTCCTTCGATAATTACGTCCACTGGAGGCTCCTGTTCTGGAAATGGTGATTGGCGGCAGGGTTCTGCAGTCTGATTACTGATTACTATTGAGAGCGCAATTGCTTCGCAACCGAATCGGGAGAGCTGAGCGCTCTGTGAGTTTTGAGATGAGTTTTGAGATAAGTGATGAGCTATCTATACTAATTACCGACTTAGTCTAACAGAAGCCAATTGCTATAGAATTAGTGCTCGCTTGCAAGATATTTTTGTTGTCAAGCGTGGTGCTTGTAGATTTAGGAAGGTCGTGTCGGTGTCTATGAAAAAGAAGGTCATGTGTGTTTTCGGCACGCGACCGGAGGCTGTGAAGCTTGCACCCGTCGTGCATGCTCTCAGCGAGTCGGCAGAACTGCAGCCTGTAGTGGCAATCACGGCGCAGCATCGCGAGATGCTCGATCAGATGATGAAATGGTTCGATGTCAAGGCTGACTATGACCTAGACTTGATGCAGCATGGTCAGACTCTCGCCCAGCTTACATCGAGGGTGGTGCTCGGCATGGACGAACTCTTGACCAAGGACCGCCCAGACCTGCTTTTGGTGCAGGGCGATACAGTGACAGTAATGGCCGCCTCTTTAGCCGCTTTCTATCATAAAGTGCCGGTTGGCCACGTAGAAGCCGGTTTGCGCACCAATGACAGATACAATCCTTTTCCCGAAGAGATGTCCAGAAGGCAAACCGGGCGTATAGCGACTTTGCATTTCGCGCCCACAGCCCTGGCAGTGCAGAATCTCAAAGCCGAGGGTATTACCGAGAACGTTTTCATGACCGGCAATACAGTCATCGATGCTCTTTTAGACACGGCTGCCCGCTTGAAAGAGTCTGATATAGACAAGACTCTGTTCGGGCGCACTGATTTCAATAAGTACAAGGTCTTATTGGTAACGGCGCATAGGCGAGAAAATTGGGGACAGGGCATGGACGAAATTGCTCTTGCTCTCAAGGCTATCGCCGATGAGTTTCCCGAGGTCCAGATTCTTTATCCAATTCATCGCAATCCGGTGGTGCGCAAGTCTATTGAACCAGTCTTCGAAGGGCACGAACGCTTGGTTCTGGTAGAACCCCTTGACTATGTGCCCTTTGTTTCAGCCATGCGCCGCTGTCATTTTATTCTCACCGATTCGGGTGGTGTGCAGGAAGAGGCGCCGGCATTGGGCAAGCCGGTCTTGGTCATGCGCACCAATACTGAACGCCCCGAAGCGGTGCAGGCGGGTGCCGCACGACTTGTGGGCGTGGAACGCGACACAATTGCTCAAGGGGCGCGCGAACTTTTGACATCTCCCCAGCTCTATCAGTCTATGTCGGCTTCCATCAATCCTTTTGGCGACGGTTCAGCCGCCCGCAGAATTGTCAAAGAGGTGGAGAACTTCTTAAGGAGCCACTAAGATTTGTCCCAGGGCTCTCTTTTAGCGCTATGATCTTGCTCACTGTCTAAATTTTACCTATTCAGGGAGTAAGAACTGTGAGCACTGCAGTGTCTGATAACGACGTTTTGCCTTTCGGCGAGTTTTTAAGCGGAGAACACCATGATATTCGCGAAGCCATTCGCGATTTCGCTACTAGAGAGATCGCCCCTAAGGCGCATGCTGTAGACCAAGAAGCTCGCTTCCCCATTGAGACCTTTAAAGAATTGGGCAAGCTCGGTTACCTCGGTTTGCCGATTGGTGCCGAATATGGTGGCGCCGGAGCCGATTACAGAAGTTATGTAATCGCTGTCGAAGAGATTGGCCGCGCTTGCGGCTCAACTGGTTTGAGCTATGCCGCTCATGTTTCGCTCGGCACCAACCCAATTTATAAATTCGGCACCGAAGAGCAAAAGAAAAAATATGTACCCAAGCTTTGCTCGGGCGAATATATCGGCTGCTGGGCGCTGACCGAACCTGGGACCGGCTCAGATGCCTCATCTCAGAAGACCACCGCCAAGCTGGTCGGCGACCACTATGTGCTGAACGGCACCAAGCAGTTCATCACTAATGCCACCGATGCTGATACCGCAGTAATCATGGCGATGACCGACATTTCTTTGGGCAGAAAGGGCATTTCTTCTTTCATCGTCGAGAAAGGAACACCCGGCTACTATGTCTCTAAAGTAGAGAAGAAGCTCGGTATGAGAGGTTCCCCTACAGCTAGTATCACTTTCGAAGATTGCAAAATACCTGCCGAGAATATCATCGGACAAGAAGGCGAAGGTTACAAACAAGCACTTATGACTCTTGAAGGCGGACGTCTCTCTATTGGAGCTCTGGCCTTAGGTATCGCCCAAGCCGCTCTCGACGCTGCTTTGACTTATGCCAAACAGAGAGAAGCATTCGGTCAGCCAATTGGCAAGTTCCAGATGATTCAGAGCTATCTAGCCGACATGGCGACCTATGTCAGCGCTGCTCGTCTCATGCTCTATCATGCTGCTTGGATGAAAGACCACGGCAAGCGCGTTACTTTAGAGGGTTCGCAAGCCAAGCTTTATGCCTCCGAAATCGCCAGCAAGGTTTGCAATCTCTGCGTGCAGATCCACGGCGGTTATGGCTATATCATCGACTTCCCGGCTGAGCGTTTCTTGCGCGACGCCAAGCTCTGCGAAATCGGTGAGGGCACTTCCGAGATTCAAAGACTGCTTATTGCTCGTCAGTTGGGTCTATAGTTGCCACTGCCGGCGCAAAATGCAGTCGGCTAAGCACTAGCAAAAGAGAGAGAGCCGTTTGGCTCTCTCTCTCTTTTGGGCCGGATTAGCCCTGAAATAACTTGCTTTGCCCAAGTTACTCTCTCTCTGCGTTTGTGCTAGCTGGGGCAATAGATTCGTTTAAAAGACTCTTCAGATAGCTGGTCTTTTCTGCCCATTTTTCGCGTTTGCGAGGTTTGCGGCATTTTTAAATGATGGCAGGCTAATTACCATATTAGTCTTGCTTGCTTGAAAGTGCGCCAATGGTCTAGAAGGTGATGTACAGTTTTTGGATTAATTAATAGGGTTGTTGAATCATAAGATAAATAGCGCTTTTTGCTATTGTCAGGGCTCTTCAGGTGAAGGAAATGCGAGAGCAATTCTTCTCAAGAGAAGCACTGGCAGCCTCGCAAGAGACCACAGCCCTTGCTGCTGTGCCTTAGCCCCGACAGCCTTAATCACCTTGCATCTGAATACCTGTACTAATGCCAATCAAACTCGCATCTCAATATGAAGACCGCAAAGCAAGTCGCCCCTCATCGGCGCGTTTATTTCCCCCACTTCCCCCAGTTCTCGGTTTCCCTCTTCCCAAGTTCAAGCTGCTTCGGCAGCAAAGTTTCTAGCTTTCTTTTGGCGGCTCTCGCTCTCTCTCTTGTTGTTCTTCCGTTGCAGGCCGCAGAGCCTGCCGCGCCGGTTCTAAAAGAGGTGCTGCCGCCTGCCGGAGCCTCTGCGCAAGCCCATAATCAAGAGCTGAGTCAAGGCCAAATGCAGGATCAGGCGCACCTGCGTCGGCTGCATTACAATCGGCTTGCTTCTCAGTCCCAAGAATTGGCTTCGCTTCGCTATCGAGTCGCGCAGATCGAGAAATCTCTTGCCGCACTGAGCGCGCGCAATCATGGCGCTGCTCTGGAAAGCTGGAGCAAGGGCGACCGTCGTAGTTATGAACTCCTGCACAGAAACATGGTTTCACTGAAGTCCCAGCATAATCAACTGGCTGAGTCTTACAACACATACATGGCGGCGAACGGTTATCCCTTTACCGATCGTCGTGATCTGCCGCGGGGAGCCAGTATCGTCCTTCATCGCCACGTCATGCCGCTCACCGACGTGAAGCACTTCCTGCACTGATTCTTCGTTATGGCTCGAATTCGGGCTTGGCTGGAGTATTTGTATTTCGCCAGGCTCGAGTTCGCGAATTCGGGCTTGGCTGGAGTATTTATATTTCACCGGGCTCGGGTTCGGGCTTTTCTTTGCAACATAAACTTGAGCCTGTGTATATATCAGTGTGTGACGAAATGTTAAGCGGTAAATCAAAGTCTGGAAACCCTTGTCTGGCATGGTTTTTGGGTGAAATTTCGATCCGTGACAGCAAACGCTCTCTAGGCAAGCGATTCGGGCATTTAATGAAAAGCTTAACATTTCGCAACACACAAAAGGGTCTCGGTCTAGATTCGTCAAGTTTTTCTCTTCTTTTCTCTTCTCGGCTCGCCGAACTTCTCTCTGTATATTATTTTGCCTGGCAGGGAGTTGGGCGTGCGCCCCGGCTCGCTGAACCGTCCCCATGCTATTTTGCAATTGCCAAAATACTATATGAAGTAAGAGCAGCTCGAAAAAAAACTTAGTTTGTAACCATGCCATGGCTCCAGGTGCATTGGATGCAGCCCGGAGCCATGGGGATGGTCGACTTTTCTCGGTGGTTTCGAGATTGCTAGCCTGCCGGCATGGCGGTGTCCTTGGTCCTCACCTGCCGACCGTTGCTTACATCAGCCGAGAAGCGAAGCCAGCGCCTTGGCTTGCGGCGAACGCGCCAGCTTCTTGAGCGCACCGGCTTCGATCTGGCGAATGCGTTCGCGCGAGATGCCGAAGCGTTCTCCCAGCTCGCCCAGGGTTTCTTCCTGGTCGCGGTCGATGCCGAAGCGGGCTTCGACGATGGCGCGTTCGCGCTCATCGAGAACGGAGAGCGCCGAGGCGAGCAGATTCTTGAGGTCTGCTTCGCTGCGGCTTTCCACCGGGTCCTGGCAGTTCTCGTCCACCAGGGTATCCGCCAGGGTGAGATCGCCGACGCCCAGGGGCGTTTCGATATCGACCATGGTGATGCGCTGCCCGCCCGGGTTCTTGCGCCGTGCCGAGATGGGCATGCGCACAGCCTGAGCGGAGTTGGCCACGAGCAGGTTGAGGCGGTTGCGCACATACCAGCTCGAGTAGGTGGAGAAGCGGGCTCGTCCGGCGTCGAACTTGGAGAGGGCATCGAAGAGACCGAGGATGCCTTCCTGGATCAGGTCTTGCAGCGAGATACCGCGACCCATGTAGTTCTTCGCCATAGAGACGACCATGCGCTGGTGCGATTCCACCAGGCGAGCGCCGGCGCTTTGCCGTTGCGTCGCATTGCCGCGCAGGTCATCGCAGAGCTTGCGCTCTTCTTCCGCAGTGGTGGGGGCGACGGCGCCGGCTTTCTTGAGGAGAGCCTTGACGGCGGGGTCGTTCCAGATTTCGAAACCTTCAGTTTCCATGCCAACAATCCTTTGCTTGCTGCTTGGCGGAAGTTTGACAGCCGCCTCTCAGATGAGAGGCAGGTTGCCGGTGATAGCGTCGATACGGGTGGGGTCTGCCGGTCCGATGGCGAGGGCGGTGTAGGTGCGCACGCCGTTGAACTCGGTTTTGCCCAGGTCGGTGACCAGGTGGTGGTTGAGGTCGCATTCGATGGCGCGACCGTAGAGTTCGAGCAGCTCGTCTTCGCTGTTGACGCTCACGACAATCTTGCGATAATCGCTGGCGAGCCAAGCCATGATGGCCGGGCGCTGCTTCAAACAAGGCGTGGGACCGCTGCGGTCGAGAATGGCCTCTTGGGCGGCGTGTGCTGCCTGCGCTGCCAATTTACCTTTGCGCATGTTGAGGTCTTTGCGCACGACGATGACCATTTTTGTTTCTTCCATCGAGTCTCCTTCTTGTTGTTATTGGGGGGTAAATTTGCACATGCCTGTCTGTCTGAAAGCCGAAAGACTGACTGCCTGCTCGACTATCTGTCTGTCTGTCTGTCTGTCTGTCTGTCTGTCTGTCTGTCTGTCTGTCTGTCTGTCTGTCTGTCTGTCTGTCTGTCTGCGCGCATTTCTATTTGCGGATGCAGGTCCGCAGAGTGAAAGCAGGGATAGGCGAAGTTATTTGGTCTCGCGCAGTAGTTATAAAAATCAGACAAAAGGATGTGGTATTTCGATATTGAATGAGTTTAGTGATCCAAAACAAGGCTGTCTGAGGTTTTGATCTAAGCTTAAAGACTAGAGTCTTGAAAAGATTTATAAAGGCGTTAGCGGCCTTATCGACAGCTTTAACGAATCGGTTACAAGTTTTCTCTGCAAATTAAGCAGTGCCAGCACAGAAATATCATCTCTCCAGGTCAATTACTTGGTTTGGTTGCTTTGCTCTTTGTTTGTCTTAGCAAATGCGCGAGAGAAAACTTTAGAAGCGCAGATTGTGCCATATTGCTTGGGCTTCAATGTGACTCTGGAAGCGCCGCATCAGTTCTTTTGAATTGGCGAAACTTAGTATGTTCAAGCTGCCTTCCCAGCAGATGTTGTCATCGATGATCGCTACTTTCTGATGGATGCCTTTGATTACTCTTACTTTCCAACCTGCGCCGCAGAGCATGGCTTCGATTTCATTCAGAGTCCCTTTGTTGTAAGGTTCTTGGCTGATTATCGCTTCAACTATGCCGCCGCCCTCAACAAATTTAGAGAGATAGCTTTTCACTGTCTGAAAGCGAGCTTGCCTCACGAATGGGCTGACAATGATCACTTTCTCTTTGGCTCTCTCTAGATCTTGCCTAAAGGCAGTCCAAAATGTTGTTTCGTTAAACAGATTGGGCTTTTGCTCTTTGGCAAATCTTTCTCTTAAGCGGGGTAGGCTTTCTTTGCCCTCGACGAGGGTCGTCGATTTGGCTAGGAAATGACAGGAAAGCAGGCTCAGCTGCGAAATTTCGACAGCATTGGTGATCAGGCAGTGGTCAAACTGACCGGACAAGCTTGCCGGTAAAAATGGTATCTCTTTTGGTGTCACATACAAAGAACCGGCAGTGCTTATTGTTCTTGGCTCAGGCAGGGGTAAGTTGCAGCCGTTCAGCGCTTCTAAAATGAGATTTTGTAATTCGACAGCCAGCGATTGCCGGTAGGCGCCATAATCTTCCGGTCTAAGCCAGAGCTTTTCCTTTAGGTTCTTTGACTTTTCTAGATCGGCACGATCGGCTTGTCCAGTTTTGATGCGATAAGAAAAATGCTCCAGCTTCAAGATTTCTGCATAGATGCTGCAGTCTTTCTGAAGAGCGGTCATTTCTGCAGCAATGGCGTTTTCGATCTTGGTGCCGGCGGTAATCGCCGCTGCTAGTCCGGCAACTTCGCCGATATCATAGGACCTAGCCCGGCAGCCGTTTTCGGCTCCCACTACGAGCACTTTCTTGCCTTGATCGCGATAGTTTTGTGCCAGTCTTTCCATTTCTAGAAGTGCTTCTTCTTGTCCGGCGACAAGATGTATGGCTGGTTCAGCCGTTATTTCTTGGGGATTGGTTTGGTTTTTGTTGCATAGTAATCTGAGAGCGTGATAGCGCTGCCAGAGATCTGCTGCAAGCAAGTTTTGTTCGAGGAGATTTTCGAGAGCGGTAGAGAGCACTCGGGCGGCAAACTGATCTCGACTTTGCCTTAAGAAGTTTGGTTGTATTTCGTCCTTGTCTTTTTTGTGGGCGGGCAAGAGAAGCTCGCCTTGGTCGTTTGCGGCAAGGGCAAGTGTTTCTAAGGCTGGCAGCATTTGAGTATTCATGGCATTTAGTAAAATGCAGCTTGGGCGAGACGCCAATGTGCAAAAGCACAGTCATGTCTTGAACCGGCTTTTGACCTTAATTTGTCACAGAAATGTCATTGTTAGCTCGTCTGTTCGAGCCTCTAATCTCTGGCTTTACATGCTGGTTTGCGCAAGTTGCGCTGATGAAAAACATAGGCTTTGCTTGTCTGAAATGCATTAAAGAGCCGTCCAAGGCTGACCCTTTTCGCTTTTCTAGATAAATAGTCTATTGCTGCTCTTTGATTTCTTACCTGATAAGCGTAAGAGATTGTTATTGCTCTTTTTTTTCAACTTGATTTGAGGAATCGCTATAGCCCGCCAGACCATTTACCCCTTTGACAGAGTGCAACGCTTTGACCAGTTCTTGAGCTGGCCTGGTTAGTTGCGTCGATTGATTTTCTAGTGAGGAGTTAGTCATGCATCAACCTGTTTTCGAAGAGGGCGTCGACCTCGTCTACGAGGAGCCCGAAGCCGAGCCCAGCGCCGCCATGGTCGCCGCTCATCGCCATATCTTGGAAGGTTTCGATGCCTATCGTTTCATCGGCGTGGGTGAACATGGTCGTGCCGAGCCCGGCATGGTCACCTTTGCTGAAGGAGCTTTGGTCATCGCCATGCCGGGCAGTCGCTTGCAAGTGGGCAAGGGCGCTCTCGCTGTTTTGTCGGCTGGCAGTCAGGCGGAGGTCTTCGCCGGCGGTCATGTCATTGCCGGTGCCGGTTCTTTGGTGCTTGCCCACGAGGGTGCACGCTTCTGCCGCCACCACCGTTCCATCGTCGTTCAGATTTGAGGAGATTTTCATGCGTTTCGATCATTTTCACGGTCTGAACAAGGCCGGTCGTTCTCTGGTGTCGCGCCGCTTGGGCTGCCACCAAATCGTCATGCGTGTCTGGCCCGATGGTCGCAGGGAGACCATCGAATCGGACAGCATTCCCCTGGTGGAGAAGGTGGAGGTGCTCGGGCAGGTGCGCGGCTTCTATCGCCGTTCCATCGGTCTGCGCCAGCGTTACCACCTGGTGGGCGGCCGTGTGCTCGACGAGTTCCTGCAGCTCGGCTGCAAGAACAACCACTGGCACAGCGGTCCGCACTACGGTCTGGCCCTGCGCGAGCAAGACGGCTCGGTGGTGGAGTCGTCGCTCTGGACCGACGAGAAGATGGAGCCGCCGGCGCTCTACATCGAGGGTCTGAACCCCTGGGCCCGCAACCTGCTGCTCTCCAAGCTCGCCGTGCATGACCGGGTGCGTCGCACCTGGTCGTTTGGCCGGGTGCAAGAGTTCTCGCGCTACGAGGTGCCCGCCCTCAAGGCTGTGGAAGAACTGGAGGAATTGGTGGATCCCACCGACGAGCGGCGCACCGGCTACCGCCTCAAGCGCTACATCTTCGAGGACGGTCGCGTCTTCGACGAGTGCTTGCAGCGTGTGGTCTGCTATGGCGGCGACCACTACTACCTGGCACTGGCCGCCGATGGTCAGGTGATGCGCCAGAGCCTCTGGCACAAGCGGTCCATGTACTAAGGCTCAATACCGACTCTAGAGAGGAGCATCCATGCAACAGTCCACTGGCGTCCAGCGCACTGCCTTCGCCGTTCTGCACCGCGGTCCCGGCGGTGAAGGTACCGGCTACACCATCGTCTACTGCCGCAACGAGGCCCTGGCCCGTGTGATCGTCGGCGACTACCTCATGGGCAAGGGGACGGAGCAGTTCACTGCTCGCCATCTGCTCGAGGTGATGCTGCTGGAGGAGAGCATCTTCGCCGACCACTTCATCGACCAGCGGGAAGGCGGCATCGTGGCCGAGTACTGGTTCAAGCCGGGTGAAGAAGAGGGTGAGCCCACCAAGCTCTACCCCCTGGAAGCGCAGCCGGCGCTCTAAGCAGCCAACTGAGCAGGCGATTCAGCCGGGTCTTGAGCAAAAGCTTGAGCCCGGCTGAGCCCTTACGCCTGTTTTTTTGATAGCAGGTATTAGACCGGTCAAATATTTTTGTAATACAAATTTGATTTATGGCTTGCGAAAGGCGCATAATTTGAACATGCCTAATAAGCCTGATCAAAAGAAAGCACTTGAGGTGGAATTGGGGCGCGAAGCCTATCTAAACGCCTTTATTCTTTTGCTTATCTTACTCGTGCTGGGGTTTTTGGCCATCTGGGCACTCTGGCATCTCAATCTGCAAGGCTGGTTGTTCGGGCTTGCCGCCAGCTTTGTTGTCATTGCCCTCTTTCTTTTCATACTTTTGGGTGGTTTTTGCTCATCTATTTTGGCTGCCGGCCAACAGTTTGGTACCGCAGCCCTAGTCGCCCAGCTAGATTTAGTAGTTGGAAGGCAATTGCGACAGTTGTTTGCTTTCGATTTTGGTATTTCTCGACTTTCTGTTTTGATTTTGGCCAATATAGCGATTTGCCAGGGGCGGCTTTTGGATGCTGAGAAGCTCTTGAAGCCTCTCTTGACCAGCCCTGAATCTGCCGAGTTAGCCGGCACCAATATCTTGAGTAGCATCGAAAATGGCATGATGGCGCAAATTTATGCCTGGACGGGAAGGCAGGCTGAAGCTTTGGTCTTGGTCGAAAAGTCGCTGGCTGAGGCGGAAAGCGCCTACGGACTAGATCAGAGTGAGGACCAAAGCATCATACTGGCAGAAGCTTACTGCAATGCCGGCTGCATGTTGGTCTTTATCGGTGACTGTGAGCGGGCTCTGCGTGTTTTGCTCAAAGCTCTTTCTATGAGAGAAAAGCTTTTCGGGGAAAGCAGCGAGGAAGTGGCTAAGGCACTCAATAATCTTTCTTTAGCCCAAAGAGAGAGCGGTGATTTTGCTGCTGCTGAAGAAAGTTTGCGCAGAGCTAAGCGTATACTAGAGACTGAAAAGAAAGATACCACCGGCGGTGCGATTCTCGGCTATGTATTGGATAGCTTGGCTGGTGTGCTTTTAGACCAAAACAAAGTTGATGAGGCTTATGAGCTCTCGAGGCGCGCTCTCAAGTTGGGGCAGTTGGATGAGCATGAACGTTCGGTGCGGCTCTTCACTATGGGCCGTTGTTTAGAGCAGAAAGGCGATACCAAAGCGGCGCTTACTTATTACGATAGGGCTTTGAAAAACTGGCAAGAGATGCAGGGCTTTAAGCATCCATTGCTTGAGCGTTGTCGAAAAAGTCGTAGCCGTCTAGGCTAGGTTGAAAGAGTTGGAAATAGTTCTGATTTAGGTTGCTCAGTTGTTTTTGTTTTTGTTTTTTTATACTATGGCATATAAGAAAAAATCCCAAAAAAGGAGAACAGCAAAAAAAGGTCGCTAGGCGACCTCCTTCTAGCTGTTCTCGACAGAGCCGACCAGCTTGCCGACCGGGCTGAAAGCCGGCCGGGCATAGCGGCGGTGCAGGCGCTGCCGTTGACCGAGGCGACTTTCTCTTGTCGCAGCACAGGTCAGAAGCGGAAGCGAGGGTGCCAGCTGATCGGGCGTGTACTTCATGAGCAGCGCTTCTTCGCCGTCGGCGTAGTGAGCGGGCAGATGCGCGTCAATGAAGAAGCCAAGGCGTTCGTAGAGTGCTTGCGCCTTGTTGTTGGACAGACGCACGTGCAGTGTCACCTGCTCGTTGCGCAAGTTGGCCAGCAGGCTGGCGATGAGAGCACTGCCGATGCCGTGGCTGCGAACCAGCGGGTCCACTGCGATGTGCGCAATGTGGATGAGCTTGCCGGCGCGCTTCTGTTGCTTCTGGCAGAGCATGTAGCCCACCAGCACTCCGTCCAGCTCGGCTGCCAGGGCGATGTTGCCCGGCGTTGCCGCGAAGAGCCCGAAGCGCTCCGCGTTCCACGGCGACTTGAAGCTCTGCTTTTCAATGGCGATGAGGCGATTGAAATCGAGCATCCAGTCGATGGGGCGCAAGAGCAAGCGATTGGTTTGCGAGATGTTTTCCATTCACACACTCAAGTTAGAGTTAGAAAAATGCGGGTCTCGCCCTCGATGAAGGAAGGTGAGACCCGCCGGTTCGGTCGAAAGAGCCTGCTAGGTCAGCTCTTCTTGGTCACGTTGCGACCGTTGTTCGGTCCCCAGATATCCTCGGGCGGCGCACCGAAGTAATGCCGGTAGAGGTCCAGGGTGTAGCGATAGTCTCGCTTGAAACCATCGCTTTCCTCGGCACTGCCTCCCGAAGGATTGTGGTGCAGAGGCTTGCCGACGGTGTAGAGGCAGAGGTCTTCCCAATATGACTTGGTGTAGATCAGATGGGTGTGCCAGGCCTCGTCGACCGTGATTGAAGGCGTCACCGAATGGTCGCTCACCGCCATCATGAAGACGAAGCGGCGATACTCTTCGATGACGCGGGCGGTGAACTCAGGGGACCAACCCTGTTCACTGGCCAGCCTCGTAGAGAACGGCTTTTCCGCACCCTTCTGGTCGAAGGGCAGGTCGCGAATAGCCAGCCACATTCTCTCGAAGTCGGCTTGTTCGCGCATCACCGGTGGAGGCGCAGGGGTACGGACATCGCCGCCGCCTGCCCTCTTGCGAAACAGATTCAGCATAGCTGTGTACCTCCTTATGATGTTGTTCGGTTGCGCACTCTCTAAGAGGCGCCGCCACCACCGCAGCCACCGCCGCCGCCACCACCGCCGCCGCAGCTGCTGCCACCACCACCGCAGCTACTGCCGCCGCTGCTTCCGCTGTTGGAGTGGCTGCTGTGATGGCTGCCGGCATTGTCGGAATAGGAGCCGCCGGTCAGGTGTCCGAGCATGGCACCTTGCGCGAAATTGTCGTCACTGCGACGTCCGCCGCTGCTCGTGGAAGAGGAAGAGGAAGAGGAAGAGGAAGAGGAAGCGGAGGAGCGGACCGGACGCCCAGCCGGCTTGCCGGAGCGAACGGTGGTCTTGGCCAGCGGTACCGGCCTTGGCGCCACCTCGACTTTTCCCTCGGGAAAGATGAGCGGGGAACGGTCGCGAGCGGTGGTCTTGGCCGCCGGCGGTGCTGCGCGCGCGCTGATGCGCTTGGCCTGGCTGCGCCGCTTGACGATGACGGTGAGACCGTAGAGGACCATGAAGAGTCCGACACACGCCAAAATGACCATTGCGGTATGCATAGTGTGATTTCCTTGTTCTGTGGCTTTGGGGTTGTTGAGCAGACTAAAGGAGAGCAGAGCATTGCGCTCCGCTCTCCGCAGTCACTGCTTCAGGGGCTGCGTGAACTTGGGCTTAGGAGCCGCCACCGCAGCCGCCACCGCCACCGCAGCTGGAACCACCGCCGCCGCAGCTGGAACCGCCGCTCGAGCCGCAGCTGGAGCCGCCGGTGCTGCCGCCGCCGTCGCTGGTCGTCGTGGTCGTCGTCGTGTCGGCGATCACCGGCGGGATGTAGGTGGTGTCCCCGCCGGACGAGCTGGAGCTCGAAGCGTTGTCGCGCTCACGGCGAGCACGTTCGGCGGCCTCGGCCTGCTGGCTGCCGATCATGTGACCGAGCATGCCCGCACCGACGGCGGTGCCGATGATGGCGCCGGTGTTGTCGGTCTTGCTGCCATTGTCGGCGCTCGTCTGGGTGCCGGTGCCGGTCGGGGCGGAGCCGCGCGTGTCGGTCTTGCGCAGCACCACCGGCGTGGACCGGGCCGGGGGCGTGGGGCGGCTGCTCGACTGGGGACCGCGGAAGAGGGCCCGGAGCAGGAAGAAGACGCCGACTGCCGCGGCGATGAGGAGGGCGATGGTCATGGGTTGGATTCCTTCGTCTTGGTTGTCAGAACGGTTGTTCGGATCGGAGTCGTTGCTCTTCACCGAGTTCGGCTGGTCGGAGCGCCCGTTCTGTGCGCTCTTCTGCGACTCTTGCTGGGCTTGCAGCTGCTTGCCGCGTTGCACCAAGTCGTTGACATTGCCGAGCACGGCGAGCAGGCACTGCTCGGGCATGACCGGCAGGTAGCTCTTCAGGGCCGGCACGATCGGGCCGTTGGCTGCACCAAAGAGGTCGCGGTTGAGCCCGAGCTTGTGCAGGTCGCCGCCGACGCGTAGTGCCACCGAATAGTGGCTCGGGTCGGCGTAGTCGCGCACCATGAGCAAGATGGCGCTGCGCTGCTCTCCTTGCTTGAAGTCGGCGGCGTTGAGCCACTGATCCCAGAGCTTGTTGCGCAGAAGCGAGGCTGCCCAGGTGCGGCGTTCACCGGTGAGGTCGTTGCCCCGCTCGGTGACCACCACATAGAACTTGAGGTTGTGCTGCCCCTCCAGCGAGCGCACCTGGGCTGCGAAAGCCGAGTCGAAGCGCATCGATGAGGCGATGCGGTCGTCGACATAGGTGTTGGTGCCGCTCTGGAAGGTTGGCAGGTAGGTCGGCGCGCTGCTTTCGGCGTTGGCGACCGTGGTGAAGAGGGCGCAGCTCAAGCTCATGATCAGAATGAGCAGGAAGCTGAACCCGCCGAAAGGCAGTCTTGCCGCCGTATTCTTATGTGTCATATTCGGTTTCTCCTGTGGCTTTGTTAGCTGGTAAATCCGTTTACTTCTCTTGTCCGATTTTGGCGGTGTCGGCGTCGAGATTCCGGGCTGCGAAGAGCCAGGTGACGCCGCCGACCAGCACCAGAAGTGATACCACCACGAAGGCTTTGTTCATGCTGCCGGTGGCATCGGTGATGGCGCCGATGACCAAGGGCGAGAGCACGTCGCCAAAGAGGTGGATAACGAGGATGTTGAGGGCGAAGGCAGCCGGTCGAAGGGCCGGCTGGATGACATTGGCCAGAGCGGTGTTGCTCGGACCGGTGTTGAGGAAGAGGCAGAAGCAAGCCAGGAAGACGAACACCCAGGCGAAGGGGAAGGGCGCATAGAGGATACCCAGGCTGGCCGGGAATCCCAAGATCATTGCCCAACCCGATACCTTGAAGTACGAGCCTCTGACTTTGTGCCGCAGACGGTCTGCCAGCATACCGCCTGCGAGAGTGGCCGACAGACCTGCTACCACCAGAATGGCACCGAAGATGATGTTCACCGATGCCAGGCTGCCTGCTTGGCGGTATTCGTGGATGTAGGTGGGCATCCAGAAACCGATACCGCCGATGGCGAAGGTCATGAAGGTCATGGCCACCGTGTTGAGCAGGTAGGACCGATTCTTGAGGAAGCCCTTGTAGAGGGTCCAGCGCGACTGCGCAAGCAGTGCCGTCTGGTCGGCGGTTTTGCTTGCTCCGGTGGGCTCCTTCATGAAGAGGCAGATGAGCCCGAGCAAGATGCCCGGTGGCACCACCAAGTAGAAAGCCCAGCGCCAGCCCAGTTCGCTGCCTGCCACCAGCCCACCGAGAACGAAGCCCAAGGCACTGCCGACCGGGATGGCCAGGTAGAACCAGGAGAGGGCTCGTCCTCGGGACGCGACCGGGTAGTAGTCAGAGAGAATGGATGGTGCCACCGGACCATAGGCTGCTTCACCCAAGCCGACCAGGCAGCGGGTGAGGAGTAGTGCACCAAAGGTGGTGGCGAGTCCGGAGGCGCCGCTGGCCAGGCTCCAGACCACGATGCCGCCGCAGATGATCCACCAGCGCTTGTATTTGAGCGAGCCCAAGAGCGGCGCTGCCACCATATAGGTGACCATGAAGGCCATGGCCAGAAGTCCGACCATGGCATTTTCGGGATTGCCGCCCAAGAGCTTGCCCAGCCCATCGAGGAGGAAGCTGATCACCGGACCTTGCTCGGCGCCGGCGTTGTGCAGCAGGTCTTCCTTGATGTGGGGGACCACCGCCGAGAGAATCTGGCGGTCGATGTAGTTGAAGAGATTGATGGAAAGCAGCAGTGCCATGGCGGCGCCGGCGCCGTTGGCGAGCGCACCGCTCTTGCCTGTCTGGGGTTGTTCGTCCATTTGCTAGCCTCAAAAACAGAATCTTGATGGCTGAGCTGTGGCTGAACTGAACAGGAGCAGAACCACCGGCTCTGCTCCTGTCAGTCAGTCAGACAGCCGCCTCTTCTACTAGGCCAGCTTGGCCACCAGCGAGGGCAGCGACCAGCGCGAGGCCAGGTTGGCGCCCGGCACCTTGCGGCTCTTCACCTGGGCGACCAGGCTGGCGCGCACCGACTGCTCGACGGCGCTGCGCACCCACTGGGGCGCGTCGCCGTTCAGCTCGATGCCCTGGCCGCCGGCGGTGAGCGCCGTCACCGCCTTGTCCAGCACGCGGCGCAGCTCTTCGTAGCCGCCGTGCACCATGGTCGAGAAGCGGTCCTGGCCGTTCTGGCCCGGCTGCTTCCAGCTGTCGGCGGGGAAGCTGTCGGCCAGCACGGCGGCGTTGCCGGCGCTGGGCTCGACGCGCACGCGGAAGGTGCTCTGGCTCAGGCAGCGGAAGCCCACCGCGCCCAGCGCCGTGGCCACCGGCACCATGTACTCGCCGGTGCCCTCGGTGCCGGCCATCGAGAAGGAGGTCTTGGAAGCGATCGTGGTCATGTCAGTTTCCTCAGAGAAAGAGATGAGCCTCGTTGAAAGCAGCCGTCAGCGTGCGCTGCCGGCTGCCCTGTCTGGACGAGACATTCCAGGCAGTAACTAAGGTGTTGGTAAGAAGCTCTCAGCCCCGAGCCGTCAGCTGTAGTGGCTGGGCAGGTCGAGACCCTTCAGGGCGAAGATGCCTCGCGCCTGCGCGGTCGTCTCCACGGCGTGGTGGCAGTGACGGCGCCTGGCTTCGGCGATCGGGTCCTGCACCTGCGGCTCCAGGAGCGCGATCAGCGACGCGATGAGCGAGCCGGTGCGACCGTGCGAGCCGATGCAGAAGGCGAGGATCTTCTTGCCCTCTGCCAGGTTCGGGATGACCTTGCCGGTGAGGAACTGCTCCCAGTTGGAAGGCAGTCCGCCGAAGTCGGGCAGCTGGCCGGCCAGGATGGTCACCTTCTCGCCCTTGGGCAAGGCAGTGATCTTGCTCGGCTGCTTGCCCTGCCCGCCGACGAAGGTGTAGGTCTCGCCGAACTGCAGCTCGGGCACGCCGGTGAGCGGCAAGAGCAGGTCGTAACCCGCCAGGTCGCTGGGCTGCATATACTGCGTACCGCCGGCGTAGATGAGGTAGTTGCCGACCGCCACGGCTTCGCCGCGATGGTTGCAACGTTTTGCAGACTTGGTCATATCAGACTCCTCTTTTGAGGAAGGAGGCAGTTGCCCGCCTCCTCCCTCGGTTATGCCCTTACAGGCGGTACACTCCCAGTTCGACCCCGCGCCGGTAGAGTTCTTCCACCGGTTGCGAGAACGAGGCGTAGCGCGACAGCTGGTTGTAGAGCTGGCAGATGCCCTGCGCATGCTTCTTCTTGTCCAGCTGTTGCCTGATGGCACCGCGGTCGCCATAGAGCATGTCGTTCTTGCCGAACACCGACCCGTTGTTGTGCTCGAGGTCGAAGGCGTGGTCGGCAAAGACGCTGGCCGGGTAAGCACCGGTGAGGTACTTCTCGGCAGCTTCGGCGATGGCGGCCCAGGACGGACCACCGTAGCTCGAACTCCATTCGCCCTTCTGGAAGACTTCCTTGCACAACTGCAGGAACCGCACGTGTTCCTTGTGCCCCATCTTCTGCAGCTTGACCAGGTTCCTGCGCTGAGCGGCGCCGCGCTGACCACCGAGCTGGATGTCGAACCGGCGCACCAGTTCGTCCACCAGCGGAGCAGTGCGCAACCAGCTCCTCTGAGCGTGCCGAATCTCACCGCCGACGGCGACCACCAAGTACATGGCCAGTCGTGCCGCGACCTGAGCTTGCAGCCGCACCTTCAGGTTTTGCACCTGTTGATTGAGGCTGCTCGACTTGCACGCCAGAGCGAGGGCGTCCACCAGGTAGAAGTCGTTCAGCAAGCCGTTGTACGACTGCTTCTCGAGCGTGAGGCTAAAGTCCAGCTTACCGGTCTTCAGCTTCGCTTCCTGATGAGCGCTGTGCCAGCGAAGGAAAAGATTCACCTCCTTTGTGTGGTTCTCGGCCGTCAGCTTGACGATGCCGCGCACGACGACACCGCTGCCGCCGTCGACCGAGATGGTTTCACCTTCCCTCAGGTCGAGGGTGCCGCAGCCAACCACAGCTGGTTTGCCCAGACCGCGGGTGACCACAGCCGCGTGGCTGGTGCTGCCACCGGTGGCGGTGACAACAGCCCGGGCGGCGATCATGCCGCTCAGGTCGTCGGGCGAAGTGTCGGGGCGCACGAGGATGACTGCGCGCCCTTGAGCAGCAGCTTTCACCGCCGCCTGAGCGCTGAGCACCACTTCGCCCACCGCCACGCCCGGCGAAGCCGGCAGCCCGGAAGCCGCCAGCCGCAAGGCGCAAGCCCTCCGGAGGTCGTCCTGGTCGAAGCCCTTAGCTTGAACCGCCTCGAGCTCGTGGCCCTTGACGCGCTTCAGTGCTTCTTCCTTGTTCCACTCCTTGGCGAACACCTTGCGCACAGCCATGGTGACGGCAGCCAGCGGGCTGAGCTTGGCGTTGCGCACCTGCAAAACATAGAGCTTGCCGCTTTCCACGGTGAACTCCAGTTCCACAGGCATGCCGCGCTGCAGCGCCAGCTTTTCGGCGATCTCTTTGAGCTGGCAATGAATGGCCGGAGCCACTTGCTTGAGCCCTTCCAGATCGAGACCGTTGTGGCTGCCATCGACCAGGTCTTCGCCCTGGGCCTTGACCAGGAACTCACCCCACAGCCCTGCTTCGCCGGTGGCGACATTGGCGCTGAAGGCGACCCCGGTCAGTGACTGCTCGTCGCGATTGCCGAACACCATGGCCTGGATGTTGACCGCGGTGCCCATGTTGTCGTCGAGCTTGTGGTGGCGGCGGTACTGCACGGCACGCGGATTGTTCCACGAGTTGAGCACGGCATAGACAGCCAATTCCAGCTGCTGCCGCGCATCGTCGGGGATGACGCGTCCCGCTTCTTGCACCACCATCTGGTAGCGCCGGCACAGTTCTTCGGCTTGGTCGCCGTTCGGCTTACCAGCGCCCACGACCTTCTTGTATTCGGCTTCGAAGGCGTGTCGGTCGATGCCGAGCACAACTTCGCCGAACATTGAAAGGAAGCGACGATAGCAGTCGTAGGCAAAAACCTTGCCGAAGCGAAGAGCCTGCTTGCGCACGATGTTGCCGTTCAGACCGAGGTTGAGAACGGTGTCCATCATGCCCGGCATCGACACCGAAGCGCCGGACCGGACTGATACGGTGAGCGGGTTCTCTTCGTCGCCGAAGCGCTTGCCGGTGTCCTTCTCGATAGAGGCGATGCCCCAGTCGAGCTGATACACCAAGCGCTTGGGCAGAACGCCGTGCTGGGCGTAAGCGCGAGCCACGCCGGTGCCGACGGTGCAGGCGGGCGGCACGGGAACGCCGAGACTGGTGAGCTCCACCAGCCCGGCGCCCTTGCCTCCGAGGGTGTACGCATCGCGAGCGGCTCCCTCGGTCGTGAGGAAAGCCACCTTCTTGCCTTTGTACCGCGTTTGCGGCTTGGCGGTTGCCATAGTCATGATGGCTCTCCTTCACTGGTTAGAGGTTGAGGGGGAGGACTTCGTCGCGGCAGGAGCAGCCACCGCCCAGAGTCTTTCGACCCGGTCCCCAGCATCCTGACTGCAGACTGCTCATATGTGTCTGCAGTCGCCGCCCAGAGAAAGGGTCCTTTCTCTGTGCAAGCCGGTCGTTCAAATCAAACGATCTAGGATTTCCCGCATCTGTACATGCGAGTGCGCCTGCCAAGGCAGCAATTTTTAGTCGAGAGACCGGCTCCCGACCTTAGGTGAAGCAGCGGTTTTCAAAAATCTATTTTTAGATTTTTGAGGTTGCTGCCTCGTTGCTTGCACCGGCATACAGACCGGGGCAAGCGCCGTCCCTGCTTCGAGGATTAAGCTTGACGGCTTCGTTTTAATAAAAATAAATAAGAGGTTCTCTCCCAATAAATAGAGAGAACCTCTCCCACTCCAAGCAGGAAGATGACCTCACATCTTCCCGCTCTTGAGGAGCTTGGCGGTTTTAAGTACGCCCCGTTGAAACCCCGCCTGGGTAGTTTCAGGTTACGCGTCTTAGCCGATAACTCAGACAATTTCGGACCCGAAATTTCTGAGAGATCGTCCCGGCAGAATCTGACGAAATTCTGCCTTAGGGCTCGAAACTTGGAGAAGGGGGTAATTTATAAACTTCTCCCGGGATGGAGCGAGTCCCGACCTGTCCTGCCATCAACACCAAAGAGGTGGTCACTGGCTTTTCCAAACAGGGTTTTGAACTGGTTCACTGTTCTGCGTGACTTCAGAACCACTTTAGCGGCTGACCTATGTCTCCGCGACGGAAAAGAACCATTCCCGACCTGAAAACACTGCTTGCCTTTGTGCAATGCACAGACAATATCACCGTGTTTGTCAGGTTTTTGCACGGCTTACGTCGCCTGTGATGGGGCGACCATCTCCGTGCTGGTCAGATAGTCATAAAGGCCAAGTCATGACAGCCTCCCGCGAAGGTTGAGTGGAACGGGCTCAGCGACTGACGTACCAAAACTCGGCTCGACTAGTCGAGTCGAAAAATGGTTGGAGAGTCAGCTGAGTTCTATCTGGTTGCTTTGTTTTCTCAAAATGGAGAAGAGGTATAGGCTTTTAACCTATACAGAACTCTTGATAACTCCAAGAATCGCCAGCCAGTTTTAACCTTCGAGACTTTTCGTAACCTTATTGTTAATCTGTTACAGCAAACTTTCTATCCTGTCAGGGGTGGGCTTGCTTAGACTTCACTCAGTTTACGCAAGCCAAAATTGGCGGCGAAGCGCAAAAAGTCTTGATTATTAGCGACCTAGCGCCGCTAGCGCTGTGTCTTCGCTTTCTCTTCTATTTTTTGGTTTCTCTATGGATTGCCCAGCATGTCAGAGAGCCCGTCGAAAGTCTTCATGGCTGATTTACCAAGGAAGACTTGGTTAATCTTGCCTCGCGATTTGTACTTTTCCATTTCAGGCGCGAGACTGCTTTCTTTCAGTTCCAGTGTGCGAACCTGTATCTGTTTCAAGTGCCAGCCTTTAGTGCCGTCTGAATAAAGGGTATCTTGCGCAACTGGAACACCTTCAAGACTGGATGGCAAATTGAGGAAGTGCAAGATGATGTCTTGGGCTTTGCTCGGTGCTCTTGTTTTTCTAGTTAAAATTTCTACGCCGACAATCGACTTGCGATTTTCTCGGGTCTGCCAGAAACCATAAGAGCTTGTCTTTACTCTGAAGATGTTACGGGTCACCCCAGCTCCTGCTAGTTTTTGCTCGGGTTTTTTCAATTCCTGAGAGACGCCGGCCATATTGAAGGACGGTATCACCAGTGTTTGCCAGTCGCTGTAAGTAGCTTGTGCTCTTTCTCTTGGCTCTTCCCTCAAGGCCGTGACGTTCCAGTCCGGGGCTTGGGCATAAATTGTCAGACCAAACGACTTAGAGATGATCTTTAGCGATTTTTCTCCGGCAAAAATTTCATAGCGTCCATTAACGCTTGTATCGAGCAAAAAATAGTCGTATTCAGTACTTGCCTGAGCGGGCTTGCCCTTCACCTGGGCTCCTGCAAGCCCTGTGATAGTAAGCAGGCAAAGCAGTTTCATCGCCCTTGTCTTGAAACAGTTCTTCAATAGTTTTCACTCTCGCTCATGCAGAGATTATGCCCAGCTAGTGTAACCTCTGACTGCTTTCGGTATTATCTTGGGTATGGTCAAGAGAACTTGCATCTCTCTCATTATCACGGCGATTCTGTCGCCTTCTTTGCTTTGTGCCCAAGTTTGCGCCCAGAACCTTGTGAAGGCGCAGGGTGTGCTCATTTATGGACAATTGCCCCTGGAAGCTGAAAAACCTGTTTCTGCTTCCCAGACCTATAGGCTCTACACAAGTCCTAGTGTTTATTTAGAGCCGCCGCCCCAAGCGGCAAAGAGCAGCAGAGCTGAGCAGTCTGGGTCAGTAAAGCAACCTGAATCTCGTTCGCCTGATTCTGGCTTAACTAATTTTGGGTCAGGCAGGCAACCAGAGCAGGTTTTGCAGCACAAGCTTTATGTGCCGCTTGCTGCAGCGCCGCCTGCAATCGAGACTGCCGCGAATACACCAAAGAAACAAGTCCACCATCAGCCGTATATCATTTTCGCTCCGCAAAGCGAGACAGCCCAAAGGGCAGCCGAGAACCCGGTGATTGTTCCAAAACATAGGCATCCCTTGGTCAAGCCCATCAAGATTCAGGGCTTTGTCAGCATGGTCATACCGGCAGATCGTCTTTTTATCGGTGAGAATCATGTTCTCAGCCTTGAAGCCGACGCCATTTTGCTTGCCTTGCTCGATGAGCTTGATTGTTTGGGCGAGCATCCGGTGAGAATCGAAGTGCATACCGATGCGCTGGGCTTCGCCAACCACAACGATAAACTCAGCGCCAAAAGGGCTCAAGAAATCTCAAATTGGTTTACTCGTCATGCCAAAGGACATCGCCTCAACCTCGAGGCTTGCGAGATTGTTGGCATGGGAGGCACTAAGCCGATTGCACCTAATAAAGACAAAGAAGGAAAAGACTATCCTGCAGGAAGGGCGCAGAATCGTCGGATGGAAGTTAAGGTAAATACCACGGTGGCTTACATCTCCCCAGCTATGCTGGAAAAGCAAGAAGCCGCTCTAGCTGCCGAGCAGGCCGGTGGAAAAACCAGCAAAGCCAAAGCCTCTAGCGAAGAGGAAGATATGAGCGATCTGCCGCCTGAATTGCAAGAAGTGAGACAGATACTGAAAGGCGTAGATGGCAGCGATATGGATGGAGGCGGCGCTGATGGCGTCTCGGATGCTTCTGCCGGCACCATGAATGTTCAAGAGAGTCAAGAGAGTCAAGAAACTGAGACCGCCGACGGCAAGCGCAAAGCACCTGTTTTGAGCGAAGCCGACAAGAATCGCATCAAGGAAGAACGAGATTGGGCTCGCCAGGAATTTGGCCTGTTCAATAGTCCTTGAGCGCATCAGAAGTCTTTGAACACACCAGTTTAACTAAAATTCCAGCAAAGCTAGCGCACCCGGGGCTAGCCAAGTGCTGGTTTTTCTTTGTGGGCAATCTGCCCAACTCGGTGCTGGAACAGCCGCAGGGCTTGATTCTTTATGCGCCTATATATCTTTTGCTGCTTTGCTCGCTGAGATTTTTTCTACTGATCGATAGTAATTGGGCTTTAAATGGTGCCCTTCACTGTTTTAGAACAGAGTGTCTTATTTCTTTTCTTCTCGAGAAAGCCTTCTAACCAATATCTGTCGACTGCTTACTGTGATCACTTGAAACAGTGTCTGTTTTCAGAACTGGTACGGCTTCTTCTCGCGTCAATCATGCTGCTTCAAAGGAGCGCATCATGAACATTACCCAGCTGATTCTGCTCATTCTCTTCTCGGTCATCGGCAGCTATGCTGGTCGTTACGCTCAGGCGATGTTCTCGTCCGAGCTTGGCCGCCTGGCTTCCAATGGTGCTCGCACTTTCGCTTTCGCCGCAGTCTACGCGCTGGTCAACAGTGTCGTCGTCTTTCTCCTGGCTTCGCTCGTCGGCATCGGCATCTCCATTCTCTTCTGGTTCGTGCTGATCATGGTCTTCGAGCTGGTCTTCAACAGCATGCGCTGAAGCGCGCCGCTGCAAATAACTAATTAGCTAGAACCTAAATTGCTGGCTATTTACCGGCGGTGCAATCGGCAAGCTCTTTTGAGCAGGCAGATTGTCACCGCCGGATTTTTTATTTCGCCTGGCATTACTAAAAAGTACAGTAGAACAGGCGAGAAGAAAGAGAGAAGGGAAAACAGTTGTGCTGTTCTCCCCTCTACTCTCTGAAGCAGTCAAGCTTTGACCGGCTTTGACTGCAGATTGAGCAGGTCCATCAGGGCCTGGCGATTGAGACCGTAGATAGACTTCTGGAAGCGGATCGGCATTGCCCAGCCGTTGCCGCTCACATAAGACACCGATTCTTTGGTGCCCAGCACAGTGCCAAGCTGAGGCAGCTGCTTGAGCAGATAGATGAGGCAAAGCCTTTCAGCGGCGACCGGCCACTTCATATAGGCAGCGCGCAGGCTCTCTTCGGTAAGGGCGCCGTATTCCGTCTCTTTCAAAGACTCGAAGTGGTTGATGCCGAAATAGAGCGCTTTGCGCTCCACGGGCATGTCCTCGAGAGCCTGGAAATAGTTGTCGGGAAGCAAGGCGTCGGGCAGACCGGGCTTTTCAGCTTCAGGCTTTTCAGCTTTGGGCTCGACGGCGCTCGGCTCGGTCGCCTGGGCGGCAGCCAAGATTGCAGGTGCAGTCTGGGGCGCAGTCTGCTGGTCTGCTTCCGGCTCAGCCTTAACCATTTTGCTCTTGTTGGGGCGGCGCAGGCTTTTGAAAGAAAGGCAGGCAAGAGCAAAGGCAAGCAAGAGAAAGAGAAATTTCAATGCACCGTTTTCCATGCTGTTTTCCTTACTTGGTGAAGGTCTTCGATAGAACGCCGATGACCACTGCAGCAGCCAGGGCGCTGGCGGCGAAACCCATGGTGCCGACCAGGAAGCTTGAACCAACCAGACCCATAGCCACGGTGACCATGAGGATATTGCGACCAGACTTCTGGCGATTGCTCAGACCCCGTCCGAGGTACATGAAACCACCGAAGCCCATGAGCAAGCAGTTGAGAATGAAGATGACGATGAAGGGGAACAGTCCGTTCATGGCTGGTTCCTTTGGAATATCTTGACTGAGTCGTTGATAGAAGGGTTTTTGTTTGAGTCCGGAAGAAAAATTGGGTAGATGTCCCATACTCGCCTATTTGGACCAGCTATTGTAAGAGGGCGGCGCATTAGCAATATCAAAACTGTAAACCTGGCGAAGCTATGCACAATCAGGCGGCGATAGCCATTTGCCCTAACTGGGTTTAAGATCAAGGCAGAAGTCTTAAGGGTCGAATCATCAAGAAGCTGGAGAGAGAATGACCGAACCTACCTACCATCCTGTCTTGGCTGGTCGGCAAAAGCAAGACAGGCAGTGGATTTTATCGGCTGTCTTTTGGGTCTACACGCTTTTTTGTTGTTTAGTGGCCGGCTCAACCGTTTTCTATAGCGCTCTAAACGGCAGTATTTTTTCGTTTGCGGCTTCCTGCTTCTTACTATTCGCCTGCCTTTACGCATTTTCTGGTTATTTGATTTTTGTGCCGGTTGTTTATCTTTCAGCGCAGATGATGCGCAAAGGCGAGCTTGTCGAAGCTGAACGCATGCTAAAGAGCACCACCGAGCTATACAAGAAGCTAAAGTTTCGTCTTGATTGGAGTTTTACTTCAGCCGTTTCCAACCTGGCTGTCATCAAGCTGAGCACGGGTCAGTTTGCCGAGGCGGAGCTTATTTACGGAGAACTGATCAAGGCTATCAGTAAAGACAAGAGACTGGCTAGAAGTAGCTTGGCGGCGGTGTATGTCAATAATCTTTCTTTTGCCCATCTGAGGCAAATGGAATTGAATGAAGCCCATGATATGGCGCAGAAGGCTTTGGAGATTTGGACTGCCTTGCCCGCTAAGGAAAGGGCTGGGCAGGCTTTTCCGCTTGTGAATTTAGCCGAAATTGATATCGCTTTTGGTGACTATCCGGCAGCCAGAGAAAAACTGCAAAAGGCGCTTGATGCCCTGGCGCAGCAGAAGCTGCCGGCGGCTATTATGAAAGAAAGCTATTACAGTTTAGAGCTGCATATACGGCTGCACATGGCTATTGTCGCTCTAGAATTAGGCGAGAAAGAGCAAGCATACAAATGGCTGAGCGCTCTGCGCGAGAGTTTGCTCTATTTTGCCGGACCTTCGCTGGCTGACAGCAACAGCGGTATCTTTAGACCACTTGGTAGACCTCCGGCAGGCTACAGTTTTGCTGCTTTCACCAGGCTGGTTGATCTTTTGCTGAAACAAGGCGATGCCGAATCTAGCAAGATAGCCGGTGCTATTTTGGAAGTGGTTTATGATGCTGCCCGCGATTTTCCTACTCATCCGCATGTGAAAGGCTTGCAGGCAGTCTTTGAAGTGTACTTGCTTAACCAGGGCAGGGAAGACGAGATTGACGACATGCGCAACTGGGTGCGACCAGTCTCTGTGTTGCTGTTAGACCAGGGTGATTCGATTGCCTGATGCATATACGGCTGTCAATGGCTCGCGGTAGCTAGCTCTTCTTGGCAATCGTTCGCCCTATTCGTTTAAGAAAACTTAGCTCGATTAAAGCTCAATGATTCCTACTCACTTGTTTCTTCTCAATCTTATCTCGTAGAAGAAACTGTATTTAGTTTTCCTGTTTTTCTTAAGTCATAGCGGACCAACTCACAAGTCGTGCCATTCTTCGAGTTCGAGTAAAGACTATTTGTCTTTCCGACTGGGTCCACCTTGGCTTGCGACCGACAAAAGACAGGAAAGAAATTTTTAGTCGGTCTAATCTCTCAATCAAATTGGAGAGCTTAAATGTCCAATGTTCTGAACATCATCTTTTTCGCATTTCGCGTCCTTGCCCTCACCTTCGCCGTCGGTCTGATTTTCCCCGCCTTCGACAACATCCTGCTTGCTCCCGGTGTGGAGAATGCCTTCGTTGTCGCTTCGGTCTTCGCCGTGCTGGGCACCGCTCTCAGCTGGGTGCGCAAGCTCGTCAGCCGCGCCATCGGCGGTGTCGTCGGTCTCCTCATCGCTCTGGTCGGTTTCTTCCTGATGCCGGCTGTGACACTGATGGCGGTATCGTCCATGCTGCCCAATGTGCTCCTGGTCAAGACTTTCGGAGCCGCCTTTGGTGCCGGTCTCATCACCCTGCTCATCGACCTGGCCCTGGCGCTTGCCTTCGGCGTCGTCCTCGGCGCCATCTTGCTCGGCAAGGCCCGTGAAAAGGCGCGTCAGCTGCGGGAGATCCAGCTCCAAGAAGAGCAGCGCCAGAATCAGCTGACCCAGAATCAGCAGACCAAAGACGATGCCGACGGCTCCAATTCCGGCCCCGGTGCCGATCAGGGCTCCGGCAAGAATCCGGACCAGTCTTCGTCCGAAGACAAGTAACTCTTGATTGAGGGGCAGCCGGCTTGCCTAGCAGTCTTTCACAAAGTCCTTTGCCAAAAGTCTTTGCTGATTGCTCGGGCAAGTGCGGCTGCCTTTTCGCTAATGCCTGAAGATTTGTCGTTCAAGAGAAGGAAAAGTATATGACGACAGGATCAAAATTCGGGCGGAAGAAAGCTCCGGCAAGAGCTCGCAAAGAGAAGGAGGCAGCAGTTTTTCTGGTCTCTCCGTACTTGCAGCTGGGTCAGCACTTTCACCTGCTCAAACACAGCCTAGAAGTGGTTTTTCACAGTCTCGCCTCTGATCTGTTGCTGCGCTTGAGTGTTTCTGGTGCTGAAAGTGGTTCGGGTGCAAAGCAAGCGGCGCCGCTTCTCGCTCGAGACCTCGTAAAGGTGCACGGGCAGCCCGACCACTATCGTTATCGCTTTTTGCTGCACAACCTTCCTGCTGGTGGTTCATTCAGCTACGAGGTTTTGCACAAAGGCAAGGTTGTCTTTGTCGAGAACGGACGCGCCCCTCCTGCCCCGACTCAAGGTTGGCGCTTGGCTGTGGTCGGCGATTTCGGCGATGGCTCGCCCGGGTCTGAAGCGATTGCCGCAAGGCTTTTGCAGTCTGCACCGCATATGGTGTTATTTCCGGGCGACCTGGTCTACGACCGAGGACTTTTCAGCGAGTATCAGAAACATTTCTTTCCTGTCTTCAATGCTCGGTCTGATGCGGAATCTGGTGCAGCTTTGCTGTGCCGGGTGCCCAGCGTCGCCGCCGCCGGCAATCACGATTTGGGTACGCCGCGCCAGCCCGAAGAACTTGATTGGAAGAAGTTTCCAGACGCTTTCGCCTATTATCTTTTCTGGTCTCAGCCCCTCAGTGGACCAACTGTGCCGGGCTTGAAAGAGACTTTGTACAAGAAAGGGCGCAACCGCAAAAAGCTGACTGCCATGTACGGTAACTCGGCTCTGGATGGGGCGAGCTTCCATTTTCGTTACGGCAACGTGCATTTCATCGTGCTCGATGCCAATCGGCACATGGATTGGAGCGGGAACTCTGAGGCTTTGCGCCATTGGTTGACCGAGGCGCTTGCAGCCGGTGCCGATGCCGATTTTCGTATCGTCTCTTTCCACCAGCCGCCGTTCAATTCGGACAGCAAGTACAAGACCGAGCAGCGCATGCGGCTCATCTGCGATTTGCTGGAAGCGGGAGGCTGTGATCTGGTCTTCAGCGGCCACAGCCATCTCTACGAAAGGACGCATCCACTGCGGTTTAGTCCGGCGAGTAAGGATGCCCGCGGTTGTGCTGTGATGCGAACCGATGGGCAGGTGCCAGGACAGATTGTTCTAGATAAAGGCTTTGCCGATAAGGGCAGACCTCAAGGCGTTATTTATGTGGTCAGCGGTGCCGGCGGTACCTTGGTTGACACCAAGCATCTGCCGATGCCTTCGCAGTTCACCAAGAAACTGAACTGGCAGGAGAACTCTTACACGGTTATCGATTTTGAGCCTGGTAAGCTGGTCTTGCGTCAGCTCAATCTAGCCGGCGCCGAGATCGATCGCTTCGAGCTCAGCAAGCGGCTTTGACTGTATCTTGTTTGAGAGGGTGGGAATTTCCGGCCCTCTCAAATTTTTTTTGCTTTAAGTTGTCAAGCGCTGACTACTAAGCGCCATACTCTCTCTACAGCTTTTGGCAAAATGCTAAAGCCAGCTGATATTCATCGGTATCTGTTTCACCATTGTTTTTCACTGCGTATAGAAATTCTTTGGCTAGAGTTTTGTCGCCTTGGGCATAGGCATTGAGACCAAGAATAGTCATCAGTCTTGTTTTTCTAGTTAGTGAAAGATCCTCTGGCATTGACTTGATATTGCTCTTTATCTTATTGCTCTCAAAAAAGAGGCGCAGCTCCGGCGGCATGGCTTCTTCTCTTTCTCTAACTTTGTATTGCGAGAGGAGGTTTTGCGCTTCTTGGTTCTGCTTTTGAAGCCTCAGAGCTAGTGCGGCAAAAGCGGCAGCATAGTCTGAGGTTAGGTTGGCTTTGGGGCTCAATTTGAGCACTCTATTTAGGTCTTGAGCAGCTTCAAGGGGTTGATTTAGTGTGAGATAGAGCAGTCCTCTGTTGTAGAGACTTTCTTTTGAGTCAGGGAAGAGCTTTAGCAGTTTGGTGTAATGAGCCACCATGTTGTTTATTTCGCTGGTTTTGGTGGCTTTAGCCGGGCTTAGGGTTTGCTGACCTCTGTTTGGTTGCATGTCGACCATGGCTTGTTCGTATTCACCCATAGAGAGCATTAATTTACCTCGATTGACCGAGGCGGTGGCTTCATTTGGATTGAGTGAAAGAGCGAGGTCGTAGTCTTTGATTGCTTCAGCTTTGTTGCCGAGTTTTTCGCGGCAAAGACCTCGATTGCTCAGCAAAACCGCCTTTGTGCCGGCAATAGGATTTAGGCTGAGGGCGCGGTTGCAATCGTCGATGGCTTCGTTGTACCGACCGGCTTTAGCTAGGCAGGCAGCGCGGTTGGTGTAGGCATTGATGCGCAAGCCTATGTCTTTTTTATCGTGCTCTAGAAAGTTTGTGTAGTCATTAATGGCCCCTTTTAGATCGTTTGTTGAGATTTTGGCTTTGGCTCTCAAAAAATAAGCGACAGGCAAGGCTTGGTTTATTCTCAGTGCCTGGTCGCATTCTCTGATGGTATCGCTTGGTCTCTTTAGCCAGTTGAGCAGAACTGCATAGGCCACATGGCCTGAGGCATCGCCAGGATATTGACTGGTGACCTTTTTCAATCTGGTTTCGCTTTCGCTCAAGCGCAAATTTTCATAGTCGATGATCGCTAAGGCTATTTGCTGTTCAGAGTTGGGAACTTTGAGTTTACTCAGCTTTTGAAAGACGTATTCCAACTTGCTCAAAAGGGTGAGATTGATCTCTTCTTTGATGTTTAGGCGTTTATATTTATGATATTCCTCAAGATCGGCTTGTTCTTTGTCGTATTGCTTCTTTACTCTATAGATTTCGGCTCTGGTTCGATATGAATCTTCTGATCTTTTGTTGTATTTGATCACTTCGTTCATACAAGAGAGCGCTGGATCAAACTTGCCTAGTTTGGCAAGAGCGACGCCTTTGTTATGAATAGATTGCAGATGATAGGGGTTATGAGCCAGGGAGCGGTCGAAGCTGGAAAGGGCTTTGTCGAGCTCTTTCAAGTTGAAATGTGCCATGCCCTTAAGGTTGTAAAAGTCAGCCAGAACGATGTCGAGGCGTTCTTTCTTGGTGGTGGTTCTAAATGCCAAAGGATGACCGGATGGATCGCTCATCCAATCACCTGTGCCAATATCGAGGCTGGGATTAGATTCCAGATTCTTGATTTTCTGGTCGAGTAGTACTAAAGCTTCACTATTTTTCTGGGCTTTGATTAATTGTCTGGCTAAGGAGGCTAGTTCCGGCTGTTGCTTGCCGGAATCATGATTGTAGATGTTTTTTTGAGGGCTGGGTGTTGGGCGGCTTTCGTTTGGCGGCTTTACTTTTGGTGTACTCTCGTTTTGTGCCGCTAACTTGCCTGGCTCAACCAAAAAGAAGGTGAGCGCAAGAAAAAGAATAGTTCTCTTGCTCTGCTCTTGCATCTACTGACCGGCAACGGTCATCTTGCTAATCTTGATGGACGGGCTCGATGTGCTTGAGCGAAAGTCGAGGTCGTTGCCGATTGCTTCGATGTTCTTGAACATAGAGAGCATATCGCTGGCAATAGTAATGCCTGAAACAGGATAAGCCAGTTTGCCGTTTTCTATCCAGATGCCGCTTGCACCCAGTGAATAGTCGCCGGTAATGACTTTGAAGCCGGGACCGGAAACACTGGTGAGATAGAGTCCGTTTTTGACCGAGCCGATCAGATCTTCTGGGCTGCTGTCGCCTGCCTGCAAGTATAGATTGCCGAGGCTGCCGCTGTTTGGTTTTGTATTCAGTCTTCTGGCGGCATAGCTCGACAAAAGATAGGTAAGCAACTTGCCTTCTTCTACTATGGTGCGTTTCTTGCAAGCTAGTCCTTCCGAATCGAAAGGGTGCGAACCAAGTTTGCCCGCCATGAGCGGATCGTCGATGATAGTGACGCCTTTGCTGGCAACGACTTCACCCAGTTTGTCCACCAAAAAAGAGCTTTTGCGATAAATATGAGCACCACTGGCGGCGCCAACAAATTGAGCAAGTAGTCGTCCAGCCATGAGCGGGTCAAAAATTACCGGTACTTCTTGTGACTTGACTTTGCGGCTGCCCAGCTGTCTAAGCGCTCTCTCGGCGGCTTTTCGTCCCACTGCCTCGGCTTCCTCCAGATTGCTGAAGCGGCGATTTGAGGCCCACCAACCACCGGTTTGCATTTCGTCGTCTTGGCTCGCTACTACTCCAACCGAGATAGAAACATGGCTGCCTTCGTAACTACCAAGGAAGCCTCGGGAATTGGCGTGCACGATTACTCCGGCACTGTCTGAAAAACTGGCGCCGTCTGAATTGGATATGCGCTTATCGGCCTGTCTGGCTGCTTCTTCTGCAGCCAGAGCCAATTGGATTTTTTTCTCCACAGGAATATGCTCGACTTCCGGGTCAAAAATATCGAGGGCGAAATTATGCCTCAAATAATCCGGGGCAAAGTCTTCACTTTCGGGCAGTCCGGCAAAAGGGTCTTCTTCCGATGCTTCAGCTGTGGCAATGGTTTCTTTGATCAGTTTGTCGAGTGCTTGGGGGCTCAAGTCACTGGTGGAACTGCTGGCAGTTTTGGTGCCCTTGGCACCGCACAGCGCTCGAAACTGTAGACCGCGCATTTGCGCCCCTTCCAGTTTTTCCACTTCACCTAGTCTCACCGTGGTTTCAACGGCACTTCTGGTGGTTATGGTGACGTCGCTTTCGCTGGCACCATAGCGGCGTGCTTTCTCAATCACACCTGTGGCTATATCTTCCAATTTTTCAAAGACTGACATCAAAATTACCTTTTATTTTCGCTAGTTTTTGCTTGCTAGTTTTTAGAGCCGCCGACAGTGATGCCGTTGATGCGAATGGTTGGCATGCCCACTCCCACCGGCACTCCTTGTCCGTCTTTGCCGCAAGTGCCTATGCCTCTGTCGAGGGCGACGTCATTGCCGACCATTACCACTTTATGCAGGGCTTTTGGACCGTTGCCGATTAGAGTAGCGCCTTTGATTGGTTTTGTGATTTTGCCGTTTTCGATGAGATAGGCACCGGTGGCGCTGAAGGTAAAGTCGCCATTGGTGATGTCTACTTGTCCGCCACCAAAGGTAGTGGCGAAGATGCCTTTCTTTACCGAGGCGATTATTTCATCGGGGCTGGATGTGCCTTCAGCCATGTAAGTGTTGGTCATGCGGGGGATGGGCGCAAAGCGATAATCTTGCCTGCGACCGTTGCCGGTTAGGGATGCCTTCATCAAACTGGCATTTTGCTTGTCTTGCAGATAGCCTGTCAGCTTGCCGTTTTCAATCAAGACCGTGCGCCCGGTCGGTGTGCCTTCGTCGTCCATATTGAGTGAGCCGCGGCGCTCGGCAATGGTGCCGTCGTCAATGACTGTGACTAATTTTGAGGCTACGGAAGAGCCCATCAGGTTGCTGAAAGCCGAGGTGCCCTTGCGGTTGAAGTCGCCCTCCAGTCCGTGCCCTACTGCTTCGTGGATGAGGACCCCCGGCCAGCCGGAACCCAAGACCACGTCCATTTCTCCAGCCGGTGCCGGTTCGGCGCTCAATAATTCGATAGCTTGGCGGGCTGCGATGAGAACATGGTCGCTCCAATAGTCCTCTTCTAAGAGTGTGCGAAAGTCGAAGCGTCCACCGCCGCCCGAGCTGCCATTTTCTCTTTTGCCGTTTTCTTCGGCTTGACAGGCAATATTGAGACGAACAAGCGGTCGACGGTCGGCAAAGATTGCACCGCGAGAGGTGGCAATAATAATGACATAGTCTTCTGCTGCTAAGCTGACGCTGACATTACTTATGCGTGGGTCGAAGTCTCTTGCCATGCGGTCCATTTTTTTGAGCAAGGCAATCTTTTCTTTGAGATCCCAGTTGGTGGGAGATTCTTCGTTGCCATAAAGATTGTGGGGTTTGAAAATATCAGCACCGCTCTCGCTGTAACCGCAGCTGCGATGAGCGCTTTCTTCCCGGCTCTCTTTCAGTTCTAAATTGTGGTTTTCTCTGGCATGTTCGCAAATGGCCCGAGCTATCGTGGCGCAGCGCTTCAGATTGGTTGTATTGACATGGTCGGTATGCGAATAGCCGGTTTTGTCCCCGACAACCACACGCACTCCTGCTCCATTGACGTGGGCGCTGGAGGCGTTCTTAATCACTTCTTGGTCGAGGGTGATGGCATGCGCTGAACCTGCTTGCAGGAAAACATCGCAGAAACCTTGTTTGCCTGCTGTGCCTTGGGCTGCTTCGGCGATAACCTTTTGCAATTGCTCGTAAGTAATTCCAAAGGCGTCGTGCAATTCTTTCTCGGGTGTCATTTGAGAACTATGCAAGAGCTTGGCTGCATCAGGGCCTGAGTTGATTGCGCTGACCATATTGTGGTGACCTTTTGGCTGGGGTTTCTGGGGCTTGTATGAAGGGGGCTAGGGCTTGGATGAAGGGGGCTAGGGCTTGGATGAAGGAGGCTTGGGCTTGGATGAAGGGGGGTGAACTGGGGCGGTAAAAACCAAGCAACTACATCACAAACCTAGATTGTAGACCTATATTTTAGATCAGTTTCAGTTTAGCAATTGCCCGAGGAGTCTTGTCGGGGCACATTTTATTTGTCCTGTTCTCTTGGCAGGCGCCGGTAGATCGGTCGAGCTCCCCAAATTGAGAGATTCGCTAGCTTGGCCAAGAAAGCCGTTCTGACTAAATTGTGCCAAAATTGACTATCTAATCAGAGCAGTCAAGTCGTCATCCACCGAAACTGACAGAGGCAGAGCTTCTCGGCGTGGCGCGCAGAGGTGGTTGAAGTACAAAGGTTTGGGCTTTGCTTTGACATGTTGTTTAAAACCGGCTGATCGGCCACATCTCTTTTTGTCATAACTAAATGGTCATCTAATTTACCTCAACCAGTATCATCACCAAACACTAAGCCCATAACAAGCACTGTTTTTCCCACCATGCGTCCCTGATACAGCCGCAAGTACAGTCACAGGTTCAGTCGAGATTGCGCAGTTACTCGGTAAGCCTGTTTTCAATACCAAACCGGAGCCACAAATGTCCTTGATGGAAATTCTCGAACTAGCCATCGTCTTCGCCGCCAGCCGTGCCGACAGCAAGGCGCGCCAGCATCTGGCGGAGATCCTCAACGATCTCAATCAGGTTCTCGACCCGGCTGCCATCGCCGCTCCGGGCGTCTGCGCCAGGCAACTCATGGCGGCGCTCTCCAAGCACGCTTCGGCAGCCAGGACCGATGCCATGTCCGCCTACATCTGCGCCGGCGAGACTCTCAAGGAGATGAAGGAGCAGCTGGCGGCTCAGCCGGACCAGCCCCTCGTCTACGAATTTCAGGTGGGTCGGCAAGACGAAGACTACAACGAGGAAGGCGCGCGTCAGCCGGAGCACATCATCGTCGAAGAGAAGGTGACCGGCAGAACCGCGACCCTGCTGGGCGTGCTGCGTGCCTCCGGCGCCGTCGTCGAGTGGTTGCCGCGTCAGAACGGCTTCAAGGCCTCTTTCCGCATCAAGACCAACTGACCTAGACGGAACAGAGCTCACCCAACACTCAGCGTAATGCTAGCTTGCGGTAAGGAGCTCAACTGCAGTCGAGAGAGGATGGGCTAAGGCTCCATCCTCTCTTTGCTTCTTCCGTTCAATATTTTTTTGTCATTTGCCAAGCTATCTTGCCGGGGTTTGGCCACGGTATTTGCCGCTTGGTTTGGTTTCGGATAGAAAGAGGAACGGCGCTAGCCGTTCCTCTTTCTGCTTCTTTCCGTCCTTTTTCTGGCAATTGTTGACCTTTTTGAGGAATTTCAGAGCTTTAAGAGGTTTCTCTTTGGTCCACAACCAGCTTCATCAGCTTTTCATCGACCTTTTGGA